>Ga0207706_10003161_pt1 | contig 15812 bp, 14 predicted proteins | sample KBSC53metaG_FD_184318 | JGI IMG/M metagenome (GOLD analysis project Ga0207706, IMG submission 184318) | Corn rhizosphere microbial communities from Kellogg Biological Station, Michigan, USA - KBS C5-3 metaG (SPAdes) (version 2) | ecosystem: Host-associated > Plants > Roots > Rhizosphere > Soil ... | reverse complement strand
TTGGTGCGGCTCGACCTCACGCTCGACGAAGGTGCGCACCGAGGTGCGGAAGGTCTCGTGGTCGTCGTCGTAGAAACCCATCGGACGTCACTCCGTTCCTCATGTACCGTTCGGTCGGTACACTACAGGACGAGAGCACGAGAGGCGGCACCAGATGGCATCGACGATGTTGCAAGGGGTACGAGTCGTCGAGCTGGCCGGGCTGGGTCCGGCACCCTTCGCGGGCATGTTGCTGGCAGACCTCGGCGCCGAGGTCGTGAGCGTCCGTAGACCCGGGGCTCCCGCGACCGCCCTCACCCGCGGCCGTCCGGCCGTCGAGCTCGACCTGAAAAGCGAGCGAGGGCGTGCTGACCTGCACCGCCTGCTGGCGCGAGCGGACGTCCTGACAGAGAGCTTCCGGCCGGGCGTGGTCGAGCGTCTGGGGCTCGGGCCGGAGGACGTCCAGGCACGTCATCCCCGCGTCGTGTTCGCGCGGATGACCGGCTGGGGCCAGACCGGCCCTCGTGCCCTGACCGCCGGACACGACCTCACCTACATCGCGGTCACGGGCGCCCTCCACCTGGCCCGTGGCCGGGCCCCGACGCCGGCGCCGCCGGCGAACCTCTTGGGGGACTTCGGGGGCGGCGGCATGTACCTCGTGGCTGCCGTGCTGGCCGCCCTCCTGCGACGCGACCGGGATGGGGTCGCGGAGGTCCTCGACGTCTCAGTGCTCGACGGCACCACGTACCTCGCCACCATGCTTCACGAGTACCGCGCGGATGGGCGCTGGTCGGACGAGCCGGCGAGCAACCGGCTCGACATGGGCGCTCCGTACTACGACGTGTACCGGTGCTCCGACGGTCGCTTCATCGCCGTGGCCGCCTTGGAGGACCCGTTCTTCGCCGACCTGCTCTCGTTGCTCGGGATCGGTCCGCTGACGTTCGACAGGACCGAGCCGCGGTGCTGGCCACTGCTCCGGGAGATGATCACAGCCGCGGTGCTGCGGCGCACCCGGGACGAGTGGGCCGATCTGGCGTTCTCCCGGGACGCGTGCGTGGCGCCCGTGCTCGACCTGGCGGAGGCTGCCGCCGAGCCGCAGGTCCGGAGCCGGGGCGTCCTGCAGGACCGTGAGGACGGTCGCGGGTGGTGGCCCACGCTGCCGTGGGGCCGCGCCGCGGAGCCGGCCTCTCCCGTCGTCGACGTCGACGAGGTCGTCAAGGCGTGGAGTCGGGACTGACGGGAGGGCTCGGCCGTCAGTCGCGCATGACTCCGTGCAGCACGAAGTCGAGGTACGTCGTGCTGATCTCCGCGGCGGAGAGAGCGCCGTCGGGGGCCAGCCAGTTGTGCAGGCTGGTGAACATGCCGATGATCGCCTTGCGCAGCGTCGGGTCGACGCGTCTGGTGATCCCAAGCTCGGCGCCCTCGTCGAACAGTCGCTGCCAGATCGACTCGTAGTGGTCGCGCAGCTGGATGATGGCCCGGCGCCCCTCGTCGTCGAGGGAGGTCCAGTCGCGCATCGACGTGATCCACTCGGAACGGTTGGCCATCAAGTCAGCCACGAGGTACTCGCTGAGAGCGGCGAGCCGATCAGGAACGGGGGCATCTCGCTCGACGATCTCGTGGGCGTTGTCGATGGCCCGGCCGAGGAGCTTCGTGGCGATCCGGAGCAGGAGGTCCTGCTTGCTCTTGATGTGGTAGTAGAGCGCGCCCTTCCCGAGTCCGGTGGCCTCGGCGAGCTCCGCCACGCTGGTCGCGTCGAAGCCCCGTTGGGCGAACAGGTCCGTCGCCACGCGGAGGACCCGTTCGCCCGTCGTCTCGTCGTCGACCACGGGGTGGGCGGCTCCCATCAGGCGGTCCCGGAAACCGTGCCGGCCCCGGAGGGGTCAGTCGAGGAGCTCGAAAACGGTGGCATTCGCGGTGCCGCCTCCTTCACACATGGTCTGCAGACCGTATCGCAGCCCGTGCGCTCGCTGGTGGTGGAGAAGTCGCGTGGCCAGGATCGCTCCGGAGGCACCGAGGGGGTGACCGACCGCGATCGCCCCGCCGAGCGGGTTGAGGCGGTCCATGTCTGCCCCGAGCTCGACCTGCCACGCGAGAGGAACGGGCGCGAACGCCTCGTTGACCTCGAAGGCATCGATGTCCTCGATCGTCAGGCCGGCCTTCGCCAGGACCTTCTGCGTGGCGGGGATCGGGGCGGTGAGCATCTCGACGGGATCCGCTGCCGCCACGGCCCCGGCCTTGATGCGCGCAAGTGGCCTCATCCCGAGCTCCGAGGCGCGCTTCAAGGTCATGACGAGCAGGGCTGCCGCACCGTCGGAGATCTGGGAGGCGTTGCCGGCGTGGATGACCCCGTCCTCGCGGAAGGACGTCTTGAGACCGGCGAGCGACTCGACGGACGTGCCGCGCCGCAGACCCTCGTCGACCGCGAAGGCGCCGCTCTCCGTCGCGACAGGAGCGATCTGGTCCTCGAGGTCGCCTCGGTCGATCGCCGCCGCAGCGAGTTCGTGCGAACGCGACGCGTACTCGTCGAGGCGCTCACGTGAGAAACCGAAGCGGGCTGCGATCAGCTCGGCACCGATGCCCTGGTCGAGGTTCTCTACGTCGTACCGGTCCAGGACCGTCTGACCGTAGGGCTGGCCGAACTGCCGCGCCGCGCCGAGGGGGACGCGCGACATGGTCTCCACGCCGCCTGCCACGGCCACCTCGTAGGCGCCCGCTGCGACGGCATGGACGGCGGACTCGAGCGCCTGCTGGCTCGAGCCGCAGGCACGGTTGATGGTGACCGCGGGCACGGACTCGGGCCATCCTGCGGCGAGGACGCCGAATCGACCGACGTTGCTGGACTGGTCGCCGAGCTGGGTGACGCATCCCCACATCACGTCGTCCACGGTCGAGGGATCGAGCCCGGTGCGCTCGACCAGCGCCGTGAGCACGTGCGCGGAGAGGTCGACGGGGTGGATGTCCTTCAGGGCCCCGTTCCTGCGACCGATGGGCGTGCGAACGGCGTCGACGATGACGACGTCGCGAGGATCGAGCGATGAGGTGTTCATGGGGGTCCCTTCTCGAAAGTGGTGCTTGGCGGTTGACCCGACCTCGGTTAGTGTACTGACCGAACGGTACATAGAGTCGTGGCCCTCGGGAAGTAAGGGAAGGCACCCATGCAGGAGACAGACGAGCACCGCGCCTTACGTGCCTCCGTCAGCAAGATCGCCGCCTCGTACGGGCACGACTACTACGTCGAGCAGGCGCGGTCGGGCGGCAAGGCCGACGAGTTCTGGAAGGACCTCGGCCAGGAGGGCTTCCTCGGTGTCAACCTGCCGGAGGAGTTCGGGGGCGGCGGCGCCGGCCTGCTCGAGCTCTCGCTCGTCGCCGAGGAGATCTCGGCCGCGGGGTGCCCGCTCCTCATGCTGATCGTCTCGCCCACGATCTGCGGCAGCATCATCGCCCGGTACGGCTCGGAGCAGCAGAAGCGCGAGCGGCTCCCGCTCATCGCGTCCGGCGAGGAGAAGTACAGCTTCGCCATCACCGAGCCGGACGCAGGCTCCAACACCCACGCCATCTCCACCCGCGCGAGGCGCGACGGGACGGACTGGTTGCTCAACGGGACCAAGTACTGGTGCTCCGGCGCCGACGAGGCCAGCACGATCCTCGTCGTGGCTCGCACGAGCGACGCGGAGCTGACCGGTCGGGGCCGTCTGACCCTGTTCCTCGTGGACGCCGACGCTCCCGGACTCACGAAGACGGTGATCCCGTCGGAGGTCACCAGTCCCGAGCTGCAGTTCACGCTCTTCTTCGACGACGTCCGGGTCCCGGAGGAGAACGTGGTGGGGACCGTCGACGAGGGGCTGGCGCACGTCTTCCATGGGCTCAACCCGGAGCGCATCATGTGTGCGGCCACCTCCAACGGCATGGCGCGGTACGCGATCGCCAAGGGTGCCGCATACGCGCGCGAGCGCAGCGTCTTCGGCTCGCCGATCGGGTCCTACCAGGGGATCTCGCACCCGCTGGCCGAGGCACACGTCCAGGTCGAGCTCGCTCGGCTCATGACCCGCCACGCGGCCGAGTCCTTCGACGCGGACCTCAGCGCCGGAGAGGCCTCGAACATCGCGAAGTTGGCCGCCGCCGATGCTTCCCTCGTGGCGTTCGACCGCGCGATGCAGATCCACGGTGGCAATGGCATGTCGACCGAGTACGGCCTGGCTGACATGTGGGCGATGGCACGACTGCTCAAGATCGCCCCGGTCTCGCGAGAGATGGTCCTCAACTACGTGGCGCAGCACTCGCTCGCGCTGCCCAAGGGGTGCTGATCGTGGTCGTCGAGACAGGCCACGCGCCACCGACCAACCGCGAGGCGGCCCTCGCGGCCATCGCACGGCTGGAGGAGGAGCAGGCTCGTGCCCGCGAGGGGGGTGGCCAGAAGTACGTCGAACGCCACCGGGCCCGCGGCAGGCTGCTGGTCCGCGAACGCGTCGAGCTCCTCCTCGACCCGGGGACTGCCTTCCTGGAGCTCTCGACGACCGCCGGCTGGGGCTCGCGCTTCCCCGTGGGTGCCAGCGTCGTGACCGGCATCGGCGTGGTGTCCGGGGTCGAGTGCATGGTTGTCGCCAACGACCCCACGGTCCGCGGCGGTGCCTCCAACCCCTTCACCTGGACGAAGATCATCCGCGCGCTGGAGATCGCACGGAAGAACCGACTCCCCGTCGTGAACCTGGTCGAGTCCGGAGGTGCGGACCTGCCGTCGCAGGCCGAGCTCTTCGTGCCGGGGGGCGCTTTGTTCCGCGACCTCACCCGCCTTTCGTCCGAGGGAGTGCCGACCGTCGCGCTGGTCTTCGGCAACTCGACGGCCGGTGGCGCCTACGTCCCCGGCATGTGCGACCACGCAGTGATGGTGCGCGAGAGGGCCAAGGTCTTCCTCGGAGGACCGCCGCTCGTGAAGATGGCCACCGGCGAGGAGTCCACGGACGAGGAGCTCGGTGGCGCCGAGATGCACTCCAGGACGTCGGGACTCTCCGACTATCTTGCCCAGAGCGAGCACGACGCGATCCGCATCGGCCGTCGCATCATGGCCACCATCAACTGGCGGAAGGCCGGTCCTGCGCCGAGTCAGGTCGTCGAGCCCGTCAAGCCGGCCGACGGCCTCCTCGACGTGATCTCGGCCGACCTGCGGGTGCCCTTCGATCCTCGCGACGTCCTCGCCCACGTCCTGGACGGCTCGCAGTTCGACGAGTACAAGCCGCTCTACGGCACCAGCCTGGTCACGGGCTGGGGTCGTCTGCACGGCCTCCCGGTCGGCATCCTCGCCAACGCGAACGGGGTGATCTTCCCCGAGGAGGCGCAGAAGGCCACCGAGTTCATCCTGCTGGCCAACCAGATCGACGTGCCGCTCATCTTCATGCAGAACACCACCGGCTACATCGTCGGCAAGGTCTACGAGCAGGCCGGGATGATCAAGGACGGCGCGAAGATGATCAACGCCGTCTCCAACAGCTCCGTGCCCCACATCACGCTGCTGATGGGCTCGTCCTACGGTGCCGGCAATTACGGCATGTCCGGACGAGCCTTCGAGCCCCGCTTCGTCTTCGCCTGGCCCGGATCGCGCACCGCCGTGATGGGCGCGACCCAGCTCGCCGGCGTCCTGTCGATCGTCGCGCGCTCGGCCGCCGAGTCCTCGGGACGTGAGTTCGACGAGGCTGCAGACGCGGCGCGGCGCGAGCAGATCGAGCACCAGATCCGAGACGAGTCGGACGCCTTCTTCATGAGTGGACGTCTCTACGACGACGGCATCATCGACCCCCGCGACACCCGGACGGTACTCGGGATCGCCCTCTCTGCCATCTGCTCCGGTCCGGTGCAGGGCCGTCGAGGCTTCGGCGTCTTCAGGATGTGAGCCGCGTGGTCATCAGCAAGATCCTCGTAGCGAACCGGGGCGAGATCGCCTCTCGTGTCATCCGCACGTGTCGCGAGATGGGCATCGGCTCGGTCGCGATCCACTCCGACGACGACGCGCTCGCGCCCTACGTCGCGGAGGCCGACGAGGCCGTCCGCCTCCCGGGCAGCCGGTCGGTCGACACCTACCTCCGCGCCGACCTCGTCCTCGACGCTGCGCGTCGGACCGGCGCCGACGCGATCCATCCCGGCTATGGATTCCTGTCCGAGAACGCATCGTTCGCGGAGTCGTGCGCGGACGCCGGCATCGTCTTCATCGGTCCGCCGTCGTCGGCCATCAGCTCCATGGGTGACAAGCTCCAGTCCAAGCTGCTCATGGAGAAGGCCGGCGTACCGGTGCTCCGCAGCGTCCGCCTCGACGAGGAGATCGTCGACGAGTCGACTGCTCGCGAGGTCGCGAGCCTCGGGTACCCCGTGCTGGTCAAGGCGAGCGCGGGCGGTGGCGGACGAGGCATGCGGATCGTGCAGGAGCCGGAGCACCTGCAGGAGGCTGTCGTGTCGGCACGCCGTGAGGCGGCCTCGGCCTTCTCCGACGACACGGTCTTCGTCGAGAAGTACGTCGTGGACCCCCGCCACATCGAGGTCCAGGTGATGGCAGACGAGCACGGCAACGCGGTCGCGCTCTTCGAACGCGAGTGTTCGATCCAGCGCCGGCACCAGAAGGTGGTCGAGGAGGCTCCCTCCCCGGTCGTCGACGAGGAGCTGCGTCGCCGGCTGTGCGACGCCGCCGTCGACGCCGCGCGCGCGGTTGACTATCGCGGGGCCGGGACCGTGGAGTTCGTCCTGGCGCCGGACGGGACGTTCGCCTTCCTGGAGATGAACACCCGGCTCCAGGTCGAGCACCCCGTCACCGAGCTCGTCACGGGCCTCGACCTCGTCCGGCTCCAGATCGAGGTCGCCTCGGGTGCGGTGCTGCCCGAGGAGGCGCTCCACCCGCGACTGCAGGGCCACGCCGTCGAGGTCAGGCTCTACGCCGAGGACGTCGCGGCCGGCTACCTGCCCACGGCCGGGACCATCGCGCGACTCGACTGGCCATCCGCGCCGGGTCTGCGCGTGGACGCCGGCGTCGTCGGTGGGTCCGTGGTCCCGACGCACTACGACCCGATGCTGGCGAAGGTCATCACCTGGGCGCCCACGAGAGCAGAGGCGTTGTCCCGGCTCTCGACGGCGCTGAGGCGGACGAGGGTCGCGGGGCTCACGACCAACCGCGACCTGCTCGTCCAGGTTCTCGAGCACGAGGCAGTGCGGCGCGGCGACTTCAGCACCTCCTTCCTGGAGGATTGCGACGTCCCGTCACTGCCTCCCCTCGTCCAGCCCCACGACGTGCCGGCCCATCTCGCTGCCGCGGCGCTCGTGCTCGAGTGGCGCGAACGGTCCGCCGTCGACGTGCAGCGCTCGATCCCCACGGGTTGGCGCAACAACCGGTCGTCGGGCGCCCTCCGCTCCTTCGAGGTGGACGTTGCGACCGTTCAGGTGGAGCACATCTGGTCCTCCAGCACCGCCGTGACCGTTCGTGTCGGTGAGGCCGCCGAGGTGGTCACGGGGCACGTCCGCGAGGTCGGTCCGGATGGTGTCGACCTCGAGCTCGACGGCATCCGACGACAATACGGCGTCGACGTCGACTCCGGCATCGTCACCGTCTCGTCGACCCGCGGTGCTGTGACCGCAGGAGTCGTCGACCGCTTCCCGGACGAGCGCCGCGAGGTCCCTCCCGGCTCGCTGACGGCGGCCATGCCCGGAAGCATCCTCGCGGTACACGCCGCGGTCGGCGACGAGGTCGAGGCCGGCAGCCCGTTCATCGTGATGGAGGCGATGAAGATGGAGCACACCGTCCTGGCCCCCGAGACGGGACGCGTCGTCGAGGTCCTGGTCGAGCCCGGGACCCAGGTCGAGTCTGGCGCCCTGCTCGCCCGTGTCGAAACCGCAGCGTCCACCTCGTGACGCCGCTCGTCCCCATGCCCCCGTCCGCGTCCTCCCAGCGCGCGGACCTCGAAAGGAGAACACCATGACCGCCACCGCCGTCGAGCACGGACGCGTAGCTCTCGTCACGGGCGGCTCGCGCGGCCTCGGTCGGGAGATCTCGCTCCACCTGGCTCGGTCCGGCCACGACGTCGTCGTGAACTGCCGCCGAAACGTCGAGCACGCCGAGGAGGTCGCTGCCGAGGTGCGAGCGCTGGGCCGGCGTGCGCTCGTCGTGCAGGCGGACGTGGAGGACGAAGCCGCGGTCGACGCGATGTTCGCGCGGATCGACGCAGAGCTCGGCCGCCTGGACGTGCTCGTCGCCAACGCCGCAGCTACGGCGTTCAAGCCGATGCTGGACCTGTCCGACGCCAACGTCGCCCGCACGCTGAACCTCGTCGTCGGCGGCTTCATCCGCCTGATCCGCGGCGCCGTCCCGCTGATGGGGCCCGGAGGTCGCATCGTGGGTATCAGCGGCATCGACAGCTTCCGGTACATGCCCGGCCACGGCCTGCTGGGTGCGGCGAAGGCCGCGATGGAGAGCCTCGTCCGCTCCTACGCCGTCGAGCTCGGAGAGCAGGGCATCACCGTCAATGCCGTCTGCCCCGGCGGGTTCGAGACCGACTCCTCCCGCATCTGGGGCGGCTCGGAGTTCGACTTCCTCAAGGAGCGTTTCACTGCTCAGTCCGCAGTGAAGGACTTCGGCACCGTCGACGACATGGCCTGCACCGTGGACTTCGTCGTCTCTCCGGGCGCCCGGTTCCTGACCGGCCAGACCATCGTCGTCGACGGCGGGCTGACCGCGAACCTCGGAGAGCTCGACACCCTCAACTCCGCGACGCGCAAGTTCGAGAAGGGGATGGCGCTGTCATGAAGACCGTCCGACTCGGAGCTGGTTCCGGCTACTGGGGCGACATGATCGAGTCCGCAACGACGCTCGCCAAGCACGGCGACCTCGACTACATGGGCTTCGACTTCCTCGCGGAGCTGACCATGTCGCTCCTGCAGGGCGCCAAGCGTCGCGACCCGTCCAAGGGCTACATCCCGGACGTCGTGCCGTGGATGCGACAGCTCCTTCCGATCACCCACGAGCGTGGCACGCGCATGATCCTCAATGGAGGCGGGGTCAATAGCCCCGCAGCCGGCGAGGCCGTGGCAGCCGAGATTCGACGCGCCGACCTCGACCGTGTCCGTCTCGGCATCATCGAGGGCGACGATCTGACCGATCGCATCCCGGAGCTGCGCGCCGCCGGTGTCCCGCTGGTCAACCTGGACACCGGCGACACGGACTTCGACAGCATCGCCGACCGGGTCGTCTCGGCCCACGCGTACGTCGGGTCCGAGTCGATCGTCGAGGCGTTGGAGCAGGGTGCCGAGGTCGTGATCGGAGGCCGCCTCGCTGACAGTGCGCTGTACGTCGGCCCCCTCGCCCACGAGTTCGGGTGGACACCCGACTCGGGCCAGTGGGACGCGATCGGTGCGGCCGTGACGATCGCGCACGTGATCGAGTGCGCCGGCATCTGCTGCGGCGGCATGAGCTCGCAGTGGAAGGACGTGCCGGACCCGTGGAACATCGGGTTCCCGATCGCCGAGGTCTCCGAGGACACCTCGGCCGTGATCTCGAAGGTCGAGGGCACCGGCGGGCTCATCAACCAGTGGACGATCAAGGAGCACCTGCTCTACGAGACGCACGACCCGGCCGACTACCGCATGCCCGACGGCATCGCCGACCTCACGACGGTCCGGGTTGAAGAGATCGGCGCCAACCAGGTGCGGATCAGCGACATGACGGGCCGGGAGCGACCTGACCAGCTGAAGGTCCAGATCGGCTACACCGACGGCTGGATCGCCGAGGGTCGCGTGCTGATCCCCTGGCCCGACACGCTCGAGAAGGCCGACCGCTGCGAGGAGTTCATTCGTCGCCGCCTCGAGATCATCGGCATCGAGCCTCGCGAGATCCGCTTCGACCGCGTGGGCGTCGACGCCCTGGGTGGCAGCATGATCAGTCGTCCGTCGTCGGACCCCGAGGAGATCGAGGTGCGCGTCGCCGCTCGCGTCGAGACAAGGGCGGAGGCCGACGCCATCCGCCGGGAGCTCACCCACTTCACGACGGCCGGCCCTGTGGGAACCGCCTTCGGTGCGCAGATGAAGGCGCGTGAGGTCATCGCCCTCTGGCCGACACTCGTGCCGCGACACCTCGTTCCTACCAACGTCGCAGTCGAGGAGGTGACACGTCGTGCCCACATTGCTTCATGACCTGGCATACACGCGATCCGGTGACAAGGGCGACGTGAGCAACGTCGGGATCATGGCGAAGGGCTCGGAGGAGTACAAGATGCTGCGCGCAGCCGTCACGCCCGCGGCACTGAAGCGGTTCTTCGGCGACCTCGTGACCGGTGAGGTCCACGTGTACGAGCTGCCTCGCATCGAGTCCCTCCAGGTCGTCATGTACGGCGCGCTCGGCGGGGGCGCCACGCAGACCCTCCGCTTCGACGAGACCGGCAAGTCGATGGCCGCGCTCATGAGCCGATTCCCGATCGGCGGTGACGACGATGAGCAGTGACGGCCTGCTCGCGGAGCGCCACGGCGACGCCGTGGCCGTGCTCTCGATCGACCGCCCCGACCAGATGAACGCGCTCGACGACGCGCTGCTACGCCGCCTGCCGCAGGCGCTGCGCGAGGTGGCACGCGACAGCGCGACACGCGCCGTGGTGCTTACGGGACGGGGTCGGGCCTTCAGCGCGGGCGGAGACCTCGACGACCTCGGTCCGCGACTGTCCTCCGGTGTGGAGGCCGCCCGTCAGCTGATGGTGACGTACCACGAGGCCGTCCGCGCCATTCAGGAGGTCGACGTCCCCGTCGTCGCCGCCGTCGACGGTGCCTGCGCCGGTGCCGGCGTCAGCCTCGCCGCCGCCTGTGACGTCGTCGTCGCGGGCCGCTCCGTACAGTTCACGCCGGCGTTCACGAAGGTCGGCCTCGTGCCAGACCTCGGAGCCCTCCACTTCTGGCTCGAGGCCCTCGGCCCTCGGCTCGCCAAGGAGCTCGCCATGCTCGGGGAGCCCATGCCAGCCGAGACGGCCAGGACCCACGGCCTCGTCAACCACGTCGTGGATGACGGTGCTGCGCTCGACACGGCCCTCGACGTCGCCGAGCGGCTCGCCGCGGGTCCCTCCGCTTCCTTCGCCATGATCAAGTCGATCGTGAACGGCGCGTCGTCCAGGGCTCGAGAAGAGGTGATGGCGCTGGAGGCGTTCGCGCAAGCGGCCGCCTTCAGGACGTCGGAGTTCGACGACGGCGTGCGCGCGTTTCGGGAGCGGCGTCCCGCGGTCTTCGCCCCGCGGCAGGTGGGCTCGCGGTGAGCGCGGACGACGCGGTCCTGACCCGCCTCGCGGACGGATTGCTGTGGATCACGATCAACCGCGCCTCCTCGCACAACGCGCTGAGCCGAGAGGTCCGCGACGGATTGTGGAGGGCGTTCGAGCAGGTTCGTGACGACCCGGACGTCGGTGTCGCGATCCTGACGGGGGACGGCGACCGGTCGTTCTGCGCCGGAGGTGACCTGAAGGAGATGTCGGAGACGGCGCTCACCGTCCCGCCCCCGGACTTCCTGCCGCACCTCGGGCGGAACCTGCACACGGACAAGCCGGTGATCGCCGCGGTGAACGGTCGCGCGCTGGGTGGGGGGTTCCTGCTGGCCCAGATGGCGGACCTCTGCATCGCAGCCGATCACGCCCAGCTCGGCGTCACCGAGGCCCGCTGGGGACGAGGCTTCCCGTGGGCCGCGCCCCTGCTTTCCCTCGTCCCGCGCCGCGTGGCGCTGGAGATGATGGTCACCGCGGAACCGATCTCAGCGACGAGGGCCTACGAGATCGGTCTCGTCAACGCGGTCGTCGCGGGCGCGGAGCTGCTCCCGACCGCGGAGTCGATGGCGCGGACCATCCTGGGCAACGCCCCGCTGACGGTGCGTGCGGCGAAGCAGATGGTCCGCGTCGCCGCCTCGGACTCTTACGACTCCCTCTTCGACGAGGCGGAAGCACTCTTCCGACCCGTCTATCTCAGCGCCGACGCCCAGGAGGGCCCGGCCGCCTTCCGCGAGCAACGAGCGCCGCGGTGGACAAACGCCTGACGGTGGCGCGAAAGGATTCGCCATGTATCACGAAGGTCTGAACCAGACGGTCAACCGCATGCTCGACGAGAGCTGCAGGCGTTGGGGGACCAGAACCGCTCTCGTCGACGGCGAGCGGCGGTGGACGCACCTGGAGCTGCGACGTGACGTCGCGCGTCTGACCCACGGCTTGCGCAATGCCGGCGTCACCGAGCGCGACCGCGTGGCCTTCCTCGTCGGCGTCAGCTCGGACTGGGTCCTGCTCTATTACAGCCTGATGCGCATCGGCGCCGTGGCGGTGCCGCTCAACCTCACCTGGGAGAGCCGTGAGATCCGCGAGGGTCTCTCCCTCACCCAGGCGACGGTGCTCGTGGCCACCGAGGACTTCCGAGGCGTGGACTACGTGGCCCGCACGCTGTCAGCGGTCGAGGTCTCGGCCGACGCCGAAGGTGCGACCACGGGACGAGTGACCAGCCCTGACCTGCCGCACCTGCGCCTGCTCGTCTCGGCGGAGGGAACGGGCAAGCACGCCCAGACGGCGGCCGCGCTTCACGACCTGGCACAGGGCGAGGAGTCGACTGCGCAGGAGTTCTTCTCGCTGTCCGACGAGGTCAGGCCGAGCACGCACTCCATCTACCTTCTGACGTCCGGCACGAGCAGCTTTCCCAAGCCGGTCATCCACGACCACGAGTCGCTGCTCGTCGGCGTGGCGAACTACGCCGACGGCGTCGAGGCCACGCAGGACGACTCGACGGTCATCATCGCGCCCAACTACCACGTGGCGGCCTACTTCTCCTTGATGATGCTGCACATGCGCGGAGGGGCGGTCCACGTGATGCGGCACTTCCTCCCGCGGGTCGCCCTCGAGACCATCGAGCGTGAGCGCATCTCGCTGCTGTTCGGGTTCGACGTGCACTTCCTGATGCTCAAGAGGGACCCGTGGTTCGGGCTCTACGACTTCAGCAGCATCACGCGCACCATGATCGGCTCCAGTCCGGCCTCATTCGACGAGATCGCCGAGACGGGCATCGAGCACCAGGGGAACATCTACGGGTCGAGCGAATACGTCGCCTCCCAGACGTTCTTCCCCTACCGCGATCGCCACGACCTCGCCAGGATGCGGGACTCCCACGGCCGCCCCGGGCTCGGCATGGAGTTGCGTATCAACGACTTCGAGACCGGTGAGCAGGTTCCCGTCGGGGAGCCCGGCGAGATCTGCTTCCGGGGACCCGCGCTGTTCAAGGGCTACTACAACATGCCCGAGGAGACCGAGCGCGCCTTCGACGAGGACGGCTTCTTCCACAGTGGCGACATCGGCTGGGTCGACGATCAGGGCTACCTCTACTACCGCGGACGTCGAAAGGAGACTGTGAAGTCGGGAGGCGAGAACGTCAGCATGCAGGAGGTCGAGCTGTTCCTTCAGCTCGAGACCCCCGGCATCGCGAAGGCGCTGGTCGTGGCGCTGCCGGATCCTCGGTGGGGCGAACAGGTCTGCGCGGTCGTCGAACCGTCGGGCGACGAGCCTGTCGACGAGTCGTCCATCATCGCCTCGTGCCGCGGTCGCCTCGCGGGGTACAAGATCCCGAAGCGCGTGGTGATGGCAGAGCGGGAGGACTGGGCGTACACGCCGACCGGCAAGCTTGACCGCCGAGCGATGACGGATTGGGTCAAGGCGCAGGACGAGACTCGGTGACGGAGGTCGAGCAGCTGGGGGCACGTGTCTTCCGCATCCCGCTGCCACTACCGCTCGAGGACCTGGGCACCGTCAACGCCTATGCCGTCCTGGACGAGGGCGGTGTGGTCCTGATCGACCCGGGTTGGGCCTCCCCTGAGAACGAGAAGGTGCTCACCAGCGGCCTCACCGAGCTTGGGGCGAGCCCCCTCGACGTCCGGCAGATCCTCATCACCCACGCCCACTGGGACCACTACACTCAGGCGATCGGGTGGCAACGGGCCTACGGGATCCCGGTGCACCTCGGTCGCCTTGAACGCGCGACTGTGGAGTCCTTCGAGACCGTCGACGGCGTGTACCCCGGTCAGGTGACGATGCTCCGTCGTGCAGGCGCTTCGTCTCGCGCGGACGTCATCGAGGCACGGGACTGGGAGTCGTACGAGAAGGACGCACCCCATGGCCCTCCGGACATGTGGCTCGACGATGGCGACGTGGTGCCGACAGCGGGTGGGAACATCACGGCCGTGGGGACGCCCGGGCACACCGCTGGGCATGTCGTCTTCCACCTCGTGCAGGAGAACATGCTGGTCACGGGGGACCACGTCCTGCCTAGGATCACCCCGTCGATCGCGTTCGAGCGCGCTCCCGAACCGCTCGCGCTCCGCTCTTACCTCGCCTCTCTGCAGCTGCTGCTCGACCGCCCAGATGCCGTGATGCTTCCCGCTCACGGGCGGGCGGGCGGCAGCGTGCACGAACGGGTGCGCGAGTTGATGGATCATCACCTCGCGCGGCTGGACCTCGTGGCGTCGCTGGTGGCCGACGGTCACCGAACGGCGGCCGACGTGGCGAGCCAGATGCGTTGGACGCGTCGCAAGCACAGGCTCAAGGAGCTGAACGACGTCCACGGAATGATCGCCATCCTCGAGGCCGCCGTGCACCTCGACCTACTCGCCGACAGAGGTGACATCGTTCGCTCGACGGTAGGGGGCCGCGACGAATTCGCGATCGGATGAGCCCTCCGCGATGCCTGGGTCGAAACCAATGTCTTGGCGTCGACGGCTCCCTCGGCGTGTGGCGAGCGAGGTTCGATCCCGGGCCGGTCTCATACGAGGTCTTCATGGTCCGCGTCGTTCTCGTCCGATCCTGCGTCTGTTCGTCGTCAGGGTCTGGTGATCGACTGCAGGGCCGCCCTCGCAGCCCAGTAGCCGGACATGCCGTGCGCGCCGGCGCCGGGCGGTGGCTGCGGAGCAGAGGTCTATACCGTCCACACCAGTGGAGTAGGGCTTGAGCGTGACGCGAGGGCGGAACACGAGCTGTAGGGGGTCGTTCGCACCCGAGACGATGTCGCCGCCGACGTAGTTCGCGTTCTTCTGCGACATCTCGGTAGTGCTGCAGACGCGCAGTCGCGCGGATGCGGTCGCGGAAGCAGGGGGCGTACGGCTCGATCTGCGCGACGATCGCCTGGGTCGCGTCACCCGTGTATCCCGCCGGAACGTGGGCGTACGTGTAGAACGGGTGAACGTTGTCGACCGAGCGATTCGGGTCAGCCACGTACTGCGCGGCCAGCACGAAGGGCCGGGCGGGCATGTTCCCTCGCGCGACGGCCGCCTCGGCCGACGCGATCTCCTCGAACGTCCCGCCGACGTGCACGGTGCCGGCGCGCTGGCTCGGTTCGTGGGTCCATGGCACTCCGCCCTCGACGGCGATGTCGAGGCTCCGGAACGGGGACGAGACGTGCAGGAGCGAGGGCGGCGTCGTGCGCCGTGACGAGGCCGAGGTTCATGCGCTCGTGCTATCGACCCGCGGCGCGGATGACTCGGCCGGGTCAAACTGAGGAACGTAATAGCCGGTTTGTGGCTGTCGGATCAAATCTCAAATGCTTTCAGGCTCGGAGATCCACGATCTCCGAGCGTGAAATTCGTAGCGGGCGAGATTTGAACCCGCGACCTCTGAATTCGAAGTCACCCTCGACGCGCGTATGGGGATCCGTCTAGAAATTGAGGCGGGGTTCGACCTCTGGGTCGGTGGAGGGCTCTCCACGAACCCGAAGTTCGCGCAGCGGCTCGGGGTGTTCGTTGAGCCCGAGCGCGTCCCCGACGCCTGGGGAGCGGTGACGTCGGTGTTCCGCGACTACGGCTACCGGCGGCAACG
>Ga0207706_10003157_pt1 | contig 15826 bp, 16 predicted proteins | sample KBSC53metaG_FD_184318 | JGI IMG/M metagenome (GOLD analysis project Ga0207706, IMG submission 184318) | Corn rhizosphere microbial communities from Kellogg Biological Station, Michigan, USA - KBS C5-3 metaG (SPAdes) (version 2) | ecosystem: Host-associated > Plants > Roots > Rhizosphere > Soil ... | reverse complement strand
TGACACTCGTCCCGCAGCGCGAAACCGGCATGACCGCCTACGAGATGATGCTGTCCGAATCGCAGGAGCGAATGCTGATAGTTGCCCGCGCGGGACACGAAAAAGAGGTCGTCGAAATTTTCAACAAATGGGACCTCGACGCCGTCGTCATTGGCAAGGTCGTCGAAGGCGAGCGATTGAAAATTTTCCACAACGGAAAACTCGAAGCCGATCTGCCCGTTATCGCATTGACGGACGAAGCCCCGAAATATGAGCGGGAAATGGGGCCTAGGAGATACGGAGACGCGGAGAAAGGGTCAGGTATCACCGCGTCCCCGCGTCCCCCTGTTCCCGCGTCGGATGCGTTGCGACTGCTTCTCGCGTCGCCGAACATTTGCTCCAAACGCTGGGTTTACGAGCAATACGACACGATGGTCAGGACGAACACCGCCGTTCTGCCGGGCGCTGACGCCGCCGTGATCCGAGTCAAAGAAACCCGCCGCGCTATCGCAATGTGCCTGGACGGCAACGGACGTTATGTTGCCGCAAATGCGAAAGAGGGAGCGAAACTCGCGGTTGCCGAAGCCGCCCGTAACGTCGTATGCGTCGGCGCGCGTCCGACGGCGGTAACGAATTGCTTGAATTTTGCTTCGCCGGAACGGCCCGAGATAATGCAGAGCTTTTCGGACGTGATCGACGGAATGAAAGAGGCGTGCGAAAAATTTGAGACACCGGTCGTCTCGGGCAACGTCTCGTTCTACAACGAAACCGAAAGCCAGGGAATTTTGCCCACGCCCGTTATTGGCATGATCGGTCTGATCGACGACACGCGAAAGATAATCACGCACGGCTTCAAAAACGAGGGCGACATCATCGCCGTTTTGGGCAAAACCAATGACGACCTTTCGATCAGCGAATACGCGAAAACGGTTTTAGGTCATACGACCGATGAGATGATCGCGTCGGGCCGTGTTCCGTTGCTCGACCTCGACCTTGAGAAAAAAGTTCAGGACACGTGCCTGAAACTTGCTGACCAAAGCCTTCTGAATTCCGCACATGATTGCTCGGACGGCGGCTTGGCGGTAGCAATTGCCGAAAGCTGTTTCTCATCACTTGGCCGGAAGGCCGTCGGCGCTGAGGTCGATCTGCCAACGAACGGCCTCGCGACAGAAGCCCTGCTCTTTGGCGAGTCGCCTTCACGCATAATTATCAGTTTTGCTCAGGAAAACCTTGAAAAAGTTAAAGCTGCGGTCGGCGATTGCCCGTTCGAACTGGTCGGAAAAGTCGGCAGCAAGCAACTGAGAATTGTAGTGGACGGCAACGAGAAAATTGGGGAGACTGTCGCGGGAGTGGAAGATATTTGGAGTGCCTCGCTCGAAGATCGTTTGAATCAAAGCTGACAGCTATCAGCTAATTTTCATCCCCGGCGCTTATAATCGATGTATGCTTGGCGGAGTCTATCTTCACATCCCGTTCTGCAAATCGCGATGTTCTTATTGCGATTTCGCGACCGACGTCTATAAACGCGGCGAGATCGTAGATCGCTACGTTGACGCTTTGACCTCGGAAATTTTGGCGGCTCACGATGAGAAGAACCCACCCGCTAACGCAGGTGGTTCCGACCTTTCTATCGACACCATCTACTTCGGCGGCGGGACACCGTCGCTGCTCACGCCGTTGCAGTTGGAAAAAATTCTTTCGGTCGTTGATAAGCAATTTGCCGTCCAACCGGAGCGCGAATTGACCGTAGAGATGAACCCGGCGACGGTCACACTCGAAAAGCTAAAAGACTATCGGTCGCTTGGCGTTAACCGCGCGAGTTTTGGCGTGCAAACATTTGACGATACCGAGCTCAAACGGCTCGCTCGCGGACATAATGCCGAAGACGCGCGAATGACATTTCGTCTGTTGAGGGATGCCGGTTTTGAAAATATCAGTTTCGACCTGATCGCAGGGCTGCCGCGGCAAACGCTTGCAGATTGGGAAAGAAATCTTGACGAAGCGCTGACCTTGCAGCCTGAACATCTGTCGCTTTACCTCCTCGAAATTCACGACGGGACGCCGCTCGCGACGCAGGTCCGCGACGGCCGCCAGCCGATGCCGGATGAAGATCTCGCGGCGGAAATGTACGAACTGATGCTCGATAAAGTGACCGCAGCGGGCTATGCGCAATACGAAATTTCCAATTTTGCAAGAACGGGATTTGAATCGCGGCATAACACAAAATACTGGCGGCTCGAACCCGTTTATGGCTTCGGCGTTTCGGCGCATTCGTTCGACGGATCTCAGCGGTACGCCAACGAACGCGACACGGCAAAATATGTTTCGTTGATCGAGGGATCGGGCGGCGCCGACGTTATGCGCGAACAGATCGACGCAGCGTCGGAGTTTATTTTCCTTGGCCTCCGGCTGAACAAGGGAATCGATGCGGCCGAATACAAAACGCGCTTCGGTATTGATCTGCATGAAAAATATTCCGCCGAACTTAAAGAGATCCGTGACGCAGGCTTGATCGAAACGGACGGCAGAAATTTTCGCCTGACCCGAAGGGGAATGCTTTTTTCCAACGAGGTTTTTCGCGTTTTTATCTAATAAAAACGGGCTTCCCGTCATTGTGGTACGTGCCACATATATGATACGATGTATTGTATATGAAACACTCACACAAAAGGGTCCGCAAGATCGCGGAGGCAGTTTTTCGCGGGCAAAAGACGCAATACAAGTTCGATGTGTTTCCGCTGACTGCCGACATAACGGACGCTCCGGCGATCTTTATAATTTCGCGGAGGATAACCGACAAGTTTCGCAAAGGGCATCACTCGGCAGTTTGCCTTGGCGAAACCGATTCGATCCGGGCGGAGATCAAAAAACACAAACGGGCAAAATGCGTCAAGCAGCATGCGGCCAACGTCGTCTGCATTTTAAGGGATGTGGACAAAGCAAACCGGTCGCTTGTGGTTGACGATCTGCAGACGGCGCGTTCGTTCAGTTGCATTAGGAATGCCGACCAGCCTAACATAAAGGCAAAATCCAATGTCAAAACAAAAAGTTCCACTCCTGTTGCTGCAACTGCACCAAAACGCAAGAAGGCTGATATCGCTCCTGCTAAACCTTCGAAGCCTGCAAAGGCCCGGGTTGCCAAATCTGCTGCCGTTTCCGCAAAAACGCCCCCGGCAAAGCCAACGACCGCTCAAGCAAAAAAGGCAAAACGATCTAAGCCTGCAAAAATCACTGTGCCAAAACCAGCCAAGGCAAAGCCGGCAAAGAAGAATTCAAAAATTACAGCTGCGAAGCTTGGCAAAGCTAAATCTTCTCGTGCTGTTGCTGCCAGGCGTCCTGCAGCTAAACGCACAAGCACCGCTGCAAAGCCGGCAAAACGATCTACTGCCGCGGCAAAGCGAAAATCGTCAGCCAAAAAACCAGTCGCAGCCTCGCCTAAACGTCGAACGCGAGCTCAGAGCGGCGTGGATAGCAAGCGTGGACAACATCGACTTTCCAAGCCGAAAAAACCTGTCGATCGACGAGCAAAAAGCAGAACTGTTGGCGGATCTCGATCTGGCAAAAAAGCTGCGGCTTAACGCAGTTGTTTTTCAGGTGCGGCCGATGGCCGACGCCCTCTACAAATCGGAAATAGAACCGTGGTCAGAATTTTTGACGGGCGAGATGGGAAAGCCGCAGGCTTTTGACCCGCTCGAGTTTATCGTCGCTGAGGCACACAAGCGCGGCATTTTGGTCCATGCGTGGTTCAACCCATACCGCGCATATCATCCGGCGTCAAAAACCATTTCTGCGAACCATATTTCCAAAACGCACCCCGACATGGTTCGGCAATATGGTAAATATCTCTGGCTCGACCCGACCGACAAAGACGTTCAGGAATATTCTCTAAAGGTGATCCTCGATGTTGTGGAACGGTACGACATCGATGGCGTTCATTTTGACGACTATTTTTACCCATACGCCGAGAGAGATGCAGCCGGAAACAAGATCGACTTTCCCGACGATAAGAACTGGCAAGAGTATCTTAAAACGGCCGCCGCAATGAGTGGGACGAACGGCACTCGTAGAATTCCGTTAAGCCGCGACGATTGGCGCCGCGCAAACGTTAACGCGTTTATCGAAAGCGTTGGCCGCGAGATCAAAAAGATCAAGCCCGATGTGCTTTACGGCATCTCACCGTTCGGCATCTGGCAGCCGATGCCTGATAAAGGCATAACCGGGTTTAATTCATACGCGGAACTTTACGCCGATTCGCGAAAGTGGCTGCAGGACGGCACGGTCGATTACCTGACGCCGCAGCTTTACTGGGAAACGGCGCGAAAAGGACAGAGCTTTCCGGTGCTGCTCGATTGGTGGAGATCGCAGAACGTAAAAAATCGGTACATTTGGCCCGGAATTGCGGCTTATCGCATCGGCTCGACACCGACATTTACAGCGCAGGAAATCGCCGATCAGATCGCTGCGGCGCGCAAATCTCCGCTCACATCGGGCGAAGTTTATTTCAGCTTCAAATCACTGAAAAACGATATGGGCGGCATCCAAAAAACGCTGCAGGACAGTGTTTATCAACACGATGCGGTTATGCCGGAGATCAGCTGGATAAAAGCGCCGGCGATCAAATCGCCAAAAGTCGATATCGCGCGCGATGCCAGGTACGTTCGCGCGAGATGGTCGGAACAGGGAAGCCGTAAGGCATTTTGGTTTGTCGTTTATGCCAAAGACAAAAACGGCTGGAGCTATTCGGTTTTACCGGCGTCCGAGAAATCGATCACGCTGTCGGCGGACAGGAAGATCGAGAGGCTCGTTGTGACGAGTGTCGATAGGCTCGGGAATGAAAGCCCGAGCCAGTAGACCGAATCAATGCGACGAAGACCGCGATCGCAGAAATTCCATAACGTCGAAATTTATCGTTGCTTCGTAGTTCGGCGCGGCCGAGTTGGGCAGCTGCAGCCGGGCGCTCGCGCTCAATCCGGGAACGCCGAGCGGTGTCGTAACACCTGCTCCGTTATCGAGTATCTTGAACGATAAACCGTCGATTCCCGGAACAGGAATATCGCGTCCCTTTATCAGCCCAAATGCCATATCGCGTGTTTGTTGATTGGCAATGATCGGCGTTACGAGCGCTCCCGCAAAAACCGTCGCCATTGTAACCATCGTGATGCGCTGGCCCGTCGAGCCATTGTCCCACTCGGTGCGAAGCACGCGTAACTGACGGAGGCCTTCGTCATGGGCCTGTCCCACTATCCGTTGAACTGCCGGGAGTTGATAGATCGCGCCTGTAACGTCGGAAAGCTCGCCGGGACGCGGAGTTGCCGGGCCCGCGCCTCGCTGCGAGGACCATATCGACGGGGGCGCCGCAGGCGTAGGCGTACTGAAAATATTCGATGATGGTGTGCTCACAATTGACTGAAAATCCGGCAGCAGCAGGTTCCAGTTTGGCCGCTGCATATCCATCAGAATGCGGCGGGTCGCCATCTGCGCCTCGATCTCGTTTATCATCGCGACAATATCGGGGTCGAGAGTAAGTTGTTGGTCAAGTAAGTGAATGTGCGGCTTGTATCCAAAATCACCCATAATACGCTCCTGTGAAAACACTAACCTTACAGGAGCGACGCGATCAGCAAGCTATTTTTGCAGAGTGAGGCAATAGACCGAACGATCTTAGCTCATGGGTCCCATTGATGAGTTGCGGAGCGATAGGTTGTCGACTCTCCAAGTTCACGACCGAACCAAATCTCATAGTTTGTATCATCTATTTTCCGGTAATAAATCGGGCCCGTTTCATCTTCGACAATTCCGATCTCCGAAAGAGATTCTGGCAGCCTATTGGTTCTGTTCTTGAAATCGTCGAGCTTTACAATGATCTTGTTTGCTTCCGCTTTACGCTGAGACTCCGAATACCCTGCACATGAAACAAAGGGCAGCGAGATCATGATCGCAGTTAGAAGTGTGGAAGAGACGTTCATCGTGACTTATTCCTTGGAAACCGAATCGGAAACTTTCAAATGCGTTCTTGCTTCCCAAAGCTCAGGAAAAAATTTCTTCGTGAGCGTCGTTGCCAGATAGCCCACGCCGGCCGAGCCGCCGGTACCGGGTTTCATTCCCAGCATTCGCTCGACCATCAGGATGTGGTGCGAACGCCATAGGGCGATGTTCTCGTCATGCTCGATCAGCAGATCCTGCATTATAAAGAAGTCCGGGTATTTTTCGGGGTGCGTAAGGATCTCGACGATCGCGGATACCTTTTCTTCGTGCGTTTCGACGGCAAAACCGTTCCGGCCGAGCATCGCCCAAAACGCGTCGGCAAGGCTTGGGTTCGCGTACCGTTCGGTCAGCTTTTTGTACGCGTATTCGTCTGTCTTAAACGATCCAAGAATTTTCTCGTCCTTCTGTCCGGACACAAATTCGAGCTCGCGAAACTGCATTGACTGAAAACCGCTCGCCGGGTTCAGCTTGTCGCGAAACTCGAGAAAGCCGATCTGCGCCATTGTTTCAAGCAGATGAATCTGTGTTACCAGCACCTTTTCGATACCGATCACCGCCCGCAGGCTGTGGTTCGCACGGAACGAACGTCCCTCGTCCATCCACTTGATAGTTGCGTCGACCTCGTGCAGGATCTGCTTGAACCAAAGCTCGTAAGTCTGATGAATGATGATAAACAGCAGCTCGTCGTGGCTTTCGGGGTCCGAAAGCGTTTCCTGAAGCCGCAAAAGTTCCGGAACTTTTAGATATTTGTTGTATGAGAGCGGTGCGCCTTTGCCGTATTCGTAAGACATATTATTTTTGAGGTTCTCTGATGCGGGACGAGTGCCCGGCAACTATTTGCCATCGGCCGCCGCGTTTTACAAAAGTATCGGTAAAACGTGTGCGAATTACGGACTCGCGCCCGCCGCCGCGATAAGTTGATGTTATACGGCCGGTCACGACAGCCGTTTTGCCGTAAACAGAAGCCTTCATTTGGTCGACGTCGTAACCGACCAGTCGGAATTCGCCGGGCGGTTTGTCAAGACTTGCTACATCTTCGGCCTTTGTGGTTATTCCGCCGCCGGAGTCGGTAAATACAAATTCGTCAGCCTCGACTCGTTCAAAAAATGCCTTGTCGCGTTTGATGTTGGCTTGGCCGATGTCACGTTCGAGCTGCATCAATGCAGCTTGGTCGCGAGAAAGTTCTCCCGCGCGCGAGTTCTGAGCTGACGCTGAAAAACTAAGCAGCGGAATGAGAGCAAAGGCCAATGAGATCAATGAGATCTTCGACCCCGAATAATGGAAAAAACGCTGCAAAATCATGCCAAATTATGTCACTTATGAATTTCAATAATCGTTTATAAAGATTTTTCTGTCAATTTGAAACAAAAAGGGAAAAAACTAAAAAAAACGTCTTGACAGACGAACAAGTTCGGGTTAAATTTGCGTTCGTCTATCAAAAACACACAAGACTAAATCCTGAAAATCTTGAAGTTTAAGGTTTAATGTTCGTTTGGTATGAAGTGTCGAACATAGAATTTGAACCTCACCAAAGGCGCCCGTTTTTGAGCGCTTGCGGCCGTGGTTTCTGTTATTTTGCCCTTGTGTCCCCAAAGAGCACTTTCGGCGAAAATTATTAATCTTTTTTGAAGTAGTTAGGAGGAATTAGGAGATATGTCAAAGACGATCGGTAAGGTCAAATGGTTTAACAACGCCAAGGGTTACGGTTTTATTGAACAACCCGGTGAGCAGGATATTTTCGTGCATTACAGCGCGATCACCGGCGACGGGTACAAAACCTTGATCCAGGGCCAGGAAGTCGAGTTTGAGGTCATCAACGGGCCGAAAGGACCGCAGGCCGAAAACGTTGCGAAAGTTGCGTAAAGGGAAGTTAAATTATCTGACCGATTTCGGTTTCATCCAGAATGCCGGATAGTGTCTCTAAGAAAAAAAGCGAACTTGAATGATTCAGGTTCGCTTTTTGTTTAAATGCAAAAGCCCGCGCATTAGCGAGGGCAATACATTCAACGGTTGCATCCCGCCCTTGCTAAGGCGCGGGCTTTTGCAATAAAGCGGGAAGAAAAAGGTTCAGATCAATTCTTCTCCCTTTGCCTTCAGCGTTCGCCGCCAAAGCTCGCGGTACGACGTGAAGCGGGCGACGAGAGCATTCAGCAAATATCGTTGGGCAAATGTCAGGTTACGGTTGTCCGAAAGTCGCTTCATCTGCGCGTCGAGCCGAGCCTTGGCCTCAAGCGGCGGACGTTTCGATGAACCGTTAAAATAGATATCGAAATCGATCTTGAGCTTGCGAATATCGTCTTCGAGGCGGCCGAGCATTTGATCTACTTCAATAGATACTTCCTGTTTTGATTGCGACTGCCTGTACAGTTTGTTGCCGATGATTGCCATAATTTTTGTTTTCTCCGGAGTGGTTTGCGAGGCGCGGGACAGTCCCTAATATAAAAAAACGATAAAAGGAAAGAATGTTCCGATTTTTTGTGGGTTGTCGGTTAAAATGCATCCTATGACATCTTCAGAAGCGGTTGATAGGGCCGCGATCCTTCGACAATTACCGTCCGTCGATGAGCTGCTTCGTTCCGAGACGGCAATAAAGCTCGTCGGACTGGCCGGCCATTCGCGTCTTACCGGACTTGCGCGAAATGTTGTTGCAGATCTGCGTGGGAGCCTATCAAAGGCCGAACCGGACGAAAATGGCGGTTATACAAAAGAAACGTTGCTTGCGGATGCTGAGCGCCGGCTGGCATCGGCATGGGCCGCGGAGAAACGTTCCGGCCTCAGTCGCGTGATCAACGCGACCGGGGTTGTCATTCATACAAATCTCGGCCGCGCGGCTTTGTCCGAAAATGCGAAACGAGCGATCGTCGAGACCGCCGCCGGTTACTGCACCCTTGAATACGATCTCGAAACCGGGAAACGCGGAAAGCGGGGCGCACGTGCGGAAAAATTGCTGTGCGAACTGACCGGAGCCGAAGCGGCCGTTATTGTTAACAATTGTGCCGCTGCGGCGTTTCTTGTGATGACCGTACTCGCCTCCGGCGGCGAGGTTGTGATCTCACGCGGCGAACTTGTGGAGATCGGCGGCGATTTTCGTGTCCCGGATGTGCTTGCACAATCGGGGGCAATATTAAAAGAGGTCGGGACGACCAACCGTACAAAGCTTGCCGATTATGAAAAGGCGATCGGCGACAACACGCGTTTGATCCTGCGAGTTCACCCGTCAAATTACCGGATCGTCGGTTTTACCGCGACGCCCACGACGGCCGAGCTTGCCAAACTCGCGCTCGGACGTGAGATCTTGTTTTACGAAGATGCAGGTTCGGGCGCGCTTTTCGATCTTACGGAGTATGGCCTGGCGGACGAGCCGGTCATTGCCGATTCAATAAAAGCCGGCGTCGATGTCGTTACGTTCAGCGGCGACAAGCTGTTGGGCGGATCTCAGGCGGGTTTGATCGTCGGCCGCCGCGAGATCATCGAAAAGATCAGAAAGCACCCGCTCTATCGAGCGCTGCGCGCCGATAAAATCACTTACGCCGCGTTAGAGGCGACGCTAGAAGCGTACCGACGCGAAACGGCTGTCGATGAGATACCGGTCCTGAAAATGCTCACGGCTACGACGGAAGAAATGCGTGAGAGGACCGAGCGCTTTGCCGAAATGTTGTCGGGGAAACCCGACGATGACAACTTATTAAAGTTTGAGATCATTGAGGGGAATTCCGTTGTCGGCGGCGGCTCGGCTCCGATGGCGCATCCGCAGACGTCGCTCATCGCCTTCGCGCACGCACGGTTGTCCCCGGACGAACTCGAAACTCAGCTTCGGAGATCCGATCCGCCGGTTATCGCACGCGTGTTGAATGACAGGGTTGTAATTGATCTGCGAACGGTTTTTGAGGACGAGGAGAATGACTTGCTGGATGTTTTGAACAATGTCAGAGCCGCCTGAGGTAGCAAGAAAATTGTAAGCGCTACCCTCGGTGGTACTTCGTTTACCCGTTTCTCTCCGCAAAATCCTTCATAAATTCAATTAGCCGTTCGACGCCTTCTTTTGGAAATGCATTGTAAATAGACGCCCGGATGCCGCCGACCGAGCGGTGCCCCTTCAGTCCGTCCATCCCGAGCGAGGTCGCTTCGAGGCAGAACTCTTTTTCAAGTTCTTCGGTCGGCAGGCGAAATGTCACGTTCATCAGCGAGCGCGCTTCGCGCTCCGCATGGCTGGTGTAGAACCCGTCGCTTGTGTCGATAGCGTCGTAGAGCAGTTTGGCCTTGGTTTCATTTTTTTCGGCCATGACTTCGAGGCCGCCTTGGGATTTGAGCCATTCGCAAACCAGACCTATCAGATAAATTCCCCATGTGTTCGGCGTGTTCAGCATCGAACGGTTTTCCGCGATCTTGCGGTAATCGAGCAGCGGCGGCAGATCTGTCGCAGCCCTTTCGAGCAGATCGTCGCGGATAATGACAACCGTGACGCCGCTCGGCCCGATGTTTTTTTGTGCGCCCGCATAGATCAACGCATATTTTTCAACGTCAATAGGTTTTGAAAGGATGTTCGACGAGGCATCGCACACAACGGGCATGCCGCCGGCCTCGAGATCGTACCTGAATTCGACACCATCGATAGTTTCATTCGACGTGTAATGAACATATTCCGCATCGCTGCTGAATGAAAGCTCATCCCGAGATGGAATTGAGCGAAACCCGCTTTCGGCGGACGAATAGATCGTATTGGCCGTGCCGTAACGGCCGGCTTCTTTGACGGCTTTTTCGCCCCACGCGCCGGTGACGACGTAGTCGGCCGATCTGCCGTCACCGAGAAAGTTCATCGGCACCATCGAAAATTGTAGTGTTGCGCCGCCCTGCAGGAACAGGACCTTGTAATTTCCGGGCACATTCAATATCTCGCGAAGCCCGTTTTCTGCCCCTTCAAGTACTTTTTCGAAATAGCTTGAGCGGTGGCTGACCTCCATTATGCTCATTCCGGTGCCTTCGAATGACAGCAGTTCGCTTTGGGCCTTTTGGAGTACCTGCTCGGGCAAAATTGCCGGGCCTGCACTGAAATTGTAGATTCTTTCGATCACCTTTATTTCCTGCAAATCGTGTATTCTGTTTGAAATAAATAGACTATCACAGACGCTCGGCACAAAAAATTTGCAGGTGGGACGATTTTTGTTCAAACAGCCAGCTTGCGGACTAATAAAATTGCAAAATTTGGGTTAGAATCTAATAAATAACGAACGTTTTTGGAGAGGCTTGCATCTCAGATTGGCGTTTCGCGTTTTCACACATTAATCGGAGGACTCAATGTTTCGAAAGGATTATTTTAAGTTCATTTTGGCGCTCGCGCTGATCGTGATCGGCGGTTCAGTCATATTTGCCCAGACGGCGCCCGTGAGCGGCAAGGTCGAATTGCAAAAGGCCGACGGCACCAAGGTCCCGGTCCAGGGAGCGCTGGTCGAAGTTTACCGCGTTGATATTAAATCAACAATGCCGTCTGACAAGACCGACAAGAAGGGGAATTTCAGTTTTGCCGGGTTGCCGCTCGGAGCTACGTTCGTTTTATCGGTAAGCGCGCCGGGCGCCAAGCCGGGGTATCTGCCAAACGTTAAGCCTGGTTCGCCGAATTCGGACAAGCTGTTGGTAACGCTTCAGGAAGGCGACGGAAAGCGTTGGACCGAGCAGGAGATCCGTGACGCGCTGAGCGGAGCCTCAACAGCAAGCGGCGGTCAGCAGACCGCTGAGTTGACCGAAGAGCAAAAGAAGGCTAAGGCCGAATATGACAAACAAGTTGCCGAGGTCACGGCGAAAAACAAGGACATTGAAAATAAGAACACAATAATTACAGCCGCGTTGAAAGCAGGCAACGATGCGTTTAATGCGAAGAATTATGACCTTGCGATCGATAAATATACGGAAGGCATCAATGCGGACCCGGCGTACGCAGGAAGCGCCCCTGTTTTGCTAAATAACAAAGGTGTGGCGTTGAAGATCCGCGGTATTGACGAATACAACCGCGGCGTCAAATCGACGGATGCGGCCGAAAAGGCGGCATTGACCGCAAAAGCCAAACAAGATCTTTTGGATTCACAGGCGGCTTTTGCGAGTTCGTGGAAAATTCTAAAGAATGCACCCGCGGGCGAAATTCAAAACCAGGCCACTGCGGACAAGGGTAAATACGACGCGCTCGTAGGCCTGACGGAAGTTTACCGGCTGATCGCGGCGACAAAGGCCGGAACGCCAAATGCGGCCGAGGCAAAAGAAGCCTTCGATGCATATGTTGCAGTCGAGCCTGACGCTGCGAAAAAAGCAAAGGTCCAGATAACCTACGGCGATATTATGCGTGAAGCGGGCGACTCTGCCGCGGCGATCGAGGCGTACAGATCCGTATTGACCACAACGCCTGACAATCCCGATGCGTTGGCCGGCCTTGGCTTGTCGCTGTTCAATGCCGGTGTTGTTGCGAACGACAAAGCGCAGATGCAGGAGGGACTCAACTATATGAACAAGTTCATCGAGGTCGCACCTGAGACTCATCCGCTAAAATCCAGCGTTAAGGACGCGGTCGATTATCTAAAGACGCAAGAGAAGCTTGCTCCGCAGAAAGTAACACCGAAAAAGAAAGGTTAGCTTTCAGCAAATGACTAGGAGGGCCGTGCCTGATACAATTCGGGCACGGCTTTTTTATGACCTTTACCATCCGGAAAACGACGAGCGACGACATTCGGGCCGTTATCGGTCTTGGACGCGAATTTGCAAAATTTGAAAAGCTTGACCAGTACTTCGTAATAACCGAAGAAAAACTTGCCGATGCGATGTTCGGCACAGATTCGTTTGTCGAAGGCCTGGTCGCTGAAGCAGATCAAAGGATCATAGCCTACGCGATCTTCTATCCGAACTTTGCAAGCTTTCGCGGCCAAAAGGGTTTCTTTCTCGAAGACCTCTACATCGATGCTGACTATCGCGGGCAAGGCGTCGGCGAAGCTATCCTGAAAGAGGTCGCACGGATCGCAAGATCGCGAAATTTCGACCGGATCGATTTTCAGGTCCTCGACTGGAACTTGCCCGCAATAAAGTTTTACGAAAAACATGGCGCCGACCGCAGCGACGACGAACGGCATTATGTTTTCAATGACGAAGCCTTCCAGCTACTCGCAAAATAATTTGTCACAAAACGACGGACCCCGGTGTTCTAGGTATATAACGCAGAAATTGCGGTCAACACTTATACCAACATTGGAGGTCTTTCGATGCGAAAAATCCTGGCTCTCAGCTCTTTACTTGGCTGTCTTATCGTTATAGTTATCGGTTCGTATGTCATCGTCGCGCAAACTACAGTTTCGGGCGAATGGAAGGCGGAAACGAAATCGGACAAGCCAGACAAGATCTATCTTTCCTTTGAGCGCCGTATGGACGGCGGCGGGCACAATCAAAACGGCTCGACCTACGAGTACAGCGATCTGCAGGGGCTAACCCGCGAACAAACGCAGAATGGCAACGTCAGTTTTCGCCTTGCCCGCGAGGCCGGAACGATCGAATGCCAGGGAACATTTACGAACGGACGAGGCTCGGGAACGTTCCAGTTCACACCGAATCGAGCATTCATCGATTCGATGCGAAGCCGCGGTTTCGATTTCGAAAAAAACTCGTCAAAACATGGCATGCATTCAGAAGACCGCTTGTTCACCGCTACCACAATAAACCTGACCACGGCGTTCGTCGACGACCTGCTCTCAGCAAATTTTGGCCCGCTCGACGTTGACGATCTATTCAAGGCACGCATTTTTAATATCACTCCGCAGTTCGTGGCCGAAATGAAGGCTACGGGTTTTCCAAATCTCGGAATGGAAGACCTCGTAAAGGCTCGTATTTTTAAGATCGATGCCGACTATGTTCGTCAGGTACGCGAGATGGGTTTTGATAAAGAGGACTTCGAAAGCCTCGTGAAATTCCGCATATTTAAGGTCACACCCGAATTCTTGAGCGAGGTGAAAAACGAAGGTTTTGGAAATCTCACCGCCGAAGAGGTCGTAAAATTCCGCATTTTCAAGATCGACGGCGATTTTATTCGGCAAGCAAAAGTTGAAGATCCAAATGTTACGCCGGAAGGCCTGGTTCAGATGAAGATCGGCGTCCGGCGACGCAATTGAACCGCACTCAGTTTCCCCGACTGATCGAGTGGCGAGTCATATACCCTCACCGGCTGCTCCCGACCGAATTGGCTCAGTGTTAAGAGGCAATTTTGTAAAGGAGCAGTTTTATATGAGTAGCCTTATAGCAAAAACGATCCTCGTACTCGCGGTTGCTGCCGTTGCAGCCCGTGCCCAGGAAAACCAGCAACAGGCGGTAAAGATAAACAACGACGGCGCCGCGCTGTACGATCTTGGTAAGATCGATGCGGCAGGCGCGCTGTTCGAAAAAGCCGTTGCTCTAAACCCTAACCTCGCCGTTGCCCAATTTAACCTCGGAACGGTTTATCATCAACAAAAGCAATTCGAAAAAGCGCTTGCAGCGTTCAAGAAAGTTACGGACATAAAGCCGGAATATCCCCTCGGGTTCAATCAACTCGGTGTAGTGCTGATGGAGTTGGACAGAAATAAGGAGGCTCTTGCGGCGTTTGAGACTGCCGTTCGGCTTAAGCCCAACGACTCGGTACAGTTATTTAATCTCGGAGCCGCACTTGTACGTCTTAATAAATTTAAGCGAGCCGTCGAGGTTCTCGAACGGGCAAAGCAGGCAGGCGCCAATGATGCTGAGCTATCGATGAATTTGGGTTACGCCTACGCCCACGCGAAACATTACGAAAAGGCTATCGCCGAGATTAAAAGGGCTGTTGAAATGACGCCTGATAACAACGAGCTTCGCGTTTTTCTCGGAAGTCTTTATATGCTCGTGAATAACAAGGAGGCTGCATTGGCCCAACAGCGGATCATCGAAACGCAGCGTCCCGATTTAGCGCAAAAACTTTATCAAAAGATCTACAGCGATAAACTCCTGATCGTTACGTATGACGAGATAAAGTAAGACAAGTCGGTACCACCTGCGGCGCTGCGCAGGTGGTACTGACATATTATTCAAACTGTTTTCTAAACTCGTCGAACATCGCCCGCAGCGCCGCAAGTTCGCCCTGCATTGCTTCGACTTTGTTCTCGAGTTCGCCAATGCGGTCGCCGCGCGGAATATTTGGCGGTGCGGCCGCGATCGCGGCCTGCGTGACTTCGCCCGACAAAAGATGCGCGTAGCGTGCTTCTTTTTGTCCCGGCTGGCGTTCGAGCTTAACGACAAGCGGCTCATCACGACGCATCAACGCGTCGAGCGTTTCGTTCACCTCGGCGACATTCGAAAATTCAAACAGGCGTCCGGTTCGTTCGCGAAGTTCGCCGACGGTCTGCGGGCCGCGCAGAAGCATAACGCAGATCGCCGCAACCTCCGGCGGCGAGAGGTCGTAAACATTCGGCAGCATGTGCTTGTATTTCACGACCCGACTTGAGCTGCCGTAATAAAGGTAAACGAGATTTTTGTCGCGAAGGCTGTCAACGGCTGATGTGACGGTTTCGTCCGAATAGGAAACAACCGGATCGCGGTTCGATTTTTGATTGCACGCCGCTGTTAGAGCATTTAGGGTGAGCGGGTAATATTCCGGCGTGGTGAGCTGTTTTTCGACAAGCGAGCCAAGCACGCGGGCTTCGATTTCGTTTAGATGTTCGGCCATAAATTCACGAATAGCTTAATACATTTTTTCGTTTATGTTTAATGCCTTACAATACAGTCGTGGAGATACTTATTGCGCGTTCGGCTTATGAGATCGACGCGGCGTTCGACCGTCTTACAATGGCTGTGACTCTCGGCGGCGACACCGAAACCTCTTCGTTGA
>Ga0207706_10003156_pt1 | contig 15829 bp, 14 predicted proteins | sample KBSC53metaG_FD_184318 | JGI IMG/M metagenome (GOLD analysis project Ga0207706, IMG submission 184318) | Corn rhizosphere microbial communities from Kellogg Biological Station, Michigan, USA - KBS C5-3 metaG (SPAdes) (version 2) | ecosystem: Host-associated > Plants > Roots > Rhizosphere > Soil ... | reverse complement strand
AACACCCTGCCGGTGGCCGATGGAGTGATGGAGATCGGGACCCAGGTTCCTGTCGAGGAATTGAAATCTGCGATGGAAGACTGGTTCCGGAAGAAAAGCTATTTGCCCAAGGAAGGGAAGCTGATCGTGAGCAACGTAGAACCTTCTCCCGTCATGAAACCGGAATAGCCAAGTGCCACCTGCCAATTGCTATTTCCTACTCCCCGTAGTGCAGCAGCGAAAACACGTCGTAATCCTTCAACTTGTCCCGCCCTTTCAGGAAATCGAGTTCGACCACGAACCCCAGCCCCGCGATCTCCGCTCCCAGCGAATGAGCCAGCCTGGCCGTAGCCTCGGCGGTGCCGCCGGTGGCCAGCAGGTCGTCAACGATCAGCACGCGCTGGCCTTTCTGGATGGCGTCCTTGTGGATCTCGAGAGTGTTGGTGCCGTATTCCAACGCGTAGTCAAACTTGGCGGTGGCCGCGGGCAGTTTGCCGGGCTTGCGCAGGGGAACGAAGCCGGCATTCAGCCGATAGGCGACGGCGGGGCCGAAAATAAATCCACGCGCCTCCATTCCCAGCACCAGGTCGATGCCGGCCTTGATGTAATGTTCGGACAGCGCATCGATCAGCATGGCGAGCCCGAGCCGGTCCTTGAGCAGGGTGGTGATGTCGTAAAAGAGGATGCCCTTCTTGGGAAAATCCGGCACTTCGCGGATCAGCTTTTTCAGCGGCTCGCAGTCAAGCCGCGACTGCTGCGGCGCGGGATTCGACATTTACCAGGCTCCTTCGATGCGAAAAGTTGTGAGGCCGGCGACCGGCTTGGTTTCAGTTTCCTCGACGTCATCCACGCGGGCGGCGCGCGGCCCCGCGCGCAGACGCGATCTCAATCCGAGCAGTTGCTCGCGCGATCCCATGGCCAGGACTTCCACGCTGCCATCGGCATTGTTGCGCACCCATCCGGCGATGCCCAGAATGTGCGCCTCGCGCTCCACAAACCAGCGAAAGCCCACGCCCTGCACCCGTCCGCGAACGACGAAGCGGCACGCTTGCGTAGCTTTTTCAGTCGAAGTCATTTTTAAATCTAGCCTGTCATCTTGAGCGAAGTGGCTGCTTCGCGAAGCGAAGCAGCTGCGCAGTCGAAAGATCCCTATTGCGCAAAGTAAAGCCAGCTGCAATCAAAACCATAGGGGTCCTTCGACTCCGCGGAAAGTTCGCGCCGCGAACTTTCCGCTGCGCTCAGGATGACATTACGCTCGTGACAGGTACGCGCCTTCCGCCGTGTCCACGCGAATTTTCTCGCCTTCGTTGATGAAAGGCGGAACGTGCACCACCAGCCCGGTTTCGGTCTTGGCCGGCTTGGTTACGCTCGAGGCTGTGGCGCTTTTCAGCCCCGGCTCGGTTTCGACCACGGTCAGTTCGACCGTCTGCGGCAACTCGATTCCCACCGCCTTGCCGTCGAAGAATTCCACTTTGATCTGCAGATTGGAAATCAGGTAATTGACGGCATCGCCCAGAATCTCACGGGTCAGATGGGTTTGCTCGAAGTTGGTGGTGTCCATGAAGTAGTAGCTGTCGCCGTCGGCGTACAGAAACTCCATCTCGACCTCATCCACCACAATCTTTTCGATGGGATCGGGCGAACGGAAGCGGTGCTCGAACATGGCGCCGGTCCGCAGATTGCGCAGCTTAGCCTGGATAAAGGCGCGTAGGTTGCCGGGAGTGCGATGCTCGACGCTGAACACGGAATGCAGATCGTTGTTGTGCTTGATGATCATGCCGGGCCGAAGCTGGGTGGCGGGGATAGCCATTGCTGGGTAATTCTCCTTAAACTATTGCGATTGCATCGGCGGAAGGCGGCAGACCACATTTCCCGCCGGATACGAGGATCCAACTCATTATTTTACACGGGCTTGAACTGATTTGGGAACCGGACCCAGGAGTCACGAAGAAAAAAGAAGAAAGAAACCCAGGAACGCAGACCCGGGAGCTAGAATCAAACCTACAGATAAATTGGACTCGAAAGGATTCTTCTATGCGCATTGGAAAATATGAAGCTTCAGAAGCCGGCAATGCCGCCGGCACCGCAGTGACCTTTCTGCTGATCGGGTTAGGCGCCGGTGCCCTGCTCGGCATGTTGCTGGCCCCGAAAGCCGGCAAGCAGATGAGAAAGGATCTGCGGCGTAAATTTGACAGCGCCCGCGAAACCGTGGATGAGTGGACGGACGACGCCAAGGAGTTCGCCGAAGAAGCCATGGAACGCGGCGCCGAAATCGCCGACGAAGTCAGGGAAAGAGTAGCTCCCCTGGCCAAAGCCATCCGCCGTTAGGGCAGACGTCGGACCTCGGACGTCAGGCGTCAGCAAATGCGGCATCATGGTTCTGGTAGCGCCGGCGTCTCGCCGGCTGTCGCGAGGGCATCCTGCCCTCGCCGCTCCGATGTCGAAGAAAGAAGTCCGAGGTCCGTGATCCAAAGTCCGACGCCTTGGACGTCGCTCTTGTAGCGCCGGCGTCTCGCCGGCTGTCGCGAGGGCATCCTGCCCTCGCCGCTCCAATGTCGAAGAAAGAAGTCCGAGGTCTGTGAATCAAAAGTCCGACGCCTTACCCGGGTGCACAAGCACGGGCGTGGACGCCCGCGCCCACATTGAGCCTTGCCGAGGTCCGACGCCCGAGGTCCTACTTGAAAAGGGACGCGAAGAAGCCCTTTACCTTGCCGATAACTCCCTTGCGCGACTGGTCAGGCGGTTCGGCAATAGTGAGTATTGGCGCGGGCGTGGTCGCGCGAGACATGGGCAGAGTTCCGGCCCCAAGGTCGGGTGCCGATGCCGGGGGCGAATCGCTGGCCCGGAAGACGAATGGGGCATCGACTTGCGCGTGAGGCGCGTTGGGCGAAGGTGCTGGAAGGTTCTCCGTGCCCGGTGGAGCGATGGTCAGTGTGACCTGGGACGGAGATTCCTGCTGCGCGGCCATGCTCGAAGTTGACGCCGCCGCCGGCGCGGCCTCTTCTCCTGGTTGCGCCAGATGCACCGCCGGCGGCAGGTCTTTCTCGGACACCGTGGGTGCCGGTACCGCCGCCCGCATGGCCGGGATCTGCGGCGGCGGGCAACCGCAATCGTCGGGAACGGTGGTCTCCATCTGGTTCAGCTTTCCCGATCGAAAGAAAACCTGCTCGTTAGACTTCACCCGGTATGTGCCATCGCCGATCAGTTCTGAAACAATCACCGAAGCCGTGTTTCCCGGCAAGGCGCGCACACATGTATCCCCACGAGCATCGGCGCTGATCGCGTAATGGAATTCGCCCGGCCCCGCCAGCAGCATGCGGAAATCCGGCGTCACGATTGAATCGGCTGAAGCATTCAAAGTGTAGTGGGCTTCGAGCGCCCCAGTGCTGATACCAAGCATCAGGTCCTCGCCATTCTGCGAGGGCGTCACGGAGAGCGTTGTTTTGGGACACACCCGCACTTCGCCGCCCCGGGCCAGGCGCAAAATAGTGGTCTCCAGGCCCGCTGTCACCGCGGAATCCCCGGAAAGCCGGCTGCCCGCCTCTACCACGGTTCCGGTCGCTCCAGGAACGACCGGTACGAAGGCCGGCTGCACTCCTTTGGTAAAGGCAGGGACAGAGGGAGTCTCGATATTCCGCCTGGCCTCGGCCATGGGGTGCATGCGGATCAGCAGCCGTTGACCCTGGGTGTCGCTGCTGTAGCCGACGGCATGGACCAGGTCCACGACTACGCGGGCCACCGGCGGCGTCTGCTGAAACTGGTTTATGCGCACCGCGCTCACCTGCTCGCTGCCTACCTGGATCCGTTTGTTCGGCAACCGTTCCAGAGTATGGGGAAGGTCGATGACCAGCCGGGGCGGGCTGTCGAGGAACTCAATCGCGGGCTGGGGAGCCTGGCTCGAAACGATCTCGAGTGCAGTTCCTTCGGCGTCGGAAATCATCTTCACCGAACGCAGGATGGCCGGCGGGCCCTTGGGATTCGGAGGATCATCGGGCGTCTGCGCCAGGCCAAACGCGGCGCCCAGCGTAGCCACCAGCAGCGAGGACCACAAAAATTGGCAGCCGATACGCGGCAAAGACTTCATCTCTCGAAAACTGAGGTTGTTATAGCTGCAACAATATCACTGCCAGGGAGTCTGGAGAAGTAACAAAGGTCCGGAGTTCGGACGGCAGACGTCAGACGTCAGACCTCGGACCTCAGGCGCAAGCCCTCCGCCCTTCAGAGGTCAAACCGGACAGGAATCCATTCACCGGGAATACTTAATTTCGCCGCAAACGTTTTCATGAAAATGTAAGGGAAGGCTTTGCCGACGTCCGAGGCCCGAGGCCCGAAGTCCGAAGTCCGAGGTCCGACGCCCGAAGCCCGCCTTACGGTTCCGCCAGGAATTCGTATTCGTCGATCACCGCGGCTACCGCCACTTTGCCGTCGCCGTCATCGACGCGCACGACTTTGCCTTTGCAGCGGACGCGAATGCTTTCAGTGAGAGTAATTTCAGGCGGGAGGGTGAGAGTGAATTCTATGACCGACCCCGGAGCGATGGCCGAATCCACGTAAAAGCAAATGCCACGCGCACTTACGTCGCGAGTCTGCGCGCTCTTTTCTTGCGATCCATTGTCTGAATACGTGACAGCCACGGGCAAGCGCAAAGCAAAACGGCGTGTAGCCCGCTTCTCGGGTTCAGCCTCGGCCATGAGCGCTCCGTAAAAGCTGCATAAGCATGGCGTTTTGAGTGCAGTGTGTCAAGGGATTTAGGCATGCATTGGGCCTGACAATGTTGCAAATATTTGCTCCAGGCCCGGCGAGCCTGCCCCCGTTCGACTCTCCTCGCGCTCTACTTTTCTTGTGATCTGCCCACATCCTCTTCTGCTTGCCATTGCCGGTATGCATATGCGTGGACATGACCTTCCGATACATGCCCCCGCCCCCGGTCTCCGCCTAGCATAAAGGTAGAAAGAAAGTCCCAAGAACCAGGAGCGACTGATGAATCGCTATTTCAAAGCGTCAATTGCCGTCTCGCTATGGGTGATATTCGGTGCCCTGGCGGCGATGGCAGCGGTGAATGTCAAAATTCCGGCGGGCACGTCGGTCCAGGTGCGGATCGACGAGAATCTCAGCAGCGAGACGGCGAATGTAGGCCAGATATTTCACGGAAGCCTCGCGGCCAAGGTCGTAGCCAACGGCAGGACCTTGTTTCCCAGGGGGGCCATCGTTATCGGAGAAGTAGTGAGCGTGGAGCGGTCGGGACGCCTCAGCAGGCCCGGAGAACTGGAACTGGGCTTGCGAACCATTCGGACCGGCGGCCGCACCTATCCTGTCTCCGTGCAAACCTTGCTCATCAAGGGCGATTCACACACCAAGTCTAATGTGACCAAGATCGGTGGCGGCACTGCCATGGGAGCTCTGATCGGCGCCATCGCAGGCGGCGGCAAGGGCGCGGCCATCGGTGCTGGCGTTGGAGCTGCAGCCGGTACAGGAGTGGCTGCGGGCACGGGCAAGAAGCCCGCGGAAGTGCAATCGGAAATGGTGCTGGTGTGGGCGGCGCAGGGGGCCCCGGCGATTGCATCTGCCCAGGGCCAGGATCCCCGGCCGTACAGAAGCGAACCTGTAGCCGAAGCGGAAGAGCACAACGACCACCGGCGGTATTCACCAGATGACGATCGGGATGAAAGTTACGAGGGGCGGGAACCCAGCGGCTTTTCAGATCGAGACCGGCAAATCATCTCCGAGTGTTTTGTGAACGACCGCGCCGGTCTGCCACCGGGCCTCGCGAAAAAGGATCGCTTGCCTCCCGGGTTGGAACGCCACTTACAACGCAACGGGACCCTTCCTCCGGGATTGCAGAAGCGGGTGCAACCCTTGCCGGGGACGTGCGTCGCTCGCCTGCCTCGATTGCCCAGGGACTGGTCACGTGTGGTGCTGAGCGGTCGCATCATTCTGCTCGATCCGGGACAAAGAATTGTGGATTTGTTCTGGTTCGACCGAGACTAGCCGGTAAGACGCTCGTTGATGAAAAGTACACGGTCCAGGCGCCATGTTCTGGTCGGACTTAATTATCAGGCAAAAAGATCAGGTTAACTGGAGGACCCCCATGCGCTGGCAGGCACCCTTTGGCTTCGCTTTGACGATCACAGCAGCGGCGATTTTTCTCATGAGTTGCGGAGGGAGCACTCAGCCCGCCACGGTCCATGTCAGCCTCAGTGATCCTGCAACCTGCGCCGCGCCACAGGGGCCGTTCCGTCATATCTATGTGACCGTCACCGACGTAAAGATTCATCAGAGTGGCAACGCATCGGCCAGCGACTCGGGATGGCTGGACCTGGCGCCCGCCCTCAAGGACAATCCGGTGCAAGTGGATCTTCTTGGGGTCGCAAACCAGTGCTTTCTCGCCATGCTCGGATCGGAGCAAATCGAGGCCGGCCACTATCAGCAGATTCGCATCATCCTGGGCGACAACAGCGTCAGCGTGAACGGGAACAAGTGCGGCGGCGCGGCCAATTGCATCATGTTGACCAGCGATCCCAGCAATACCCCACAGCCTCTGCAGCTTTCGTCCGAGTCCAACACCGGAATCAAGATCCCATCGGGACAAATTGCCGGCGGAGAGTTCACCGTGGGTTCGGGAGAAACCAAGGACCTCAACATTGATTTCAACGCCTGCGCTTCGGTGGTGGTTCAGGGCAACGGACAGTATCGCCTGAAGCCGGTGCTGCACGCGGGTGAAGTCTCCACCCAGGCCGCTTCAACCGCTATCAGCGGCACCATTATCGATGGCGTCACGCAACAGCCGGTGATCGGTGGAAATACGGTCGTGGCCCTGGAACAAAAAGACAGCTCCGGCATAGACCGGGTGGTGATGGAAACAGTAGCCACTTCCAATGGTGGATTTGCCTTCTGCCCCGTGCCGCAGGGAACCTACGACCTGGTGGCGGTAGCCATCAACGGATCGGGAAATACTTATGCGGCCACGGTGATCACAGGCGTCCAGCCGGGCAACTCGCTGGGCACGGTTCCGCTTACTCCGGCGGGTATGCCGGCCTCGGTTGCCGGCCAGATCACGACCAGCACGGGAAGTGCGGGGACAGCAGCCGATCTGGTTACCTCGGCGCTGCAGTCGATCGGCAGCAGCGTACTGGCTACGATTCCTCTGGCACAGCAGTCAGCCGCCACCGCAACCCTCACCACTGCGCCCGGCGGCGCCTGCCCGGCCAACACCGATTGTGTCAGCTACACGCTCGGCGTTCCGGGCGCGAACCCGAGTATTGGAGCCTTCAGTTCAAGTGGTAATCAGAGTCCCGCCGCACCCGCTTCCGGCTCGGTGAACTACACCATTGACGTGAATGCGTTCGCTCCCGGATCGGCGGGCCAGTCGGATTGCAGCCCATCGAACCTGCAGACCAGTCTGACCAGCAACAACGCAACCCTGTCGGTGACTCCAGGGACTGGTGCGACCGCAGCGACGCTGGACTTTACTGGCTGCCAATGATCCAAGCGGCAGGTAAGTTGGTAATTGTTGGATCGCGCGATCTACGCCAACCAGCCGATCCATTGCGTTCGTGGCGCCGTTAGCCTGGTAGAGCGCGATGCGAGCCGTGCCGAGTATGCGGCTGGTCTGCAACAACGACACCTCAGTTTCCAATCGCCCCGGCCGCGCGAACGCCGCCGGACGATGAACCCATCTGCTAGAAAATAGCGTGACAGCGGACTTCTCTCGTCAGAAAATAACGCCTGCACGAATTCCCGGCAACGGCCCTATCATCGGAGAGACGTGGAGACGTCAGGCGACAACCAGCAAATTCCGCGCCCCACCGCCGGCCCGAGCGAGGTTGCACCACGAGAGAAGTCATCCCGGGGAAGACCCGCTGACTTCGCGCCAACGGGTGGGAAGTGGTTCCGGCGAACCGTGTGCGTAGCGGGATGGCGGCCGGCGCTGGTGTGTCTATGCCTGGCTGCCCTGACCATTGCGATTGGATTTGCCGATACCGCCACCGACCGGATCGTGCTGCCGATCGAGGTGCTGGGCGCGGACGGCACGATTGTAAACAGGAGCATCACGCTTCCATCGGGACCGGCTGAGTCGGTGCGGTCTCTCTGGCTGCAGGTTCACGGTCTGCGCTATGCCGATCAGGCCAGCGTCCAGGTCAATACCAGCGCCTGGATGCCGCTTAATAACAACACCGTCACCATCGCCGAGCCCGGCAGGACATACGGTGGAATCGGCGGCGGCTTCGCTACGCTGGTGATGACTCTTCCGCTCCCCACCGGCACAGTGGCGAGCGGCGACAACACCATCCGCTTCCGCTTCAACCACACCGACGGGTTTGTCAGCAGCTATCGCGTTCTGGCATTGAATTTCCTGACCGCCGAGGGCAAGAAGATCCTCCCGGCAGGCGATTTTGTGGAGGATGCACCCAAAAGCTGGACCGCGCCCTTGCCCGACGCAGCTTCGATCCGGGCCGGCAAGGTGCTCTGGGATACCGCCTCCCTGGCGGCCAGCAGCCTTCCCAACAGTCCGCGGATTCAGGCGCACTGTGCCGATTGCCATGCGCAGGACGGGCGCGACCTGAAATACTTCAACTTCTCCAACGCCAGTATTATTGCCCGCGCCCGCTTCCACGGCCTGTCCGAACTGCAAAGCGAGCAGATCGCCAGCTACATTCGCAGCTTGCCTTTACCTAATCCTGGTCGCCCGTGGAATCCTCCCTACCAGCCCGGGCCTGGACTGGACCAGCAATCGGTTTCGAACTGGGCGGCCGGCGCCGGACTGGCATGGGTACTCGATCAGGATACGGACGCATTGCCATACCTGATTAGCCAGCACGGCGGGAAAAACTCAGCCCCATCGAATCCGGCGGTGAAGGTTTCCAACCTCGGTGCGCTTGCGCAGCAGATTACGCCCGAGATCTTTCGTCCCGACGGCAACCTGAATGCCCATGAAATCCCCATCGCCTTGCAACTTCCGGACTGGAACCAATGGCTGCCTCGCGTCCATCCCAAGGACGCATGGGGGCCAGCTTTCAGCCAGAGCGAGTTCGCTGCCTTGTACGATGCAGAAACTCCGGAGGGCAAGAGCAGGGGAGGCAAGAAGCTGCCGCTGCGCCCGCTCCTGGCCTCGTCCCAAACTGCGAGTCACGACCTTCGCCCGGTGATGGCCGCCTTCACGCAGTGGTCGGAAGCCCGGCGCTCCTTCCTCGGACGCTTTGGCAAAGCAGAGGCGGCCTCGCCGGAGCTTACTAATAAGGTGTACTCGGCCCAGCTGTGGCAATTGGTGAAGACGTGGGAGATGACACAGGAGTTCGGACTCGAAGCACGAGGCCGCGACCTCTTCGGCGCGACCGCGGATTCCCGCACCTGGTGCAACACGGTTCCGGGAGATGCCGCTCCGGCCGCTGCCCACATCCCCAACGGACCGGCGGGCGTCGGCGGCAGCGCCTTGACCAACGAATATCTCACCGCCGCCTGGTATGAGTTGCAGATCATTCTGAATAGCGGCAATCATCAGCACCGCGAGCGCGAACCGGTGGATTGGGTCTATGTGATTGCCGGGTTTCTCGACCTGCAGGCGCAGACACATCAGGCGGAACCGGCGCGACTGCTGGTCGCGGTAACCAAGGCGTTGCAGTCGTCCGATCCCAGGCTCGGTCCCGATAACATCAAGCAGGGTTGGCGGCCGAATGACAACATCGATCCCCGCATCATGATCAGTCCGGTGTGGGCGCCCACCTTCAAAGCACTGCCGGCCGAGGTACATCAGGCTCTGACCACATCGATGCTGGCCGCGTGGATGGAGAAGAACCTGCAATACCCGATCACCAAGCACCTGCCGGTCGGAGTGCCCCGGCGCCCCTACACTCAACCCGGGTACTACGGCGACATCAGCGGCGGGAACGCATGGCAGTCAGCAAAAGAGTTCCGCGACGCCGGCGTCCCGCCCGCGCTGGTCAAGACTCTGCAGCAATGGGGAGCCGCCTACGCCGATCGTGCAGCCCGTATCCAATACTGACGCGGCGCTTGCGGCCCCGCCACAACTCACACCCGATGGGTTCGACCCGCGGCTGTTGTGGTATCCCCTTGGTGTCGGCGCGCTCGCAGCGTGGAAAGTGCAGAATTTGAAGAGCCAACCTTCTGCAGGGTGAAATCCGGGGACAGACGGAACGTACCTTATTTTTGGGCGCGCGATGAGGCCGCCTCAAAGTGTTGCGTCCAATCAAGCCGGGTTCCCATACATTCGTGTACTTTGAGAATGCGTGGGAGATGCGTGCGTCAATGAACTCCTGGATTGAGATACTTCGGGGACCAATTGTTCAGCGCTCCGAGCAACGGAGTTTGAGTCTGATTGTTGATGCCCGACGCGTTCCGCTTGCGCCCAAGACCCACACATCGCAAAAGCGCGCGACGTGTGGGGCACCCGGCCGCACTTGCGGCCGGACGAAGTTAGACGCGATGGGTTCGACCCGCGGCTGTTGTGGTATCCCCTTGGTGTCGGCGCGCTCGCAGCGTGGAAAGTGCAGAATTTGAAGAGCCAACTTTCTGCAGGGTCGAGCTGACCACATCGAAGGTCCTGACCTGGGGAGTTCCCGCCAATATTTTCTTCAGTATCTCCAGGGCCTGGGGATAGCTGGTTGAGTTGTAAACCTCCGCGCTCTTCTCCTGGTCCCAGAAACTGATGGACACGATTTCTTTTCCGCCGGGAACAGCCAGCGTGATCGTATCCAGAAAACCTTTTTGCTTTCGCAGCCAGGGAAGGACTTCATCGTCCATCACTCTTATGAATTCTGCCAATGTGCCGGGTCTCAGTTTGACGGCCACGTGACGAGCAAACATGTCAACCTCCCGGGGGCGTCGGGCGTCAGCAAAGTCTGTTTTCCGCAGTTGAACGTCCAAGGTCCGAAGTCCGAGGTCTGACGCCCGACGCCCGAAGTCCGACGCCAGAATTCTACTCGGAAGTACATAACTTTGGGGAACCCCGCCGCAGGCTCCTACCGTAAGTCTCTTTCCGTCCGACTTCATGGTATGAACTTCAGTAAGGAGATTATCTGTGAAAACCCTGAAGTTGATGTGCGCCGTACTAAGCCTGGCAACGCTCGTTTTCGCGTGTCCGACATCGATCTCCTGCCCCGCTGACCGCGCCGAGATGCACAAGGTCGGGGACGAATACTCCGGCCTGGGCCACTACGCGATCTACCAGCACACCAATTCGGCCGGCGTAGTCCACCAGGTTCCTTTTCGCTGCGACCAGTAAGAACACTGGGATCAGGCAAAACTGAATCCTGACCAACCTGGCCACGAAGCGATCCTGCCGCCGTCCGAATCAAGAGGAGTTCAGAATCATTCAGCACTCTTCGCGTCCTCTGCGGCCTTTCTTAGCGACCTTTGCGGTTTAAGATTTTTGAACGACCCGGGAGAACTCAAAACCTTTTACCGCGAAGGACGCCAAGGACCGCAAAGTTCGCAAAGGAAGCCCGCCCAGTTGATCAGTACTGAAATGGGCGGCGGGCTCGGATAATTTGCTTTTCCTTTTCCTCTTCAGCCACAATACGAAAGCTTCGGAGCCGTGTTGTGAGGGATGGTACGTCTTCTCCCGCTGTTCTCCGCTGCCGCCCGCAGCGTTCTCAGCTTTTCTGGCTGTGTGCTCTCATTGTTGTTTTTTTTCAACCGACTTACTCCCAGGATGCGCAGAACCCGAACCCAGCCTCGAACAGCTTGCGCGGTATCGTGATCAACAGCGTGACCCGCGAACCCATTGCTCACGCCCTGGTGGCGACTGCCGACAACCGGTTTGCGGCCTTCACCGACGATCAGGGCCGCTTTGAATTCCAGCTTCCTAAAATCGAATCCGATCCGAACCGCCCCGCGGACGGGCAGGCCTTCTACAACGTTTCCACGCAGCTCATGGCCCGCAAGCCCGGCTTTCTCGACTCCGGCATCAGTTCTTCTCCGCCTCAAAGCACCGCCGGCGACGACATCACGATCGCGCTCGTTCCCGAATCTCTTATTGTCGGCCGGGTGAATCTGCCGTCTTCCAATCAGTCTGACCGGATGACGGTGCAGATTTACAAACGCCAGGTGCGCGACGGCCGGGCCTTCTGGGCTCCCGGCGCGACTACGACCACGCGCTCCAGTGGCGAGTTTCGTATCGCCAATCTCAGGGCAGGCATCTACAAGATCTTCACCAGTGAACTGATGGACCGCGATCCGATCACCTTCGATCCGCGCGGCCAGCTCTACGGATATCCACCTATCTATTATCCGGCCGCAACGGATTTTGCCTCGGCATCCGCCATCACGCTGGAGGCGGGCAAGACCTTCCAGGTCGAGCTTTCCCCCGTGCTCCAGCCTTACTACCCGGTAAGGATCGCAGTTACAAATCTCCCGTCCCAGAACGGGGTGGATGTTTCGGTCGCGCTCCAAGGACACAAAGGCCCGGGCTATTCCCTGGGATACAACGGCGAGGGCATCGAAGGCATGTTGCCCAACGGAGTTTATACGGTGGAAGCCACGCTGCAGCAGGGCCAGCAGACCGCGTCCGGTAGCGTGAATATCACGGTGAAGGATAGCCCTGTGACCAATGCGTTCATGGCGGTCCTGCCCAACGGCTCGATCCCGGTGAATATCACCGATGAAGGAAGCGGCCAACGATCGAGCGCACTCTTCGCGCGGGGCGGTTTCACGCGCGAGCAAAAAGCTGAGGTCTTCTTGCAGCCCGCCGAAGATTTCGATTCGGGAGGATTCGCTTCCCTTCGTCCGCCGCGCAAGCCCAACGACAACGACTACGTGCTGGAGAACGTAAGGCCCGGCCGCTATTGGCTCAAGGTCACCCCCTACCGCGGATATGTTGCCTCGGCGGTGGCAGGCAGCGTCGATCTGCTGCGCCAGCCCCTTGTAGTCGGCCCGGGCGGGGCAAGTCTTCCCATTGAGATCGTGCTGCGCGACGACGGTGCCGCGATCGACGGGACCGTTGAAGGCATGCCTCCCGTGCCGGCAGACCGGCGCAGCCCAACCTTAACGATACGGTCCGGACTCGTCGCCATGGCTGCGGGTCCGTACGTCTATTGCATCCCGCTGCCGGATTCTCCCGGCCGGTTCACGGCAAGCTGGGTCTCGCCGCAGGGGACATTTCAGTTGCAGCAACTTCCTCCGGGCGGCTATCGCGTGCTGGCCTTCGATCACCAGCAAAGCGAACTCGAATATCAGAATGCCCAGGTGATGAGCGGGTATGACGACAAAGGCCCGATTGTTCGTCTGGCCCCGGGGCAGACCGAGCACGTGCGCGTGGCTTTGATTTCAACGCAGGAGTGAAGCATGTTCGTCCGCCGCCCCAATCCGAGATTGTGTAGGGACGGGTGTCCTCACCCGCCCGGCAAGGGTTTGGCAAGCAGAAGTCTGGACGAGCTGCGCTCATCCGCCCGGACGAGGGCGTCCGGGCCTGCGTGGGTGGTGTGGTTGCTTTTGGCGTGGCCTGTCATACTAATCGCACAAACACCAGTCCAACTTGCGGTCGGCCCTTTCCGCGTTGCCGGTACCATCGTCAGCGCCCAGGAGGGCCATCCACTTTCCCGCGCCCGGGTTTCTCTGCAAGAGGTCAGGAACCGCCAGAACCAGATTTTCATGATCACCGGCGACGACGGCCACTTCGAATTCCGCAACCTTCCGGCGGGAAAATATGCCCTGAACGGCGCCAAGCGAGGATACATCAGCGCCGCCTACGAGCAGCACGAGCAGTTTTCCACTGCCATCGTGACCGGCGCAGGTGTGGACACCGAAAACCTCATGCTGCGGCTGGTGCGCACGGCGGTGCTCACCGGCCACGTCTTCGACGAATCCGGAGAACCGGTCCGCGCCGCCACCGTCACCCTCTGGCGCGACGACCACAGCGCGGGCGTCAGCCGCACCGTCAGATATCGAAGCGATCAGTCCGACGATCTGGGCTCGTTCGAATTCGCTCCCCTCGATGCCGGCACCTACTTCGTCTCCGCCGTAGCCAAGCCGTGGTATGCCGTACACCCGCCACCGGTTCGGCAAACCGCCGCGACCGATGTTCCCACCTCCGTCGATCGTTCGCTGGACGTGGTTTACCTGCCCACGTACTACGCGGGAGCCACCGACGTTGAAGATGCCTCGCCCATCCTTATCCGAGGCGGCGATCATCTTGACCTTGATCTACACCTGACACCCGTGCCCGCCTTGCACGTCACCCTGCGAATTCCGCCGCCGCAAGCCGGACAGGGCTTCCAGATACCTGCGCTTTTCAAGCGCGACTTCGATGGCTCGCAGCAGGCCCTTCAACCCGACGTGCAGATGACCGCGCCTGGTGTGGTTGAGATCACCGCCGCCCCCGGCAAGTACGAGTTGCGCCTGTCACAACAGAACAACCAGCCCAGCCAGAGCAGCGAGGTTGAGATCAGCCAGGACAATCAGGAACTCGACGGCTCCGCCGGACAGGCCGTCAGCACCATCGCTGCGAAGGTCGAAGTGATTGGCGAGGCTGCCCCTCCGCCGCAAATGGCGTTCGCGCTGCGCAATGCGCAGCAGCGCGTCGTCGCGTGGGGGCAGTTGAACCCAGCCCGCGAAGTCACATTCGCAGACCTTGTTCCGGGAAACTACGAAGTCCTCGCTGGGGCCGCGTCGCGCGCATATTCAGTTGTTTCCATGGTGGTGAATGGCGCCCCGGTCTCCGGCCGCTCGCTCACCGTTCCTGCGGGCACGGCCCTCGTGATCTCGTTGAGAGTGGTGGGAGGCGCCGCCGAGGTGAACGGCCTGGCGCAGCGGGCGGGCAAGGGCGCAGCCGGAGCCATGATCGTCCTGGTCCCCAAAAATCCGGAAGCCAACCGTGAACTCTTCCGCCGCGACCAGAGCGACCTCGACGGCACCTTCACCTTCCGCAGTGTGATTCCCGGCGCCTACACGGCGATTGCCATCGAGAATGGTTGGGACCTGGACTGGTCGAAGCCTGCCGTGATCGCGCAATACGCCGCCCACGGCGAAAAAATCGTGGTGGGCGGTTCTCAAGGCCCCATCCAGCTTCCGAGCCCGCTCGAGATTCAGCCTAAGTGAGGAGTTTCTGCGGCCGGCGCCTCGCACTTGTGCGCATTGAACTGCTGCTGGATCACAGCCTGCGCCCGGGCCTGCTGGCCGGCTGGCTGGTGCTCGGCCTGGAACTGCTTGCTGCAGGCTTCACAGATTCCAATGACAGGAACGTTCTTCACTCGCTTTATGATTCGAAGATTGGGCTTGGCCATGGAACACAGTCTCCCACAATTTCGGTGAAGAAGGTTTTCTTTGCGACCTTTGCGGAATCTCTTTGCGTCCTTTGCGGTTAAGATCTTGCTCTGGCCGCCCCCCAAAATCAAACCTTTAACCACAAAGAATGCAAAGGGGACCGAGGTGGTTGGGCGCTGTTCTTGAACACGGTGTGGCTACCTCGAACTTGTCCCTGGCCTAAATCGACGGAGCACGTAAACCGCAGCCGCTGCTCCCAACATTCCCGCTAAGATAAACCCACCGCCCTCTACAAAAGCTCGACCGATAACGCCGACATCTTGCTGCCCAGGTAAATGTTCAAATCCAACGATTATGGCAATAAAAATCGCGAGCCATAACGCAGCGCCGAACAAAGACGAAGCTAGGAGCGCTAGAGCGCGCTTGCCGATTGCTTTCATTTTGGTCGCTCTTCCCCCCTTCCGCTGTTTTCAAAATGAAAGTGGTCCAGTACACTTGAACCGGTTGTAGGCTACTTTCATTTTGAACAGCGGAGGGCGGAAAGAGCGGTAGCATGAGCGCGGGGAAGTGGCGTCACAGCATGTGCCTAAAGTGCTTCCGCAAGCGGTGGCCTCGCAGGAAGCACTGGGGATGG
>Ga0207706_10003154_pt1 | contig 15834 bp, 18 predicted proteins | sample KBSC53metaG_FD_184318 | JGI IMG/M metagenome (GOLD analysis project Ga0207706, IMG submission 184318) | Corn rhizosphere microbial communities from Kellogg Biological Station, Michigan, USA - KBS C5-3 metaG (SPAdes) (version 2) | ecosystem: Host-associated > Plants > Roots > Rhizosphere > Soil ... | reverse complement strand
CCGTTGATCGAGGCCCGCTTCGGCCAGTGGACCGCTCCGGCCACGTCGAAGGGCGTCAAGACTTTCATCGCCTCGCCGAGGCGGCCGACGGCGCCCAAGATCCTGCTCGTCAATCGCCCCGGTGCGCCGCAGTCGAGCATCCTTGGCGCCCAGCTGCTGCCACTCGATCCGAAGGGTGACATCATCCCGTTCGACGCGGCCAATGACGCACTCGGCGGCGACTTCCTGTCGCGGCTCAACATGGACCTGCGCGAGGAGAAGGGCTGGTCCTACGGGGTGAGCGGCTCGGAACAGCTGATGCTCCATGCCGTGCCTTATGTCGTCTCCGCGCCGGTCCAGGCCGACCGGACCGGGGATTCGCTGATCGAACTCAACAAGCAGATCACCGACTTCGTGACCACCAAGGGCGTGACTCAGGAGGAGCTCAACCGCGTCGTCACCAACAATGTGAACCAGCTTCCTGGCCAGTTCGAGACGGCTGGCGCAGTGCTGGGCGCGATGATGAACATCGACATGCTCCAGCGGCCTGACAATTATTACGAAACGCTGGCTCCTGAATATCGCGCGCAGACGACGGCTTCGCTCGACAAGGCGGTGAGGGCGGCGCTCGATCCAAAGGGCTTCACCTGGATCGTGGTCGGCGACGCGGCGAAGGTCCGTCCGCAGCTGGAAAAGCTGGGAATGCCGATCGAGGTGGTTGAGGCGCCCTAACGGACTACCCGCGTCACGTGCCCCATCTTGCGGCCGGGCCGCGCTTCTCCCTTGCCGTAGATGTGGACGTGGGCGCCGCGTTCGGCGACCAGCTCGGGCCAGCGCTCGATGTCGGCGCCGATCAGGTTTTCCATGACCGCGCCACCCCGAGTGAGGCCGGTCAGGCCGGGTGCAAGACCGCAGATTGCGCGGATGTGCTGCTCGAATTGAGAGGTCACGGCTCCCTCGATGGTCCAGTGGCCGCTGTTATGGACGCGAGGTGCTATCTCGTTGACCAGCGGGCCGTCGGCACTGGCGAAGAACTCGACGGTTAGAACGCCAACGTGGTCGAGAGCCTCAGCGATGCGCTGCGCGGCCTCGCGGCCCTCCGCAATCTGCGATGCGACGAACTCGCTGCACGGTACCCTCGACCGGCGGAGAATCCCGTCGCGGTGCTCGTTTTCCGGCGAGTCCCAAAAAGCGTGACGGCCGTCCGCCCAGCGCGCGACGATGACCGAGAATTCTGCGGTGAAATCGACGCCGGCTTCCGCGACGGCCGGCTCCTCGCCGATTGTCTGCCAGGCGCATACCGATTGGTCCGCCGAGCGGATCCACGCCTGGCCCTTGCCGTCATAGCCGTAGCGGCGAGTTTTGAGGACAAGAGGCGTGCCGAGCTGAGCGACTGCAGCCTGCACGTCGTCGAGTGACGCAACGGCGCGCCAGGGTGCGACACGGGCGCCGCACCGTTCGATGAACTCCTTCTCGCTCGCACGGTCCTGCGCGATGGCGAGGGAGCGCGCGCCGGGCATGAGCTTGTCGCCGAGCACGCAAAGCGGCGCGACCGGCAGATTTTCGAATTCATAAGTGGCAACATCGACCTCGGCACCGAAGCGACGGATCGCGTCCGCGTCGTCGAACGCTGCGCGGGTAACATGGGCTGCCACGTCGGCCGCCGGCGGATGCTCGTGCGGGTCGAATATGTGACATCGGTAGCCGAGCTGGGCAGCGGCGATGGAGAGCATTCGGCCGAGTTGACCGCCGCCGATGATTCCGATCGTGGAGCCGGGCGGAACGCTCATTCCGGCGCTTCAGCGACCGATCCGGTTTGCTTCTCCCGCCACGCCTCGAGGCGATCGCCGAGCGCCTCGTCGTGAGTCGCCAGCATCGCGGCTGCAAGCAGGGCGGCGTTGACCGCGCCGGCCTTGCCGATCGCGAGAGTCCCCACCGGGACGCCGGCCGGCATCTGGACGATTGAGAGAAGGCTATCCATGCCCTTGAGCGCCTGCGTTTCAACCGGGACGCCGAGCACCGGCAGCGACGTCATCGACGCGGTCATGCCCGGGAGATGGGCGGCCCCGCCGGCACCGGCGATCACCACCTTCAGTCCGCGGTCCTTGGCGGAGTGGGCATAGTCATAGAGCCGCTTGGGGGTCCGGTGCGCGGAGACGATTTTCGTCTCGTGCGGAACGCCGAGGTGGTCGAGAGTCTCGGCGGCATGGCGCATCGTCTCCCAGTCGGAGTTGCTGCCCATGATGATGCCGACCAGCGGCTCCGTCATCGTCCCGCCTTGAACCAGTTGTAGGAAGCGGCTCGTTTAGGGGTGCGATTCAGGCTAGGCAATCGGAGCTTTTACGAACGATTCGCGTTCGAATCGGCCGGAACAAAATTTCCCGCGTTTTCAGGGAAGCGGAATCGCGCTATGGGTTCGCGTACAGGCAAGAGCGAGGGCTCAGGGGCAATGTCTGAACAACTGACCGACGTCATCGACGTCGACGATCGCGAACGGCTGGTCCAGGAGATTAGCCTCTTACGGGGAAAGGTCGCGCGCCTGCAGGAGCGCGTGGAGCAGCTCGACCAGCTGGCTCATCTGGATTCGCTGATCAACCTTCCGAATCGGCGCGGCTTCATGCGCGAGCTCGAGCGGCTGATTGGGCGAGTCGACCGCTACGGAATCCATGCCGCGATGCTGTTCGTCGACCTCGACGGGCTGAAAATGATCAATGACACGTTTGGGCACCGCGCTGGCGACGAGGCGCTGATCCAGGTCGCCGCGCTGCTGTCAAAGGGGGTCCGCCACAGCGACGTGGTCGCGCGAATCGGCGGCGACGAGTTCGGGATCTTGCTCGAAAGCTCGGACGAGACCGATGCTCAGGAAACGGCGGCGCGACTGATCGACCAAATTTCAAGCTGCGAGCTTCTGCACGACGGCGAGGTTCTCCCGCTTAGTGTCGCGATCGGCGTCGGGATGATCGATGCGCTCGACAGCGCCGAAGCGATCATGGAACGCGCCGACGAAGCGATGTATCGGCGCAAGGCCGCGGCTTAGGCTTCTTCCAGATAGTAACGGCGGATCACCGACAGGTCGTCGGCAAGGTCGTAGACGATCGGTTTTCCGGTCGGGATTTCGAGGCCGACGATCTCGTCATCGCTGATGTTCGACAGATGCTTCTCGATGCCCCGGAGTGAGTTGCCGTGCGCTGCGACGAGGACGCGCTTTCCGGCTTTCAGGGCGGGGGCGATCTCCGCTTCATAATGAGGCAAAGCCCGCGCGATCGTGTCTTTCAGGCTTTCGGTCTGCGGCACCTCGATGCCCGCATAGCGCCGGTCGCTGCTGACCCCATACGGACTATCGGCTTCGAGCGGTGGCGGCGGGATGTCGTAGGAGCGACGCCAGATCTTGACCTGTTCGGCCCCGACCTTGTCAACCATCTCCTGCTTGTTGAGCCCAGTGAGCCCGCCATAGTGGCGTTCGTTGAGGCGCCAATCCTTGGTCACCGGAAGCCACAGCCGATCCATTTCGTGCAGCACCAGGTGGAGGGTGCGGATTGCTCGAGTGAGGACGCTCGTGAAGCAATAGTCGAAGTCGAGCCCTTTGCGCGTGAGCAGATCGCCTGCGGCGCGTGCCTCGTCCACTCCCGCCGGTGAGAGGTCGACGTCCCACCAGCCGGTGAAACGATTCTCGAGATTCCACTGCGATTGACCGTGGCGCAGCAAGACCAGGGTCGGCATCAGGCGGGCTCGGCCTGCTTGGCTTTGCTGCGCTCGGCCTTCGCCTTCTTGAGCTCGGGGAGCACCGCGTGGAGGGCGTCGAGGCACGCGTAGGCCAGGAACTTCGATCGCTGCGGCGACCAGCCATAGACCTCGTCGGGGAGGTCGAAATTGTCCTTGAACGGCATTTCCAAAGTCATTGACACGCAGCCGTATCGCTCGGCGAGCTGGGTCGTTGACATGGACATGTTGGCCTGGCCGGGCGCCGCGACTTCATAGCCCTTCTGGCGCTGGAAGTCGGGGGACAAGCGCTCGAGCGTCTCGCCGAACAGATCGAACAGGCTCTGCTGCCGGTCGGTGATCGAGGGGATGCCCTCAAACCCGGCGAGGAAGTTGGCGGGGATGGCTTCGTCTCCGTGGACATCCATTGCGAAGTCAGGCGGGGTGTCGTCCATCGCATTTCGCACGCAGAGCACTTCGGGGCTCTTCTCTGCCGAGGGCGCGTGCCATTCGCGGTTGAGGTTCACGCCGACTGCGTTCGTGCGCAGATGTCCGCGGCGCGACCCGTCGGGATTCATGTTCGGCACGACGTGGAAGGTGCATTCCTTGCGGAGCACGCGCGCGATCGGATCGTCGTCGTCCGTAAGCTTTTCGAGCGCGCCTTCCATCCACCATTCGGCCATGCTCTCGCCGGGATGCTGGCGGGCGTAGAGCCAGACATTGAGCGATCCCTCGCCGATCGTCAGGCAGTCGAGATCCTGGCCGTCGAGGCTCTTGCCGAGTGAGGCATATTCGACACCCGGGAGCGCCGCGGTTTGGGTCACGAGGTCGTGGTGCCGCTCCATCGAGTAAGGCGCGAAATAAGCGATCCAGACGAGGTCCTGCGGCGGGATCAGTTTGATGGTGAGGACGCCGTCCGCATAGCTGGTCTCGGAAACGCGGACCCATTCCTCGCGGTCGAGCGACATAACGGCTTTGTAGTCGGGCCAGCCGTTCGGATAGGCAGAGCCGGCGCAGTTGGTGATACGCAGCGTCAGCTCACGGCCCGCGCCTCCAGCAACGCGGAAATAGAACCACTGGTAAAAATCGCTCATGTGGTCATGGACGACCTCCAGGTCGGCGCTATCGCCCTCCTGTCTGACCACGCGGATATTGCCGGCGTCGAACGAGCTCGAAATCGAAATTGCCATGCGCCTACTCGATTAGGAAGGAATTCGGGGCGGCTGATAGTGCGGCGCCGCGGATCAGGCAAACCGCAGCAGGATGCGCGTTGTGACGTCACGCTCTGGGCGGAAAGCGGTCGTTAGTGAGTGCTTGCTATGCGGGCGCTATGAAGCACACCTACCTGCCGCTCTCGGATGGCACATGGGTGGTGGCGAACGTCATCACGGCTCGTGAGGCGGCGCTGACCGATCGCGCCTGAATCACAGTGGATCGGACCAGACGTAATCTGCTGATCAGTGGGGCTCTCGCCGGAACCCTGGCCCTTGGTGGGCTGCTACCTGCAAGGTGCGCCCCACAGCAACCTAGTAGGAAACGGGACATGGCCAAAAAGAGCCCGGCCAAGCGGCCGCCGGGCAAGCCGAAGCCGTTGCCGGAGGAAGATATCGCGCCTCTGCTTGCGCGCCTCGACGCTTGGTATGCGGCCCATCTGCCGCCAGACAAATACGTGTTCAACCCGCCGGCTACAGATGCGAAGATAGATGCGTTCGAGCGGGCGATCGGCGTCAAATTGCCATGGGCCTATCGCCAGCTGTACCGATGGCATGACGGCGAAGAGGATGACCGTTGGGGTCATATCTATGGCTTGCCGCTATTGTCGCTTCGCGAGGCGGGGTCGCAATGGCGGGCATGGAACGAAGTCCTCGCCGACTTTGGCGGCAATCGCTACGAAATCCGCGGAGGGGCGTGGCCGCAAGGCGCGGTCGACCCGGCCTACATCAATCCGCGCTGGATACCGCTGACCCACGACGGCTCCGGCAATCACATCGGTCTCGATTTCGACGCCTGGCCCGGCGGACGGCTTGGGCAGGTCATCCTTTATGGCCGCGACGAAGATGTGAAGGCGGTCCTCGCGGAATCGCTTGGTAAGTTCCTCGAATGGATCGTCGGCTTGCTTGAAAGCGGCAATTACAGGTTGAAAGCGGCCGCGGGCGAGCGCGCGCTGCGCCAGTTTCGATTGAAGACCCCGCCTTCGAACGATTTCCACGAAGGCGCGCGCATCATTCTAGGTGCGCCTGGCCCTTTCCTATGACGCCCAGGCTGGTCATGCGCTCATCCAATGTTTCCGTCCGTCAGACGCGGACGGGGACTGCTGGCTGACTCGAGAATGACCCGGGCGGCGGATCGGTTCGGTTCAGCACGATTTACCCATGATGGCATTGCATTGCATCGGGCGCTGCATTTTCTCCGCGTCCTGCCGGTCGGCCTGCCTGAGCGCCTGCCATTCCGCGCGCGTGCCGCAGAAGCGTCTCATCCGCACCCGCGATCCAATATACAGGTTCTCGCAGATCCGCTCGTTCGGATCCGCCGCTGGTTTCTTCGCCGAGCTCGTTGACGCCAGTTCCTGAGCGAAGGTTGGAGGAGCGAGTGCGGCTGTCATCAACAGGGCCATCAGCGTTCGGCGGATCATCGTCAGCCTCCGTGCGGACATCCTTGGTACATCGAAGCGAGCGCGGCCGCATGGGCGTTGCGGCCGAAAGGCTGCTGGCGTCGGCTGATCGGCTTCGCTAGCCCGGTGAACCTATGAGCAAACTTCCTGTCCTCGTTACCGGCGGCGCCGGCTATATCGGCAGCCATGCCGTCCTCGCGCTGAGGGATGCCGGCTGGGACATCGTCGTCATCGACGATCTCTCCAACGGCACGCGCAAGGCCGTGCCGGAGGCCGTGCCTTTCTATCAGGGCTCGATCGCCGAACGCGTGCTTCTCGACAGCATCATCGACGAGCAGAAGATCGGCGCTATCATGCATTTCGCCGGATCGATCGTGGTGCCGGAATCGGTCGAGCAGCCGCTCAAATATTATGCGAACAATACGATCGCGACGCACAGCCTGATCAGCGCCGCCGTCGACGCTGGCGTGAAGCACGTTCTCTTTTCCTCGACCGCCGCGGTGTATGGCGCGCCGGACCGCGTGCCGATCGTAGAGGACGATCCCAAGCGGCCGATCAATCCCTACGGCGCGTCCAAGCTGATGACCGAGCGGATGCTCGAGGATTGCTCGGCGGCTTACGGCTTCAACTTTGGCGCGCTGCGCTATTTCAACGTCGCGGGCGCCGATCCGAAGGGGCGAACGGGGCAGATCGGCAAGGGCTCGACCCACCTGATCAAGGTCGCGGTCGAGGCCGCGGTCGGAAAGCGCGATCATATCGCGGTCTACGGCACCGATTATCCCACACCGGACGGCACCTGCATCCGCGACTATATCCACGTCAGCGATCTGGCCGCAGCGCACGTTGCCGCGCTCGAATGGCTGACTGAACATCCGGAAGAAAATCTCGCGATGAACTGCGGCTACGGCAAGGGCCTGTCGGTCAGGCAAGTGCTCGACGCGGTGGATCGCCACACCAACCTACCCATCAAACGGCTGATGGAAGGACGCCGCGCGGGCGATCCGCCCGAACTGGTTGCGGACAATCGGCGTCTCCTGGGAACGCTCGACTGGCGGCCGGCTTACGACGACATCGACCGCATCGTTGGCGACGCGCTCGCCTGGGAACGAAAACTGGCGGAGCGCGCCTAGCTCTGGCGAATCAGGACCGCGGTCGGGCGGCCAAGATGCTCCGCCAAGGCATCGACGCAACTCATATAATCGGCGCGTTGCTTGGCCATGGCGAGATAGTTGGGCTTGGCGCGGAGCGCGTAGCCGCTCGTCTTCAGCCGGTCCGCGACCTGGTCGAGCTCGGGCCCAAGGGTTGAGGGCGCCACCGGCTTCAGCCCAATGACGAGCGTCAATTCCTCCGCCATGCGCGCTCCCTCCTCGCGCAGCAACACCGCGGGGCCGTAGAGCGCCTCGTCGTCGATCAGATGCTCGGCAAGGAGCGCGAGGTCCAGAATGGCGCCGAGAGCGGCCGGCCAGCCGCCGCCAGTTCCGATGGACTGGAAATAGATCAGCGACGGATGCGCGCTGTGGCTCTGGCGCACGGTCGCGCACCAGTTGCGGCCCTCCTTTAGCGATTCCTCGAGCTCCTCCCGGTTGCGGATGGCGGCAAAGCGCTCGAGCAGAGTGAGCGCCGACGGCGGCTCACCGGCTGACGTGTTGAGCTTGATGATCCCAGTGTCGCGGCGGGCAATGCCGCTCTGCACCTCCAGCAAATAGGTGACTGCCATGGTCATGACGCCGAGGCCGCAAAAGCCAGCTGCGAGGATGATCCAGCGGGCCGCTCCGAAGGGATTGCTTTCGCTGAGGCCGACCGTGACGAGGGAACTTCCAGCCACATAAACCGCGTCGCCGAAGCTGCGGAGCGGCGGCTGGAAGTGGTAGCGCGCGGCATAGGTCATCAGGCCGAAGCCCAGTGCCAAGAAGCTCATCCAGATGATGAAGGAGCTGACCAGGATGACGGGTGCGAAGGCTCCCGAAATCCCCTTGCGGTGCCCTCTCAGCGCCTTCCACAGCGGGAGCAGCGCAACCCGGAGCCGGTGAGTGACGCGGAGGGACGCGCGACTTCCGCCCGGCACCACCACCGTGTCGAACACGTCGCGTAGTGTGAACGACGCCAGTGCGAGGCCCGTGAAAAAGAGAATCAAGTCGATGCCCACGGCTCCCAGAACGGAGAAGCGGCGCCTAAGTGTCCTCTGCCTTGACTTGGAAGTGACCTCTCTCTAGGTGGGCCGCGGTTTCTAGGAACCTTCCAACAACTTAGACCCAAGAGAACGAGCAAGGCGCCCGGCCATGAAGATTCGCAATTCATTGAAGTCGCTGAAATCGCGCCACCGGGACTGCCGGGTCATTCGCCGTCGCGGCCGGACCTACGTCATCAACAAGACGAATCGCCGCTTCAAGGCGCGTCAGGGCTAAAGCCACGACCGCGCCCGCTCATGATTTGAGCCGGGCAGAGCCGAGCGGCATCGCCGCGCTTCTCAAGGACTATCGAGGTTTTGCGGGCAGCCGGCTGTGGCTGGTGCTGGCGCTGATGATTCTTGGCGCGGTTGCCGAGGGCTTCGGCCTGCTGATGATCGTCCCGCTGGCGACAATCGCGATCAACGGCGCGGACTCTGCCGTGTTGCGCTTCGCACCCTGGCTCGGCTCATTGAACGGCGAACAGCGGTTCATGGCTGCGCTTGGGCTGTTCCTCGGCGCCATGGCCGCGCGTTCATTGCTGCTGTTCGCGCGTGATGCGCTACTTGCCCGCCTCGGATCGGAATATGAGGCCAATCTGAGGCTGCGCGCGGCGGCCACGCTGGCGAGCCGCGGCTGGCCCTTCGCGAGCCGCATCGGCCAGGCGGGCATGCAGTCGCTGCTTCTGAACGACGTCCCGCGCGCCGCGCAGGCGGCGAGCCACCTACAGGAGATGAGCGTCGGAGCGACGATGCTGATGGTCCAGCTTACACTGACCTTCGTTCTGTCGCCGATGCTAACCCTCGTCGCGGTCGCGTTCCTCGCGGCAGCCTATGTGGCCACGCTCCGGCTGGCCCGGCGGGGCGTGAGCAGCGGGATCGGGATCAGCGAGGCTATGGACGAGAGTGCCGGCTCGGGTTTCCGACTGCACGCGGGACTCAAGGCGGCCTTAGCGCAGGGGACGGTCGCCGCCTTCGTTGCCGAGTATCGCTCGACGCTGGACCGAGCAGCGCGGCAGTTGACCCGTTTTGCACGCGATTACTCATCTTCGCGCCAATGGTCAGCGTTCGGCGCTGCCGTAGCGGCGGCGGCTCTGTTGTTCGTCGGCGTCCGTGTTCTGGCGCTTCCCTTTCCGGTGTTGGTCACCAGTTTAATCCTCTTCGCGCGGATGAGCGGCCCGGCCCAACTGCTCCAGAATAGCGCGCTTCAGGTGGCAGCCCATGCGCCCTCCTTCGCCGCAATCGAGCGGGCGCTTGGGCCGCTCACCTCAAGCGCTGCGGAGCGCGAAGCCGCTGAGCCGCTCGACTGGGAACAGCTGGAGTTCGACGGCGTCAGGTACGAGCATCAGCCGGGCCTGGGGCTCGGCAGCGCCTCTCTCCACATTCGGCGTGGCGAATGGATAGGGATTTGCGGCGCATCTGGAGCGGGCAAGACGACTCTCGTCGACCTAGTGGCCGGGCTGCTCGCGCCGGAGACAGGGTTGATCGAGATCGACGGAAAACCGCTCGTCGGACAGGTGCGGGAGCGGTGGCGCGCTGCAATCGCCTACGTCGGACAGGAAGGCAGCGTTTTCAGCGACAGCGTTCGCGGCAATCTCCTCGCCGAAGGAGCGCGGGCCGACGATGTCGACCTGTGGCAGGTACTGGAAACTGTGGGGCTGGGGCCACGCGTGCGCGCCTTTGCCGCCGGACTCAATGAGAGCGTCGGTGACCGCGGAAGCCAGCTCTCCGGCGGCGAACGGCAGCGGCTGGCGCTCGCGCGGGCACTGCTCAGGCGCCCCAGCCTGCTGATCCTCGACGAAGCGACAGCGGCGCTCGATCCGGAGAGCGAAGCGCTACTGATCGAGCGCCTCAAAGCGATAGAGCCGCGTCCGGCAGCGCTCATCGTCGCGCATCGCGAATCGACGCTAAGCCATTGCGATTCGGTGGTTGTGATCCAACATGGTGTCGTCACAACCGCCGAATAGCGACTTTTTCGGCGGCGGAATGATTTCAGGGTCGGTTCACCTCGACTGAGGTAGGGAGAGCGTAAGGAGTCGTGCAATGAAGCTAACCGCCAGAAGAGCGCTGATCGGGGGCGCTGCCGCGTGCGTCGCGATGGGTGGTTTTGCCACGACCGCATATGCGCAAGGGCAAAATCAGCAAACGCCGCGAGGCTGGAGCTACGAGATCAAGGACGGCAAGCGCGTCCCCAAGGGCAATCGAGTGACCAATGCGGACGGCAGCTGGCGCGAGGAAGTGCGTCAGGGCAATTGCGTCACCATCAAGGAACGCTCGGCCGCCGGCGAGTATAAGGAAACTCGCCAGTGCGACCCTGGCAAGCCGAACTAAGCGCTATTTCACTTCGTTGAAGCTGCCTTTCGGCCGCTTCTTGATCACGCAGTCGGGAAGCCCGCTGCCTGGCACATCGCGGCAGTCGCGGACCTGTGCGCTTCCGTCAGGACCGGCGAAGATCGCCCAGTCGCGCGGCGTACCTTTGTCGTAGACACAGTGCGCCATCCACATGTCGAGATTTTTCCAGGGACCGACAAAGCCGGCGTCGGTCACGCGCTTGCAGGTGTAGCCAGCGTCATAGATTGCGCGCTTGAGGCCGATCGCCAGATTGAACGCGTCAAGCTTGTGCAGCTGCTCCTGCTCGTTGGAACGAACCTTGATCCGGGGTTCATTGGTCTGCTGCTGCGGCTGTTCGTTGCAGGCGGACAGCGCCAGGGCGCCAAGCAAGGCGAAAGACCAGATGCGACGCATGGGTTCCTCCTTCAGGCGGAATAACGGATTTTGACGCGCGCGGCTGCAGCCTTGGCGCGTTCGACGGCGTTTTCGACATTCTCATCGCGCGCGAGCGCTACGCCCATGCGGCGTTTCTTCAGCGTCTTCGGCTTGGCGAATATGCGGACATCGACGGGCGTTTTGGGTGCTCCGAGCGCGAGCGCATCGGCGAGCCCTTCATAGGACAGGCTCTCGCTTTCCTCGCTCGCGAGGATGACGGCGGATGCCGAAGGGCCGGCGAGCTCGATCGACGGGATGGGCAGCCCGAGGACCGCGCGCAGGTGGAGCTCGAACTGGTTCGGGAATTGCGAGATGAGCGTCACCATGCCGGTGTCGTGGGGCCGCGGCGAAAGCTCGGAAAAGATCGCCTGGTCGCCGCGTACGAAGAATTCGACTCCGAAGATGCCGTGCCCGCCGAGTGCTTCGACGACCTTGCGCGCCTGGAACCGCGCGGATTGCAGCGCTTCGAGCGGGATTCCGGCCGGCTGCCAGCTTTCGCGATAGTCGCCGGCTTCCTGGCGATGGCCAACCGGCGGGCAAAAGAGGACGCCGTCCTTGGTCGCTACGGTGAGAAGGGTGATCTCGCTGTCGAACTCGATGAACTCCTCGACGATAACGCGCGGCCGGTCGCCGCGCATGTTGGCGACGCCATAGTCCCAGGCGGCGCCAACCTCTTCGGCCGTCTTGGCAATGGTCTGGCCCTTGCCGGAGCTCGACATGACTGGCTTCACGACGCAGGGCAGGCCAACTTCCGCCGAGGCGGCAATCGCCTCCTCGCGACTCTTGGCAAAGCGATATTGCGAGGTGATGAGGCCGAGCTCGTTCGCCGCGAAGTCGCGGATCCCGTCACGGTTCATCGTCAGCTGTACGGCCTTGGCCGACGGCGCAACCCGCCAGCCTTCAGCCTCCAGCGCGGCGAGAGTCGCCGTGTCGATCGCCTCGATCTCGGGGACGATCACGTCAGGCTTATGCCTCCCGACCGCGGCGCGGAGCGCCCTGCCGTCGAGCATCGGGAAGACCTCGAACGCGTCGGCGAGCTGCATCGCCGGAGCATTTTCGTAGCGATCGCAAGCGATCACCCGGCAGCCGAGGCGCTTGGCGGCGATCGCGAATTCGCGGCCGAGCTCGCCCGAGCCCAGCAGCATCAAAGTGGCAAGGTACATAGCCGGGCGATAGCGGCGCCGCGATTGCTCGGCTAGATCAGCATTAAGGGGGAGATTTAATGCGTTCGATCCTGCTCGCCACCACCGCCCTTTTGCTCATCGGCGCTGCTCCGGCGAAAAAGCTCCTGACGCCCAACGACATCGTCGCTGGAGCGCCCGCCAGCGCGTGGAAGACCATTCGGGCCGACGACCTGTTGGTGATGGATCTCGCCACCGGCGGACGCGTGGTGATCCAGCTCGCCCCCGCATTTGCACCTGTGCACGTCGCCAATATCAAGGCGCTTGCTCGCGGTAGATATTGGGACGGCGCGACGGTCTATCGGGCGCAGGATAACTACGTCGCGCAATGGGGTTTGAACGAGAGCGACAAGCCGTGGCCGAAGGGCGTCACGCCCAAGCCGCCGGCCGAATATACGCGGCTGCTCAAGGGGCTGAAGATCACGCCGCTCGGCTCACCAGACCCTTATGCTCCCGGCGCCGGCTTCGCCGACGGCTGGCCGGTCGCCTACAATGCCAAGGCGGGCTGGGCAGATCTCACACATTGCTACGGCAGCGTGGGCGTCGGCCGCGATCTGTCGCCGGACACCGGCACCGGCGGCGAGCTATACGCGGTGATTGGACACGCACCACGCCAGCTCGATCGGGTGATCGCGCTGGTCGGACGAGTTGTGGACGGCATCGATCGTTTCAGCACTCTGCCGCGCGGAACGGAGGCGCTCGGTTTCTACAAGGACAAGGCCCAATATGTACCGATCGCCAGCATCCGGATCGCGAGCGACATCCCTGCGGGCGAACGGCCCTCCTTTGAGGTCATGGACACTGCAAGCCCGACCTTCGCGCACTACCTAAGGGTGCGCGCCAATCGTCACGACGATTTCTACATCCGTCCCGCGGGCGGCGTAGACCTGTGCAACGTACAGGTGCCGGTCAGGAAGAAGGGCTGAGGCTCACGCCGCCCAGGCGTGAACGTCGCGGTTCTTGTGCTGGATGATCACCGGGCCGCCGCGCATGCTCGATTCCGCCAGCGGAAGCGCGGTCGCGCAAAAGGCGCACTCAGCCGAGACCCGGCCGATGATCCATTGCGTGCGGCCGCATCCGGGGCAGTGGTTTACCTCATGCTCGTGATAGACCGCGTGATAGCCCCGCTCGTAAGGCCTCCAGGCGTCCGACATGATCGACATGGCAGTCCTTCCTTTCGGCCAATCCCAACGACCGACTGCCCCTGCGGTTGCAGTCGCCCATGTGAGTTAATGCTGATGTGAGAGCCGCTTAGCGGCGAAGCGAGACTGGTCGCCGACCAGCCGACGACTCAGGCGCTTAGGTCGTTAAGCGAAACAGGCTCGGCGAACTCGGCCCCGAGTTTGTCGCCGGCGGTCCATTTGACCACGGCGTTGGCGCGCTGACGTCCGGGAAGAATCAGCCACACGCGCGAACCGACCTCGAACCGACCTTCGGCTTCCGCCATGAAGCCGCGCTCGGAAATATTGAGCACCTTGGCTTCGACGCCGCTGGCGCCGAGCTCGCGCATCTTGGCTTCGAGTTCGACCGGCAGGCGGTTGAAACGCCTGCGTTCGTCGCTCTGGTCCTCGGCGATACGCGCCCTGATCGTCACGAAATTCATCTCCATCGGCGGCTACTCGCGCGGAGCCGCGAACGACAGGCCGATGCGGCCGTCCCTGACCCAGCGCACCTGTGCCGATACAACGCCTCGGTCAAGGATTTGCAAGGGGAGGCGCTCGCCGATGTTGGGCATGTGCGGAAAGATCACCATCGCACCGGAGGGGGAGACGTTGACGAGTCGGACGACATGCTTGCGGCCGCGGAACTCGAGCACTGCGGTGCTCGAGGCTGAGGCATAACGCGCCTCGCCCCGCTCATCGATGTTCCGCGCGTCGCTGCGCGGGATCATCGACCCGTCAAGAAAATAACTGGACGCCACTTAGATCCACTCCACGTCGGCCAGTCAGTTTAGCCAGCGTCGCTTAAGGATTGGTTTGCGAAAAGGCGGGTCGGCGGAAAGCTTCGCTACTGTGGCGTCACGGCGACTGGCGGACTGGAAAGAAGCGATGTATTGAACTTCGGGGAAGCGGGGTTATCGTTTGAAATGAACAAGTTGATGGTGCTGATGAAGCGGCGCTCAAGCTCGCTCTTGTGGGTCACCGCGCTCGCCGGAATGGCGGTGAGCCCGGCTCTGGCGCAGATCCGACCGATGGGCGTGGCACCGCCGGCGGCTACGAAACCGGTAGCCAAGCCAGGTACCCCGGCCACCAGGCCTGCTGCAAAGCCGGCGCCGGACGCGCTGGCTCCCAACAACCCCGACTTCAAGGCGGACCAGCCGAGTCCCACTGAGGCCGCGCCGCTGCCGCCGCCCCTGCCGCCCGTCGTCTGGGACGTCCCCAGCGCTCTCCAGCTGCTCTTCTATATCCAGCAGATCGGAGTCGAGGGTCTGAGCCCGGCCGACTATGATCCGGCGGGGCTGCAGGCGGCGATCCAGACGGGCAATCCGGCGGTCATTTCGCCGGCGGCGACGCAGCGGTTCAATCTCGTCTCATCGGATCTCGCGCTCGGCCATGTGAAGAAGCCGGCGCGAGTCGACTGGTGGGTGGTCGACAACGACCTCAATACCGAGAAGCAGGACGCGCTGCTGCGCATGGCGCTCGCCCAGCACAATCTCACTATTGCGCTGAACGGATTGCTGCCGACGCACCCGCAATATGCGGCGCTAAAAGCTGCGCTCGCTGCAACACCGGCGACCGAGGAGGCGAAGCGCACCCGCATCCGGCTCAATATGGACCGGTGGCGCTGGCTGCCGCGCGACCTGGGGCAAAGATACATCATCGTCAACGTACCCGGTTTCCACGCGACGCTGGTCGAGAATGGGGTCAATCGGTGGAAGCACCGAGCTATCGCGGGCAAGCTCTCGACCCCGACTCCGCAGCTCAATGCGCTCGCAACCGGCGTAATTCTCAATCCCTGGTGGGAAGTCCCCAAGAGCATCGAACGCGAGGCGGCGGGCAAGAAGGGTTTCGTGCCGGTGAAGGGTGCGGACGGCTCGATCCAGCGTTGGCGCCAGCCGCCGGGACCGACCAACGCGCTCGGCCAAATCAAGTTCGTGATGCCGAACTCGAAGGCGATCTACCTGCACGACACCAACGCGCGCAGCCGTTTCAACGATGCGACGCGCGCGCTTAGCCATGGCTGCGTCCGCACCGAGCACATCATGGACCTCGCGACCGAGCTGCTCGGCGACGATAATGGACCCTGGACTCCCGACAAGGTCCAGGAAGCGCTCGACACCAAGAAGACGGTTCAGGCCAGCTTCGTGAGGCCCGTGCCCGTCTATATCGTCTACTTCAGCTCGGCTGCGCTGCTCGATGGGCGCATCGTCGACTACAAGGACCTGTACGGGCGCGACGCCAAGGCGATGGCGGCACTGCAGATGCGGGACGGCG
>Ga0207706_10003148_pt1 | contig 15844 bp, 16 predicted proteins | sample KBSC53metaG_FD_184318 | JGI IMG/M metagenome (GOLD analysis project Ga0207706, IMG submission 184318) | Corn rhizosphere microbial communities from Kellogg Biological Station, Michigan, USA - KBS C5-3 metaG (SPAdes) (version 2) | ecosystem: Host-associated > Plants > Roots > Rhizosphere > Soil ... | reverse complement strand
GCGCTCGCCGATGTCGTCAAGGCGGGCAAGGCACGCTGGATCGGCTTCAGCGAGTGGACCCCAGAGCAGATCGAGGCCGGCCTCGACGCCGCCGTCGACGGCGTCACGTTCGTCTCCTCGCAGCCGCAGTACTCGATGCTCTGGCAGGCGCCGGAGGATGAGGTGTTCCCGCTCTGCGCGAACCGCGGCATCTCCCAGATCGTCTGGTCGCCCCTGGCCGAAGGCGTGCTCTCCGGCAAGTACGAGCCGGGACGGCCGCCGCCTTCCGACTCACGCGCGGCGAGCGACGAGATGGGCATCTTCATCAAGGGCAAGCTCGACGACCGCATCCTCGAGGCCGTCCAGCGACTGCGCCCGGTCGCCGAGCAGGTCGGAGTCTCGATGGCACAGCTAGCGCTCGCCTGGGTGCTCCGCCGCTCCGAGCTGGCCGCGGCGATCATCGGAGCGAGCCGCCCCGAGCAGGTCCACGAGAACGTCGCCGCTGCCGATGTCGAGCTCTCGCTCGACACCCTCGACGCGATCGAGGAGGCGCTCGGCTCCGTCCCCGTCACCGGCACGATGCTCGGCCCGAACGCCCGCGGCGGCGTCCTCCACCGCCGGGCTGCCTAGGCGCTCATTCAGCGACGGCCGTAGGCTGGCCGCGTGCTCAGGCGGCGCGGCGGCGACAGCGACGAGGAGAAACCCGAGCGGCTCCGGATCCGGCCGGTCCTGGCCCGGATCGCGGCCGGCTACCGCTACGACTGGAAGCTCCTGCTCGGCGCCGGCCTGCTCGTCTTCGGCGGGATCGGCCTGATCACCGCGTTCGACGCGCTCGACCCAAACACCATCGACGAGTGGAGCGGCGGCTGGTCGGTCGTCCTCGTCCTCCTGATCGTGGCGCAGGTCTCGGTGCCGTTGCTCGGGGCGGTCTTCTACTCCGGCGTCGTCGCCGCCGGCCTCGAGCAGCGGCGCTCCGGGGTCCGCCACGGGATCGCCGACGTGGCCCGCTCCCTCCCCTACCGGGCGCTGATCGTCGCCGACATCGCCCTGTTCTTCGTCATGGCCGTCGGCTTCCTGGCGCTGATCGTCCCCGGCTTCATCTTCATCACCTGGTTCGCCCTGATCGCCCCGGCGATCGAGGTCGAGGGGCTCGGCGCCCGCACCGCGTTCCGCCGCAGCCGCGACCTCGTCCGCCCGCACTTCTGGCGCGTCGCCGCGATCGTCATCCCGCTCATCTTCCTGCAGGCTGCCCTGGAGAGCGGCGGCGAACAGCTCGGCCACTCGCTGCTCGGCGAGGGCTACCTCGGCAACTGGCTCGCTTCGGTCGTCTCCAACCTGCTCGGCTCGCCCCTCTACGCGCTCACGGTCCTCGCGCTCTACTTCGAGATCAGGGCACGGGAGCGAATACCCGCCCGTCGCTGAACCCGATCTCATCCCGCATCCGGGACGAATCCGCCCTCAGCCGCTCGGGGACGGCGGGGCGAGACGTGACCTTAGCCGTGTAGCCGGGCTCCGCCCGACGCTGCCCGACACGACCGATCTGTTCAAGGAGCCGAATACCCTCATGCATGGCAGCGGATCCGGGTCGCTTCTGTACAACGTCGCTGGCCCCGGGGAGAGCGCCGTCCAGCCGACTCCGGGGAAGCGCGCTTCGAGATCGCCGGAAAGGGCGCCGTCCGAGTACCGGGCCTCACCCCTGAAGTACGGAGGTTCCGGGCGCAGGGTCGCCGACTGCAAGCTTCGTTCGTAGGCGAACGAATCGGCGAAACGGATGGCGCTCGCGATACGTGTGATCCGAGCGGCGGCGATTCGGTCTGTTTGAACCGCGAGGAAATCACCGAAGTACTCATCTCGCATCGCGAGCATCGCGAGCCTAGGCGTTGGTCCGCATGCGAGCAGCGATGGGCCGCGCCAGCGTCCGGCGCTGGCTAATGTGCGACCGACCCGATTTGCGGTGCGATTCGCGCACCTGCGATCCACGACGACGAGCCGGGCGCGGACCCGGGGATCATCAAGGGTCGAGTACGCGTTCTCGCCTGAGAACCTGAGATCACCCACGAGGTGACCGAACTTCGACCTGATGGTCACGCAAGGCCGTCGTGTGACCTTCACTCTCGCCGTGCGAAAGCGGGCCGATAGCCGTCCCAACGTCCCCATCCGAACTTCCAGGCGCTGCCCTATCGAGCGAGCCCGTGTCAGGTCGTAGATGACGAAAGTGCTCCCTTTCCCGACTTCGGCATCGACGAGCTCGCCATCGACGGTGGTCGATTCGGCGTAGCTGCGCCCCTTGTCCGTCCAGACCTGGGCGCGCTGTGCCCTCTCCGAGTCACGCCCGATGAATTGCACGTGATAGTCGTTGGACCCTTCGGCGTCGAAGACGACGTAGGTCACCCGGTCATCGCCGGCGCCGGCGGCTGTCGATGGCAGCCCAGCGATGGCCAGGCACGCGACCCCCGCGAGACCAACGAACTTCCCCCACGCTCCACTCATCCGTGAGAACCCTAGCGGCGAGAGCGGCAGTCGGCACGGGCTCATCTGAGCGTACTTCGGCCTCGGCGCCGTTGTCGATCGCGATGCGCGACGATGGCGGCATCGGCCACGACCGTTCCAACTCCGAGCGCCTGCTCGATCCCCGATCGCTCCGCGCGGAGACCTGAGCGCCGGTGCGCGTCCATCTCCTTCGCCATGGCGAGTCGCGCTCGAACGCCGATCGGGAGCGGATCGCGATCCCCGAGCACGAGGGCGACACGCTCAGCGACCGTGGTCGTGCCCAGGCCGAAGCCGCCGCCGGTGCCCTCTCCGGGCTGGGGATAGCGCGGATCGTGTCGAGCCCGCTCGGCCGCGCCCGCGAGACCGCGGCGGTGCTGGCGCCGGCGCTGGGTGTCGAGACGGTTGTCTGGGAGGGGCTCGAAGAGCTCCGCGAGCCCGACGGCTACACGCTGCTGCCGCGCTCCGAGCAGGAGCGCCACCGCTGGTCGAGCCGGATGTCGTCACGACCCGACGAGCCGTCCCATCGTCCTGACGGCGGGGAGTCGTTCGCCGATCTGCTCGCGCGCGTCGACCGGGCCCGCGAGCGTCTCGTCGCCGATGCGATCGACGAGACGCTGCTCGTCGGCCACGGGATCTTCTTCCGGTTCATGTTCGCGCGGACGCTGCTCGGGGACGAATTCGGGCCGCGTCACGCCGACTGGCTGTGGAGGATCGGCTCGCTCAACTGCGGCCTCTCCACCTTCGACCACCTGAGTGGCGGCGGCAGCTCCGACCCGGCCGACATCGCCGGCTGGCGTTGCGTGACCTGGATGGCACCGACCGGTCCGCCGCAGCTGATCACCGGAACCGGCGGCGGCGGGCCCGGGTTCTGAGCCGGCTCAGCCGGCGATCACCGGATCGAGGATCCGGACGGCCGCGGCGACGAGCACCTCGCGGGGGACCTCCGGGTTCTCGGCCCACCAGAGAACGAGGCCGGCGAGGCCGGCCCTGACGATCTCCGCCGCGGCCTGAAGCTCTGCGTCGGCGAGGCCGGTGCCGGCAGCGACGAGGAAGCCGGCGACGACCTCGCGCGCCCGCCGGCGGACGGCCCGGCGGTAGGCGACGATCTCCTCACCGCCGCCGGCGTCGCGGAACAGCATCCGCCAGCCGTGCCGGTTCGCCTGCGCGTAGGCGAGCCACGGGTCGAGGATCGCCCCGAGGTCGATCCGCCCGTCCGGACACCGCGGGATCGGGCTGACGAAGCCGGGCATGTCGCCGGCGTGACGGGCGAGCAGCGCCAGGTAGAGGTCCTGCTTCGACCCGAAGTGGCGGTAGAGGATCGGCTTCGTGACCCCGGCCGCGGCGGCGATCTCGTCGAGCGTGGTCGCGTCGTAGCCACGGGCGGCGAACCGCTCCGCAGCCGCGACGAGGATCGACTCGCGGCGATCCGCCGCGGGAAGTCTGCTCGTCGTTGCCACCATCACAGCCTAGCCTCGGATCAGGTATGTTACTAGTCGGTAACAACGACGGAAGGAGCAGACGATGCTGTCCGAGCCGACGCGGGACCCCGTCCACGCCGCCCGCTACGCCTTCGAGCCCCGCGGGGACGACCTCTACGTGGAGACCTGGCTCGAGCCCGGCGGCGGGCTCCCCGAGCACCTCCACCCGCGCCAGGAGGAGCGCTGGTCGGTCGAGTCCGGCCGGGCCTGGGTCAAGCTCGCCGGGACCGAGATCGTGGTCGGCCCCGATGACGGGGAGATCCTCGTCCGTCCCGGCGTCAAGCACGCGCTTCACAACCGCGGCGACGAGGAGGTCCATCTCAGTTGCCTCGTCCTCCCCGCCGGCCGGCTCCAGGAGTTCCTGACCGACAGCGCCGCGGCGGCGCGCGAGGGCCTGTTCGCCAAGGGCGGGATCCCGAAGAGCCTGCGCGGGGCCCGCTGGGCTGCGTCGTTCCTCGCCCGGCACCGCGAGGAGGTCGTGATGAGCTTCCCGCCCCGGTTCGCGCAGCGGGCGATGGTTGCCGTGCTCGGCGGGAACGGCAGCGGCGCCGGCGCCGAAGCGGGCTCTGCCAGTACCTAGTCGACGGGCTCGAGCACGAAGACGTGGATCGGCCGGTGGGCCGCCCGCTTCTCATACGTCGCGTACCCCGGGTAGATCTTCAGCGCCTGCTGCCAGATCCGCTCGCGCCGCTCCCCCTCGGCCTCGATGGCCCGCACCCGCCAGGTCCGCTCATCCATCCCGACCTCGGCGTTCGGGTCCTTGCGGAGGTTGTGGAACCAGGCAGGGTGGTGCTCCTGCCCGTAGTTGGAGGCGATCACCGCCATCCCGTCCTCGGTCGGCAGACCGACGACCGGCACCATCCTGCGCTTGCCGCTCTTCGCGCCGGTCGTGGTCAGCATCAGGATCGGCAAGCCGGCGAGCAGCGACGCGGCGGTGTGGCTGCCGTCGGTGGCCCGGTAGATCGGCCTGTCGAGGCGATGGGCGACGCGGGCGAAGACCCACGAACCGGGCCCGCTCGAGGCGAAGCGGCGAACGAACCGCTGTGCGGCGTTGGCGCGGTCGTAGGTGAGCGGCTCGGAAGCAGGGGTCATGTCAACCGGATTCTCACCGATTGGGCGAAGATGCGCCGGAGATGAGCGAGTTACCGGAGCACGTCCGCCGCAACCGCGCGTACTGGGACGTCAGGGCCGCCGAGTTCGAGGGGCCCGGTCTCCGCAACTGGAGCAGCGACGAGCCGACCTGGGGCATCTGGAGCGTTCCGGAGAGCGAGCTCGGAGTACTGCCCGGCAACCTCGAAGGCGCCGACGCGATCGAGCTCGGCTGCGGCACCGCCTACGTCTCGGCCTGGCTGGCCCGTCGTGGCGCCCGACCGGTCGGCATCGACAACTCGGAGGCGCAGCTCGGCGCCGCCCGGCGTTTCCAGGAGCGGTTCGGGATCGAATTCCCACTGATTCACGGCAACGCCGAGCGAGTCCCGCTGCCCGATGCGAGCTTCGACGTGGCGATCTCCGAGTACGGGGCGAGCATCTGGTGCGACCCTTACCGGTGGATTCCCGAGGCTGCCCGCCTGCTCCGGCCGGGCGGCGAGCTCGTCTTCCTCGTCAACTCGGTACTGATCATGCTCTGCTTCCCCGACGACGTCGAAGCCCCGGCCGGCGAGCGTCTCCTGCGGCCGCAGTTCGACATCCACAGGTTCGAGTGGTCCGGCGACGACTCGGTCGAGTTCCACATCTCGCACGGCGCCATGATCAGCCTGCTGCGCGAGTCCGGGTTCGACGTCGAGCAGCTGATCGAGGTCAGGCCGCCCGAGGGCGCCACTGCGACGTTCCCGCTGACGACCCTCGACTGGAGCCGGAACTGGCCCTGCGAGGAGATCTGGCGGGCGCGCCGCGCCTGACGGCGCGCCCGATGCCCAGGTCCTATTTCTGGGCTTTGATCACCTTGCTGTAATCCGCCTTACAGCCCTTGATCTTCTTCGCGTAGGCGTAGTAGTCGCCCTTGTGGGAACCGGTGTTGCCGGTCGACCACATGTACTTGTCGCCGTTGGCCTGGGCGATGTCGGAGCCGATCTTCTCGTCGTTCTTGCGGTCGTAGCCATTGCCCTTGAGCTTGTAGAGCGTGACCTTGCGCCCGTTCGCGCACTTGTTCTTCTCGCTCTTCACGTACCCGAAGAACCCGCCGGACTCGGCCTTGATCGTGACCTTCGTCTCGGCCCTGGCGGCGAACGCGGCCGTCGCTGCGACCATCAGGACGCAGGCGGTGAGCGCCAGCGCCGCGGACAACAACTTCCTCACTGTGGACTCCTTCCTTGGATGGCGGGAGCCACGTTATCCCCGGGATCGGCGCGGCGCAAGCGCTGTCCGGGAAGTGGAGGCGGCCGGTACTGCCCCGGCGTCCGCGAAGGACGCCCCGATGCGTCAACGAGCGTTCCCTACGGAGTCTGTCTCGGCCTCCGGCTCGGTCGATCCGAGGGGCACGTTGCCGGCGCCAGATCCTCCTGTTGATTGTCCCCTACCGGCCGAGGAAATTGCCGGTCGGGTGAGCCCACATGATGAAGCCGCTACCCGGGACGTGGGCCGCCCGGAGCGACTGCTCTCAAACTACCTGTCTAGGCAGCGAGAGCGAACTCGTGAGAGTCCGCACTTCTTGGTTTTCCTGGGCTTTTTAACGAGGCCGGCCCAGGAACCTCGACTCGCAACACCGGGGCGAGAACCGTTCACGTCGATTCTGTTTCGCCCCCTATGGATGTGTCTATGTGTTCCCCATTGTACGGCTGCGATCAACCGGGGCGGCCGAGACGATAGGTTTGGCGCGTGGGTTGCTTCGTCGTCCTGTTCGCGCTGATCTCACCGCGCCTGGCGCTGTTCTTCGTCGCGATCTTCTCGGACCTCCTCAGCGACGCGTTCGACTCCTGGCTGATCCCGCTGCTCGGGTTCTTCCTGTTGCCGTGGACGACCCTCGCGTACGCCTGCATGTGGAGCCTCGGGACCAACGGGGTGACCGGCTTCGAGTGGTTCATCGTCATCCTCGCGTTCCTCGCCGACCTGAGCGGCTTCGGCCTGATCGGCAACCGCCGCGAGTACTCGCGCTAGGTCGCGGGCGGGTTCGCGTCGCCGTCGCCGGGTAGGGAAACCGGGATGAGCCCAGGAAAGCGACCCCGTTCAGCACAGCTCCGGCAGGAAGCGGGCGAGGTGGGCGTCGATCGTCTCGCGGATCCAGCGCCGCTCCTCGCCGGCTGCCATCCGGTAGCGGCCGAGCAGCATCGCCTGGTCGTCGATCGGCAGCCCGGCGATCTCCCAGCGGACGACGAGCCGCTCGAACAGCATCTCCTCGCGTCGCTGCCAGGCGTCCTCGATCGACGCCGCGGCGCTCCCCGGACGCTCGGCGAGCTTCGCGATCGTCCCCGGGCTGAGCTCCCGGCGGAGCGTCAGGACGTTGCCTTCGGCGTCGCTGTAGTCGCTCGTCGCGACCGGCTCCCGGCGCCTTCGCGGCTTGGGCTTGCGCTTCGCCACCCGTCGCAGTCTGCCAACAGCCGGCGCGGCCGGACGGGATGAGCGCCCGCGAGGTCGACGTCGTCGTCGTCGGTGGCGGCCCCGCCGGGGAGGTCGCGGCCGGCAGGCTTGCCGACAGTGGCCTCGACGTCGCGCTGGCCGAGGCGGAGCTGATCGGCGGGGAGTGCAGCTACTGGGCGTGCATGCCCTCGAAGGCGCTGCTCCGTCCCGCCGAGCTTCTCGCCGAGACCCGACGCGTGCCGGGGCTCCCGGTCGGCGACGAGCTCGACGTCGATCGGATCCTGGCGCGCCGCGACGAGGTGATTCACGACCTCGACGACAGCTCCCAGCTCCCCTGGCTCGAGAAGCGCGACATCACGCTGCTCCGCGGCCACGCCGAGATCGTCGGCGAGCGTCGCGTCCGGATCGGCGACGAGGAGCTGACTGCTCGCCGCGCCGTCGTGGTCGCGACCGGCTCGGCCCCAGCGATGCCGCCGATCGACGGACTCGCCGATGTCGGCGCCTGGTCGAATCGCGAGGTGACGACGGCGAAGGCGGTCCCGGAATCGCTGCTGATCCTGGGCGGCGGCGTTGTCGGCGTCGAGATGGCGCAGGCGTGGAGCTCGCTGGGCAGCGAGGTGACGATCGTCGAGGGGATGGGGCGGATCCTCGCGAACGAGGAAGAGTTCGCCTCCGATCAGGTTGGCGCCGCCCTTCGCGACCGCGGCGTCGTGATCAGGACCGGCGCCGAGGCCACCGCCGCGCGGCGTGACGAGGCGGCCGGCACCGTCGTCCTCGAGATCGATGGCGACGACACGCTCGAAGCCGCGCACCTCCTCGTCGCCGTCGGCCGCAAGGCCCGGGTCGAAGGCCTCGGCCTCGAGTCCGTCGACGCCGGCACCGACGGCGATCCGATCGAGGTCGACGAGCGGATGCGCGTCGGCGGCCGCGACTGGCTGTACGCGATCGGTGACGTCAACGGCCGCTCGCTGCTCACCCACATGGGCAAGTACCAGGCGTGGGTGGCGGTCGAGAACATCCTCGGCCGCGATGCCGTCGCCCGAGCCGACGACGAACGCTCGCCCCGGGTCGTCTTCAGCGATCCCGAGGTCGCGGCGGTCGGCTACACGCTCGCGGGCGCCGGCGGGGCGGGGCTGAACGTGACTGCCGTCGACGTTGCGACCGCCGGGACCGCCGGCGCCTCGTTCCACGGCCGGGACGCCGATGGGACGAGCCGCCTCGTCATCGACGACGACCGGCGGGTCATCGTCGGGGCGACGTTCGTCGGCCCCGACGCCAACGAGCTGATTCACGCGGCGACGATCGCGGTCAGCGCTGCGGTCCCCGTCGACGCGCTGATCGACGCCGTCCCCGTCTTTCCGACCCGGAACGAGATCTGGCTCTACCTGCTCCAGGAATACGGGCTGTAGCTGACGAGCTCGAGGGGTCGCGAATCAAGGACGCAGGAGCCGCAGCGGCCTCCGGCCGTAAGGCGACGAGGACGCCGAGTCGCGGCGCCTCGGGCCGTCAGACGGTGAGGCGACTCTTGATCTGTTCGAGGAAGTCGCGGGGAAAGCCGGGGATGCCCTCGAGCTCGTCGACCGAAGCGAAGTGGCCCGAGCGCTCGCGGTGAGCGAGGACGCGTCCCGTCTGAGTGACCGACAGGCCGACGTCGCGGAGCTGCTCGAACGTCGCGTCGTTGAGGTTCAGGGGCAGGAACTGGACGGAGCTCATCTCCGAGGGCTCCGGCAGCCTCATCGGCGCGGCGGTCTCGGGCTCGGGCTCCCGCTCCGGCTCCGACTCGGGCTCGGGCTGCCGCTGCGGCTCCGGCTCGGCGGCGGCCGGCTCGGGCTCTGACGGAACGGGCTCAGGCTCGGCCGCCGTTGACGGCTCGACAGCCGGAGTCTGCTCCGGCGCCGTCGGCGGTTCCGGGCTCGGCGGCACGGCGGCCGCAGCCGGCCCCGCCCCAGCGGCTCCGCCCGCGCTCAACGGCTTGGCGACGCCGGCGACTGCCTCGCGGGCGCGGGTCTCGGCTTCGCGAGCGCGGTTCTCGGCGTCGTTGATCCGGGCGAGCATCTCCTGCAGCCGGTGCTCCCGCTCGGCCTCCTGCTGGCGCAGGTCGGCGAGCTTCTCGGCCCTGGTGGCGCGCTCCTCCGCCTCGCCCGCCTGCGATTCGATCTTCTCGAGCCGCGCCCGCGCTTCCTCGAGCGCGCGTTCGGTTCGCTCACGCTTCTCGCCGATCCGGCGCTCCGTGTCGTCGAGCTCCTCGACCAGCTCGCGATCCCGCTGCCGGCGGCGGTCGATCTGCTCGTCGGCGACCCGCAGCTCGTTCGCGAACGGGTTCTCCTCGCTGGCGTCCTCCTCGCCGGGGCCCTCCTCGCTGGCGTCCTCCTCGCGGCGGTCCCGGTCGCCGGCGGTCATCTCGGCATCGGCGGCCTGGCCTTCGGCGGCGATCCTCAGCCCCTCGGCCTCACGGATCCGGCGATCGGCCTCAGCCGATGCCTCGGCCTCACGGGCGCGCACGAGCGCATCGTCCTCGCGCTGCTGGGCAACCTCGAGCCGCTCGCCCGCCTCCTCGGCACCGGCCTCGGGGGGCTGGACCTCGGCAGACTCGGGCGGCGGTGTCGCCGGGACCCCGGGTGCGCCCGGGACCTCGGCCTCGGGAGGAAGGCTCGGCGGCGGCGGCGGCGGTGGTGTCTCGGCCGGCGGGGGCGGGGCCGTCGCCGACGGCGGCGCGGGTGGTGGCGTCTCGGCCGGGCCGGGTGGCGGCTCCTGTCCCGCCGGTTCGTCGCCGGACCGGGCAACCGCAGCTCCGGCGCCAGCGCCGGCAGCGGCGACCGCGGCGGCGCCGAGGGCGAGCCTCGGATCCGACTTCGACTCGGCAGTCGCGGGCTGCTCCGGGGGCGGTGGCGGCGGCGTCATCACCGGCGCCGGCCTTCCCTTCGCGGCCGCGCGCGCGGCCTTCTTCTCGGCGATCGCCTGGCGGCGCTCTTCGCGGGCGCGGTCGCGCTCGGCCCTCGTGGCCGCCTTCTTCTCGGCCCGTTCACGCTTCTTCTGCTCCCGTGCCGCCTTCCGGTCCGTTGCCGGCGCGGCCGGCCCGTCGGGCGCTGCGGGCGCCGGCGCTGCGGCTGCCGCGGCCGGTGGCGGCGTCGCCTCGCCGGTCGCCTCCGCCGCCGGGGAAACCGGGGCGGCAGCGCCGGCGGGCGGCGCCGGGGCCGGCGGTGTCGCTCCGCGCCGGCGCGCGGCCTTCTGCTCGGCCCGCTGCTGCCTCTGCGCTTCACGCTCGGCCCGGCGGCGGGCCTTGAGCTCATCGCGCTGGCGCTTCTTCTCCTCGCGATCGCGCTTTCTCCGCTCCCGCGGGTCCTCAGTCGGAGTCACCACGCGGGGCGCAGTGGCGGGCGGCGGAGTACCGGGCGGCGGGACGCTCGGAGCCGGTGCCGGGGCGCCGGCAGGCGCGGCGGGTGCGGCCTGATCGGCAGCAGGCGGAGGTGGGGCGCCCTGCGGCGGAGGTGGGGCGCCCTGCGGCGGTGGCGGTGGGGCGGCGCCCGGCTCCGGAGCTCCCGGCCCCTGCTGCTGATCCTGCTCGCTCAATCGAATCCTCTCTGTTCCGCCCGACATCGACATTCAAGCAAGGGCAGCGGGTGTTCGCGAGGCCCGCCCGATGGACTTGAACGGTGCCGTTCAGCGGTTCCGATGCTTGACCTCGCGCTCGATGTCGCGGGCCACATCGCGGTCGCGGATCTGGCGCCGCTTGTCACGCTGCTGCTTGCCGCGGGCGAGCGCCAGCTCGACCTTGGCGCGTTTGCCCTTGAAGTAGATCCGCGTCGGGATCAGCGTCAGGCCCTTGCGCTGCATCCGGCCGATCAGCCGCTCGATCTCCCAGCGGTGCATGAGCAGCTTCCGCGGTCGCTCCGGGTCGTGGTTGTCGCGGGCGGGCGGGTACGGCGGGATGTAGGAGCCGCGGAGGACGACCTCACCCTCCTCGATTGCCGCGTACGAATCCTGCAGGCGCGCCTTGCCGTCGCGCAGCGACTTGACCTCGGTACCGGTCAGAACGATCCCCGCCTCGAAGGTCTCGACGATCTCGTAGGAGAACCGCGCCGCCCGATTCGTCGCGACGTCGGGGCCGCGCTTCGCCTCGGTCATCGCCGCCCCCGCCCCCGCCCGGATCGGCGCTGTGGCCTTCCACCGTCGCGAGCATCGCCGGCGGCGAGCAGGTCGACGCGTCCACGGGCCGGCTCGACCGACTCGACCCGGACCTCGATCGCGTCCCCGATCCCGACCCGCTTACCGGTCCGCATCCCGATCAAGGCCGACTCGACCTCGTTGATCTCGAAGCGCTCGCCCGGCATCCGCCGGGCCGGGAAGAAGCCCTCGTAGATGTCCGCGTGCTCGCCACCGAAGCGGATGAAAGCACCAGCCGGGATGACGCCGGACACCTCGCCGGCGAAGCTGGCCTCGGCGCCGCGCTCGAACAGCTCCCGGCGGAGCAGGAAGGCGGCGCAGATGTCGTCGCCGTCGCGCTCGATCCGCATCGAGTCGCGCTCGCGGTCTGAGCAGTGGACCGCGGCCCCGGCAACCGCGTGGACGTCGGGACGCTCCTCGCTGCCGTCGATGACCGAGAGCAGTCCGCGGTGTGCGATCAGGTCCGGGTAGCGGCGGATCGGCGAGGTGAAATGCGAGTAGGCACTGCTGCCGAGCCCGGCGTGCCCGAGGTTGACCTCGCTGTAGCGGGCCGGCTTCAGCGCCCGGAGGACCAGCGACGAGAGGCTGGCGGCGCCGTGACCGCGCCGCTTCGCCTCGGCCGCGACCAGGCGGCTCGCCTCGATCGCCGTCTCCCCGGCCTCGCTCGGGCCCGCGGTCTCGCCGAGCGCCGGGGTCGGGACGCCCAGCGAGGCGAGCTGGTCGATCAGCACCCGGACCCTGGCCGGGTCGGGCTGCTCGTGGACGCGGTAGAGCGTCGGCACCTCCTTGCGCTCGAGCAGCCGCGCGACCTGCTCGTTGGTCAGGATCATCAGCTTCTCGATCAGACGGTGGGCCTCGGTCTGGACGAGCGCGTGCGCGGCCTCGACGTCGCCCTCGGGCGTGAACGTGAACTCCGGCTCCGAGCCCGTCACCTCGAGGCCGGAGCGGGCGGAGCGGGCGATCGCCGCGGTCGCCCGCCGAGCCGTCGCGATCGCAGCCGCGACCGGCTCCGGGGCCCCCTCGGCCCCCGCGAAGATCCGGTCGAGGTGGTCGTAGTCGAGGCGCGCGTCGGATCGGATCCGCGAGCGGTAGAAGCTCGCCGAGCGAGCCTTCCCCGCTTCGCTGAGCTCGATCTCGGCCGTCACGGCGAGCCGCTCGACGCCGGGGTTGAGGCTGCACGCGTCGCTGCTCAGCGAAGCGGGCAGCATCGGGCTGACGGTGCCGGGCGCATAGGTGGAGTTCGCCCGCTGGAATGCCTCGCGGTCGAGCCCGCTCTCCGGCTTCACGTGGGCGGCGACGTCGGCGATGTGGACCCAGACCCGGAACCCGCCGCCCTCCGCTCGGGCCGAGACGGCGTCGTCGAAGTCGCGGGCGCTGGCGGGATCGACCGTGAAGGTCGGCTCGGCGGTCAGGTCGCGACGCCGGCCGGTGTCGCGCTCGAGGCGGGCGACGGCGCTCCGCGCCTCCTCCTCGTGACGATCCCGGAACGTCGGGCGCAGCCCCCGGTCGGCGATCAGCGCCGTGACGACGTCGCGGGCGTTGTCGGCACGGCCGAGGTCGACGATCGGCTGGCCGCCACGATGATCGATCCGGCAGAGCGCGATCCCGCCCGGCGCGACCTTGACGCGGCCCCGGGCGAGGCTCACCTGGGGGCCGCGCTCGAACAGCGGCTCGCCGATCCAGAAGCGCCCACGACGAGCGACGACGAGCGCGCGCGGGCGCCCCGGATCGGCGGATTCGGGCATCAGTTGCCCGGCAAGTCGGAGGCGACCTGATCGAGCCCGGCGTCGAGCACCGCGTCGCCGTTGCTCGGGTCCTCGTCGACGACCCGCCGATCGGGGACGACCCCCTTGCCGAGGATCGACGTGCCGTTTGCGGTCAGGTACTCGCCGACCGTGAGGTCGAGGGCGCCGCCGGCGTCGAGCGGGATCACCTCCTGGAAGACGCCCTTGCCGTAGGTGCGGGTCCCGATCACGGTCGCGAGGTCGTTCTCCTTCAGCGCCGCGGTGACGATCTCCGATGCCGACGCGGTGTTGCCGTCGACGAGCACCGCGATCGGGCCGATTCCCTCGAGCGGATCGCCGGTGACGTCGAAGGTCTTCTTGTCGCGGGTCCGCCCCTCGATGGTCAGCACCGGGCCCTCCTTCTGGAAGATCGACTGGACCAGGACGGCCTCGTCGACGAGGCCGCCGCCGTTGCCGCGGAGATCGAAGACGAGGCCTTCGGCCCCGCGCTGATCGAGCTTCGCGATCTCGTCGCGAAGCTCGCCGTGGGCCCCGCGGGTGAAGCCGGCGAGGGCGACGTAGCCGATCTCGTGGCCGCCGGCCTTCTCGAGCTTGCCGGCCACGACCGGGACCTTGACGTTCGCGCGATGGACCTCGACCTGCCGCTTCTCGCCGCTGCCGGCGTCGACGACGGTGAGGCGGACGCTGGTCCCGGCCGGGCCCTTGATCCGCGCCGCGGCGACGTCGGCCGAGACGCCGGCGATCGATTTGCCGTTGACGCCGACGATCAGATCGCCGGTCCCGATCCCGGCATCCTTCGCCGGCGCCCCGGCGAAGACCTGGGCGACCCGCAGACCCTGCTTCGTCTCGGTGACGGTAACGCCGATCCCCGAGAACTCGCCGGAGGTGGAGGCCTGGAACCGCTTGTAGGCGGCGGGGTCGAAGTAGTGCGAGAACTTGTCGTCGTTCTCCTTGCTGATCCGCTTGACCATCCCGTTTATCGAGGCGTTCTCGAGCTCCTCCGTGTCGGTCGGGCGGAAGTAGGAGTCCTCGATGACCTGCTGCGCCTCCGCCGTCCGGTTCGGGGTCCGGTTGTCGGGAAGCAGGTCCTGTAGGGGCCCGACGAACGCGAGCAGTGCAATGGCTACCGCGGCGCCCGCGACGACGCCGAGGACGAGCGTCGGGAGGCGGCGGCGACCGTCGCTCAAATGCGGAGGAAGCGGCGCAGCGTCACTCCGCTGCCGAGCGCCGCGACCACCATCGCGCCCGTCACCAGTGCGGCGATCAGGGGTCCGAAGGAGATCGTGTTGAGGTTCTCGACCAAAGCGAAGTTGTCAGACAGCGGGTCGACGATGGTCACCTTGCCGAGAAACAGTATGCCGACCGCGATCAGCGCGCCGAACAGGCCGACGACCAGCCCCTCGATCACGAACGGCCAGCGGATGAACCAGTTGGTGGCGCCGACGAGCTGCATGACCTCGACCTCGCGGCGGCGCGCGTAGATCGACAGACGGATCGTGTTGCCGACGAGGAACACTGAGGCGATGGCGAGCAGGACGGCGATCACGGCGAGCAGGATCTTCACCGCCCCGGTGACCTCGCGGATCTGCTGCGTCTGCTCCCCGGTGACGATCTCGTCGATGGCGGCGCTGATCGGCTGCGGCTTGCCCGCCGAGTCCGGTGGGGAGAGCGCCGTCTGGACCGACTCGAGGTTGTCGGGGTTGTCGACCTTGACGTTGAAGGCCGGCGGCAGCGGGTTGCTGTTGAGCTGATCGAGCAGGCTCTTGTCCTCGAGCCGGTCCTCGAGGATCTTCAGGGCCGCAGCCGGGGAGACGTACTCGACGTTCTCGACGTGGGGGATCGCGCCGATCTTGTCCTGGAGGTTGCTGATCTCGTTGTTGGTCGCGTCGTCGAAGAGGAAGACCTTGAGCTCGAGCTGGCTGCGGACGTCATCGGTCTTCGAGCCGCTCGCGTCGAGGACCGGGACGAGGACGCCGATCAGCAGCACCGTCACCGCGATCGTCACGATCGCGGCCAGCGACGGCGCGGCGTTGCGGCGAAGCGCTCGATACGCCTCGCTGAGGAAGAACGTGAGGCGACTCACAGCACCGCCCCGCCGTCGTCGAGGTCATCAGGCTCGGCGACGCCGAGCTCGCTGCGGACCCGGGCGCCGAACTCAGAGGTGTCCTCGTCGGTCGCGTACATCCCGGCGGCCTGGTCGCGGATGACGCGGCCGTCGTAGAGCTGGATCACGCGGCGCCGCATCTTGTCGACCATCTCGCGGTCGTGGGTGACGACGACGACGGTCGTGCCGGTCCGGTTGATCCGGTAGAGGAGCTGCATGATCCCGATCGAAGTCTCGGGGTCGAGGTTGCCGGTCGGCTCGTCGGCGAGCAGGAGCGGCGGGTGGCTCACGAACGCCCGGGCAATCGAGACGCGCTGCTGCTCGCCGCCGGAGAGCTCGTCGGGATAGTTGTGGATCTTCGCGCCGAGGCC
>Ga0207706_10003147_pt1 | contig 15850 bp, 13 predicted proteins | sample KBSC53metaG_FD_184318 | JGI IMG/M metagenome (GOLD analysis project Ga0207706, IMG submission 184318) | Corn rhizosphere microbial communities from Kellogg Biological Station, Michigan, USA - KBS C5-3 metaG (SPAdes) (version 2) | ecosystem: Host-associated > Plants > Roots > Rhizosphere > Soil ... | reverse complement strand
AGCGCGCAATGGCGCATGAAGGGCTCGACGCGCAGGATCGCGTTGTGCCCCCAGTAGTGCGATTCGCCGAGCTGCCAGTAGGCCAGCCCGCGCGTGAACAGCGGGCCGGTCACGCGGCCAAGAAAGGCCTGCGCGCGCGCATGCAGCGTGTCGTGGCCGCAGCCGCTGGGCGACGTCTGCAGGATGCCGGCGCGCGGGTTCGCCTCCATCAGCTTCACGAGCGAGGCGATGCAGTCCCCGCTCATCACGCTGTCGGCATCCATCACGACCATGTAGCGGTAGTCACGGCCCCAGCGTCGGCAGAAGTCGGCCACGTTGCCGGCCTTGCGCTTGGTGCGGCGGCGGCGCCAGCGGTAGAACACGCGCAGCGGGGTGCCGCCTTCGGCCATCTGCTCGCTCAGCTGCTGCCAGGCCTGCTGCTCGGCGGCACGCAGCGCGCCGTCTCGCGTGTCGGAGAGCACGAACACGTCGAACAGCTGGGCGTGGCCGGTGGCGCGCAACGAGTCGCAGGTGGCGCGCAGGCCACCGAAGACGGTGGCGATGTCTTCGTTGCAGATAGGCACGAGGATCGCGGTGCGCGCGCCGGCATCGATGGTGCGCTCGGCCAGCCCCTGCACCGGGAGCGCATGCGCATCGCCGCGCAGCAGGCAGGCAAAGCCCATCAGCGCCGTCATGAAGCCGGCCGACACCCACGCGAACAGCAGGCCGAACAACGCCGTCTGTGCGATGTGCAGCGGGCCGTCCAGCGCCTGCGGGTCGTGCGCGAGCAGCGTGGCCAGCGCACCGGCCGTGCTGCCGATCACCAGCGCCAGCAGCAGCCAGCGCCGGCGCGCGGCGGCCCGGTGCCAGGCCGGTGCGGCCGCGCCGAGTGCGTCGCCCCATGGCCGGCGCCGCAGCAGCAGCTGCAGCAGGCCGATGGCCACGCCGCGCCACAACCCGATCCAGGGCCGCGGCGTCATCGAGCCGCGGTGGATGGGTGGTGCCGTGTGCGGCTCGTTCATTCGGGAGGCAGGGAGTAGCTCCATGTTTCACTCAGGATGAGAGTTCCGCTGCGCAGGAATGCGCGCATTTCGACCGGACGCGACGCCGCAAGCCTCTTGAGCTTGAGGGTCATGCGCCAGCCACCCAGGACAGGATTCGGATAGGCGTTGGCCAACAGCACCTGTGCATTGCCATCGGTGGTGACGATGGCTTCGACCGGCGCGTCCGCCGGCAGCTGCTTCAGCGCAGGGCCGTTGAAGTCGACGTTGAACTGCAGCTCGTCGGCCGGCAGCACGCCTTCGTGGTAACCATGGCCGCGACGCGACTGCACCGCTTCGCTCGACGGCGGATGCGGCAGGTCGTCGCCGCCCCAGCGCATGCGGTAGTCGAGCGCCAGCGCCTCGCCCGGTGCGGGCCGGCGCTGCGGCACCCAATAGGCCACGACGTTGTCGTTGGTCTCATCGGGCGTGTGGAACTGGAACAGCTCGACCCGGCCCGCGCCCCAGTCGCCCTGCGGCTCGATCCACACCGAGGGGCGGCGGTCGTAGCGGGCTTCGAGGTCTTCGTAGCTCATGAAGTGGCGGTCGCGCTGCATCAGGCCGAAGCCGCGCGGGTTCTGCATTGCGAACGAGGTGGCATGGGCCTGCTTGGGATTGACAAGAGGACGCCACAGCCACTCTCCATCGGATCCGAGCAATTGCAGACCGTCGGAGTCATGCACCTCGGGCCGGAAGTCGTCGCGCTGCGGCTGGTTCTCTCCCGCAAGAAACATGCTCGTCAGCGGCGCGATCCCCAAGGTGGCCACCGGGCCGCGCAGGAACACGCGCGACTGCACGTCGACCGAGGTCGGCTTGCCCGGGGTGATCACGAAGCGGTAGGCACCGGTGACGCGCGGACCATTGAGCAGCGCATACAGCGTGAGGGTCTGCGCATCGGCGGCGGGCCGCTCGATCCAGAACTCCTCGAAGGCGGGGAACTCCTCGCCCGAGCCGCCCACGGTGTCGACCGCGAGCGCGCGCGCCGAGAGCCCGTAGTGCAGGTCGGCCGCCACCGCGCGGAAGTAGCTCGCGCCAAGGAAGACGATCACTTCATCCTTGTAGCCGGCCTGGCGGATCGGGTAGTGCACGCGGAAGCCGGCGATGTCGGCCGCGCCACGGGAGGGCACCAGCTTGGCCGCGCGGCCGTAGTCGAACGATGAGCGCGGGATCGTCAGCGCCCTCGGCTGCCCCAGCGCGATCTCGTGCAGCTTGAGCGGGGTGCGGAAGCCGCGGCCGGCATGGAAGAACTGCAGTTCGAAGGGCAGGCCGGCATCGCGCCACAGCGCATGGTCGGGGCGGAAGCGGATGCTGCGGTAGTCGTCGTAGCTCAGGTCGGCCAGCGCCGGGGCGATGGTGTCGGAGGCCGGCTTCCACGCCTGCTGCGACATCGCACGGGCACGGGCGGCCACGTCGTCCAGCGAAAAGGCCTGGACACACAGCGCCGCACAGGCGAGCAGGGCGCCGGCGGCAAAGCGGAGCACACGAGCGCTGGACCCGAGCGCGCTCGAATTGGAGTTTGTTGTCATAGGAGAGCGAGTGGCCCGAGGTTGCCGCCGTGTCATCCGGCGATGGTCGATCTCGGGTCTTGCGAGTCGCGGATTTTGTCTCAGGTCAAGCGCTTGTCCAGGCGGCGGTGTGTCATTGCCACCGCGACGCTGCAACAAAGCGTTAGCCCTTGTCCGCTTGTGCCGACCGGCGTGTCAGCGATGCCTGACACCGGGCTCATTTTGGGGCGCGAGAGACCAGCGTGGTGCGGCCAGATGGCTGCGATGCGCTTCAGCACGCGCGGCCGTTCGGCGAGCGACACCACCAAAGAGAGGCGCTGCCGGCTGTCAAGCGGCGCGGCAGCCGCGCCGATACGATGCGCGTCTTATGAAAGCCCTGACCCTCCATGCCGGCCCCGCTGCGCGGGCGCACCTTCGAGACCGTGGCCTGAAGCCCGCCGACGTGCGCGTGATCCCGGGCGCCGCCGGCGGCCCGAAGGGGCTGGCGCTGAACCCGCTCGATCGTTTCCTGTTCGGCAGCTGGCTCAAGGATGCGACGCATCCGGTCCATCTGCTCGGGGCCTCGATCGGCGCCTGGCGCATGGCCAGCGCCTGCTTGCCGGATGCCGACGCGGCGCTGGCCCGCATGGCGCACGACTACATCCACCAGCGCTACGAGCATGCGCCGGGCAAGCCGCCGGTGCCTCGCCATGTGAGCGAGGTGTTCGGCGCCAAGCTCGCCGAGCACTTCGATGGCCGGGAAGCCGAGATGCTGGCGCATCCCCGCTTCCGGCTGCATGTGTTCACGAGCCGCGGCACGCATCTGCTGCTGCGGCGCGAAGGCCGGGTGCGCACGCCGGTGGGCTACCTGGCTGCGTTCGTCGCCAATGCGGTGAGCCGGCAAGCGATGGGCGGCTGGCTCGAGCGGGTGATCTTTTCCGACCCGCGCGATCCGCTGCCGCTGCACCTGCACGACTTCCGCACGCACAAGGTCGAGCTGGGCGCGCACAACCTGCGCCCCAGCATCCTGGCCAGCTGCTCGATCCCTTTCTGGCTCGATGCGGTGCACGACATTCCCGGTGCGCCGAAAGGCGCCTACTGGGACGGCGGCATCACCGATTACCACCTGCACCTCGATTACGCATCGATCGCCGCGTCGGATGCGGGCGGCGGGCTGGTGCTGTACCCGCACTTTCAGAAGAGCGTGGTGCCAGGGTGGCTCGACAAGGCGCTGCGCCACCGGCATCGCGCGACCGAGCGGCTGGCCAACGTGGTGCTGCTCGCGCCGAATCCGGAGTGGGTGAAGACGCTTCCCAACGGCAAGCTGCCGGACCGCAACGATTTCAAGGCGTACGGAGACGATTTCGATGGCCGCGTGAAGGCGTGGTCGCGTGCGCTCGGCGAGAGCCAGCGCCTGGCCGACGAGTTCGCCGAGCTGGTCGCCAAGCCGGGCCCGATCGAGGCGCAGCCCCTGGCCTGAACCGCCCGCATCCGTTTTCCGCCATCGCGCGTATCTCGCCTCCAGACATCTCCACCCGCAGGGGCCGAGGGGTGTCCGGGAGGCGGGCCTGCAGGTCCGCCGGTCACAAGGATCTGCCAAGGAAGACACGCATGAAAACCCTCTCTCCCCAGGCCCGGGGCCTGCTGCCCTTGATCGGCGCGCTGGTCGCCGCCGGGGCCGGCCTGACGGCGTTTCCCGCCCAGGCCTCCAGCCACCGCGAGGCGCCGTTCATCACGACCCAGCCCAAGGTCGACGGCACCGATTTCTACATGTTCTCCAGCTACGAGCCCGGGCGCGCGGGCTACGTGACGCTGATCGCCAACTACCTGCCGCTGCAGGCGCCGTACGGCGGGCCCAACTACTTCAGCCTCGACCCGAACGGGCTGTACGAGATCCACATCGACAACAACGGCGACGCCAAGGAAGACCTCACCTTCCAGTTCCGCTTCAAGAACACGCTGAAGGGCACGACGCTCAACATCGGCGGCAAGAACGTCGCGATACCGCTGATCCAGGCGGGGACGGTGAGCGATCCGCGTGCCGCGGCGCTGAACCTCAACGAGACCTACACGGTGGATGTGGTGCACGGCGATCGCCGCACCGGCCAGCGCGCGCCGATCACCAACGCCAGCGGCGGCAGCGCCACCTTCGACAAGCCGGTCGACAACATCGGCACCAAGACGATCAACGACTACGCGGCCTATGCGGCCAAGCATGTGTACACGGTCAACATCCCCGGCTGCAGCCTGCCCGGCAAGCTGTTCGTCGGCCAGCGCAAGGATGGTTTCGCGGTCAACCTCGGCGCCATCTTCGATCTGGTCAATGCGCCGGTGTCGGTGATCACCGATCCCGCGAAGATCGGCGCGGCCGAGAGCGTGATCGACGACAACGTCACCACGCTGGCAATGGAGGTCCACAAGAGCTGCCTGACGCAGGGCGCCGAGCCGGTGATCGGCGGCTGGACGACCGCGAGCCTGCGTCAGGGTTCGCTGCTGAACCCGCAGCCGAAGAAGGGCCACCAGACCACCGCCATCCCCGGCGGCGCCTGGACGCAGGTGTCGAGGCTGGGCATGCCGCTGGTCAACGAGGTGGTGATCGGCCTGCCCGAGAAGGACCGTTTCAACGGCAGCAAGCCCAAGGACGACGCGCAGTTCGCCGACTACGTGACCCATCCGACGCTGCCGGCGCTGATCGAGATCGCGCTCAACCTGCCGGGCACCGCGCCGAAGAACCTGCCGCGCACCGACCTCGTGACCACCTTCCTCACCGGCATCAAGGGCCTGAACCAGCCGTCCAACGTGGTGGCCTCCGAGATGCTGCGGCTCAACACCTCGATCGCGCCCACGCCCGAGGCCGGCCAGCATCGCCTCGGCGTTGCCGGCGGCGACAACGCCGGCTTCCCCAACGGGCGCCGGCCGAAGGACGATGTGATCGACATCTCGCTGGTCGCCGTGATGGGCGGGCTCTGCATGCTCAACGGCGACGCCAACGCGCTGCAGCTGGGCGCCGAGTGCAGGCCGGCCAATGTGCCGCTGGGGGCCACCTCGCTGAAGCTGCATGATGCGGTCGACCAGGCGACGGTGCCGTTCCTGCCCGGTTTCCCGTACCTCAACACGCCGGAACCCGGCGCCAAGTGAGAAGGAGCTGCGTCATGAGCAAACGACTTCTGATGCTGGCCCAGGCGTTCGCGATGGCGGCCGCCTTGACGGCTTGCGGGGGCGGCGGCTCCGATGCGCCGGCGCTTCCGTCGGCGCCGGGGCCGCTCGATCAGGTGCCCGACAGCGCGAGCCAGTCGGCTGCCGGCCTGGCGGATTACCTGGCGAAGCTGAACACCGTGAACGCGGCGACGGCCGATGCCCGCGAGCCGCTCGACTTGAGCCACTACGCGCCGAAGAGCGCCGACGACGCCGAGCCCGAGCCGGTCTCGTGACCGGATCGCGCGGACCGCGGAGGATGCGGTCCGCGCCCCTGTGGAGAAGATGGACCATGAGCCTCAAGCGTGTGATCGCAGTGCTGTGGATGGCGTGGGCCGCATGGGCGGTGCAGGCCGTCCCACTGGTGCCCGACAGCGACGACCAGGTGATCGAGCAGCTGCCGGCGGCAGCCGCCAGAAGCACGGTGCAAACCGCAAGGCGCTCGCCGCAGGCCGCCGTGGCGCAGGCGCGCGAGTGGCTGGCGCAGGCCCGGCGCAGCGGCGACCCGCGCCCCGCGGGCCAGGCGATCGCGCTGCTCAAGCCCTGGGCAGAGCGCCCGCAGGCTTCGGCCGACGTGGTGCTGATGCTGGCCACGGCCGAGCAATTCCTGCACGACTTCGAGCCGGCCGCGCAGCGCCTGCGAGCGCTGCTGGCGCTCGATGGCGCGCAGCCGCAGGCCTGGCTCACGCTGGCGACGCTGCGCCGCGTGCAAGGCCGCTATGCGGAATCCGACCTGGCATGCCGAGGGCTGCTGCGGCTGCGCGCCGAGCTGTACGGCCGCGCCTGCCTCGCGGAAAACGCGGCGCTGCGGGGGCGGGCCGATGTCGCGCGCCGCGAACTGAACAATCTGCTCGCCATGCACCCCGACGATGCCACGCGCGGCTGGCTGCTGACGACGCTGGCCGAGCTCGAAGAGCGGGGCCGCCGACCCGCTGCGGCCGAAGCGGCGTATCGCGCAGCGCTGGCCGCCGCGCCTGACGACGGCTATGCCCGCCTGGCTTATGTCGATTTCCTGATCGCCGGGGGGCGCGGTATTGCGGCGCGCGAGCAGTTGCGCGACCAGCCGCGCAGCGATGCGGTGCTGTTGCGCCTGGTGCTGTCATCCGCCGGGGATCCGGCGGGGAAGGCCTCGGCGGCGGAGCTGCGCGAGCGCTTTGCGCAGGCCGACCAGCGCCCCGGCGCAGGTGCTGCCCATGCGCGCGAGCGCGCACTGTTCGCGCTGCGAGTGGACCGCGATCCCGCGGCCGCCCTGGCGCTGGCCCGTGCCAACGTGGCGCTGCAGCGTGAGCCGCTGGACCTGCTGGTGTTTGCCCAGGCGGCGCGCGCGACCGGGCGGCCCGATGCGATCACCGAGGCACGCCGGATCACCGAGGAGACAGGGCTCCATGACCTCCGCATCGACCCTCTGCTGTGAAGCCAGCCGTTGGCGCACCCGGGCCATCGCCCTGCTGCTGTGCCTGAGCGCATCGGCGGCCTGGGCACACAAGGCCAGCGATGCCTACCTGCAAGTGCAGGCGCGCGACGACGGCGTTTCTCTGCGCTGGGACATCGCGCTGCGCGACCTCGACAACGTGTTGCCGCTGGATGCCGACGGCGACCGGCGCCTGACCTGGCGCGAGGTGCGCGCGGCAACGCCGCAGATCGCGGCGCATGCGCTCGACCATCTGCAGATCTCGGGTTGCACACTGCGCCATCGCAGCGATGCGCTGGAGCGCCGCAGCGACGGCGTCTATGTGGCGTTGAGCTTCACGGCGCAGTGCACGCCGCCCGAAGGGCTGCCGTTGCGCTACACCTTGTTCGGCGACGTCGACGCCACGCACCGCGGGATCGCACGGATCACGCATGCCGACGGGCACGGCGAGCTGCGCCTGCTCGATCCGGCAACGCCGGCGCCGATGCCTGCCGCCGCGGTTGCAGCCGACACGCCGTCGTTCGTCGCCGAAGGCGTGCACCACATCGTCTCCGGCTATGACCACGTGCTGTTCCTCTTGTGCCTGCTGCTGCCGGCCGTGCTCCGGCGCACGCCGCAGGGCTGGTGCGCAGTGGACCGCTGGCGCGAGGCCTTGGGGCCGGTGCTCGGCATCGTCACTTTGTTCACACTGGCGCACTCGATCACGCTGGCGCTGGCCTCGCTGGGCCTGGTGGCGCTGTCGCCGCGCTTCATCGAGCCGGCCATCGCGGTGACCATCATCGTCGCGGCGCTCGACAACCTGCGGCCCATCTTCGGGCGCTGGCGCGGCGGCGTGACCTTTCTGTTCGGCATGGTCCACGGCTTCGGCTTCGCCGGCGTGCTGCGCGAGCTGCAGCTGCCGCCGGCCGAGTTCGGCTGGGCGCTGCTGCAGTTCAACCTCGGGCTGGAGCTCGGCCAGGTCGCGATCGTCGCGGCCGTGGTGCCGCTGCTGTTCCTGCAACGCCGCAGGGCCGCCTACCCGCGCTGGGTTCTGGGCGCCGGCTCGGCGGCGGCGATGCTGGTGGCGGGGCTGTGGCTGGTGGAGCGCACGGCCGACATTTCCCTGTTGCCCGTCTAGCAGGGATGTCGCCTACAATCGGCCGATTCCCCTTCACACAAGAGCGAGAAAGGCACTTCGGTTATGACACCGCGAACTACGACCTTCTTCACCTCCGAGGTTTAGTCGGCCGCGTCGTCACGTCCTTAGTTTCTCGTTCATCAGGAAAGCGCGGTCACCCACCGCGCTTTTTTGTTTCTGGAGTTCCCCATGATCGCCATCCAGCTGCCCGACGGTTCCAAACGTGAATTCGCCGAAGCACCCACCGTCGCCGACGTCGCCGCCTCCATCGGCGCCGGCCTCGCCAAGGCCGCCCTCGCCGGCCGTGTCGGCGAGGGCAAGGACGCCAAGGTCGTCGACACCAGCTATCGGCTGCACGACGGTGCCAAGCTGGCGATCGTCACCGACAAGGACCCCGACGGCCTGGAGGTCATCCGCCATTCCACGGCCCACCTGCTCGCTTATGCCGTGAAGGAGCTGTTCCCCGAGGCGCAGGTGACGATCGGCCCGGTGATCGAGAACGGCTTCTACTACGACTTTGCCTACAAGCGCCCGTTCACGCCCGAGGACCTGGCGGCGATCGAGGCCAAGATGGCCGAGCTCGCGAAGAAGGACGAGAAGGTCGAGCGCCGCGTGCTGCCGCGCGACGAGGCGGTGGCCTACTTCAAGAGCCTGGGCGAGCACTACAAGGCCGAGATCATCGGCAGCATCCCCCAGAACGAGGACGTCTCGCTGTACCGCGAAGGCAAGTTCGAGGACCTTTGCCGCGGCCCGCACGTGCCCAGCACCGGCAAGCTCAAGTACTTCAAGCTGATGAAGGTCGCCGGCGCCTACTGGCGCGGCGACCATCGCAACGAGCAACTGCAGCGCATCTACGGCACCGCCTGGGCCACGAAGGATGAGCTGCAGCAGTACCTGCACATGCTCGAGGAGGCCGAGAAGCGCGACCATCGCAAGCTCGGCAAGGAACTCGACCTGTTCCACATCGACGAGCACTCGCCCGGCACGGTGTTCTGGCATCCCAAGGGCTGGACGGTGTGGCAGGAGGTGGAGCAGTACATGCGCCGCGTCTACCGCGACAACGGCTACCTCGAGGTCAAGGGCCCGCAATTGCTCGACCAGGGCCTGTGGGAGAAGACGGGGCACTGGCAGAAGTACCGCGAGAACATGTTCACGACGGAGTCGGAGAAGCGCGACTACGCGCTCAAGCCGATGAACTGCCCCGGCCACATCCTGATCTTCAAGCAGGGCATCAAGAGCTACCGCGACCTGCCGCTGCGTTACGGCGAATTCGGCCAGTGCCACCGCAATGAGCCCACGGGCGGCCTGCACGGCATCATGCGGGTGCGCGGCTTCACGCAGGACGATGGCCACATCTTCTGCACGGAAGACCAGATCCTCGAGGAGTGCACGGTCTACACGGCGCTGCTGCAGAAGGTCTACCAGGACTTCGGCTTCACCGAGATCATCTACAAGGTCGCGACGCGGCCCGAGGCCCGCATCGGCTCCGACGAGGCCTGGGACAAGGCCGAGCATGCGCTGATGGAGAGCCTGCGCCGTTCGGGCGTGCAGTTCGAGATCGCACCGGGCGACGGCGCCTTCTACGGGCCGAAGATCGAATACACGCTGAAGGACGCGCTCGGTCGCCAGTGGCAGGTCGGCACGATGCAGGTCGATTTCTTCATGGCCGAGCGGCTGGGGGCGGAATTCGTCGCCGAGAGCGGCGAGCGCCAGGTGCCGGTGATGCTGCACCGCGCGATCGTCGGCAGCCTGGAGCGGTTCATCGGTATCCTGATCGAGCAGCACGCCGGCGCGCTGCCCGTCTGGCTGGCGCCGCAGCAGGTCGTGGTGGCCAGCATCACCGATTCCCAGGCGGATTACGTTCGCGAAGTAGTGAAAACGCTTCAAAAACAAGGAGTTAGAGCATCCGCCGATTTGCGCAACGAGAAAATCACGTATAAAATCCGGGAGCATTCGTTGCAAAAGGTCCCGTTCATCCTCGTCGTGGGCGACAAGGAGAAGGCAAGCGGGGCTGTTGCGGTGCGCGCCCGGGGCAACCAGGATCTCGGCGTGATGCCGCTGGAGCAGTTCTCACAGAAGCTGTCCAGTGACATCGCAGCCAAGGTCTGACGAGGCCTTTTGGGGCGCGCTGTCGTTTTTACTTGGGACTTTTGCCTTGGTTCCGCTGAAAGGTTTACACCATCGCTACCTTTGCTGACCGTCGCACTCCCAATGTGGAGCGCAAGCACCGCTTGAACCGCGAGATCACCGCGCCGCAGGTCCGCCTGAACGGCCCCGAAAACGAGCCGCTGGGCATCGTGAGCTTGCAGGAAGCGCTGCAGATGGCGGGCGATCGCGACGTCGATCTGGTCGAAATCGTCGCCCAGGCCGATCCCCCGGTCTGCCGGCTGATGGACTACGGCAAGTTCAAGTACCTGGAGCAGAAGAAGGCGGCCGAGGCCAAGTCGAAGCAGAAGGTCATCGAGGTCAAGGAAGTCAAGTTCCGGCCGGGTACCGACGAAGGCGACTACCTGATCAAGATGCGCAACCTGCGCCGCTTCATCGCCGAAGACGGCGACAAGGGCAAGGTCACGCTGCGGTTCCGGGGTCGCGAGATCACGCACCAGGAAATCGGCATGCGGCTGCTGGAGCGCATTCGCGACGAACTGGCCGATGTGGCGGTCGTCGAGAACATGCCCAAGCTCGAAGGCAAGCAGATGATCATGGTGCTGGCGCCGAAGAAGCGCTGAGGCACAGGTTACGAATACAACCCGTCGGTCTGGTCGCCGGCGGGTTGATAGAAGCCCCGGCAGGCCAACAAGGACGCAAGCAGTTTGCGGACGCCTGGCGGAGCAGCGAAAAAGGAGCAGTCATGCCCAAAATGAAGACCAAGAGCAGCGCGAAGAAGCGCTTCCGCGTCCGTCCGGGTGGCACCGTCAAGCGCGGTCAGGCGTTCAAGCGCCACATCCTGACCAAGAAGTCCACGAAGAACAAGCGCCAGCTTCGCGGCGCAGTTGCCGTGCACGAGACCAACATGGGACACATCGCTCAGATGCTGCCCTTTGCTGGCCTGTAATCCACCACACTGAACAAGGAGCAAACACATGCCTCGCGTCAAACGTGGTGTTACCGCACGTGCCCGTCACAAGAAGGTTCTGGCCCTGGCCAAGGGCTTCCGCGGCCGTCGCAAGAACGTCTTCCGCATCGCCAAACAGGCGGTGATGAAGGCGGGGCAATATGCCTACCGCGACCGCCGTGCCAAGAAGCGCGTGTTCCGTCAGCTGTGGATCGCCCGTATCAACGCCGCTTCGCGTGAGCTCGGCGTGACCTACAGCAAATTCATGGCCGGCCTGAAGAAGGCCCAGATCGACATCGACCGCAAGGTCCTGGCCGATCTCGCCGTCAACGACCCGGCTGCCTTTGGCAGCATCGTCGCCAAGGTGAAGGCCCAGCTCGCTTGAGCGTGACCGCGGGTGAAAGCCCGCGTCACGACCCGGTCGCAAGACCGGGCAAGTATTCAAAGGCCGGCACCTGTGTTCGGCCTTTTTTGTTGTCTGCTGAAAAGCTGAATCGATGAACGATCTCGATCAACTGGTGCAAGCGGCGGCCGCGGATTTCGATACCGCCGCCACGCCCGCGGAGCTGGAAAACGCCAAGGCGCGCTACCTCGGCAAGTCCGGTCGCGTGACCGAGCTGCTGAAGGGCCTGGCCGCGTTGTCGCCCGAGGAAAAGAAGGCGCGCGGCGCCGAGATCAACGCGACCAAGCAGCGCGTCGAGGCGGCCTTGCAGGCACGGCGCCAGGCGTTGGCCGACGCCGAGCTCGAGGCCCAGCTGAAGGCCGAGGCACTGGATGTCACGCTGCCTGGTCGCCAGCGCGGCGTCGGTGCGTTGCATCCGGTGTCGCGCACGATGGAGCGCATCGAGCAGATCTTCGGCTCCATGGGTTTCGATGTGGCCGACGGCCCCGAGATCGAGAACGACTGGTACAACTTCACGGCGCTGAACAGCCCCGAGAACCACCCGGCGCGTTCGATGCAGGACACCTTCTACGTCGACATGAAGGATGCCGAAGGCCGACCGCTGAACCTGCGCACGCACACCTCGCCGATGCAGGTGCGCTACGCCCGCATCCATGCGGCCAAGCACGCCGGCCAGGCGCACATGCCCGAGATCCGCGTGATCGCGCCCGGCCGCACCTACCGCGTCGACAGCGACGCCACGCACTCGCCGATGTTCCACCAGTGCGAAGGCCTGTGGATCGGCGAGAACGTCAGCTTCAAGGATCTGAAGTCGGTGTTCATCGACTTCTTCCGCACCTTCTTCGAGACCGATGACCTCGAGCTGCGCTTCCGGCCGTCGTTCTTTCCGTTCACCGAGCCGTCGGCCGAGGTGGACATCGCCTTCAGCAGCGGGCCGCTGAAGGGCCGCTGGCTCGAGGTGGCCGGCTCCGGCCAGGTACACCCGAACGTCGTGCGCAACTTCGGCCTCGACCCCGAGCGCTACATCGGCTTCGCCTTCGGCATGGGCCCGGATCGCCTGACGATGCTGCGCTACGGCGTGAATGACCTGCGCCTGTTCTTCGACGGTGACCTGCGTTTCCTGTCGCAATTCAAGTAATCGCCGAACGAGGCCCACACGATGCAATTCCCGGAAAGCTGGTTGCGCGAGTTCTGCAACCCACCGTTGACGACGGCTCAGTTGGCCGAGACGCTGACGATGGCCGGCATGGAAGTCGAAGAGATGCGCCCGGTCGCGCCGCCGTTCTCGCGCGTGGTCGTCGGCGAGATCGTCGAGGCGGTGCAGCATCCCAACGCCGACCGCCTGCGCGTCTGCAAGGTGAATGCGGGCGAGCATTCGCAGGAAGGCACGTTGCAGATCGTCTGCGGCGCGCCGAATGCGCGCGTCGGCATCCGTGTGCCGCTGGCGCTGGTAGGCGCCGAGCTGCCGCCGGGCGAAGACGGCAAGCCCTTCAAGATCGGCACCGGCAAGCTGCGCGGCGTCGAGAGCTTCGGCATGCTGTGCTCGGCCCGCGAGCTGAAGCTCTCGGAAGACCACGGGGGTCTGCTGGAGCTGCCGGCAGACACGCCGGTGGGGGCCGACATCCGCGAGGTGCTGAAGCTCGACGACACGATCTTCACGCTCAAGCTGACCCCCAATCTGGGGCATTGCCTCAGCGTCTACGGCATCGCGCGCGAGCTGTCGGCCCTGACGGGGGCGCCGCTGAAGGCGCCGAGCTTCGCGCCGGTGACGCCCCGGCATGACCAGAAGCTGCCGGTGAAGATCGAGGCATCCGATCTGTGCGGCCGCTTTTCGGGCCGCATCGTGCGCAATGTCGATACGAAGGCCAAGACGCCGGGATGGATGGTCGAGCGCCTTGAGCGCTGCGGCCAGCGCTCGGTGACGGCGCTGGTCGACATCTCGAACTACGTGATGTTCGAGCTCGGCCGCCCGTCGCACATCTTCGACCTGGACAAGATCGACCGGCAGTTGATCGTGCGCTGGGGCCGCAAGGGCGAGTCGCTGAAGCTGCTGAACGGCAACACGATCGAAGTCGACGAGAAGGTCGGCGTGATCGCCGATGCCGATGGCCTGGAGTCGCTGGCCGGCATCATGGGTGGCGACCACACGGCGGTGTCCGACGACACGCGCAACATCTATGTCGAAGCGGCCTACTGGTGGCCGGAGAGCGTGGCCGGCCGTTCGCGCCGCTACAACTTCAGCACTGACGCGGGCCATCGCTTCGAGCGCGGCGTCGATCCGGCGCTGACCGTCGAGCACATCGAGCACATCACGCGGCTGATCCTCGAGGTCTGTGGCGGCGAAGCCGGCCCGATGGACGACCAGACCGTGCGCGTGCCCGAGCGCAAGCCTGTCACGCTGCGTGTGGCGCGCGCGGCCAAGGTGATCGGCATGCCCGTGACCCAGGCGCAGTGCGCCGGCGTGTTCCAGCGCCTGGGCCTGCCGTATACCGAGCGGGATGGCGCGCTCACGGTCACCCCGCCGAGCTGGCGCTTCGATCTGCAGATCGAGGAAGACCTGATCGAGGAAGTGATCCGGGTGCTCGGCTACCCGCTGCTGCCCGAGACGCCGCCGCTGGCGCCGGTGACCGCGCGCGTGCGGCCGGAGGCGCAGCGCAGCAGCCATGCGGTGCGCCGCCTGCTTGCCGGGCTGGACTATCAGGAGACGATCAACTTCAGCTTCGTCGAAGAGCGCTGGGAGCACGAGCTCGCCGGCAACGCCGACCCGATCAAGGTGCTGAATCCGATCGCGGCGCCGCTGTCGGTGATGCGCTCCAGCCTGTTGGGCAGCCTGGTCAACGTGCTGCGCTACAACCTCGCCCGCAAGGCTTCACGCGTCCGCGTGTTCGAGGTGGGGCGTGTGTTTGCGCGCGATGCTGGCGTGGCCGATGGCCCGCTGAGCGTGGCTGGTGTGAGGCAGCCGGTGCATGTGGCCGGCCTGGCTTACGGCCCGGTGGACGCGCAGCAGTGGGGCAAGCCGGAGAAGGGCGTCGACTTCTTCGATGTGAAGGGCGATGTCGAGGCGCTGTTCGCACCGCTGTCTCTGCGCTTCCTGCCCGTGCAGCACCCCGCGTTGCATCCTGGTCGCAGCGCCGCCATCGAACTGGACGGCCGGCGCGTCGGCGTGATCGGCGAGCTGCACCCGAAGTGGCGCCAGGCCTATGAGTTGCCGTCGGCGCCGGTGCTGTTCGAACTCGAACTGCAGGCATTGCAGCAGCGCGTGGTGCCGGCGTACGAGCCGATTCCGCGACAACAGTCGTCTTTCCGTGATCTTGCACTGGTCGTCTCGGAGCGCGTGACGCATGATGCGCTGATCGCCGCGGTGCGCGGCGTCGACCCGCTGATCCGCGCTGCGGAGCTGTTCGACATCTACAAGCCGGCCAAGCCGACGCCGGAGATCGGCGAAGGCGAACGCAGCATGGCGGTGCGGCTGGAACTGCTCGACAGGGACAGCACGCTGACCGACGAACGCATCGACGCCGTCGTCGCCCGGGTGGTGACGGCCCTGAAGGACCAGTTCAACGCCCGCCTGCGCGGATAGCCAAGCGATGGAGCCACGCCCCAGCATGACCGCCCCTGACGACGATACCGCCATGGACGACACGACGGACCGTGTGATCCTGCCTTCGCTGGAGACGCCCACGCTGACCAAGGCCGAGCTGGCCGAGCTGTTGTTCGAACGGCTCGGCCTCAACAAGCGTGAATCGAAGGACATGGTCGAGGCCTTCTTCGAGATCATCCATGCCAGCCTCGTCTCCGGCCAGGACGTCAAGCTCTCGGGCTTCGGGAACTTCAACATCCGCCGCAAGGCGCCACGGCCGGGGCGCAACCCGCGCACCGGCGAGGCGATTCCGATCAAGGCTCGGAACGTGGTCACATTTCACGCAAGCCACAAGCTCAAGGGGATCGTGCAAGGTGACATCCCCGTGGAAGGGGAGTTCGAGTAAAGTCTGAGCTTTCCCGCTAAATCTCATTGATTTCAATGGAGAAAGCGCTCCCCGCCATTCCCGCCAAACGCTACTTCACGATCGGCGAGGTGAGCGAGCTTTGCGGCGTCAAGCCGTACGTGCTGCGCTATTGGGAGCAGGAATTCACCCAGCTCAAGCCGATGAAGCGGCGCGGCAACC
>Ga0207706_10003138_pt1 | contig 15883 bp, 11 predicted proteins | sample KBSC53metaG_FD_184318 | JGI IMG/M metagenome (GOLD analysis project Ga0207706, IMG submission 184318) | Corn rhizosphere microbial communities from Kellogg Biological Station, Michigan, USA - KBS C5-3 metaG (SPAdes) (version 2) | ecosystem: Host-associated > Plants > Roots > Rhizosphere > Soil ... | reverse complement strand
GAGCTGGTGGCGCGGCTGCACACCCTCCCCACCAGGCTGCTGAAGGAGCCGCTGGACGAGGCGTTCGGAAAGGTGAAGGACAAGCTGCACGAGACGCTCGACATCCGCGGCCTCTTCCGCGTGCTCGACATCAAGCTCGACGGGATGGAAGGCGACCTGTCGAAGGGGCTGGACCGGCTCAGCGTCGCCTACGAGCACCTGCTGGGGACGCTGGATTCGCGGCTGTCGGGTTGACGGACGGTACGGGGGTGCGGGGGTGCGGGGGTGCGGGGGTGCGTTCAGCCGCGTGGTTCGACGTTGATGTCCCGGCTGCTGAGACTGGCATCAGCGCGGCGGAACGGAGCCCCCTCCCCCGCCTCCTCCCCGCGCTCCGCGGGGGTGGGGAGATATGGACACGAAGATCTGCGCGTGGCAGATGGAACCGTCCCGCCGCAGTCCGCGAAGGCGGACTTTGGGCCGTTGTCGCCGCGGTTTCAACCGCCTGGACGCAGGTCGAGAACGCACTCACGCACTAGTCACGCACCCGTTGACTGACCCGTCGCCGAACGCATGGCCGTTCTTCGCTCCACCACCGACGCCGCACCGAAGCTGATCTCGTGCTCGCAATCGCCTACAGCGTGACCCTCGGCAGCGACAGCTGGGCCTCGTCCGACGCGGCGGCGCCGGTGCTGGCGGTGCGCACCGACGCGGCGTTCGCGGTGCCGGTGAACGCCTGCCGGCTGGCGCTGCACGGGCTGGCCGAGGTCGGCGCCGACGCGGGCGATCCCGTCGTGGTCCAGCTCGGCTACGACGACTCGCTGGAGACGGTGTTCACCGGCGTGGTGGCCTCGGTCACCCACGGCTTCGGGCGGGTGGAGGTGGCGGCGGTGGGGGCGTTCGCGGCGCTGGCGGCGGCGCGCATCAACGTCCTCTACGAACAGGAGACCGCGGGCGGGATCGTGAGCGACGTCCTGGGGAAGCTCTCCGTGACCGAGGGGAAGGTGGAGGCCGGGATCAAGCTCCCCGCCTTCGCCCTGGACGACGGGCGCACCGCCTGGAGCCACCTGCGCGGGCTGGCCGCGCGCTGCGGCTTCGACCTGTGGGCCGACACGGACGACGCGGCGCACTTCCGCGCCTACGGCCCGGCGGACACGCACACGCTCGCCTACGGCACCGACCTGCTGGCCTGGGAGCACGACGCCCGCCCCGCCCCGTGGGAGGGAGTGGAGGTCTACGGCGAGAGCCCGTCGGGCCAGGGGCAGGGCGACGACGCCAGCAGCTGGTTCACCAAGCAGGAGGTGAAGGGGACGGACGGCGAGACGTCGGGCCGCATCCTGCGCATCGCCGACCCGGCGGCGCGCAGCCCCAGCCTGGCCGGCGACGTGGCGAAGGGGGTGATGGTGCAGCACGCCGTGAGCGCCCGCGGCACCGCCCGCGTCCTCGGCGCCCCGAAAGTCCGCCTGGGCGACGCGGTGAGCTTCAGCAAGCTCCCCGTGAGCGGACAGGACGGCGAGGCCCGGGTGACCTCGGTGCGCCACCGGCTGGACGCGCGCGGCGGGTTCACCACCACCCTGGGCTGGGAGCGCGCCTGATGGAAGGCGTGGTCGGCGTGATGAAGCGGGTGGCCGAGCACGAGGCGCGGCGCATCCTGACCACCGAGCTGGGGGTGGTGACCGCCGTCTTTCCCCACGCCGACGAGGGCGACACCGACAACTACCAGTGCTCGGTGCAACTCAAGACGCGCGTGCTGGCCGACGGGCAGCGGATGGAGCTGCGCAGGGTCCCCGTCGCCACGCCGTACCTGGGGATGGCGGCGATCCCCAACGTGGGCGACCTGGTGCTGGTGCAGTTCCTGGGCGGCGACGTGAACGCGCCGGTGATCACCGGGCGCCTGTACAACGACGAAGACCGGCCGCCGCCCAACCAGGTGGACGAGCTCCTGGTGCGGCACAAGCTGGCGAGTGGCGGCAGCATCAAGATCGACAAGGACGGGCAGGTGATCCTCACCAGCGGCAACGAGGAGAACACGCTCACGGTGAACGACGAGACCATCACGCTCAAGAACGACAAGTTCTCGCTCACCATCGACTTCAAGGGCGAGAAGATCTCCCTCTCGTCCGACAAGGACCTGGAGCTGGTGGCGCCCAACGGCACGCTCACGCTGGACGCCAACGCGGTGCAGATCAAGTCCAAGAGCGACGTGACGGTGGACGCGGGCTCGGGCAAGTTCGGCGTGGACAGCATGGAGACCGCGGTGAAGGCCAGCTCCAGCGCCACCCTCGAGGCCTCGGGCGGGATGACGATCAAGGGCGCGACGATCGACATGAATTGACCGCGGAAACGGGTGCGTGAGTGCGTCAACAGCTCGGGTGCGTGCGTGCGTTTCCGGCGCACACGGCGCCGCCCGGGCGAGGACGCGAAATGCAGTTCAACGCGCTCACGCACTAGACCGTCCGTCCCCCCACGACGGCACCCGATCCAACGCAGAAAGAGCGGCAGCAGCAACGATGTCCGATTTCATCCTGATCACCGGCGACATGGTGATGTTCAACCCGCCGTTCGGGGCGGCGACGGTGGTGCCGGTGCCGGGGACGCTCTCGGGGACGGGGCGCGACAACATCGGCCACAAGCCGGTGTGCGTGGACGGCGACGAGAAGATGGTGATGGTGCCGGGCGTGGCCTACGTCAGCCCGCCCTTCGTGACCCCCGGCGTGGGGATCCTGAGCATCGACTCGCTGGGCGGCGACCAGAAGGCGACCAAAACGAACTCGGGTGGCAAGCCCGTGCTGCTGAAGGGAAGCACCTTCCAGGCGAAGTTCCAGGTCACCGTCCCGGCGATGCAGCCCACGCCCACGGGCCCCGTCCCCGACGCCACCCCCAGCTACAGCGGCGGCACCGGGATGTTCGTGACCACCAACCTGCAGGTGAAGGGGACGTGACGCCGGTGCGGGGGTGCGGAGGTGCGGAGGTGCGGAGGTGCGGAGGTGCGGGGGTGCGGTCACCTCGGCCGGCGCATCGTGCCTCTGGGGAGGACATCGGCGCGGCCGCGGCGGGTCCCCCTCCCCGCGCTTCGCGGGGGAGGGGGAGAGTGAGCGGAGGAGTGATCGCACTCCGAACGCACCTTGTTGCTGTTGCTGTTGCAGTTCCCCCCTCCCCCGCGGAGCGCGGGGGCGGGGCCGGGGGAGGGGGGCCGCCGCGCCGACGCGGGTCGTAGCGGCACGATCCCGCCGTGGTTCACGGCCCGAATCGAAAACGCACTCGCGCACCAGCGCACGTACGCACCTGTTTCGCCGGTGCTCGATCAGACGATGATCCAGACCCGATGAGCGAGCCGTTGAAGACCGACCTGGCGCTGTCCCGCCGCGCCGCGGGGGTGCAGACCTCCGACCGGCAGGGGGTGGACCTCCTCCTGGCCGGCGGCGACCTGATGCTGGCCGACGGGCGGCGCAACCTGGCCCAGGCGCTGCTCAACCGCCTGTACACCCGCCGCGGCGCGCTCACGCAGCTGGGTCACCCCGGCTACGGCTCGCGCCTGCACCAGCTGGTGGGCGAGCCCGACACGCGGCGCACCCGCGCGCTGGCCGAGTTCTACGCGCGCGAGGCGCTCACCGCCGACCCGCGGGTGAAGGAGGTGGCCGCGGTCACCTTCGCCACCCCCGACCGCACCACGCTGGAGCGCCACGTCCTGTCCATGGAGATCACCGTCGTGCCCACCGAAGGCGCTCCGCTCACCGTGGCGCTCGCCGCCAACCTGGGGGGCTGACGCGCCATGTCGTTCCAGAAGCGCGGCTTCCGCGAGCTGTACCAGGGGCTGGAGACCGAAGTCCGCCGGCGCTCGCCCGACCTGACCGACTGGCAGGAGGGGAGCGTGGCGCGCTCGCTGTTCGAGAGCGTGGCCTGGGAGATGGCCCTCCTCTACGAGCAGATGGACCTGGTGTACCAGGCCGGCTTCGTGGACACCGCCACCGGCGCCAACCTCGACCGCGTGGTCGCCGTCCTCGGCATCACCCGCAACGAGCCCGACTTCGCCACCGGCGTGGTCACCTTCCAGCGCGACTCCGGCTCCACCGCCGAGATCACCATCCCGGTGGGCACGCTGGTCACCACCCGCGACGACCCCGACCAGCGCCCGCCGCGCAAGGCGTACCTCACCCTCGAGGACGTCACGCTCCGCCCGGGCGACACCGAGGTGGACGCCAAGGTGCAGGCCGAGGAGCGCGGCCCCGAGCTCACCGCCGACAGCGAGACGGTGGTGCTGATGCCCCGCCCCGTCCCCGGCGTCAAGTCCGTCCACAACAAGCGCCCGATCCGCTTTCTGGGCCGCGACCGCGAGGGCGACGAAGACCTGCGCGAGCGCGCCAAGCAGGTGCTGCTCGCCAGCGGCCGCGCCTCGGTCACCTCCATCGAGAACGCGCTGCTGGGGATGCCCGGCGTGCGCGGCGTGCGCGTCCGCGAGGACTTCTCCACCGTCGTGGACCTGGGCGGCGCGGACGATGGGACCAAAGCGCTGGCCGAGGACGGCGACGGCGTGCAGCTGGGGCGCGGCGTGGTGAAGGTGTACGTCGACGGGCTCGCGGCCGACAACGCGTCGCGTCTCCGCGCGCGGGTGGACGAGGTGCGGGCGGCCGGCGTGTTCGTGCTGATGGAGCCCGCCGTCGCGCTCAACGTGCAGCTGGTGCTGAAGATCGAGGCCGACCCGCGGGTTCAGGGCGACGAGCGCGCCGTGCTCGAACGGCAGGTGCGCGACGCCGTGATCCGCTTCCTGGACCGGCAGCGGATGGGGCAGCCGCTCCTCTTTTCGCAGCTCACCCGCGAGGTGCTGGACGTCAAGGGGGTGGTGGACCTCACCGACTTCCGCGTGCTCACCTTCCGGGACCAGCACATCGCCGCGCGCGGCGCCGTCACCCTGTCGCGGGGGGATGGCGGCCCCGCGGGGAACGTCACCATCCCGGCGCGGACGGAGCTGCGCGCGGGCACCGGCCAGCGCTTCGCCACCGACGCCGACGCGCTGCTGAAGACGGGGGTCGCGTCGATCGAGGTGCCCGTGCACGCGCTGCGGCAGGGGCGCGACGGCGAGCTGCTGCGCACCGGGTCCGCCGTCACCTGGGAGCCCCTGGCGGCGGGCGGCGGCGTGCTCCAGGTCACCAACGCCGAGCCGGTCCGCCTTCCCCGCACCTCGTACGACGTCACGAAGGTGAAGCGGCTGGAGGCGGAGCTGGAAGAGCGCTTCGTCCCCGACCTGGTGCGCGTCGCGGCGGGCGACAAGGCGCTCGCCGTGCAGGTCCTGGCCCACGTGGCCGCCCCCGCGCCGGCGGGCCGCGACGCCCTGGTCGCCGCCGTGCAGAAGGCGATCGGCGACGCCGGGAAAAGCGCGCGGCCGGACGACGCCTGGGCCGACACGCTCGACACCCGCGCCCGGAACGCCGTCACCGCCGCGGTGGACGACTTCTTCGCCCAGGTGCGCGCCGCCGCGGCCGCCGAGCGCGGCCTCTTCTCCGCCGACCTGGACGAGGACACGCGCGCGGCGCTGGAGGCCGCCGTCCGCGCCGCCGCCACGGGAAAGACGGCGATCACCGAGGCCGCCGTCCGCGACGCGCTCACCGCCGTCCTCGCCGCACGCCTGACGCCGTCCGCCGTGGAATCCGGGCTGGACCGCCCGCTGGCGGCGCTGCTCGCCGCGCTGCACGACGCCTGGATGCCGCGCTGGCCCGCGGCCGACGTGGACGCCGCCGTCCGCGCCGGTCTGGAGCGCGCGTCGGCGAAGACGATCAGCGACGCGCAGGACAAGGTCACCGCCGCGCAGCGCACGGTGGAGACGAGCTCCGAGGCGGTCCGCGTAGCCAGCGCCGCGCTGGTGAGCGACCCGAACAACGCGGCCAAGCAGAAAGCCGTCACCGACGCGCAGGCCACGCTGTCGAGGGACCAGGCGGCGCTCACCGCGGCGCAGCGCGACCTGGCCACCGCGCAGTCCACCGCCACCAGCACCCTCACCGAGGCGCTGGCCGCCGTCCCGGCCCGCGTGGAGGCGCTGCGCAAGAAGGCCGACGCGGCGCTCAAGGGCCTCGACACCCCGGCGAACCGCGCCGCGATCCTGGCGGGGAGCGCGGCGAAGGGCCCGTTCGAGCTCGCCGTGCGCCTGCGCACCGTGGGCTGGGAGGGCGACGTGCGCGGCGACGCGCCGTACGTGGAGCCCTCGTTCGTGGAGACGGTGGACCCGCAGCCCTTCGTCCACACCCGCGAGGTGGAGCTGGCCGGCACGCTCGCCCTGGCGCTGCCGCTGACGGCGACGGACGCGGAGAAGCGCACCGTGCGCGACCAGGTGCGCCAGTCCGTGGCCGACCTGCTGGACGGGCTGCGCCCCGAGGAGAACCTGGAGCTGGACCGCATCCGCGCGGTGGCCGAGGCGCACGAGCGGGTGCTGCGCGCCACCTTTACGCCCGCGCCCGAGCTGGCCGCGCGCGTCAAGGAGCGGGCCGTGCAGGTGGGCGCGATGGAGAAGCTGGTGCTGGCGGACGACACCTTCGTGATCCAGGCCTGAGCCGATGGACACGCTGACGACCGCCAAGGCGCGCGCGATCCTCCTCCGCCTTCCCCACTTCTACCACCCCGACGGCGCCGGCAAGCTGCTGCTGGACGTGGTGGACGGCGTAGGGCTCACCCTGCAGCGCGCCGAGGCCGACCTGTACCGGGTGCTGCGCGCGCACCACGTGCAGACGGCGGACAACGACGCCACCGGCGGCTTCACCGCCCCGCCCGCCGAGCGCGGCGACCTGGACCGCATCCTCGCCCTGTACCTGGAGCAGCTGGGCGGCACCAGCCAGCTGGTGAAGGTGAGCCCCGCCTTCACCGCGCGCTCCGTCGACACCCGCCGGCTGGCGCGCCGCCTGGCTGGCCGCGACCCGCTGGCCACCCGCCTCCGCGCCGGGCTGGCCCAGGCGACGGCCGACCTGCTGCGCCGCTTCGACCCGGCATGGGCCGAGGTCCGCGCGAACGAGATCGGCCCGGGGCTGGTCCTGGAACTGCTGCTCGCCCCGCCCAGCGTCGCCGCCGTCCGCGAATCGCTCCCCCCCGCCGGGCGCGCCTGGCTGGACCGCTACCTGGCGCCCGCGGACCGCCCGGCGGTGGATTCCACCGAGCCGGACGGCGATGTGCTGAACGCCGCCTGGGCGCATCTTCCCTCGTGGAGCCCCGAGGCGAGCCGGGTGCCACAGGGCGAGCGCGGGCGCACTTCGCCGCTGCCGTACCTGCTGCGCGTCCTCCTCGCGATCCACGTGCGCGACCGGCTGGACCCCGCCACCCGGCGGATGCTGGCGCGCTACGCCGGGGGCGAGGTTCCCCCGGCCACCGCTGCGGCGCTGGCCGACGACCTGAACCAGCGCGTGCTGGGCGACCCGCAGCTCTACCCCCGCAACCGCGCGCTCTTCGACACCCTGGCGCCGGGCGAGGCGGTGCTGCGGCTGCGCGGCGGCGTGTACCGCGACCTGCTGCGCGCCCGGGCGGGCGCGCTGGACGCGGGCGTCGCCACCGCGCCCGAGGACGAGCGCCCGCGGCTGCAGGCCGAGCGCGACCGCATCGCCGCCGAGCTGGAGTGGGCCGACGTGGTGCCCACCCCGCCCGGCGACGACCTGGTGCGGCTGAACCGGATGCTGCTGGAGGCCGCCTGGCCCTGGGACCAGACGGCGCGCCCCTGGGGGCTCCCCGCGCGCGGCATCCCCTCCGTCGCGGAGGTGCGCGACGCGCTGGTCGGCGAGCTGAACGCCGTCCTCGCCGACGCGGGGCTGGCGGACCCGGCGTTCTTCCCCGACCTGGCCGACGACCTGCCGGCGCTCAGGGCGCGGCACGGCGGGCGCACGGACTGGCTGAACCGCACGCTGCTGGAGCACGCCTGGCCCGAGGCGATCGAGCCGGCCTACGCCGCGTACCGCGAGCGGCTGCTGGGGCTGATCCAGGTGCTGCGGCGCGGCGCCAGCACCCGCCGCGGGATCGTGGACGTGGTGGCCGCCAACCTGGGGATCCTGGGCGACGACCGCGAGGCGCGCGCCGCCCGCGAGCTGATCCAGATCGTGGAGTACGCGCCCGAGCGGATGACCTTCTACGCCGGGCAGGTGGAGTTCTGGGGCCAGGTGCAGGTGCACAACCCCAACCCCGACCCGGCCAGCGAGGCCGAGTTCCGGCTGACGGTGATGCCCGGCCCCCCCGCCGAGCTGGCCAACCTGCGCATCACCAGCGTGGACGCGGGTGAGTCGGTGGAGTGGCCGGGGCGGCTGAAGACCGGCGACAAGCTCACCCTGCGCGGCGGCACCGTGCTGCTGAACGGGATCGCGCCCCCGGAGACGCTGTCGCGCCCCGTCCCCGCGGTGCCGCCCGGCGACTCGCTCTGGCGCTTCGACGCCGACGTGGTGGTGCGCGGCGCCGAGGCGCGGCTCGACAAGGCGTGGCCGGTGGGGCGCTTCGACGGCCAGTCGGGGACCGAGGGGATGTTCGACCGCGCGGCGCTGGCGCCGTCGGGCCCGATCGTGGAGCTGGAGGTGGCGTCGGAAAGAACCACGCCGGGCACCTTCACCGTCGCCATCCCCTGGAACATCCCCGGCTTCACCGACCGCTTCGAGCCGCAGGACCACCCGCGCGACCAGATCCTGGGGCTGGTGCGCCGGGTGAAGGCGGCGGGGGTAGAGGCGCGCGTATCGTACCACGAGCGCTTCCGCGAGGAGCACGTGGTGGAGGTGGCGCTCCGGCTGATCGCCCGCGGCCGCCTGCTGGCCGAGGCGCAGGAGATGACGGACCGCTGGAGCGCCGAGACCCGCCAGCGCGGCCACGAAGACCACGACGCCGCCGACGCGCTGGTGCTGAGCGGCGTGTTCGACCACACGCGGCTGGATTCGCTCAACGGCTTCGCGTGAACCGCGGTGCGGAGGTGCGGAGGTGCGTGAGTGCGGGTGCAGTTCTCCGTTGCTCCGTTCTCCTCCGCTCCTCCGTGTGACCCAGAAGCGATCCCGGCGGCCGCACGGAAGACCGGGATGACGCAGCGAAGACGGCATGCAGTCCGCGCAGGCGGACTTCCCGAAGTTCCAGCGGCGGGTTTCAACCCGCCGGGCGGGTTTCGACCCGCCGGTTCACCCCAGTCCCGATGCCCCCTCCATGAGCATCCGAGAAGACCTGAACATCGCCGGGCGGCTCACGCTGCGGATGTATGGCGCCGACGGACGGCTGGCCGAAGAGCGCGTGGCGCACAACGACATCACCCTCAAGGGGCGCGAGCTGGTGGCGCGGCTCTTCAACGCCGACCTGGCCGCCACCGACATCCCCCGGGTCTCGCGCATCGTCGTCGGCGGCGACGACCACGCCTTCAACCCGGCCGACACGGCGCTGGGGAAGCGCGTGGGAAGCACGAAGATCACCTCCATCGCCGAGGAGACGGTCACCGACAGCGGGGGGAAGCCGCGCAAGCTGCTGCGGCTGACCGGCGAGCTGCGCGAGCAGGACAGCAACGCCGAGCTGCGCGAGGCCGGGCTCTTCACCGAGAACGAGGAGCTGATGTACAACCGCGTCACCTTCAAGCCGATCAACAAGAGCGCCGAGTTCAAGCTGACCCTGGTGTGGGAGATCACCTTCTGAACCCGCCGCCGCGTCCCCCCGGACGGGCGGCCTACGAGGCACGATGGCATTCACGCACACCGACAAGAACCCGGGCGACCTGATCCGCTCGGCCGACTGGAACGACATGGGGCGCGAGGTCACGCGCCTGAACACCGACAAGGTGGACCTGGCGGGGAACCAGACCGTCACCGGCCCGCTCACCGTCCGCGCCGACCTGGGGGTGGGCACCGCCAACGCCGGCGCCCAGCTGCGCATCTTCCGCAAGCAGGAGGACGCCCGCGACCTGTCCAACCAGGGCGCGCTGGTGGTGGGCACCGACAGCCCCAGCAGCGCCTCCCTGCGCGTGGGGTACGCGCAGGCCTACTCCTGGCTGCAGGGGCAGGGGCAGCAGATCCTGGCCATCAACCCCCGCGGCGGCGACGTGGGTGTGGGCACCGACACCCCGCGCAGCCGGCTGTCGGTGGCGGGCGCGCTCTCCGTCGGCGCCGCGTACGCCTCGGGAAGCGTGGCGCCGGCCAACTCGCTGATCGTGGAGGGGAGCGTCGGCATCGGCACGGCGGCGCCGGGTCAGAAGCTGTCCGTGGAGGGCAACGCCCGCGTCAACGGAAACCTGGACGTGACCGGCGCGGTCAGCTTCGGCCAGGCCACCCGGCAGATGGTGAATCTCTGGGGCGCCGGCTACGGCATCGGCGTGCAGGGCGCCACCACCTACTTCCGCAGCGACGGCCACTTCGCCTTCTACCGCGGCGGCACGCACTCCGACACCGCGCTCACCCCGGGCGCCGGGGGCGCGGCGCTGCTCGCCGTGCTGAACAGCGGCAACGTGGGCGTGGGCACGCTGGCCCCGGCGGCCCGGCTGCACGTGGCCGGGGGAAACCTGCAGATCGACGCCAACCAGGAGATCTTCTTCGCCGACAACGGGCAGATCCGCAGCACCGACAACAATCACCGCATCCTCTTCCGCCGCTCCGAGAACAAGCTGGAGCTGCGCGAGTACGGCGACATCATCTTCTCCTCGGGTGCCACCACCGGCGTGGAGACGGCCAGGGCGGTGCTGCGCGGCAATGGATACCTGGGGTTGGGCACTGGCGACCCCAAGCGCCAGTTCCACATGGAAGGCACCGAGGTCCACAGCGGCGGCACCGGCGCCGGCTACTCGTTCTCCAACCGCGAGAGCTCCTTCATCGACAGCGGCAACGCCGGCGAGCGGTGGGTGCTGTACTCCAGCGGCAAGGTCGCGCGGCTCTGGACGGGCAGCGACAAGCTGACCGTGGACGCGAACGGCACGCTCACGGCCAGCAGCTTCGCGTTCGGCAACGGCAGCAGCATCAACGGCGACCAGGGCGGCAGCATCGAGCTGGGCGGCAACAACGGCAAGGCCAACGCCACCGGCGCCGTGCCCTACATCGACTTCCACTTCGGGAGCGGGAGGGTGGAAGACTACAACGCCCGCATCATCAACGACGGCGACGGGCAGCTCACCGTCGACTGCGTCAACAACTTCCGCGTGACCGGCGCCTTCGCCGTGACGCTGGGGTGCGCCGACTTCCGGATCGGCCACGCCTCGCGCCGCAAGGCGACCGGGCGCGCGCTGGTGGACAACACCAACACGCTGGAGCTGAACTACGGCACCGACTGGCCGTCGGGCGTGCGCTACTGGGGGACGTGGTCCCAGGCGTCGTCGCGCGAGCTGAAGGACGGGATCGAGGTGCTGGGCCTGGACGAGGCCGAGCGGATCGTGGCGGAGCTCACCCCGGTGCGCTACCACCTGAAGGCCGACGAGAACCGCGCGCAGCACCTGGGCTTCATCGCCGAGGAGGTGCCCGAGGAGGTGGCGACGCTCGACCGCACGGCCATCGCCCCCAACCACATCGTCGCCGCGCTGACCCGCGTGGTGAAGGAACAGCAGCGGCGCATCGACGAGCTGTCGCGCCGCATCGACGGAGAGCTTGCGAATGCGTGAGGCGATGGAGGCACGGCTGGCCGAGCTGCGCCAGGAGCGGGAACGGGGCGAGCAGATGCTGGCCGAGCTGCAGGCGCGCCAGAACGCGCTGCGCGACACGCTGCTCCGCATCAGCGGCGCCATCCAGGTGCTCGAGGAGCAGCTGGGCGAGGGCGCGCCGGGGGCCGCGGACCCGGACGCGGACGCCCTGCACGCGCCGGAAGCGTGATCCGCCCGTGATCCAGGCGCTGGTGGACGCGGCGGTGGCCCGGCTGCGCGAGCAGCTGGGCGACGCGCTGGGCAACGCCGACCGGGTCGTTTCCGGCCCCGCCGCCGCGCCGGGGGCCGGGGCGCTCCCGCTGGTGGTCCTTTCCGCCGGGCACCTGGACGTGCTCCCTCCGCACGACGAGGGGCTGGAGGGCGGCGCCCGCCCCCGCGACGTGCGCCAGCAGGTGCCGGCGACGGCGGAGGCGCCCGGGCCGCACCCGCTGGACCACCTGCCGCTGGAGGGGAGCGCGCGGGGACGCCTCGTCCTTGCGCCCGGCACCGTGGGCGAGCGGCGCGAGCCACTGTACGCCGGACCCGACTTCACGGTGGACGAGTCGGCGGCGACGGTGACCTTCACGGTCGACTTCGCGGCGCGGGCGGCGGCGCACGCGGAGCGGGTGTCGCAGCAGGTGCAGGCGCGGGTGGGGCACCCCTTCAACCTCGACTCGCCCAAGCAGCTCTCGGGCGCGCTCTTCGACGACCTGAAGCTGCCGCCGCAGGGTCCGCCGAACAGCCAGGGGTACTATTCCACGGACCGCACGGTGCTCGAGGCGCTGCGCGACAAGGACCCGGTGGTGCCGCTGGTGATTGCCTACCGCGACCTGGGCGCGGGCGGCGGGTTCGAGGTGTGGCTCGACTACGCGTACGCGGCGCTGTTCACCGAGCGCGAGTTCCGCCAGCTGCTGTGGGTGGATTCGTATGATTCCGCGCCCGGCGGGGCCGAGCGCTGGGGTTCGCTGGCGGCCGCGGTGCTGCTGACCTACGCCGACGAGCTGCTGGCGGCCGAGACGGAGTACCCATCGCGGAAGGCCGTCTCGTCGCTGCACCAGCTCACGCGGCTGGAGCTGGTGGACGGCGAGCCGGCGCCCTTCGACGCGGGCACGCGGCTGCGGCTGGGCTTCCGCGTCACCGGCAAGCTCACGCTCTCGCGCCAGCCCTCGCAGAGCGCGGCGATCATCCGGCGCATCGTGTCACCGGGGCTCTACACTCCCGCCGGCGTGGACATCGAACCGGACCTGGGCTGATTTCCGTCCGTCGAGCCGGTTCCCGTGCTGTCATCTGGCGCTGCTGATGGCTCTCACCATTTGCAGTTGCTTTCCCCCGGACCTCAATCCTCCCCGCGGAGGACGCGCAGGAAGGCTTCGCCGAACTTCTCCAGCTTGGCGGGGCCTACGCCGGAGACGGCCAGCATCTCGCGCTCCGTACGCGGGTGCGCGCGGGCCAGCTCGATCAGCGTGCGGTCGGCGAACACGCAGTAGGCGGGCTGGTTCAGCTCCCGCGCCAGCTGGCTGCGCAGCTGCTTCAGCCGCCCGTACAGCGCCGCCTCCTCGGGCGTCGGATCGTCCAGCGCAGGCTTGGGGCGCGGCGCCGCGGCGGCGCGCGGCTGGACCTCCGCCGGGAGGGTGGCGCCCTCGGCGTGGCCGCGCAGCAGCGCCATGATCGGCGCGCCGAAGCGGTCCAGCAGCTTCCCGGTGACGCCGGTGACCGCCAGCAGCGCCTCGGGGGTGGAGGGCTCGGCTTCGGCGATGTTCTTCAGCACGTCGTCGCTCATCACCATGAACGGCGGCATGTCGTGGCGGCGCGCCAGCTCGCGGCGCAGCACCTTGAGCTGGTCGCGCAGCAGGTCCGGTCCCGAGCGGACGGAGAGGACGCCGTCCATCGCCAGGTCGTACCCCTCGCGGCGGACGGCGCGGCGGTCGCGGCGGAACTCGGTGGGCTGGCGGCCGCGGGGCTGGCGCTCGCGGCGTCCGGCCGGGCCGTCGTCGAGCCTGATCCCGTGCTGAGCCGCGAGACCCTCTCCCTCCTGCAGGCAGTTGTCGCAGGCGCCGCAGTGCTTCATCGCCGCGCTGTCGCCGAAGTACTGCAGCACGAACCCGCGCCGGCAGTCCTTGGTGTACGCGTAGATCTGCATCTTCTGCAGCTTCCACAGGTCGTTCTCGCGCTTCTTCTCCACCGTCTGCCAATCCACCGGCAGGCGGTTGACCGGCGTCTTGCGGTCGATCACCCACACGCCCTCGCTCCCCTGCTGCCACTCCAGGAAGCTCCCCTCCTGCAGCCGGTCCATCAGCTCCACGGGGGACTGTCCCCCCGCGGCGCGCGCCAGGACGCGCCACTCGATCTCGGCGCCGTTGTACACGCGCTCGCCGCCGCCCGCCTTCCACAGCGCGCGCAGGAAGTTGAGCTCCGTCTCGCGCCCCGCCAGCTCGGACGAGATGCGTTGCGGGGTGGCGAGCAGGCGCAGGCGGATCCCCTGCCCTCCCATCGACGCGCCCTTCACGATCCCCGCCTGCTCCAGGATGCGCACCGCGCTGCCGATCGCCTTGCCGTTCTTGACGATCCCCTTCAGCTCCAGCGCGATGTCGTCCGCCGGCGTGGTGCACAGGCCCGTGCCGTCGGCGTCGCGGCGCATCACCTTCAGCACCGCCTCCACCGCCTCGCGCGGCGGGTTGGCGATGTCGATGAAGAACTCGTGGGTGAAGCGGTCGTTGTAGGCGTGCAGCAGCACGCAGTCGCTGTTCTGCCCGTCGCGCCCCGCGCGGCCGGCCTCCTGGTAGTACGCCTCCAGGTTGCCGGGCATGTTGTAGTGGACGACGATCCGCACGTCGCTCTTGTCGATCCCCATCCCGAACGCGTTGGTGGCGACCACCACCGGCGTCTCGCCGCTCATGAAGCGCTCCTGGATCGACTTCCGCTCGCGGTCCACCAGCCCCGCGTGGTAGCCGACCGACGGCACGCCGCTCCCGCGCAGCAGCGAGGTGAGCGCGTCCACGCTCTTGCGGGTGGAGGCGTAGACGATCGAGCTCCCCTCGCGCCCCTTCAGGAGCTTGAGGAGCATGCGGTCCTTTTCGCTCTCGTTCTTGGCCCGCAGCACGTGCCAGTGCAGGTTGCGCCGGTCGAACCCGGTCACCAGCACGTGGGGTTGATGGAGGCGGAGCTGCCGGATGATGTCGCGCCGCACCTCCTCGGTCGCCGTCGCCGTCAGCGCCGCGATCGGCGGATTGCGCAGCAGCGAGCGGACGCGGCCCAGGCGCAGGTAGCTCGGCCGGAAGTCGTGCCCCCACTCCGACACGCAGTGTGCCTCGTCCACCGCCAGGAGCGAGACGTTGAGCGCCGCCAGCCGCTGCTGGAAGCTCTCCGAGTCGAAGCGCTCGGGGGCCACGTACACCAGCTTGTACCGCCCCTCCTCGGCCCCGCTGAGCCGCGCGGACATCTCGCCGCCCGTGAGCGAGGAGTTGAGAAAGGTGGCGGGAAGCCCCACGGCCTCCAGGTTGTCCACCTGGTCCTTCATCAGGGAGATGAGGGGGGAGACGACCAGCGTGACCCCCGGCAGGATCATGGCGGGAACCTGGTAGCAGATGCTCTTGCCGCCGCCGGTGGGCATCACGGTGAGCGAGTCGCCGCCGGAAAGGACGTTGGCCACGGCGCGGTCCTGCCCGGGCCGGAAGTCCGGGTACCCCCAGTAGCGCCGCAGCACCTCGCGCGCCGCGTCGAGCGCGGACGATGGTTCGGCGGACGGGGCGAGTGCGGCGTCGCTCACGTGTGGTGGATCAGGAGACGAGGATGAGGTGCGCGCGCCCCGTACCCGCATCCCCCTTCCGGGTTCGCGGCACATGAACGGAGTGCACGAAGTCGGTCCGCGAATATACGTGCGCTACGTTCAACTTTCAAGCACGTTGTGACGCGGGATGGATGAGGAGCGGAACGGGGCCGAATGGGAGCGGGTTGATGCTCTCGATGGTGGACAAGGAAGGTTGGCCGCGGGAGGATGCCACCGAAGTGGCGGCTACAACGGCACGCAGTCCGCCTCCGCGGACTTCAACGGCGGCAGGGCGGCGCTCGATGCGATGCTCGTCATCCCGCCCGGAAACCGCGCCCGCAGCCTCGCGCGGTTTGCGAGGCTTCCCGTAATGATTGCTGCGGCTTCAGCCGCCGGTGCAGTCCCGGCTCGACGCCCGCGGGGCCCGTCTCCCGGACGGCCCCGCTGTTCCGCACCCCTGCACCTCCGCACCTCCGCACCTCCGCACCTCCGCACCTCCGCACCTCCGCACCCCCGCACCTCCGCACCCCCGCACCCCCGCACCCCCGCACCCCCGCACC
>Ga0207706_10003136_pt1 | contig 15884 bp, 13 predicted proteins | sample KBSC53metaG_FD_184318 | JGI IMG/M metagenome (GOLD analysis project Ga0207706, IMG submission 184318) | Corn rhizosphere microbial communities from Kellogg Biological Station, Michigan, USA - KBS C5-3 metaG (SPAdes) (version 2) | ecosystem: Host-associated > Plants > Roots > Rhizosphere > Soil ... | reverse complement strand
CCCCACCGGCAACATGGTCATCGACATCGGCGGCGGCACCACCGAGATCGCGGTCATCGCCCTCTCCGGCATTGTGAGCGATACGTCGATCCGCACCGGCGGTGACGAGCTCGACATGGCCATCGTGCAGTTCATGCGCAAGAACTACAACCTCCTCGTCGGCGAATCGACCGCGGAGCAGGTGAAGATCCAGATCGGATCGGCCGCTCCAGTCGGCGACGAAAAGGAGATGGACGTCAAAGGCAGGGATCTTGTATCTGGTATCCCCAAGACGGTGCGCGTGCACTCGTCGGAGATCCGCGATGCGGTGCAGGAGCCCATCCAGCAGATCGTCGATGCGGTGAGGCGCGCGCTGGAGATTACTCCGCCTGAGCTTGCGGCCGACATCGTCGACCGCGGGATCGTAATGACGGGCGGGGGCGCTCTCATACGGGGACTGGACGTGCTGCTCTCGCAGGAGACAGGACTTCCGATCCACGTGGACGAAGATCCACTGACCTGTGTTGTTCGTGGTACGGGCCGTATTCTTGATGACGAGGCGAAATACTGGTCTGTACTTGCAACTTGAGGTAACACGTGGCTCGCGCCATCCGCAGCAACACCCGGTTCGACCTGATAATTCTTGGAACTTGTATCGTCCTCGCGTTCGCGGCGCGTGCGCTGCCGGAGACGATGCGCGAACCGATGGCGACGGGAATGCGCCGAAGCTTCCTCGCCCCGCTGGTAATGCTTCAGGAAAGCGCGGAGCGGGGCCGCCAGTCTCTCCTCCAGGCCGAGCCCAAGCAGGCGCACCTCGATAGCCTCTCGCTCGGCGCGATGAAAGCGGTTTCGCTCGAGAGCGAAAACGACCGCCTTCGCAAGCTCATTGGACTCGGCTCGCGCCTTCGCTGGGGTTTCGTTCCCGCCGAGGCCCTGCACGGGCGTGGTGTGCGCGACGAGACAACCGTGATTCTGAGCGCCGGCTCGCGGGCCGGAGTCACTAGGCTTAGCCCGGTGATCGCGCCGGAAGGCCTGGTTGGCGTTGTCGATCAGGTTGATCCGACGATGAGCCACGCCATGCTGTGGACGAATCCGGATTTTCGCGTTAGCGCCATGACGCCCGATGGGACCGCGTTCGGCATCGCCCAGGCGCACCTCACCGGCGCCACCGGCGGTTATCTCATCGAGCTTCGCGGAGTGCCGTTCAGATCGACTCTCAAACCAGGAGCCGTGGTGGTGAGCTCGGGGTGGGGAGGAGTCTGGCCGCGTGGGATTCCGATCGGCACCGTCCTCGAGGAAATCAAGACCAGCGAAGGCTGGGCAAGAACCTACCTGCTGCGCCCCGCGGTTAACCCCGCCGATGTCTATTCAGTGATGATTCTGCGCCGCGATCGGTTGGCCAAGGGCTTCGACGGAATCTGGGAAAGTACGGCCCAGGTTGATCAGGCGGCGCAAAGGATTGTCGTCTCCGGCGATTCAGCGGCAAAAGCCGCGGCGCTGGCAGAAGCTGCAGCCCGGCGTGCCGTGATCGACAGCATCGCCAAGGCGAATGGGACGCCGCTGCTGGGCGTCACCCCGCCGCCGACGCCTGCGCTGGACACGAGTCCCGAGGCTGTTGCCGCACGTGCCGCCGCTCGCCGAGCAGCCGCTGCACGCCGGGCTGCTGCTGATAGCGCCGCGAGACAGAACCAAGCCAATCCGACTCAAGCCGACACCGCCCGGCCGGTAATTCCTGCCGACACAACTCGCCGACCACCTGGAGCCATTCGATGAACCTGGGCGGAGCGATTCGCGCGATAATCAGCTTCCTCATCTTCGTCGTCCTTCACTACACACTCCGCCCGCTGCTCGGGTGGCGTGCGCCGATGGACTTCCTTGTTCTTGCGCTGCTGCTGGCGTCGGTCAGGGTGAGGCCGGCCACCGCGGCGGTGATCGGCTTCGTGCTCGGACTGATCTCCGATTCGCTCGTTCCCGGAGCGCTCGGCGCGGGCGCGATCGCGATGACGGTCGTCGGGTTCGGTGCCTCCTATCTCAAGGCCGTTTTCTTCGCCGACAACCTTGTTCTGAACGCGTTCTTCTTTTTCCTCGGCAAGTGGGTGTTCGACATCCTTTACTTCGTGGGTGAGCAGCGAGTGAAAGGGGTCGAATTGTTGCAACAGCTCCTGCTATGGTCGCCCTTGTCTGCGGCAGTTACCGCAGCGGTGGGCGTGCTGTTACTCTTCCTAATGCGCCCGCTACTGGAGCCAGCACCCGCATGAGCTTTCACCCCAACGATGTAGCACGCCGAGCGAGGATGAGCACGCTGTTCCTCGGCCTGGGGTTTGTTGTGCTGGTGGGAGCGTTCTTCAACACGCAGGTGATCAAGAACAAGCAGTACGTGATGCAGTCCGAGGAAAACCGGCTGCGACCGATACCGCTTCCTGCGCCGCGCGGAATCATCTACGACCGTCACGGCGAGGTGATCGCCGAGAATCTTCCCGCCTACTCGGTTTCCATAACCGCGCCGAGCGTCGACAGTCTTCGCAGCTCGCTGGCCTTGTTGGCGCCGACGCTGCAGCTGGCGCAGAGCGATATCAACCTGGCGATACGCCGATACCGGCGCGCCCCGACGCGTCCGACCGTAATTCTTCCAGATGCTTCGATTGACATCGTCTCGGTGCTCGAAGAGCACCGTCTCGATTTTCCGCGCCTCATCATCCAGTCAGTTCCGAAGCGCTACTATCCGGACGGACCGATAGTCGCGTCGTTCGTCGGATACACCGGCGAGATCTCCGAGTCGGAACTGAACGATCCGAAATACGCGAACTACAAACCAGGCCAGCAGATTGGAAAGGGTGGTCTCGAGAAGCAGTACGAGTCCATTCTTCATGGCAAGGAAGGCGTTCGCTTCGATGAAGTCGACGCGCGCGGCCGGCCGGTGCGGGGAGAAGGACCGAGACCCGACCTCGATGCGGAGGGCGCGCCGCCTCTCTACACCAACATTGATCTGGATCTCCAGAGGTTTACGTCGGCGATCTTCGCCGATTCACTCCAGGGCGGAGCGATCGCAATCGATCCGAACACCGGTGAGGTCCTCGCGCTCTACAGTGCGCCGAGCTGGGATCCGAACAAATTCACCGGCGGGATTCCGGTGGATTACTACAAGCAGTTGCTCGAGGACAAACGCCGTCCACTGGTGAACAAGACCATACAGGGCCGTTATCCCCCTGGCTCCACGTTCAAACTCGCTACGTCGGTCATCGCGCTCCGCGACGGGCTGGTCGGACTGAAGGAGCACATGCCGGTGTCGTGCAGCGGCGGGTACCAGTTTGGAAACCGTTACTTCCGCTGCTGGGACAAGAGAGGTCACGGCTCGCTCGACCTCGAGGGCGCGATCAAACATTCGTGTGACGTTTATTTCTATCAGCTTGGCTTGAAGGTTGGCCTGACCAAGCTCATTGCCGGCGGAATCAATCTCAACATGAGAGATCGTACGTCCATCGATCTGCCTGAAGAGAATCCGCCGATCTGGCCGTCGGGCAGAGACTACTACGACAGGAAATACGGTCCGCGAGGGTGGAGTAATGCGGAAACGCTGAACCTTGCGATCGGCCAGGGCGCCAACTCACAAACGGTCGCCAACATGGCGAGGTTCTATACCGCGCTCGCTATGCAGGGCCAACAGGCGCGGCCGGAGATTGCGCACCTCGTTCCACAGCGGAAGCAGCTTTACAATCTGACCCAGCAGCAGGATTCGGTGTTGCTCGAAGGACTCAAAGCAGTGCTCGAAGCCGGCGGAACGGCCGGAGCGTCAGCAATTGCGGGACTGACGCTTGCTGGCAAGACGGGCACTGCGCAGAACACCGGCGGTGAAGACCACGGTTGGTTCGTCGGGTTTGCGCCGGCTGACAAGCCGAAGATTGTCGTCGCAGTGCTCCTCGAGTTTGGACTGCACGGGTCGCGCGCAGCGCACATCGCGTCTGCGATTATCGGTCACTATCTGAAGGTCGGCCCGATCCAGGCGATCATGGACGAAGGATGATGAGCCGGCCGATCGTCGCAGACTACAAGCTACTGGCTGCTGCCGGGATCCTCTCCGTCTTCGGTATCGCGATGGTTTACTCAGCGGGTCAGACGGATACCCCCACCGCCGTCGCCGGATTGTACAAATCGCAGGCCCTGTGGCTTCTGATAGGACTCGGTTTCGCTTATGCAGTCGGCCACTCGTCTGTTCGTTTCATCGAGTGGATGACGACGCCGTTGTACGCGCTCTCGGTTTTCCTGCTGGGACTCACGCTGGTGATTGGAAAAGGAGCTGGCACTGCGGCGAGCACCAAGAGCTGGCTCGCCATCGGCAGTCATCGCATCGGCCAGCCGTCGGAGATCGCCAAGGTGACAGTGGTGCTGATGCTGGCCAAGGTCCTGGCGAACCAGCGTGAAGCCCCCAAGTCTCTGCTCGATCTGTGGAAGCCAGCGCTCGTTGTCGGCATTCCATGGATGATCATCATGCTGCAGCCGGATCTCGGCACCGGCATTGTGTTCATCGGAATTTTCTTTGCGATGTTGTACTGGTCCGGTGTGTCGTGGCCGCTGCTGGTTCTCATCGCGAGCCCGGCAATCAGCCTCATTCTTTCGTTCAGCGTTGGACTTTGGGGAGCGTGGTTTTTCATTCTGCTCGCGCTCGTACTGTGGTATCGCCCTTACCTGATCGAGGGAATTGTGCTGATGGTGCTCAACGTCGCCACCGGCGTCGTGGCGCCAATGATGTGGGAGAAGCTCGCACCATATCAGCAGAATCGTCTCAAGACCTTCCTCGATCCGACGGCCGACGTACGCGGCTCCGGTTACCACGTCATCCAGTCGAAAGTCGCCATCGGCTCTGGAGGACTTTTCGGTCAGGGGTTCACGCTCGGCACCCAGAAACGTCTCGCGTTCCTTCCGGAGCAGCATACCGACTTCATCTTCTCCGTCGTTGGGGAAGAGCTCGGATTTATCGGGGTGACCGTTGCACTCGGCCTCTTCCTCTGGCTCTTCCTCCGCATCACACAGATCGCCGAACGCGCGAACGATTCCTATAGCAGCCTCGTCGCGTTCGGATTGATGTCGGGCTGGTTCGTTCACGTGCTGGTGAATGTCGGCATGACGTTGAATTTGATGCCCATCACAGGAATCCCGCTCCCGTTTTTCAGTTACGGCGGCAGCTTCATGTTGGCGAGCTGGCTGGCGATCGGAGTGCTCATGCGCATCTCCGGGGAAGGGAGAGGCAGCGCGCTCTCGCTATATCGATGACTGCGGACTGCGGGCTTCGAGCCAACTAACCATTGCGAGCTGCGAACTAAGTTCGAGATACGAACTAAACTGCGAAATTCGAACTCGTCGCGACACGGTTCGGACTTCGCAATTAGTGCGGACTCCGGAATCAGTCAGCAGCTCGCAATAGTTTGTTGGCCCGCAACACGCAGTCCGCACTGGAGAAGCGAATGGTGCTACTACTGCTCCAGGAAGCTCTGGCGTAGATTCCATCAATGGCCTGGTTCCGCAAGGAAAAGAAACCCCGCCTCCCGCGGCACGAGAAGCATGAGATCCCGCCCGACGCCTGGGAGAAATGCGACCAGTGCGGCCACACCGATCTGCGTGAGAAGTTCGTCCGCAATCTGAACGTCTGCCCGAATTGCGGCTTCCATCGCCGCATCCGGGCGACCGAGTACGCGAACCTTCTCCTCGACGAAGGAACTACGGAGGAGACAGAGATAGAGCTTCGCTCCAGCGATCCGCTCGGGTTTCCTGACTACGAAAGCCGACTCAAGAAGGCGACCGCAAATGCTGGCGAAGGCGATGCGATTCTCACCTTCACCGGACAGCTTGGCGGGATGCCGGTCTGTCTCGCGGTGATGGACTTCGCCTTCATGGGCGGATCGATGGGTTCCGTCGTCGGCGAAAAAATTGCGCGGCTCGGACAACTGGCGATCGAGCGCAAGTACCCGCTGATCATCATCTCCGCGTCTGGAGGCGCGCGCATGCAGGAAGGCGTGCTCTCGCTCATGCAGATGGCGAAAGCCGCGGCGATCCTGTCGCAGCTCTCGGAGCGGCGGATTCCGTACGTCTCGATTCTCACCAATCCAACCACCGGCGGCGTCAGCGCCAGCTTCTCCATGCTTGGCGATGCAATTCTCGCCGAGCCCGGCGCGGTGATCGGTTTCGCCGGTCCGCGCGTTATCAAACAGACAATCGGGCAGGAGCTGCCCGAGGGTTTCCAGACGGCAGAATTTCTCCTCGAGCACGGCATCGTCGACTCAGTCGTCGCGCGCGCTGAGCTGAAGAGGACAGTGGGACAGCTTCTCCGTCACATGAGTGGCAAGCCGGCATCGGCAGGGTGGACGACCTCCTGAGCGAATACAGCGAGGCGATCGAAGCTCTATTCGCCCGCACTACCGGCGGTATCAAACCTGGGCTCGAGCGCACAGAAGCTCTCCTGACGAAGCTCGGATCTCCGCACCGCAAACTGCCGGCGATCCACGTCGCCGGCACGAACGGAAAGGGGAGTGTCGTCAACACCTGCGAGGCGCTGCTGCGTGCCCGCGGTTTCAAGGTCGGGAAATACACCTCGCCCCATCTGATCGACTTTCGCGAGCGCATCACCGTCGACGGCGTTCCGATCCCCGAAGCCGAAGTGCTGAAATTTCTGAAAAGATGGATTCCCGTGGCTGAAGAATTGGGCGCCACCTTTTTCGAGGTGACCACGGCGCTAGCCTTCGACTGGCTCCTCAAACAGAAAGTGGACATAGCGGTGATCGAGACAGGGCTTGGCGGCCGCCTCGACTCGACCAACGTGCTCACGCCGCGCGTCGCAACCGTGACTTCGATCGGTTTGGATCACACCGAGCTCCTAGGCGACACGCTCGAAGCGATCGCAAGAGAAAAGGCGGGAATCTTCAAGCGGGGAGTCCCGGCCGTAATCGGGGAGTCATCACCGGGTATACGCGCGCTGCTCGCCGCTTGTGCCCGTGAAGCTGGAGCCGAGCCGGTAATCGTTCTCGACGAGCTCTACAAAATCGCGGACATCAGGGTTACTGCTCGAGGCACGTCGTTCTCTCTTCACCACGATGGCACGCGACAGAGAATCACCACGCCGCTGATCGGCGAATACCAGGCCCGCAATGCTGCCACTGCAATCGCGACTCTGGCAGCCATGAGCGACGAGTACCTGCCGCCGCCCACCGGGATCTCACGCGCCCTCGCCGGGGTTTTCCTGCCGGGGAGATTCCAGCGGAAGGGCAGGATCGTGTTCGACGTCGCGCACAATCCGGCTGGCGCGCGTACCATTGCGCGCACGATCGCCGCGCTGAATCTGCCACGACCGAGAACCGCCCTTCTCGCCGTGCTATCTGACAAGGACTGGCGCGGAATCCTGGGTGAGCTGGCACCGGCAATCGATCGATTCATTCTCACCATTGCTCCATCCGCTCCGCCGGAAAGACGCTGGGATCCGGAGGAAGTGCGGCGCTTCGCTGCCGCGGAGGGGCTGAACGCCGAGGTTGAGGCGGACCTCGACACGGCACTCGCGGCCGCGAAAAAGGGTCGCGGCACACTGCTCGTCACCGGGTCATTTCACACGGTCGGCGATGTGATGTCGCGCTTGCAGGTGTCTCCGTTCGCCGCGTAGCTTTCCTGAATGTCAAAGGGGGCTTTGCCCGGATTTCGAGATTTCTATCCAGAAGAACTTGCCACCCGCAATTACCTGATGTCGGTGTGGCGTGACGTTGCGCGGCGATACGGCTTCGTCGAATACGACGGCCCGCCGCTCGAGCCCCTTGAGCTCTACACCAAAAAGAGCGGCGATGAGATCGTCGGCCAGCTCTACAACTTTACAGACAAGGGCGAGCGCGAAGTCGCTCTGCGCCCCGAAATGACGCCTTCGCTCGCCCGGATGGTTGCCGCGAGGGCAAATGCGCTGCGCAAGCCGATTCGCTGGTTTTCCATTCCGCAGCTCTTTCGTTACGAGCGCCAGCAGAAGGGCAGACTCCGCGAGCACTTTCAGCTGAACGCTGATATCATCGGCGAGGCGTCGATCGTTGCCGATGCTGAGCTGCTGGCGCTCGCGATCGATGTCATGCGTGGCGTTGGGCTCAGCGCCAGCGATGTGCGAGCGCGTGTTTCAGATCGACGCTTGTTGAGCGCCATCCTCACCGACGTTGGCGTCAAACCGGCAGAAATGGCGGGCGTGTTTGCGGCCATCGACAAACTTGGCCGCGAGCCCCGTGACGTAACTCTCGGTAAGGTCGAAAAAGCCGTTGCAGATGCCAACGCTGCGAAGGGTGTGTCCCGGGCGCTCGAGCACGCGGAAGACCTGAATGCATTGGCTGCGGATTTCCGCGGTTCGCCGTCGGTAATGGAAGCCATCACCAACATGCGCGAGTACCTCCGATTCCTCGACGCGCTCGGCGTCGGAGAATGGGTCGATTTTGATCTCTCGATTGTGCGCGGGCTCGCTTACTATACAGGCAAGGTTTTCGAGCTGTTCGACGCCAAAGGAGAATTCCGCGCTATTTGCGGTGGGGGTCGGTACGACGATCTGCTGAAAACCATTGGAGGTGTCGATCTTCCAGCACTCGGATTCGGAATGGGTGATGTGGTGCTTACTGAGCTGCTTCGAGCGCGCAACCTGCTTCCGCAATCCGAGCTCGCTACAGAATTCTGGGTTGCAGCGGAAGAAGAATCGATGCTTCCAGATGTGATGACTGTGGCCGGGAAGCTTCGCACGCGTGGCAAGAGCGTGGAGTACGCGCTCAAATCGCAGACGCTGGCCCGCCAGCTGAAGACGGCGTCGGGAGTCGGCGTCAAGAAAGTCGTTCTTTTGCGGCGGGATGATTTCGGAATGGGCAAGGTGACGGTCAAAACAATGGCGGATGGATCCGAGCAGAATGTCGCGCTCGATTCATTTCTGAACTCTCTATAAGAAATGGCTGACGACAAGAAACTCACGAAACGTTCCGAAGACTTCAGCGCCTGGTACAACGAAGCGGTGTTGCGGGCGGAGCTGGCCGATTACTCACCGGTGCGGGGCTGCATGGTGATCAGACCGCGCGGCTACGGTATCTGGGAGCGCATGCAGCAGCAGCTCGACACGATGTTCAAGGACACCGGTCACCAGAACGCGTACTTCCCTCTGTTCATTCCCGAAAGCTTTCTGCACAAGGAAGCCGAGCACGTCGAGGGGTTTGCGCCGCAGCTCGCCGTGGTGACGCACGGTGGCGGGAAAAAGCTCGAGGAGCCGCTCGTCGTCCGGCCGACATCCGAGACCATCATTTACGCGATGTTCGCGAAATGGGTGCAGAGTCACCGCGATCTTCCCTTGTTGATCAATCAGTGGGCGAACGTCGTGCGCTGGGAAATGCGTACGCGTCTGTTCCTGCGCACCCTCGAGTTCCTCTGGCAGGAAGGACACACGGCACACACGACACACGACGAGGCGGAGGAGGAAGCGCGCCGCATGCTCGGCGTGTATCGCGACTTTATGGAAGGGTGGATGGCGATGCCGGTCATCACCGGGTTAAAGACCGAGTCCGAAAAGTTCGCCGGCGCACTCCGCACGTACGCGTGCGAAGGCATGATGCAGGACAACAAGGCGGTTCAGGCGGGCACCTCACACAATCTTGGACAAAGCTTTGCCAAAGCGTTCGACCTCAAGTTCCAGACGGAATCAGGCTCGGTCGAGTACGCCTGGAACACCAGCTGGGGAGTCACGACTCGTCTGATCGGCGCGATGGTGATGACCCACGGCGACGACAATGGATTGCGCGTGCCGCCGCTGCTGGCGCCGATCGAGATCGTCATCGTCCCGATCTGGCGATCAGAGGAAGACAAGGGCCGCGTGAAGGCTGCGGCATACCTGATCAAGGAAAGCATGCTCGGCTGGGAGCGGCGCGTCCCGGGCCGGCTGCGTGTGCACGTCGACGACCGCGAGGGAATGAAGCCTGGCGCCAAGTACTACGAGTGGGAGCTGCGCGGAATTCCCGTCCGCCTCGAGATAGGTCCGCGCGACCTCGATCAGAACCAGGCCGTGCTGGTGAGGCGCGATACGGGAGAGAAGAAGCCGGTGTCGCTTGGCTCCGTCGGCGAAGATGCTGCCGAGCTGCTGCACCAGATTCAGGAGTCGATGCTGATCGACGCGCGGGAACGGCGCGAGCAGAACAGCATTCGCGGCGGCATCACCTACGACCGTTTCCGTGAAGTCATGAACGGCAACGGCGCTTTCGTCTACGCTGGTTGGTGCGGCGACGCGAAATGCGAGAATGAAATCAAGGAAGAAACAAAGGCCACCATTCGCGTGCTTCCCGACGAAGAGTTCCGTTCGGCGGACCCGCCGACGACCTGCCTGAAGTGCGGGCGACCCTCGACCGCTGAGGCGCTGTGGGCAAAGGCGTACTAGGCGTCGCGGAAGTGGCAAAAAGCAAGGCTGCGCGGGGAGACGACGCGAGAGTGACTGAGAAGGAGGCGCGAGCCGAGGACACATCGACCATCGAGGAAGTTTCACTCGATCTGATCGCGAAGGCGGTCGGTACTCCATGCTACGTCTACAGCAGCGGAGCGATCCGCGCGCAGTACGGTCAGCTCAAGGCGTCCCTGAGAAACCTCGACGCGCGCCTTCACTTTAGCGTCAAGGCGAACTCGAGCATCGCAATCCTGTCGCTGCTTCGAGAGCTCGGCGCCGGAGTCGACATAGTATCCGGCGGTGAGCTCTTTCGCTCGATCAAGGCGGGATTTGCAGGGAAGGACATAGTGTTCAGCGGCGTCGGCAAGACCGAGCGCGAGATGGAAGAAGCACTGCGCGCTGAAGTCCTGCTCTTCAATGTCGAATCGGAGCAGGAGCTGCACGTGCTCGATCGCGTCGCGGGCCGGTTGGGTGTATCCGCTCCCGTTGCGCTGCGCGTTAATCCCGAAGTACTCGTTGACACCCCCCATCCATACACGCGCACAGGCGAAAAGGGGATGAAGTTCGGAATTCCGTTCGACGAGGCGCTGGCGGTGGCAAAGGCTGCCGCCCGGCTGCCGAACCTTCGTCTGCTCGGATTGGACATGCACGTTGGCTCGCAGATATCCCAGTTCGCGCCGTACGAAGTAGGATTGCAGCGACTGCTCCACCTCAGGGGCGAGATCGAGCGCGAAACGGGTTTGCGGCTCGAGTATCTCGACGTCGGGGGCGGCCTCGCTGTCACCTACGATGCGGCTGAGCGCGCGGTAGATGTCAGCAAGTTCGGCGAAGTAATCTTGGCGCTGGTGGGCGGATCCGGGCTCAGGATACTGCTCGAGCCCGGGCGATTTCTCGTCGGAAACGCGGGTGTGCTCCTGACGAGGGTCCTCTACAGAAAGAGAAGCGGCGGCAAGGAGTTCATCATCACGGATGCAGGAATGACCGATCTGCTTCGACCGTCGCATTACAATGCGTTCCACCGCATCGAGGCCGTGCGCCCGACCGGCCGAACCACCGTCGCCGACGTCGTCGGGCCGATCTGCGAGAGCGGTGATTTCCTGGCGCTCGATCGACAGATCGACGACGCGCAGCCGGGCGATCTTCTTGCGGTGCAATCCACTGGTGCCTACGGTTTCGTGATGGCCTCCAACTACAACTCCCGACCACGTCCAGCCGAAGTGCTCGTCGATGGCAACAAGTTCGCCGTGGTTACCGAGCGGGAGAGCTACGATGATCTCGTTCGCAACGAGATCGCTCCGGCGTGGAGGGTGTCGTGAAGATCGGCGTCATGGCTGACACGCACGATCGGGTGCCTGCGATCGCCGATCTGCTGCAGCGATTCTCGGACAAGGGCGTCAGCATGGTCATGCACGCAGGTGATTACTGCGCCCCGTTCAGTCTGGCTCCCTTTCATCAGCGCGGGATGGCGCTGTTGGGAGTATTTGGCCGTAACGATGGAGACCGGGAAACGTTGAGCGCTTACGCGGCGCGCGGAATGGGCACCGAGATCTATGAGTCGCCACACAGCTTCGAGGTCGGAGGCAAGCGCATACTGCTCGTTCACGAGATCGGGGAAGTGAACCCGCGCTCGATCGAGTCGCACGATTTCGTGATCCACGGCTCTTCGCACCTGCAATCGGAAAAGAGGGTCCGCAACACGCTCGTCATCAATCCCGGCGAAGCATGCGGGTGGATCCACGGAAAGTGCACGGCGGCGATTCTCGACACGGACTCCGGAGAGGTCGAGACGATCACGCTATGAGCAGCCGAATCCTGATCATCGATTTCGGCTCACAATTCACACAACTGATCGCGCGCCGGGTGCGCGAGGCCCGCGTTTACTCCGAGATCCATCCGCCAACTCGCAGCGTGAGCTGGATCCGGGAATGGAAGCCCACTGGAATCATTCTCAGCGGCGGTCCAAACTCGGTTTACGACGACAACGCCCCCCTCGCCGATCCCGCGATCTTCGACATCGCACCGACGCTCGGCATTTGTTACGGAATGCAGCTGATGGCGCACGTACTGGGTGGCGACGTGATCCGCACCAACCGTCGCGAGTACGGGCGCTCGCAGGTGCACGTTCTCGAACCGGCCGGGTTGTTTTATGGATTTGGCGATGAGCCCGTGACCGCCTGGATGAGTCACGGAGACCACATCGAGCAGGCTCCCAAAGGCTACGTGGTGACCGCCGAGAGCAACGGCAATCCGATCGCGGCGTTTCGGCACGAGAGTCGGCCGATATTCGCCGTGCAGTTCCATCCGGAGGTTGCCCACACACCGCGTGGTCGCGAGATCATCTCCAACTTCCTGTTCGAGATCTGCAAGGCGGAGCCGAGTTGGACACCCGGCGCATTCATCGAAGAGGAAGTGACGCGCATTCGCGAGCGAGTGGGGAAGTCTCGGGTGATCTGCGGGCTCTCGGGTGGAGTCGATTCATCAGTCGCGGCAGCCCTCGTCCATCGCGCCATCGGCGAGCAGCTCACCTGCATCTTCGTGGATACCGGCCTGCTTCGGCTTCACGAGCGAGAGCAGGTCGAGCGAACCTTTCGCGCGCACCTGGGCATCAAGCTGGTGACAGTTGACGCCGAGAAGCAATTCCTGGAGAAACTGGCCGGTGTCGAGGATCCGGAGAAGAAGCGCAAAATCATTGGGCATACCTTCATCGACGTTTTCGAGGAGGCGGCGGCGCACGTCGGCGACGACGTCGACTACCTCGTGCAGGGTACGCTCTACCCGGATGTGATCGAGTCCTTCTCTCCGCGCGGTGGCCCCTCCGTCACAATCAAGACCCACCACAATGTCGGCGGCCTGAAGGAGGAGATGAAGTTCAAGCTGATCGAGCCGCTGCGTGAGCTGTTCAAGGATGAAGTGCGCAACGTCGGCCGTGAGCTCGGTCTGCCGGAGGAAATCGTCGCCCGCCATCCATTCCCCGGCCCGGGTCTGGCGATCCGAGTGCTCAGCGATGTCACGAAGGAAAAACTCGACCTGCTACGCGCCGCCGACTCGCTCTACCTGGAGTCGATTCGTGAGGCGGGATTGTACGACGAGATATGGCAGGCGTTCGCTGTTCTTTTGCCGGTACGCAGCGTCGGGGTGATGGGGGACGAGCGAACGTACGAGTACGTGCTCGGGTTGCGGGCTGTTACCAGCACTGATGGAATGACTGCAGACTGGTACCACTTTCCCCATGAAGTGCTTGGGCGGATATCGAGCCGGATTATCAATCAGATCAAGGGGATCAATCGCGTCGTTTACGACGTTAGTTCGAAACCGCCGGCGACGATCGAGTGGGAATAAAGTCGGAAAATCAAAAACGAAGGGCACCGCTGGTCGCTGTTAGCTACCAAGCTTTAAGCTTGTCGCTCTTACTTCGATGGGACAGATTGCGGCGGGAATAGAGAAGACCGAGGGCTTTTACTTTTAAGCGCAGGGAGATCTGTCCCGTCGCCTGCAGCGATTAGCTCTTAGCTGTTAAGCTGGCAGCGACCAGCGGTGCACTTGCAGTTGCCTTAGTCCTAAAGGCTCTTCTCTTCAAGCAGCTGCATAAACTCCCTCGGCTCCCTGATCTTGAGGAGCCGCTCGGGCACATCGGCCTCCTTCGAGAACTGCGCAATTTTGCCGAGCACCGGTAGATACGCGTTCGAAACTACGACCGGGGGAGCGACCAGCAGGAAGAAAAACCGGACCGGCTCGCCGTCGGCTCCGCACCACGCCACGCCTTGGAGCTGGCGGCCGAACACAATCCGGATGCGGTCGACCAGCGGCGTGCGGCAGTGCGGGACCGCGACGCCATGCCCCACTCCGGTGGAGCCCATGGACTCTCGCCGCTGCAGCACCTTTACCAGTGTCTCCGAATTCGCAGCGTCCAGGCCGAGAGGCGATACCAGTTCGCGCAACACGTCGTGCTGGGAAACGCCGAGTAGCTCGAGGTGAACGTCCGCCGGGCGAATGAGTTCGCTGAGCTTGGCCGGAATCTCTTGTGCCTCAAGCATGCCAATCCTCTTCACCTGACGCCGCGACGCAGGGGAGTGCGACGGCCGGGAGCAAGCTATCCGTCATTCGAGGCCGAAGTCAAACGGACGTTGGCCTTAACAAAACCTTCACGCTCCCTGCCCGGCTTTTTGTGCCGCCCTAACGGGAGCTCTCACAGATTCCTCCGGCGTTTCGGAAGGGGCCGAGGCCCTAGTAGAAGCGTTCTCACTTATGGATGAATAGGCGCATGCTCCCATTGCGTTGGTTAACCGGAGTGACAGTAGCGGGAGCGCTCACGGCTACCGCTGCGGCCCAATCACCTGACTCCACCCATGCTGCCACAGATTCGGCCACGGCGAAAGCCGATAGCGCGTCGCCAACCGGGCCGGCGCCCGTGCCGGTGAACATCAGCGGCTTCGTGACGGCGTCGTACACCTACGCGACCCGGCACAGCGGGGCGACCATCGTAGGCCGGCTCTACGATCGGTTCCATGATCAGGTCGAGCTCAACGCCGCCAAGGTGGTGCTGGAGAAACCGGTCGCGACCGACCAGTGGTCGGCCGGCGGGGCGGTCCATCTCTTGTTCGGGCAGAATGCCGCCGTCATCAAGTCGGCGGGCTTGAACTTGGGGGAGCATGCGGATCTCACCCAGGCGTTCGTGACGGTCAACCTGCCGGCCGGGGAGGGGAAGTACGTCCAGTTCAAGGCGGGCAAGCTGGCGACCCTGATGGGGCTCGAGGTGATCGAGGACGTGGTGAACCCGAACCTCTCGGAGGGGAACCTGTTCGTCTACGTGGAGAACTTCACCAACACCGGGCTCCGGCTGGACGCGAAGCCGAGCGCCACCGTGGATTTTCAGCTGGCGCTGATCAATGGCTGGGACGTGGTCGAGGACAACAACACCAAGAAGAGCTTCATGGGGCGGGTCGGGTTCACCCCGAGCGCGGCGACGACGATCGGGCTTTTGGGGTATGTGGGGAACGAGAAGAGTGCCGTGGCCGGGGTGACGCCGAGCGGCAATCGGTACGGCGGCGAAGTGCTGCTGACCCAGAAGGCAGGGGCCAAGGCGACGCTGGTGCTGCAGGGCGACTACGGGGAGGAGCAGGATGCCTTGGGGCCCGACCTCACGGCCAAATGGTGGGGGGCGAGCCTCTGGGCCACGTACGATGTGAGCCCGGCTCTCACGGTGGCGCTGCGGGGCGACTACGTGGACGATAAGAACGGCTTCCGGACCTCGGGGGTGCTGGGCTACCCGGCGAATGCCCGGAACAAGTTCGGCAGCGGGACCCTCACGCTCAACATCAAGCGCTGGGCGTCGGCCCTGATCCGGCCGGAGATCCGCTACGATCGGTCCAATCTGGCCGCCTTCCAGGACAGTGACGGAGGGGTCCACAAGGATCAGTTCAGCTTCGCGCTCGGGATGTCATACCTGTTCTAGCACGGGTAGCGATCCATCCTGCGCAAACTATGCTGCGCCCCT
>Ga0207706_10003134_pt1 | contig 15886 bp, 15 predicted proteins | sample KBSC53metaG_FD_184318 | JGI IMG/M metagenome (GOLD analysis project Ga0207706, IMG submission 184318) | Corn rhizosphere microbial communities from Kellogg Biological Station, Michigan, USA - KBS C5-3 metaG (SPAdes) (version 2) | ecosystem: Host-associated > Plants > Roots > Rhizosphere > Soil ... | reverse complement strand
ACCAAGGGGAAATGAATCAGCGATCTCCTTCGGCTTCAACAGTCGAGTTTTTCAACACAATCCGCCAGAAGCGGTCGTTTGTCATATTCGGCTTTGGAAAATACGGCGACGCGCGAATTTTCTCAGCTGGCATGGGGTTCCCCGATACAAAGTGGATTGAGCAGATCTTTGAGGTTGGCGGCGATTGAGGCGAGCATCGGTATTGGAAAGCTGTTTGGGACGGCGGTCTGACATTCGGGCTAAGGGCGTGTGTGATCTCGGCCGACGTTGTCGGCGGCAAGCGCGGCAAGCAAGATCATCTAGTCTAGGGCTTGCCCGGCACCGCTTCGGCCTCGATAGCCGCAACAAGCTCGGGCGCAAGGTGAGCGGATAAACGCTGAATGATGTTGAGCAACTGCAGGATTTCCTGCTCGCGCAGGGCGTCAATCTTGTTGTGCAATAATTCGATTTCGAGCTCGGCCTTCACATTTATTCGGTAGTCGTGCTCTGCATGTCTGCGGTCAATTTCGGATTGACGATTCTGGCTCATCATGATGATGGGCGCTGCGTATGCTGCTTGGAAAGAAAGGACCAGGTTCAGCAAGATGAAGGGATAAGGATCCCAATGGTTGATGAACGCTATCATGTTCAGAACGATCCAGATGCCAAGTAGCACGCTCTGGATGATGATGAAGCGCCAGGAGCCAACCGTTTCGGCAACCCGGTCGGCCAGCATGGCGCCCGGCGTCAGTGCGAGCTTGGGTGCGTTGCGCGCCGGCTTTTGCGCCCGAAGTTCTCGCAACCGCTCCTGATCTTCAAAACTTAGGTGTACTCTGTGGCTTTGCACGCTGTTCATTTGTTGCATCCACGGTTAAGAGAGGTCTCGGCACGTAAGCGCCCCGCTCATTGCTCGCCGCTCCAGTTGACATTCATATCAAGCTTGGCCCGTGATGTCGCTTATTGGCACAAAGCTGGAAGTGTGCATTCGACGAACGTCCGCTTTGCACGGCCACGAGCAGTCATTCCAGCCTCTGGACTTTTCACTCAAGTAACGGCCCCGAGTCCATTGGTTGCGCCACTCGTAAGCGGTGACACCCGCTCCACCTTTTTGACGCGAAGCACCTTGGCAGCCACCGGATATTTACCCGAGTGAACCGCGGGGTGCGCTTAGCTGAGGGGTGGCATCGGAAGCGCAGCTAATCTGGTTTACGCGACATTGGCCGCCGCAGCGTGAATGCGTGGGATAGTCGGTGTAAGCATGCGCGTCGCCACCATTGGAGGTCGACTGGTCGAACGTGAGAGGTGCGCCGGTCCAGATACGCGCAGGTAAATCCGGATTGGCGATGAACATCCTACCAAAAGCGACGGCGTCGGCCAGGCGGCGCTCGATTGTCGTGGCGCCCGTCTTGGTGTGCACACCTCCACTTTGCCGCCAGAACGGGCATGGGCGCCCGCCAGGTGAAATTTCCACCGATGGATTACGGTCCGTGTTTCGGGCACTCGTTTGCTGCACGAACGTCAGGGATCCTTTTCGCTCAAGTGCGCGGTGATCGGCATGCTGCGCTTCTATCGTGCGATGGATATCCCTTAGAATAGATATCCAAACTATCACTTATTGACAGTCTAACATCATTAGTTAGGATACAGGGATATGTTTGATATTATCTGGGGTCCCGACGGGGAGGCTGACCGATGATCACGGCGGCTCAATTGCGCGCTGCCCGGTTGCTCCTCGGCATCGATCAGCGCCGGCTCGCAGAACTTTCCAGACTCTCCGTGCCTACAATCCAGCGTATGGAGGCGAGCGAAACGATGGTCCGAGGCAATGTCGATTCGCTGGTCAAGTTGATTGCCGCATTCGACGCCGCCGGGATCGAGATGATCGACGAAGGAGCCGTCAGCAATTCGCAGGGACGCGGGGTGCGGCTGAAGATGAATTCGGGGTCGGCCAAAACCTATTTGGACCATCAGGCCGAGCACAAGGCATCGGGCGGAACGAGGGGCGGCGCTTGATGTCTCCCGTTGCCTTGCAAATGTCAGGTGTCGCAGGATTGCTGGGCATCGCCGTGCTTGCGATCGTTCTCAGCCGCGCAAGGAGCGCCACGGCGATTATTTACGGCCTCACTCTGGCTGTTTCCCTGCTCGCATTGTTCGGGTCCTTTCAATCGCTGCTCGGCGGCGTCCCTGATACCTCCGACCTGACCTTGCCGATCGGACTGCCCTGGCTTGGCGCCCATTTCCATCTGGACGCGCTGGCGTCGTTTTTTCTGGTTGTGGTCAATCTGGGGGGCGCGTCGGCAAGTCTCTATGGTCTCGGCTACGGCCACCACGAACCGGCGCCGCACGGCGTGCTGCCGTTCGTTCCCGCCTTTCTGGCCGGCATGAATCTCGTGGTGCTGGCGGGTGACGCGTTTTCCTATCTGCTCTGCTGGGAGTTCATGTCGCTGGCTTCCTGGGCGCTGGTCATGGCCCATCATCGCGAGGCGGGCAACGCCAAGGCAGGTTACATTTATCTCGTGATGGCGAGCTTCGGCACGCTGGCGTTGCTGCTGGCCTTCGGTCTGCTGGCGGGACCGGCGGGAGATTACGGATTTGCGGCCATCCGCGCCGCCCAACACACGCCCTACGTAGCGACATTGGTGTTGATCCTGATGCTGCTCGGCGCGGGTTCCAAGGCCGGCCTGGTGCCGTTGCATGTCTGGCTGCCACTCGCACATCCCGCGGCGCCAAGCCACGTCTCGGCGCTGATGAGCGGTGTCATGACCAAGGTCGCGATCTACGGCTTCATTCGCGTCATCTTCGATTTGCTGGGACAGCCGACCTGGTGGGCGAGCGTGGTGGTGCTGATCCTCGGCGGCATCACCGCCGTCATGGGGATCCTCTACGCCATGATGGAAAAGGATCTGAAGCGCCTGCTGGCCTACAGCACGATTGAAAATATCGGCGTCATCTTCGCCAGCCTCGGCCTCGCACTGGCCTTCCAGGCCAACGGGCTGAAGCTCGCGGCGGCGCTGGCCTTCACCGCGGCGCTGTTTCACGTGCTCAATCACTCTTTTTTCAAGAGCCTGCTGTTTTTCGGGGCCGGCGCCGTCCTGACCGCGACGGGCGAGCGGGACATGGACCGGCTGGGTGGTCTCATTCATCGCATGCCGCTCACCAGCTTCGTCGTTCTCGTTGGCTGCGTCGCGATCTCCGCACTTCCTCCCTTCAACGGCTTCGTTTCGGAATGGCTGATGTTCCAAGCCGTGCTGCAGAGTCCGGAGTTGCCGCAATGGGCGCTGAAGATCGCGGTGCCCGGGGTTGGCGCGCTATTGGCCCTGGCGGCTGCGCTGGCCGCGGCGTGCTTCGTCAAGGCCTACGGCGTGACCTTTCTCGGGCGGCCGCGCTCAACGGCGGCGGAAACCGCCAACGAAATCGACCGTTACTCGCTCGCCGCCATGTTCATCCTCGCTGCGCTGTGCCTGCTGGCCGGCATCCTCCCGGGACTGGTGATCGACGCGCTTTCGCCGATCACCATCGAGATCCTTGGTGGCGGCATGCCGATCCAGGCCAATGAACCCTGGCTTTCGATTGCGCCGATTGCGGAGAGCCGCAGTTCCTACAACGGGTTGCTGGTGATGGTCTTCATCACGATATCCGCCTCATCAGCCGTCTTCGTCATCCATCGCTTCGCCTCGCATGCGCTACGGCGGGGACCGGCCTGGGGCTGCGGCTTTTCCGATCCGACGCCTGCGGCCCAGTATTCGGCCGGCAGCTTCGCCCAGCCGATCCGCCGTGTATTCGGCACGCTGGTGTTTCACGCCCGCGACCATGTTGAGATGCCGGCACCCGGAGATACCAGGCCGGCGCGGCTGCGGATCGAATTGCACGATCTGGTCTGGGAGGGGATGTATGCGCCAATCGCGGGCGCGGTCGGATATTCCGCCGATTGGCTTAATCGCCTGCAATTCCTGACCATCCGGCAATATCTCAGTCTCGTCTTTGCCACGCTCGTCACGCTGCTGCTGGTGCTCGCGATATGGTCGTGATCTCGGACATCATCGTGCAGGGCGTGCAGATGCTGCTGGTGCTGCTGCTCGCGCCGCTGCTGACCGGCTTCGTGCGCAAGATCAAGGCGCGGCTGGTGCGCCGCCAGGGCGCGTCGATGTTTCAGCCGTATCGCGACCTCCTGCGCCTGCTCCGCAAGGAGGTCGTGCTGGCCGACAACGCCTCGTGGCTGTTCCGCGTGATCCCCTATGTGACCTTTGCCGCGATCTGGGTTGCCGCTGCCCTGGTGCCGACCTTTGCGACAGGCCTGCTGTTCAACTGGACCGCCGACCTGATCGCCATCGTAGCCCTGCTCGGAAGCGCGCGCTTCTTTCTGGCGCTCGCGGGACTGGACGTCGGTACCAGTTTTGGCGGCATCGGCTCCAGCCGCGAAGTCATGATCGCGGCACTTGCGGAACCGGCGATGCTCCTGATCGTGTTTTGCATGGCGCTGGTTGCCGGCTCGACCCAACTTTCGACGATCGCAGAATTCCTGGCCTCGTCCTACGTCGGATTGCGGGTATCGCTGGGCATGGCGCTGATTGCGCTCATCATGGTGGCGCTCGCCGAGAACGCGCGCATCCCGGTCGACAACCCGGCCACGCACCTCGAACTCACCATGGTGCATGAAGCGATGGTTCTCGAATATTCGGGACGTCATCTGGCGATGATCGAATTCGGCGCGTTTCTCAAGCTCCTGCTCTACATCTCGCTGATCGCCTGCGTGTTCGCGCCCTGGCAGGTCGCCCTGTTAGGTACCGGGCCGTTGGCATACGCCATCGGCGCCGGCGCCTATGTCGTCAAACTAGCGCTCGCCGGCTTCTTGCTCGCGTTGTTCGAGACCGCCACCGCGAAGATGAGGGTTTTCCGCATTCCGCAATTTCTCGGCGCCGCACTCATGCTGGGCTTGCTCGGTACGCTCCTGCTGTTCGTGTCGAGGAGTTTCTGATGCAGATGCACAGCCTCGCCTTCGACATCTCGCATACGCTGGCCGGCGGGCTCGTCCTGATCAGCTTCATGATGCTGTACCAGGACCGGCTATATTCTCTGCTCAACGTCTTTGCGCTGCACGCCGTCGTGCTTGCGCTTTCGGTGGCCTGGCAGGCTTTCATCCAGGACGCGCCGCATCTCTACATCACAGCGGTGATCGCCCTCGTGTTCAAGGCGATCGTCATTCCGGTGGCGCTGCATCGCATCGTCAAGCAGCTTGGCATTCATCGCGACATCGAGTCGGCCGTGGGCATCGGCCCGACCATGCTGGCCGGAATGGCCTTGGTCGCGCTCTCCATGGTGCTGATGCTGCGGGTCACCGCCGAGGCCGATCCGCTGGCGCGCGAGGATCTCGCTTTCGCCCTGTCGGTCGTATTGCTCGGACTTCTGGTCATGGTGACGCGGCGCAATGCCGTCAGCCAGGTCGTGGGGTTCATGTCGCTCGAGAACGGGCTGGTGCTGGCAGCGACCGGCGCCAAGGGCATGCCGCTCGTCGTCGAGATCAGCGTTGCCTTCTCGATCCTGATCGCCTTCATCGTCATCGGCATCTTCCTGTTCCGGATCCGTGAACGCTTCGATTCCGTCGATGTCTCCGCCCTCGACGACTACCGGGGCGAGCACCGATGAGCATGTCTTCCTTCGATCCCGTGGCGGCTGTCCTGCTGATCCCGATCGGCTCGGCGGCGTTGCTCGCCGTGTTGCCCGGTTACCGGCTGACGGCGCGGCTGAACGTCATTGCGAGTCTCGCGACATTTCTTTCGGCGCTTTCCCTCTTCGTCATCGAGCGCCCGCCGGCCGGGCCCTATGTGCTGGTCGACGATCTCAACATCGTCTTCATCGTGCTCAACACCTTCGTCGGCTTCACGACCAGCATCTTCAGTGCGAGCTACATCGCCCACGAACTCGATACCGGCCGGCTGACGCCGACCTATCTGCGTTTCTACCACGCCATGTACCAGACCATGATGTTCGGCATGAATCTGGCTTTCGTGTCGAACAATATCGGCCTGATGTGGGTCGCGGTTGAAATCGCGACGCTCACCACGGTGCTGATGGTCGGCATCTATCGCACCCACGCAGCGCTGGAAGCGGCGTGGAAATATTTCATCCTTGGCAGCGTCGGAATTGCGTTCGCGCTGTTCGGTACCATCCTCGTTTACATGGCGGCACGGCCGATCGTGGGCGAAGGCCAGGATGGCATGGTCTGGACGCTGTTGATCCAGCATGCCGCCGCCTTCGACCCCGCGCTGCTCAATGTCGCTTTCATTTTCCTGTTTCTCGGCTACGGAACCAAGGTCGGCCTCGCGCCACTGCACGCCTGGCTGCCCGACGCCCACGCCGAAGGTCCGACCCCGATATCGGCCGTGCTGTCGGGCCTGCTGCTGAACGTCGCGCTCTATGCGCTGCTGCGCTTCAAGATATTGCTCGTCGCCAATCCTGACGCGATCGCTCCGGGCCCGCTGATGGTGACGATGGGCCTCCTCTCGCTGATCTTCGCGGCGTTCATGCTGTATCGCCGTCGCGACATCAAGCGGCTGTTCGCCTACTCCTCTATCGAACACATGGGCATCATCGTCTTCGCGTTCGGAATGGGCGGCCCGCTCGCCAATTTTGCCGGGCTGCTGCACATGGTGATGCACAGCCTGACCAAGTCGGCGATCTTCTACGCGGTTGGCCACATCTCGCAGATCAAGGGCACGCAGCGGATCAACAGGATCCGGGGCCTGACGGTGACCCATCCGGTGCTTGGCTGGGGTTTCGTTGTGGGCGTCGTCGCGATCGCCGGACTGCCGCCGCTCGGCATCTTCATGAGCGAGTTTCTGGTCGTGAGTTCGACCTTTGCGCGGCAACCGCTGCTGGCGGTCGCGCTGGTGTTCGGACTGCTGCTTGCCTTCGGCGCATTGACGTTGCGCCTGACCAGCGTCGCGTTCGGCGAACCTCGCGGCAGCACGGCATCGGCGGAAGCATCCTACGTGCCGATGTTTGCGCACCTCGCACTTGTTCTGGGCGCGGGAATTTATCTCCCCGCGCCGCTCGTCGTCTGGTTCCAGCACGTCGCTCGTCTTCTTGGATAATTGAGGGATGAACGGGATATGCCATCGCTGATCGATCTGATGCTGGAGGGCCGCAAGATCCGGCAACACAGCCCGTGGCCGCGCATCGTGGTCGACGCGCACCTCTGGAAATTTGCAGCAGGCGAACTGGCACAGGGAGGCTGGAGCCTGCTTGGCCTCTGGGGTGAGCCCACGACGGTGCACATGGCCGTCATCGACCGGGACACGGCGGAAGTCGCGGTCATCAGCCTGGATTGCCCCAGTCGCGTCTATCCCTCGGTCAGCCAGCACCACCCGCCAGCGATTCGGTTGGAGCGCACCATCAACGACCTGTTCGGATTAACAGCGGAAGATCTACCTGACGCCCGCCCCTGGCTCGATCACAACCGTTGGGGTGTACGCTTTCCCTTGAGTGATCGCATCGACGCGTTGTCGACGACGGCGCCCTACCGCTTCCTCGCGGCGGAGGGCGATGGCATGCATCAGATTGCGGTCGGCCCCGTGCATGCGGGTATCATCGAGCCCGGACATTTTCGCTTTACTGCCAGCGGGGAGACCGTGGTCCGGCTGGAACAGCGGCTGGGATATACCCACAAGGGCATCGAGGCCCTGATGCGCGGCACCAGCGTCGAGCGCGGCGCTGAGCTCGCCGGGCGCGTATCGGGCGACAGCACCGTCGCCTATGCCTATGCTTTTTCGCGGGCCGCCGAAGCGGTGCTGCAACTTGCGGTGCCGGAGCGAGCGGTCTGGCTGCGGGCGCTGCTTGCGGAACTCGAACGGCTCGCCAACCATCTCGGCGACATCGGCGCGATCTGCAACGATGCGTCCTTCGGCCTGATGCAGGCCCATTGCAACGTGCTGCGCGAGGACGTTCTCCGCGCGTCGAACATCGCCTTCGGTCACCGCCTGATGCGGGACGTCATCGTTCCCGGCGGGCTAGGTCGCGATCTCGACGAAAAGGGGCGAGCGAGCATCCGTGCGGCGCTCGACAATATCCATATTCGCTTTCCTGCACTTATCGAACTCTACGACAACACCGCCTCGCTTCAGGATCGCACCGTCGGCACCGGCATCGTCACGTCGGCGCTGGCGAGGCAGTACGCCGCTGGAGGCTATGTGGGGCGCGCATCCGGTCGCACCTTCGATGCCCGCCGGGCTCCGGGATATGCCCCGTATCACGATCTGCGCTTCGAGGTACCGGTGCTCGACGAGGGTGACGTGAACGCCCGCGTGTGGATCCGGATTCGCGAAGTCGAGCAAAGCCTTTCTTTGGCAAACCAGGTTCTGGACCGGCTTCCCGGTGGCCCGCTGCGCGTGCCGGTCGCCGCCGAGGCGGGACCGCGAGAGGGCATGGCGCTGGTCGAAGGTTTCAGGGGCGACGTCATGGTCTGGCTCCGGCTCGACGGCGGCCGGATAGACCGCTGCTATCTGCGGGATCCATCCTGGTTTCAATGGCCCCTGCTCGAGGCCGCCATCGAGGACAACATCGTCGCCGACTTTCCACTCTGCAACAAATCGTTCAACTGTTCCTATTCCGGGCAGGATCTGTAGGAGAAGACAATGCGCAAGCTTCTCTTTCAAAGCTTCTTCCGGGGGCCGCTCACGGAGCCGGCGCCCGCGCTGGACGAGACCGCCGTCGAAGAACTCGCGGCGGCTCTCAAGCGCGCCGCACGGCGACGCCTCGGCAGAAGCCTCTCGATCCGCGAAATTGATGCCGGGTCATGCAACGGGTGCGAGCTGGAAATTCATGCGCTGAGCAACGCCTATTACGACGTCGAGCGTTTCGGTATCCGGTTCGTCGCCTCGCCACGCCACGCCGATGTTCTCATGGTCACCGGGCCCGTGACCAAAAACATGCGCGATGCCCTGGAACGAACCTATCATGCGACCCCCGACCCGAAATGGGTCATTGCCTTGGGAGATTGCGCACGGGATGGCGGCTGTTTCGCCGGCAGTTACGCGGTGGTCGGAGGGGTCTCGCAAGTCGTCCCTGTCGACCTTCATATTCCCGGCTGCCCGCCGCCACCCGTTACGATTTTGCAGGGACTTCTCGCCCTGCTCGATCGAACGGCCAAAACCGCCGCTTCGACTTGAGGCTCTGGAGACCACTTCGGCTATTCCAGGCCGGCTTGATTGCCGGGTGCGTTCAAGCCGGCTTGGTCTGTGTGATGACGCCCATGGTGATGGTTTTCGCGCAGTACCGGGATCACGATCCCGGCGCGTCCGGCCGGAGCCCGGCGGCCATGTTGATCGCGTCTCTGCCCTTGATCTATGTGACGCTCGCCGCGGGGGTGGCTCTGACAAAGCACCGTTATGTAACGCTGACGACCGCGCGAATTCGCCACGCATCCCACCTCATGTCGTCTTCCGATCCGGATCGTTTAGCCGGCACGCTCGCCATCTGTCACTTCTTGGCGTCGATCGGATGCGCATCATATGCCCTGCAGCCGCCTCCCGACATTCTGGTGGCTTTGGACGTGTATCTCGGTCCCCACCCAGCGGCACCCATCCTGTGGTCGGCACTGATGAGCGTCTGCGTTGCCAGTTTCGGAGCAAACGCTCATGCAGCTACGGACGCCGCGTATTGATCGGGACGTCGACGGCCGCGGGATATTTGACGAGACGGCGGGGTGTACGACGCCACCTTCGATCAGGAAATCCGTTGTTCGGGAACCACAGCAGTCATCTGGTCCTTTCCAGAGTCCGCGGAGACGAAGGTTTGGACTGCTTCATATTTTTCATCCTCGGCTTCGTCACGTGCTCCCGGAGACGAACGCCACGTCCCCCGGCCGAACTCGCAACACCCGGATTGATCAATTCAATCCCCGCATTCTCCAGTGCGGAAACCAGCTTCATCAGCGAATCGACGTTGCCGCGGACGACACCGTCACTCGATTCCATGCGCTGGATGGTGGGGACTGAAAGGTTCGCAAGGTCGGCGGTTTGCCGCTGATCGATATTCAGGAGCGCTCGGGCCGCCCTGAGTTGGTTGGCCGTGATCATGAAATGGCGGCCTCCGGTGAGATTCGCATCGGGCATATCTATATCACACGAATTACGGCTTCAAGCATCAATCTAGATGCGCAACATATCAACTGACATTTGGCGATGGCACAGGTTCGAGCCATCTGAGGTCTGCACCGAATTTTCTCGTGGCACGCGGAGCATTATACGCCAATCCGGAAATAGTTGGCGCGCCATACCTTACATGATAAACGATGTTTGGTACATGTCTTCTGATGTTCAATCCTAATATGGTTCTCGATCGCGAAATTGCTGGGATGTTATCAAGGGAAGAACGGCCAGATCGAAATCGTCGAGTGTTCCTGGGACGGCACGCGCGTGTATTTCGAAGCGGGCGTGAGGCAAAGCCAGGCGACGCCCGACGGCGAAAGCGTGTTCACCTATATCAACCTGATGGACGAACTGCTGTCCCGCTCGCAACACATCCTCGTGCTGGGTTGCGGCGGCGGCAATCTCGCGACGAGGCTGTCGCGTCTCGGCAAGAGCTTGACCGTCGTCGACGTCAACCCGATCAGCTTCGTGCTGGCACGCCAATTTTTCGAGCTGCCGGACGAACTGCCCTGCATCGTTTCCGACTTCCGGAAATTCGTGTTTGATGACCGCGCGTATTACGACGGCATTGCGATCGACGTCGGCGGCCCCGGGTTTCGATTCATGGATGAGTTCGATACCGAAACTTGCGACGCCATCCGTGCCCGCCTGGCGCCGGGCGGCCGTATCGTGATGAATGTGATGGTGGCAAACGACATTGATCCGACGTCCGACCGGATCGCCGCCCGACTTGCCGGTGAGGAACTGCGGACATGGATCGTCGATGAGCAAGGCATCGAGAACCGCAATGCCGTCATCGCCTGCATACCCGAGAAGACGCTGGGTTCACGGACCGCACTCGATCGCGTGATGCGACACAGCCATGAACGGTGGGCTATCCGCCGAGGTAGACTACGGAGCCGCGATCTCACCGGTGGATTGCGCTAATATTGTACCGTCCGGCAGATCGACGCGAGACGGGCATGAACGCGGGCGCGATAAACTTTCTGATAAAGCGCTTCGACGAGCAGCCGGTTCTCGAGAGCGACCTACCTCAAACAGCTGCCGGGGTCTTTCAGGCCGACGACGGCCACGGTGGCATTGCGGGCGACTTCGCGCGCGGGGTTCGAGCACATGCATGTGCTGGCTTTGGCCTATTGGCAGCACCACATGCATGCCGCCCGGCTGTTTCTGGCGTTTATCCACGGATGTCCGCTTCGCGCCAGAAGCGGCCGTTCCGGGAATTACGCAAACAGACTTGGTAGCGCGGCCGCGGCAAGTTAATACGCCCAATTTTTCAAGCAGCCGCGCGTTGGCGGCGTTGGATCTCATGATCTATCAACTGAATTACGTTGGACCGAAGATTAGTCGGGTTGGAAACGACCGGTTGCTTAAGCGCATCCGGCGTAGGCACTGGGTCTTTGGCGCAGTCGTGCGGCCGCGCTTTGGGCTTCTTGGAGTTGGTTAGCCAGAAGGTCACACTCCTCGAGTGACGACGAGTGCCTCAAACGCCTTTTCTGCTATTGGGTTGGCTGACATCGCCATATCGAATACCGTGATCGACGCGGAGCGTACTCAACTTGCTCAATCAGCCAATTCGATCAGGATCGGCTGATGATCGGAGGCGTCGGTCTTGCCATTAACTTCGATGCGGCGGATGCGGCCAGCCAAGTCTTCTGTCGTGAAAATGAAATCGCGACAATCCGGGCCGTTGGCCCACTGCGCATGATCGTATAGTCCGCAGGTTGGCGACCGCGGTTGACCTGGATAGCAGATGCCCCATGCATCCCGGTAGTTAAGGCCAGGCCGGGCCGATCGATTGATCAGTGCATGCTGCCGGTCAGTGACGTCGAAGTTGAAATCACCGCACAGCACGCTTGACGCCGCCAGCGTCTGACTCCCGTAAGGCTCATTGTGCTGGGAAACGGATGCTATGGAACCCGTCGACGCCTCCTGCTGCAAGTCCAACAAGCGTGCAATCTGCGCTTCGCGCTGATCGGCGGAGTGGTATTCGAGATGCGTATTGACGATACGCAGCGGTCCAAACGCAGCTTGGACCGTGACCTCCAGCGCGTGGCGGCGCATACTGCGCGTCCCGCCTGCTCCCGGCCACGGTAGAAGATGATTGGCGATCTGCGCGACCGGCAGACGCGAGAAAGTCATGTTTCCGAACCGATGTGTCCGGCCCGCCTTGTCGATCGTTTCAATCGCGGGCCGAAAAACCGGGCGGTGGTCAGGCAGCAGCACAGCCAGTTGGGCGCTTTGATCCGCGCCATCATCGAGGTTGATAAAGTTGTCGGACACTTCCTGGAAACAGTAGACGTCTGCGTCCGTCATCTCTTTTGCCACGGTTACCATCCGCGCAAGGTCGGTCACACCGTCGCAACCCTTTCCGCACTGAATATTCCAAGTCAATAAACGCATCAGCGAATTCCCGCGCGCATGAACGATTGGACGAACTGCCGCTGGAACAGCAGGAATGCGAACAGCAGCGGCGCCATCGTCATGACGGTTGCAGCCGTGATGATCGACCAGTCGACACCAGTCTCCGGTGCTCCGAAGACGGCCAGCCCCACCGTCAGTGGCCGTGCCTCCACCGAATTGGTGACGATCAGCGGCCACAGGAAGTTGTTCCAGTGATAGCTGACCGAGACCAGACCGAACGCCACATAGGTCGGCCGCGCCAGCGGGACATAAACCTTCCAGAGGATCTGCAGCGGCCCCGCCCCCTCGACCCGGGCCGCCTCGACCAGTTCCTGCGGAACGCTCTTAAAGGTCTGGCGCAGCAGGAAGATGCCGAACGCGCTGGCGAGATAAGGCAACGCGATCGCCGGGATGGTATCGAGCAATCCGAGCTTGCCGATCATGCGGTAATTCTCGACGATAAGCACGTCCGGCATGATCATGAGTTGGAGCAGCACTAGTGCAAACGCGATGCCGCTGCCCCTGAACTTGAAGCGCGCGAAGGCATAGGCCGCCAAGGTCGACAGCACGAGTTGCCCGATCAGGATCAGAACGACCAGAACGACCGTGTTCAGGTAATAGCGGCCAAACGGCGCCTGATTCCACGCCCGGGAAAAGTTTTCCAGCGTCCAGGGCGCCGACAGGCTGAACGACGTGGCATAGGCTGCCGGATGCAGCGCGCTCCAGAATGCGTAGGCCAGCGGCGCCAGCCAAAGCAGCGCCAGCAGCCATGCGGCGATCACTTCAAGAGGATGCGTCCGCCCGTTCATTGATAATGGATCCTGCGGTCGAGAGAACCAAATTTTACCAATGCAACCCCGCTCAGCAGCACCAGGAGCACGACGGTCAGCGTCGCCGCGTAAGCTGGATCCTGGAACACGAATGCGACTTCGTAGATGTAGTACAGTAGCAACGTACTGGCATTGTTGGGACCTCCCTTGGTCATGATGACCAAATGATCCACCAGCTTGAACGAATTGATGACAGCGTTGATCGCCACGAACAGAGTGGTCGGCATCAACAGCGGAAAGGTGATCCGCCGGAACGTATACCAGCGGCTGGCGCCCTCGACGGACGCCGCTTCCTCGAGATCGGGCGAAAGCTGCTGAAGGGCTGCGAGATAGAAAATCATGAAGAAGCCGGCTTCCTTCCAGACCACCATGACGATCAGGCAGCCCATCACCGTGCCGGGATCGCCGAGCCAGTTCCAGCCCGCGAGGCCGAACAGCCCGCGCAACTGGTCGAGCAATCCGTAGTCCGGCGTGTAAAAGAACAGCCAGATGTTGGCGACCGCGATCATCGGCAGCACGGTGGGCGTGAAGAAGGCAAGGCGCAAGAAGCCGCGTCCGCGCATGTTGCGGTTGACCCAGATCGCCATCAGCAGGGCCAGCGCGATCGAGGTCGGAATGGTGCCGAGCGCGAACCAGAAATTGTTGACCAACGCTCGCCAGAAAATCGGATCGGCGGCCATTGCATGGTAGCTCTCAAGGCCGACGAAGGCCTCGGTGCCGTTGCGGCGCGTGATGAAGAAGGAATGCCGGATCGTCGCCAAAATCGGAAAGTGCGTGAACGCAATCAGCAGCACCGCCGCCGGCAACAGCAGCAGCCAGGCATTCACTGCGTTCCACCACGCATGCGACCTCGGCCGGCGCGCAACGGGTGTTATGGCGGGTTGATCGGACATGGGATGATCGGGCCGGATGGGGATAACCCCACCCGGCCCTTCTCTTTACTTGTACGCGCGGAGTACGCGGTCGGCCTGCTGCTGAGCGGCCGCAAGCGCCTCCTGCGGCTTCTGCGTTCCGGTGATCGCCGCCTGCACGGCATCGCCGACAAACTTGTAGATGCGGCCGTTCTCGTGAACCGACAATTCCGGCACCGCATGCTCGAGCTGATCCCGGGCCACGATCGCGGCAGGAAAACCCTTGGCATAGGCTTCCATCGCCGGGGTCTTGTAGGCCGCCGGGGAAACCGCGACGTAACCGGTCTTCATGCTCCACTCCGCCGCACGCTCCGGTGCCGTCATCCACTGGATGAATTTCACGGCCGCCTTCTGCTGCTCGGGGGATGCGCTCTTGAAGATGTAGAAGCTGCCGCCACCGGTCGGCGAGCCGCGCCGTTCCTTGGCCGGCAGCATGGCCACGCCGAAGTTGAACTTGGCGGCGTCCTTGACCGCCGTCAGGTTGCCCGTGGTGTGCCACATCATCGCGGTCTTGCCTTCGAGGAAATCGGTGCGCAGCGTCGCCCAGTCGATGCTGCCCATCGGCATGACATTGTGCTTGCGTGACAGGTCGACCCAGTAATCCAGCGCTGCAGCAGTCTTTGGCGCGGTGAGATAGACCTCGTTACCCGCGTCGTTCATCAACTTCTGGCCATTCTCGATGGCAAGCGCCTGCAGCATCCAGTAGGCGTAGCCGGTGGTCGGAATTTCGACGCCCCAGCGCGCGGTGTTGCCGGACGCATCCTTCTTGACGAGCTTTTTGGACATCTCGACCAGTTCGTCCCAGCTCGCGGGTGCCTTTTCGGGATCGAGGCCGGCTTCCTTGAAGGCGTCTTTGTTCCAGTACAGCACGATTGTCGAGCGCTGGAACGGAATGCTCCAGGTCTTGCCGTCGACCTGGCCGTTGGCCATGAACGCCGGATAGAATTCCTTGAACCACGACTTGTCCGCGACAAGTTCATCCATCGGCACGATGGCTTTCTCGTCCATCAGCGTGAAGACGTCGGTCGACAGCAGCACCGACAATTGCGGCGGTTGACCGCCCTTCATGGCCGTCATCGCCTTGGTCATCGTATCGGTGTAATTGCCGGCGTACACTGCGGTCACCTTGATGTCTGCATTCTCCTTCTCGAAGCGGGAGACCATGTCGTCGATGATCTTCGTCACCGGACCGCCCACCGCGACCGGATAATACATGGTCAAATCCACCGCAGCCGCCGGACGCGGGCCCAGCAACAGCGCCGCAAGCGCAGCCGCTCCCAGCAACATTGGTCGAAAAGCTATCATGTCATCCTCCCTTGTTATGTTTTTGCCGCCGAGACCGCCGTTGCGGTTTCAGCCAGACGCAACTCGCATTGTCTCATCGCCGGCCTCATCCAGCCGCCGCCCGGATTTCTGATCGAACTGATGCTCGTGAGCTGCATCCCAGCCCAACCTGACGTCATCACCTGGAAGAGCCTTGCTGAATCCGTCCTGCCGCACGGCAACCGGCTGGCCCTCGACTTCGCACAGAATGATGCTGTCGGCACCGAGGTGTTCGACGGTCTTTCCTGTCTCCGCGATCTCCTGGTCGAGTGACGACGGCACCCCCATAGGCTGG
>Ga0207706_10003131_pt1 | contig 15890 bp, 13 predicted proteins | sample KBSC53metaG_FD_184318 | JGI IMG/M metagenome (GOLD analysis project Ga0207706, IMG submission 184318) | Corn rhizosphere microbial communities from Kellogg Biological Station, Michigan, USA - KBS C5-3 metaG (SPAdes) (version 2) | ecosystem: Host-associated > Plants > Roots > Rhizosphere > Soil ... | reverse complement strand
CAACTGGGACGAGTTCGTTCGCACGGGCCAGTGGGATGTCGGCCGCACGCCTCCGATGGCGCTCGGCGTCGCGGCGGCCGGGGTCATAGCCGCGGTTGGCGAGGCAGCCGTGGAGTGGAAGGAAGGGGACGAGGTTCTGACCCATCCCCTGCCGCTACGGGACCAGGGAACATGGGCGCCATCCCTGATCGCGCCGGCGGCGCTGCTGGCGAGAAAACCGGAAGCTGTCTCGTGGGACGTCGCGGCGGCGTTGCCGGTCCCGGCGCTCACCGCCGCGCAGGTGATCGACGAGGCCTTGGGCATACACGCTGACGATGTGGTGCTGATCCACGGCGGCGGCGGAGTCACCGGCGGCTTGCTGGTATCGCTCGCAGCGGTCCGAGGCGCCGAGGTGATCGCGACCGCGGGCCCCGCGAGCCATGAACGCCTGAGCCGACTGGGGGCTTCCCATCTGCTCGACTACCACGACCCGGGCTGGCCCGAGGAGGCGCGCGCCCTCGGCGGCAGCTCGGGCGTATCCGCGGCTGCGAACGCGGCGCCAGGCGGATCCGCCGATGCGATCCGCACCGTGCGCGACGGTGGCCGGCTGGCCACCATCACCTTGGATCCGCCGAACGAGGAGCGCGGCATCGCGATTTCGTCGGTGATCGTACGGGCCGACGGCCCCACGCTGGGAGCGATGGCCGAGCTGCTCGCGGCCGGAAAACTGGACATCTCCGTGACAGCAACGTACCCGCTGGAAGACGCGGCTTCGGCGCTCGCCCAGGCAGTCGGTGGAGGCGGCGGCGGCGCTGTGGCGCTTCGCCCCTAGCCGAGGACCGGCCTCAGGTGCCGGCGTGGTCGCGCACGGCCATCGTGAAGCTTCGACTGCTGCGGGTCGCGCCCTCGGATGTGCTCGACGCCCAATTGATCGCACCACGGTCGTGAGCGAGCCGAGGCGATCTCGGTAGCCAGTGCGCGGCGGCGAGCAGCAGCATCAGCACGCCGTAGCGCAGCGCTCGGCGCGAGCGCCCGGCGCCGACATGTCACGCCCAGCCGTCGTCGGCTGCGCGGCCGGCTTCTGCAAGTCGCGCAAGGCAGGAGCGCGCTCAGCTCGCCGGCATCAGTCCGAGCTGGCCGAGCAGGTCGGCCTGATCGAAGTAGAGATGTTCCGAGGCCAGCTCGTCGCCGCGAACCTCATAACTCGACATCCAGCGGAAGTCGACCTGCCGTCCCGTGGCCGCGACATCGCCTGCCGGCGCGCGCATGACACCGGTGTGCGTGCCGATGAACCGGCCCTCGGCGGCGACGACGGATCCTTCGGCGAGAAGGCCCGACGTCTCAAGACGCCCGTCCGGAAACGCGTCCCAGAACACACCGAAGAACCCCATGACCTCCTCGCGGCCGTGCATCGACCCGTTCGGTGCGACGAAGTCGGCTTCCTCGCTCCACGGACTGGCGTCCGTGTCCCGTGCGTTGAACGTCTCGATATGCCGTTCGACGACGCGTTTGGGATCAGGCATCAGGCCGTACCTCCTATCGGTTGGCGTGCGCGGATACTCGCACTCTGCGGTCAGACCCTTGACAGGGCTTGACTTAGATCTTCGATCAGGTCCTCCGCGGCCTCCACGCCGCAGGACAGCCGGATCAGGTCAGCCGGCACGGCTGCGTCGGATTCGTCCACGGACTGGTGGGTCATCGCTTGGGGCACCTCGATCAGCGACTCCACGCCGCCGAGCGACTCCGCCAGCAGGAAGATCTCGGTGGCGGCGGCGATTCGGGTCGCGTCGGAGTGGCGGAACGAGACCATTCCGCCGAAGCCGGGCCAGCGCACGTCCTCCACACCCGTTGCGCCTGAGAGGAACTCGCTGACCGCGCGCCCGTTCTCGGTGTGCGCCGCCACCCGCAAATGGAGCGTGCGCAGCCCACGGTGGACCAGGAAGCAGTCGAACGGACCCGGCACGGCGCCGATCGCGTTCTGGACGAAGCGAACCTTCTCGTGAAGCTCCTCGTCGCGCACGACGACCGCGCCGCCGACCACGTCCGAGTGGCCGCCCAGGTATTTCGTGGCCGAGTGCACGACGGCGTCCGCGTCCAGCTCCAGCGGCCGCTGCACGATAGGCGTCGCGAAGGTGTTGTCCACCGCGACGATCGCGCCCTGACGGCGCGCGACGACGCCCTCGATGTCCACCAGGTTCAGCAGTGGGTTCGTCGGTGTCTCGACCCAGATGAGCCGGGTCTCGGGGCCGACGGCGCGCTCGAGCGCGTCCAGGTCGGTCTGGTCGACCATGTCGTGCTCGACGCCGAAGCGCTTCAGCACCTTGTCCACCAGCCGGAAGGTGCCGCCGTAGAGGTCGCGGGGGAGGATCACGTGATCGCCGGCATTGCAGTGCGCCGTGATCAGGGCGTGCGTGGCGGCCATGCCGCTCGAGAACGCGGACCCGAGCCCGCCCTCGAGCTCGCCGATCGCGCTCTCGAGCGCCGTGCGGGTCGGGTTCGCCGAGCGCGCGTAGTCGTAGTCCTCGACGAACTCGCCCGGGGACGGCTGCACGTAGGTCGAGGTCTGGTGGATCGGCGGGATGACCGAGCCGAAGCTGGGGTCGGGCTGGAGCCCGGCGTGCACCACGCGCGTGGCGAGGCGCTTGCTCACCGGGCGAGCGACTCGAGCAGGTCCGCGCGGGTGACGATCCCCGCGGCCCGGCCGTCCATGTTCACCATCAGGGCCTCGCGGCGGTCGGCGAGCAGCTCCACGGCCTCGCGCACGCCGTCCTCGGCGGACACGGCGGGGAAGGGCGCCTCCATCACCTCGACGATCTCCGCCGACAGGAGCGCGGGGTCGTCCATCGCGTGGCGGAGCAGCCCGCGCTCGCTCACCGACCCGACGAGAGTCTGCGGATCGTGCGCCGAGACGACCGGCAGCTGCGACACGCGGTGCTCGTGGAGGAGGGCCACCGCGTCGCGCACCTTGGCGTGGGTCTCGACGGTGAGCAGCGGCGGGATGTCGCCCTCGTCGTGCTTGCGCCGCAGCACGTCGCCGACGGTGAGCTCCTGCTCGCGTTCCAGGAAGCCGTACTGGCGCATCCACGCGTCGTTGAAGACCTTGGACAGGTACGAGCGCCCGCCGTCCGGCAGGATCACCACGACCATCGCGGACGGGTCCTCCACCTCGCGGGCGACCTGGTAGGCGGCGTAGAGCGCCAGGCCCCCGGAGCCGCCGGCCAGGATCCCCTCGGTCTCGGCGAGCCGTCGCGTCCACAGGAACGAGTCTCGGTCCGACACCGTGATGTACCGGTCCACGATCGAGGGGTCGTAGGTGTCGGGCCAGAAGTCCTCGCCCACGCCCTCCACGAGATAGGGCTTCACGCCCTCCTCGCCGCCCGAGTAGATCGAGCCCACCGGGTCCGCTCCGACGATCTGGATGTCCGGCTTCTGCTCGCGCAGGTAGCGCCCGACGCCCGTGATGGTTCCGCCCGTGCCCACTCCGGCCACGAAGTGCGTGATCTGCCCGCCCGTCTGCCGCCACAGCTCGGGACCGGTGGTGCGGTAGTGCGCCTCCGGGTTCGCCTGGTTGCGGTACTGGTTCGGCTGGAAGGCGCCCGGGATCTCCTCCGTCAGGCGGTCCGCCACGCGGTAGTACGACTCGGGCGACTCCGGCGGCACCTCGGTCGGCGCGACGACTACCTCGGCGCCGTACGCACGCAGCAGGTCGATCTTCTCCTTCGACATCTTGTCCGGCATCACGGCGATCACGCGGTACCCCTTGAGTGCCGCCGCGATGGCCAGGCCGGTGCCGGTGTTGCCGCTCGTCGGCTCGACGATCGTGCCGCCCGGCTTGAGCTTGCCGTCGCGCTCGGCGGCATCGATCAGGGCTATGGCCGCGCGGTCCTTGATCGAGCCGCCCGGGTTGAGGGCCTCCACCTTCGCGACCAGCTGTGGACGCAGGTCCTTGCCGAGGCGCGAGAGCCGCACGAGCGGCGTGTCGCCGACCGCATCCAGGATGGAGTCATGGATCTCGACGCCCGTTCCCGAGGTCGTTTCCATCGCACGCTCACGATATAGGCTGACCGGTCGGATGAAGGCGCTCGTCATCACCGAGCATGGCCCGCCCGAGGTGCTGCAGGTCGAGGAGCGGCCGGATCCCGCTCCCGGGGCGGGCGAGGTGCGCATCAGGGTTCGAGCCGCGGGGGTGAACTTCGCCGACCTGCTGGGCCGCGTGGGCCTGTATCCGGACGCCCCGAAGCCCCCCTGCATCGTCGGCTACGAGGTGGCGGGCGACGTGGACGCCCTCGGTGAGGGCGTCGAGGGCCTCGAGGTGGGCCAGCGCGTGATGGCGGCTTGCCGGTTCGGCGGCTACGCGCAGCTTGCGGTGGCCAACGAGGGCGCTGTCCTGCCGCTGCCCGACGGGTGGAGCTACAGCGAGGGCGCCGCGACGCCGGTCACCTATGCGACCGCCTACGCCGGCCTGGTCCGCTACGGCGGGCTCCGGGCGGGCGAGCGCGTGCTGATCCAGGCGGCCGCCGGCGGCGTGGGCATCGCCGCCACGCAGATCGCAAAGCTGGTGGGCGCCGAGATCTACGGCACCGCCAGCCCGCCGAAGCACGATGCCATCCGCGGCTTCGGGGTCGACCATCCGGTGGACTACCGCACGCACGACGTTGTCGACGAGGTGCGCCGCATCTCCGGCGAGCAGCATCCGATCGACCTGGCCTTCGACGCGATCGGGGGGCGCAGCTTCAGGCAGAGCTTTGCCCTGCTCCGCGCCGGCGGCCGGCTGGTCTGCTTCGGCGCCTCGGAGGTGCAGGCGGGCGAGCGCCGCAGCCCGCTGCGGGCGCTCCGCGTGATCGCGCAGATGCCGCGCTTCAACCCGCTGAAGCTGATGAGCCAGTCGAAGTCGGTGATCGGCCTGAACATGCTCACGCTCTGGGACGAGCACGAGTCGCTCGACGAGCTCGTCCAGCCGCTGCGCGCGTGGATCGACGAGGGCAGCCTCCGCCCGGTGGTCGCGCAGGAGTTCCGCCTCGACGACGGCGCCGAGGCACACCGCTTCATGCACGAGCGGAAGAACGTCGGGAAGGTCGTCCTGACGCTCTAGCCAGGGCTCGCCGCGAGCGTGCGCTCGGCGGGCCCGGCCTCGCGGGTCGGCAGCTGAACCGTCACGCGCGTGCCCCAGGCGGGGTCCGAGTCGATGCTCACGAGCCCACCCGCTCCGTCCACGATGCTGAACACGGTGGACAGCCCCAGGCCGGTGCCGCTGCCCGGCCCCTTGGTCGTGAAGAACGGGTCGAACGCCTTGGACAGAGTCTCCGGGTCCATGCCGTGGCCGTTGTCCTCGACCACGAGCCGGACGCTCGAGCCCACCTGGGTCGCCTTGATGGTCACACGCCCGCCGCCCGGCATCGCGTCGCGCGCGTTCAGAGTCAGGTTGAGGAGCACCTGCGTGAGCTGGCTCGCGTCCATCATGGTGGCCGGCAGCTCGCTCGCGAGCCAGCAGCGCAGCTCGACGTCCTCGCCGACGGTCTGGCGGAGCATCGGCTCCATGTCGCGGACGATCTCGGCCACGTCGAGCGCGATCGCGTCGACCGGTCGCCGGCGGCTGAAGGCGAGCAGCTGGTTCACCAACTCCGCGCCTCGCGCGGCGGCCTTCGAGAGCTCCTCGAGGTCGCGCCGCTGCTCGTCGTCGGTGGCCGCCTCGAGCGCGAAGTCCGCGTAGCCCTGGATGATCGCGAGCAGATTGTTGAAGTCGTGGGCGACGCCGCCTGCGAGCTTGCCGACGCTCTCGAGCTGACGCGACTGCTGGAGCTGGCCCTCGAGCTGCTCCTCGCGGGCTCGCGCCACGACGGCTCCGAGAACGTTGGCCACGGCCTGGACGAAGCTCACATCGTCGTCGCCCAGATCCTGTGCCCGCAGGTGGGTCAGGGCGAGCACGCCCCAGGGCCGGTCCTTGCGCTCGATGCGGGCGGCGACACCCGCGCCGCTGACCACGGTTGGAGCCTCTGCGGCGAGAACCGCGTGGCCGAGCTGCTGCAACTCGCCGGCCCCCGTATCGCCGCCCGAGTCGGCGCGCACGGTGAGCTCGATGCCGCCGGGGGCCAGCTCCAGCACCGCGACGTGCTCCGCCCGCAGGATCTCCGCCACCGCCTCTGCGGCGAGGCTCATCACCCGCTCGGGGTCGGAGGTCGCCGCCGCTCGACTGCCCAGATCGGCCACCGCGGCCTGCTGCTCGGCCTTGCGAGCGAGCTCGGCGGCCACGTCGCGGAGCGCCACGGCCTGCGCCTCACGGCGCACGGCGAGGAGCCATCGGATGACCCCGGCGCTCAGAGCCGCCAGCGCCAGCGCGAGCGACGGCACGATCAGGTCGCCGGTGATCGCGCCGTAGAAGAGCAGGCCGAGCGCGCAGCTGGCCGCCACCGCCGGGAGCAGCAGCGTGAGCCGGTCGTCGTCGCTGCGGGCGAGCTGATCCGTCTTCGGAGCCCAGGCCGCCCAGGCGATCGCCACCGCAGTGAGCACGTAGGGGAGATCGGCAGCCGAGCCGACCTCGTGGGCGCCCGACGCGACGAGATAGCTCCAGAGCAGGTCGCCGAGCGCGGACCCGAGCACCGCGACCGCCAGCAGCCCCCAGCGCGGGTCCGGCTCCCAGCGCCGGAGCGCCAGCACGAGGACGATCGCGACGATCATGACCACGTCGAGCGCGGGATACGCGAGCAGCGCGACCTGCTCGGCCAGCGGCTTGCCCGCGGTCGAGACATGCGGCATCAGCAGCTGGCTCGCCACCGCGCTCACCGCGCAGGCGGGGATCAGGGCGTCGAGCCAAGCCGTCGGCGGGACGCGCGGGCGCTCGGCGTGCACGAGGCTCGCCAGGGCTCCGAGCATCAGCAGGTAGAACGGTATCCAGAGCGCGTCGGCGATCGAGGGGTAGGGAGGCGCGGCCTGGTGCTCGTAGAGCGCAGCCCAGACGATGAATCCGGCGGCCCAGCTCGCCATGGCGGCCGCGAGCAGCGTCCACGCGTCCCGCTCGTGCCGCCCGCGTACGGCGCGTGCGGTGCACGCCAGCGCGGCACCGACTCCAAGGGCCCCGACGGGCCACCAGGAATCCGGATTCAGCCCGACCCACGTGCCGCCCCCGACGAGCAGGACGGCATATCCCGCGCCGCAGAGCGCGAGGCCGGCGAGCAGGACGCGGACCCAACCGGGGGCGTGCCGATTCAGATAGCGAACGGATGACATGGGGCTTTCACGAGCGAATCGGCCTCCCACGCGCAACCTTGAATGTGTACGCTTGCCGGGCATGACGTTCCTGGCCGGCCTTCGCCTCCTCCTTCTCCTCCCCCTTCGGGGGGAATAGCGCGTGGCGGCCGCCGATTGCCGCAAGTCAAAGGGGAGTAGCCGAAGGCCGAAGAAGGAGTAAGGGAACGACATGGACCGCACCGAGCAGAGCCGAGTAAAGATCTTCGACACCACCCTGCGCGACGGGGAGCAGTCGCCGGGGATCTCGCTCAACAAGCAGGAGAAGCTCGAGATCGCGCATCAGCTCTCGCGGCTGGGTGTCGACATCATCGAGGCCGGCTTCCCGATCTCCTCGCCCGGCGACTTCGAGGCCGTGCAGGCGATCGCGCGCGAGGTGCACGGGCCGGTCATCGCGGGACTGGCCCGCGCCAACGCCCAGGACGTGGACGCCGCCTGGAACGCGGTCAAGGACTCGGAGCGGCCGCGGATCCACACCTTCATCTCCACCAGCGACATCCACATCGAGCACCAGCTTCAGTCGAGCCGCGAGGACGTGAAGGGCCAGGCCCGCGCGGCCGTGGCACAGGCACGAGAGCACTGCGAGGACGTGGAGTTCTCGCCCATGGACGCCACCCGCGCCGACCTCGAGTTCACCGCCGAGGTGCTCCAGATCGCGCTCGACGAGGGCGCCACCACGATCAACGTGCCGGACACCGTCGGCTACTCGATGCCCGAGGAGTACGCGGCGATGTGGCGCGAGCTGTACCGGCTGGTCCCGGGCCTCGCCGGGGTGACCGCGTCGGTGCACTGCCACGACGACCTGGGCCTGGCCGTGGCGAACTCGTTCGCGGGCGTCGTGGCCGGGTGCCGCCAGGTGGAGTGCGCGATCAACGGGATCGGCGAACGGGCGGGCAACGCATCGCTCGAGGAGATCGTGATGCTGCTGCGCGTACGCGAGGCGGCGCACGGGCTGTGGACCGGCGTGGACACGCGCGAGATCGCGCGCACGAGCCGAATGGTGTCGCGGCTCACCGGCTACCAGGTGCAGCCGAACAAGGCCATCGTCGGGCGGAACGCCTTCGCCCACGAGTCCGGCATCCATCAGGACGGCGTCCTGAAGGAGCGCACCACCTACGAGATCATGGATGCGACCACGATCGGCCTCGAGGCGAACTCGCTGGTGCTGGGCAAGCACTCCGGCCGCCACGCGCTCCGCAACGCGCTCGAGGAGCTGGGCTTCCAGGTCGACGGGGCCGCGCTCAACACCGCCTTCAAGCGCTTCAAGGAGCTCGCCGACAAGAAGAAGAAGGTCACGGCGCTCGACCTCGAGGCGATCGTCTCGGACGAGATGAAGCAGGCGCCGGCGGCGTACGAGCTCGTGTCCTTCGACATCGAGGCCTCGTCGACGCGCTCGCCGCTCGCGCACGTGAGCGTGCGCCTGCCGGACGGCGAGGTGGAGTCCGGCAGCTTCACCGGCGACGGCCCGGTGGACGCCTTCTTCAGCGCGCTGAACGCGGCGACCGGGCACGAGGCGCGGCTGCGCGAGTACCACGTCTCGGCCGTGACCGGCGGGCGCGACGCGCTCGGCGAGGTGACCGTGCTGCTCGAGCTGGGCGGCCAAGTCTCGTCCGGCGTGGGCGTTTCGACGGACATCCTCGAGGCGTCGGGCAAGGCCTACCTGCGCGCGCTCTCGAACGCCCTCGCCAACGACGTCGCCGCCGAGGCGGAGCGCGTGCTGGAGCGCGAGGCGAAGAAGACACCCACCCCATAGGGGTTCGGCGCCAATAACCTGGGTACGGGCGGGCGCATGAAAGGACTCATGCTCGCCGCCCTGTGCGGCCTCGCTCTACTCGTCCCCGCCGCCGCCGCCAACGCGGCGACCGGCTCCACCACTAACAAGGGCCGGGTGGTCGTTGGCGCAAAGATCACCCGTTTCGCTGTCGTGGACCGCAACATCGTCGCTCGCGGTGTCCTCACCAGCCGGGTCGCCGGCGGTGGGCAGTCACAGCTGGCTCGGACGCCTGTCCGCTTCGCTGTCGCCGCTCAGGCAGGGCGCTGCAACGTCCTGACGCTGACGCTCAACGACCTGCAGCTGAGCCTTCTTGGCCTGAACGTCGACCTGAGCGAGGTGAACCTGCGGATCTTCGCCATCAGGCGGGGTGACGGCAGCGGGATCCTCGGACGGCTGTTCTGCGCCCTGTCGCGGAGCACGCTGCGGCTCGGTCGCGGGGCGAGCGCGGCTCACGCACAGAGGGTCGTGCGATCGCTCAACACGCGCCTCGAGGACCATCCGATGCGCGCCTTCCGGGCCACCGCCGTACTCGGCACGGACGAGGGCGCCTCGGCGGCGCAGGCCACGCAGACCTGCCAGGTCCTGAACCTGACGCTTGGGCCGCTCGACTTGAACCTGCTGGGACTCGTCGTCCAGCTCTATGGGCCGAGCCGTACCCAGCCCGTCACGCTGACGATCACGGCAACCCCGGGCGGCGGCGTCCTGGGCAACCTGTTCTGCAGCCTGGGCGCGCCCGCCTAGAAAGAGCAAATACGATCGGCGCCTTGGCCGCCGAGCCCTTCACCATGCGCGACGGTGAGCGCACCATCCGCTTCGGTGAGGGCTCAGCGGCCGAGGCGTCCGATCTGCTCGGGCATGGCGGCTTCGAGGGCTACACGCTCCTCACGACGGAGCGCGCGGCCGGAAGCGCGCCGCTAGAGCCGGCCGCGACGATCGAGGTGCCGTCCGGCCTCGTGGACGAGATCTCGGCGGCGCTCCTGCCCGGCGCCGGTGAGGGCCCGCTCGTGGCGCTCGGCGGTGGCCGCGTGATCGACACCGCCAAGGCGATCGGCGGCGTGACCGGGGCGCCGGTGGCAGCGATCCCGACGACGCTCTCCGGCGCCGAGCTAACGCCCTTCCACCGCCTGCCCGCCGGAGTAGAGGGCGCCCGCATGGTGCGGCCCTCGCTCGTCATCGCCGACCCCCGGCTGATGGCCTCGCAGCCCCCGCCCGAGCTGTGGGCGAGCGCGATGAACGCGCTGGCGCACGGGATGGAGGCGCTCTACACGCCGCTGGCGAACCCGGTGGCAGAGGCCGCCGCGCTGCGCGGCGCGCGGGCCATAGCCACCGAGGACGTGGCCGTCGGGGCGTTCCTGTGCGGCTGGGCCTCGGGCATGACCGGCTTCGCGGTCCACCACGCCACCTGCCAGGTCCTGGTCCGCACGGCGGCCTCCCCGCACGCTCAGACCAACGCCGTGATGCTGCCGCACTTCGCCGGCATGATGAGCAGCCGGGCGCCGCGCGAGCTGGGCGAGCTCTCGCTCGCACTGGGCGACCCCGACGGCAAGCCCGACGCGGCCGCCGGCCTGACCGCATCGCTCTCGGCCCGCTCCGGCCACACCCGCCTGGCCACGCTCGGAGTTCGGGAGGAGCATCTGCCGCCGGTGGCCGCCGCCGTCATGCAGCACCCCGCCCTCCGCAACACTCCGGACCCGCCGGGCGAGGACGAGCTGCTCGCGCTGCTGCGAGGCGCGCTCTAGCCGCAACTCCGCCCGTCCTCGGCTGTTTGCTCAGCATGCGGCGACCGGTGCTGATCGTTCCACTGGCCTTCCTCCTCCTGGCGCAGTGTGGGTCCGCGGTCGCCGCAACCATCCACCTGGACGAGCCGCACAGCGACCTGATCTATCGCGCCGGAAACGGCGAGCGAAACGACCTGCGGATCCGGGCGAGCCGGGAGTCGTTCGGGAACAACGAGTTCGTGTCCTTCTTCATCGAGGACTCCGTGCCGATTGCCGCGGGGAACGAATGCTCGCCGGCCGGCGGCGGCCCATCGTCCTACTTCGCACGCTGCCGTCTCGACCTGCCCTCGTCGGATGTGCGCCTGCGCGTGAGCCTTGGCGACCGGAACGACCGCGTCAGGGTGTTCGCCGACTATCCGCTCGAGACGCTGCTCCGAGGCGGCTCTGGCAACGACCGCTTGATCGGCGGGCCGGGCGCCGACATCTTCGGCGAGGGCAGCGCTCCGAATGGAAGCGACACGATGCGCGGGAAGTCGGGGCCCGGTGCGGCTTACCTGACCGACGACCGGGTGCGCTACGCGTGGCGTCGGCACGCCGTGCGAGCCGACCTCGCGGGTGACCGCGACGACGGCGAGCGCGGTGAGCGCGACCTCATCGGGGCCGACGTCGAGGGGATCACGGGCGGGCGGGGGAACGATCGCCTGAGCGGAAACGACGAACGCAACAGCCTCAAGGGCGACCGCGGCACGGACGTCATCGCGGGACTGGGCGGCTCGGACACGATCTTCGCGGGCGGCGGCGGAGGCGACGACGACGACACGAGCGACCGGCTCTACGGAGGCGCCGGCAGCGACGAGCTGTTCGGCAGCGCCGGCGACAACGTGATCGATGGCGGCCCTGCGGCTGACCTCCTCTACGCGAGACGAGGGCGCGACCGTGTCCGCGGGCGAGACGGCGCCGTGGACCAGGTCATCTGCGGAAAGGGCTCCGACACGACCGAGAACGACCCGTTCGACTTCCTCATCCGCTGCGAGCAGACGGACGCCGCCTCCGAGTCCCCCGCGGTGCCCATGTCGCTCAACATGTGGCAGGACTCACGGGGCGTGACGCGGGCGGATGTCCTCATTGGCTGCCTCGCGCGCCGCCCGGCGCAGGCGTGCGGTGGCACTGTCCAGCTCGAGCTCGCCGGCGAGCCGATCTCGCCACAGGTGACTTTCACGAGCCTGAGCGGACACAGGCAGGGCGTCGGGCTCGAGCTCGACCCGGTTGTGCAGCCGACCCGAGCGAACGACGTTGCGGTCCGCGTCCGCTCGCAAACCGGCGCGGGCGACCCGACCGACGACCTGTTCCCGGCCACCAGCCTGCTGGTCGCCTTCCCGTTCCTGAACTAGCCCGCGACTACTGAGACGCGCGCTCCAGGGCGGGCGGCGGCGCGGGCGTCGGTCGCAGCCTGCGCGGCGCCTCGGTCTTCCGCTGCTCCTGGCGCTCCGGGCTGATCATCACCACGTTCCAGGCCAGGCCCAGTCGCTTCATCGCGCGGATGACCACGCCGCCCAGGTCGATCTCCCACCAGCGCAGGCCGTGCATCGCCGAGCGCGGAAAGGCGTGGTGGTTGTGGTGCCAGGACTCGCCGAAGGTGGGCAGCGCCAGCCAGAACACGTTGGTCGACATGTCGTCGGTCTCGAAGCGTCGGCGCCCGAAGAAATGGCAGATCGAGTTGATCGAGAAGGTCAGGTGGTGCACCAGGAAGATGCGGACGAGGCCGGCCCAGAACAGGGCGGTGATCGCGCTCTTCACGTTGCCGCCCACGAGCCAGCCGATCGCGCCCGGGATCACGATGCCGAGCGTGACCCAGAGCGGGAACAGCCGGTTGATGACGCGCATGCCGCGGTCCTCGAGGAGGTCCGGCGCGTACTTCTCTGCGTCGACCGCCGTGGCGTGGTTGAACAGCCAGCCGACGTGTGCGTGCCAGAGCCCTCGCAGGGGGCCGGGCGTCTCGCCGTGGTGGTCCACGTGCGGGCTGTGCGGGTCGCCCTCCTCGTCCGAGTGCGCGTGGTGCTTGCGGTGGTCCGAGACCCAGCCGATCACGGGGCCCTCGACCGCGAGCGAGCCGAGGATCGCGTACGCGTACTCGACCGGCTTGTGGGTCGCGAAGGCGCGGTGGGTGAGCAGGCGGTGGTAGCCGACGGTGATGCCGATCGTCGAAAGGGCGTAGATCGCGAGGAGCAGGACCAGGTCCAGCGGGCCGAGGAGCTCGTTCCAGAGCATCGGTACGGCCGCGAGAAAGGCGACGAAGGGGAGCACCACGGCTCCGATGTTGATGTTGCGGTGTGCTCGAGTCATGCTGTCTGAAGGCTACGTACCAGAAGCACGGCCCGTTACTCATCGAGTCACCACATGGACGGGCAATTCTTGTAGCTTCCCTACAAATGGTCACCGAGCATCCGTGGGAAGCGTTGCCCCCCGAGGTGGCCGAGGTACTGCGCCCGGAGCTGGCCGCCCTGGCGGACGAGATCGTCGCCGAGCTGAGCCGCGGCGTCCCCGACTACGCGCGCCCGCTCGAGGGGCCGTTCGGCAAGGCGCTGCGCACCGGGGTCGAGGAGGCGCTGGGCCGATTCATCAGCTTCGTCGAGAACCCGGGCACCGATCCCGACGCGGGCCGCGAGGTCTACGTGGACCTCGGCCGGGGCGAGATGCGCGCAGGCCGCAGCCTCGACGCGCTGCTGGCCGCGTACAGGCTCGGGGCCCGCGTGGCGTGGCGCCGCCTCGCCGCGGCGGGTGAGCGCGCCGGCCTGCCGCCGCGCACGCTCTACACCCTCGCCGAGGCGATCTTCGCGTACATCGACGAGCTCTCGGCGGACTCGATCGAGGGGTACGCGCGCGAGCAGACCGCCGCCGCGGGCGCGCTTCAGCGCCGCCGCCAAGGGCTCGCCGCCCTGCTCGTGCAGGACCCACCGGCCGCCCCGGCGACCGTCGAGAGCGCCGCCGCGAACGCCGCCTGGCGGCTGCCGCGCAGCGTCGCGGTGCTCGTGATCGAGGCGGAGGGCGAGGAGCCCGGCGGTGGAGCGCCGGTGGAGCAGGCCGATCGGCTCGGCCTGCGGCTGGGGCCCGAGGCGCTCGTCGCCCACGTGGCGCCCTACATCGTCGCTCTCGTGCCCGCACCAGCAAACCGGCGCGAGCTCGAGCGCGCTGTGCGCGACCGCCCGGCCGCGCTCGGGCCCCAGGGCCCGTGGCAGCAGGCGGCCGTGAGCTTCGCGCGCGCCCGCGAGGTGCTCCGGCTGGCCGGCGAGGGCAGCATCGACGGCTATGACTCGCTGCTGGTCGCCGAGCGTCACAAGCTCTCGCTGCTGCTGGGCGCCGACCGGCGCCTGGCCCGCGACGTGGCCGAGTCGGCGCTCGCCCCGCTGGCCTCCGAGACGGAGCTCTCGCGCGAGCGGCTCGGCTCGACCCTCGACGCCTGGCTGCGCCACCGCGGCCGCACCGAGGCGGTCGCGAAGGCGCTTCACGTGCACCCGCAGACCGTCCGCTACCGGCTCGCGCGGCTGCGCGAGCTGTTCGGTTCGCGCCTCGACGACCCCGACGGGCGCTTCGAGCTGGAGCTGGCACTGCGCGCGCGTCGCATCGCCGGGGGGAGAACGTAGGCTCGCGCCTCGCCGGGGGGAAACGTAGACTCGCACGCACCGCGTGCTCGCGTGTACGCTCCGCGCATGGCAGGACCGCTCGACGGGCGCGTCGCCGTCGTCACCGGCGCCTCTTCCGGCATCGGTGAGGCCACCGTGCGCGCCCTGTCCGCCGCCGGCGCGAGCGTCGCGCTGGGCGCCCGCCGCACCGACCGGCTGCAGACGATCGCCGACGGCCTCGAGGGCCCCTCGCTCGTCCACGAGGTCGACGTGAGCGACGAGGAGCAGGCCCGCGGCCTGATCCAGGCGGCGCACGACGAGCTCGGTGGCCTCCACATCCTGGTGAACAACGCCGGCGTGATGCTGCTCGGCCCGGTAGCCGGCGCCGACACCGGCGAGTGGCGCCAAATGATCTCCGTGAACCTGCTCGGCCTCCTGTACTGCACCCATGCGGCGCTGCCGCTCATGGAGGCGGGCGGGGGAGGGGACATCGTGCACGTCTCGTCGGTGGCCGGCCGCCGCGCCGACGCCGGGGCCGCCGTCTACAACATGACCAAGTTCGGCGTGCACGCCTTCTCCGAGGCGCTCCGCCAGGAGGCGCTCCACGCCGGCATCCGCGTGACCACCGTGGCGCCGGGCTTCGTCGAGACCGAGCTTCAGGGCCACAACACGAACCCGCTCGTACGGCGCGCCACGGAACGGGCGCGCGAGCAGATCGGCGAAGTGCTGAAGGCCGAGGACATCGCGAACGAGATCGTGCACGCGGTCGCGCTTCCCTCGCACGTGTGCGTGAACGAGGTGGTCGTGCGGCCGACCGGGCAGGCGCGCTAGCACCAATTCCGCTATCACATACAGACGTATGTGATAACTTACGCCCGGCATGTCGTCCGGCAACGGCTCATTCGGCATCCGGCTCAGGACGCTCCGGGAGGGAATGGAGCTCTCCCTGCGCGACCTGGCCGACCGCAGCGGCGTCTCCGCGCCGATGCTCTCGCAGGTCGAGCGCGGTGAGACGAGCCCGACCCTCGCCGTGGCCGAGCGAATCGCCGGCGGGCTCGAGCTGAGCCTGTCGCAGCTCCTGCGCCTCGACGAGACGGACGGCGTCAGCGTCGTGCGCGCCGCGGAGCGCAGGCGCGGCGGCCGCCGAGCGCACCGCTACGAGGTGCTCACCCCGCCGCTGCCCGGCCTGCGCGCCGAGGTGTCACTCCACTCGCTCGCGGCGGGCGCCTCGACGGCCGGCCCCGACGACCCGCCGATGCACGAGCCGGGGAGCCGCGAGACCGCCGTGGTCGAGCAGGGCCCCGTCCGCTTCGTGTGCGGGGGCGTGGCCCACGACCTGAAGGACGGCGACGCGGTGACCTTCGACGCCGACCTGCCGCACCACTTCGAGAATCCCGGCGACGGCGAGGCGAGCTTCTACGCCATCGTCGCCGCCGGCCTGAGGAGGAGCTAGCTGTGCCAAGAAGTCTCTTTGACAAGATCTGGGACGCGCACGAGGTCGCCGACGCCCTCCTCTACATCGACCTCCACCTCGTGCACGAGGTGACTTCGCCACAG
>Ga0207706_10003129_pt1 | contig 15892 bp, 10 predicted proteins | sample KBSC53metaG_FD_184318 | JGI IMG/M metagenome (GOLD analysis project Ga0207706, IMG submission 184318) | Corn rhizosphere microbial communities from Kellogg Biological Station, Michigan, USA - KBS C5-3 metaG (SPAdes) (version 2) | ecosystem: Host-associated > Plants > Roots > Rhizosphere > Soil ... | reverse complement strand
CCGGCGTCACCTCGCCGCCCAGAAATTCACCGGCGCCGGTCATCACCGATGCCGGCGACGTCGGCCGCGTCTTGAGCCAGCCGCGCTCGTCGAGCTGTGCGCGCAGATTCTGCGGCGCATGGTCGTCGGTTGGCGTGCACGCGCAAACGAGCCACAGGTGATTCAAATACGAGCCGCCGAACGCACCCATGAAGAAGTTATCGGCCAGCGTGTACTCCTGCGCCCATTTCCACATCGGTAGCTTGGACCCGTCGTAATAGCCCATCGTCAGCGCACCCGCGTCGGATGCCGCGACGAAGCGGTCGTTGCGCCCACCGTTGATCTGCTCCTGATTCCGGTAGAACTCGTGGATCAGGTCGCGCGTGGCCGTCGACAGCGGCAGGTTGATTGGCGGCGCATCGATGCGAAACGGCCGGTTCGGCAGGTCACGCGGAAACGCGGGATCGGGATCCTTGCCCTTCCAGACCGGTGGCAGCGTCGCGAGCGCCTTGCCGTCGCGATCGACCTGCGTGTACTGCGCAGGCGTCGCGTTCGCGACCCCATTGGCGCCGGGAAACATGCCGTAGAGGTTGTCGAAGCTGCGATTTTCCGCGTAGATGACGACGATGTGCTGGATGCGGTCGAGGCCGGCGTGCTGCACCGGTGGCGCTGCGCACCCTGCGACCAGTGCAACCGTCGTCCATTGCAACAAGCGCTTCGTCACCCGTGCACGCGTCATGCTCGCTCCTGGAAGAATCGTCATTGTGCGGCGGCACGCGACAGCGCGGCCGTCATGGGTTGGCGCCCGTCAGCGCAACGTTCGCGCGCACCGTGCCGGCGCGCTCATGCCGCGCCGTGATCGCCACGGTGGTGCCCGCCTCGGCGCGCACGACCCACTCGACCTTCAGCCGGTCGTCGGTCACGTTGTAATCGGGCCAGAACGACACGCCGGTGTGCTTGTCGGACTTGCCTTCGAGCTGGCCGACATCGTCGCGCAACTTGCCGGTCGCAAGACTTGCGCCGGTCGGCAGCTCGATTTCGGCCACGATGCCGCGCACCGTCTTGCGCGCCAGCGCACGTTTCGATACGTACGTCGGCAGCCAGCCGGTGTTCTGGATCACCAGCGTCACTTTCCACGTTTCTGCACCCACGGCGATTGCGCCGGCATGCACGAGCTCGAGTTTCGGCGAGCACAGCGCCTGCCACAGCAGCCATCGCGGAAACCGTGCGAGCTCGCGCTCGAGCAGCGGCAGCGGCGGATTGCCGAAGTTGTGGAAACGGTCCCAGCCGCCAATCTCTACGTTGCCAAGCTGCGGATGCTCGAATGGCTTCCACGGCCGGTGCGCGGCACCTTTCAGCACGTCCTCGCTCCAGCGATAGAGCTTGAGGTCGTCGTCGATCGGATGGTCGCGAAACCAGTCGATGAACTTGTAGTCGGTGATGCCGGCCTCGCGCATCGGCGACCAGATCTCGACGACCCACGAGAACGCACCGAGATGCTCGTAGAGCCAGTCGAACGTGCCGCCGATCACCGACTTCGGGTGATAGCGGAACTCGTGATAAACGGAGATCGCCGGGTAGCCGGTGAGCTCGGTGCCCTTGCGACCCGCCGCCTGGTAGAACCACAGGTCTTCGGCATCCATCTCGTCGTCCGACAGGTGCTCGAACGGCCGCAGCAGCACGCCGCTCCACGTGTGGAACGTCGTGCCGCCGGTAATGTTCGGATGGCGGACGATGAAGTCGACGACGGCGCGGATCTCCGGCTCCGACGTCGGGTAAGGTCCGGCACCCTGCTGCTCGAATTCCTGGCGCCAGCTCGCCGGGAAATTGCGGTTGAGATCGAGACCGTGGCGCGGTCGCTTGACCTTAAGCGTGTAGCCATCGTAGTTGTCGTAGCGGCCCTCGGGAATCACGCGGTAATACGGGCCGCCCGTTTCGATGGGGTCGCGGCGCACCATGAGCCCGGGCTGCTCGGGATGCGACTTCCAGAGCCCGTTCGGATCCTCGATGCGCATCTGCAGGATGCGGCCGTCGCCGTCGAGGTCCTCGATCGACAGGCCTTCGGTGGGTTCCTCGTCGAACGGATACGCACGCGTGCTCGAACGCACCCACTTCGGATGATCGGAGAGGGCCCATTCGGCGCCGTCGGGATTGATCCGCGGACAGACGTAGAACGCCCGCGTGTCGAGCGCACGCGTCACGTCGGCATCGTGGCCGTACTGCGTGACGAGCGTGTGAAGAAAGTAAAGCGACGCGGCGGACGCGGCGACTTCCGTCGAATGGATGTTTCCGTCGATCCAGAACGCGGGCTTTTCGCTCGCCGGACCGGTCGCGCCGTTGGTCACCGTCAGCGTCCAGATCTCGCGGCCTTCGTGGCTCTTGCCGATCGCCTCGATCGTCACGAGCGCCGGATAGTCGCGCGCGAAGGCGTGGAGGACCTCGGTAAGCTCGGCGTAACGGTAGAAGCGATCGAAAGCGACGTGGGACATTGTGTGCGAGCGAGACGAGGCGAAGTTTGCAGGCCCGCGCACGAACGTCGCAAGCCCTTTGCAACGGGTGCCATCTTACGTCATCGCCCGCGGACGAACCGCTGCTGGTTTGCACGCAGGCGCCGCCCGCGGCTGGCCAAAAAGCCCCGACTACCGTATATTCATGCGGTATGGCATCGCCCGATCTGCTGCCGGCCTATGCCGAGCTCCACTGCCTGTCGAATTTCTCGTTCCTGCGCGGTGCATCGCATCCGGAGGAACTGGTCGAGCGCGCGAAAAGCCAGGGCTACGCGGCACTCGCGCTGACCGACGAATGCTCGCTCGCGGGTGCCGTGCGCGCGCATCTCGCCGCGAAGGACGCGTCGCTGCCGTTGATCCTCGGCAGCGAGCTCACGCTGGCCGACGGCATGAAGCTCGTGCTGCTCGCGACCGACCGCGCGAGCTACGGTGACCTGTCGCAGCTGATCACGCGCGGTCGTCGCAACGCGGTGAAAGGCACGTACCGGTTGACGCGCGACGACGTCGCCAGCGTCGCATCGACGTGCATCGCACTGTGGTTTCCTGCGCTCGACCTGCGCGCAGCGAGCGGCAGCGACACGTTGCATGACGCAGGCTTCATCCGTGACGTGTTCGCGGACCGTGGCCGGATCGGCGTGGAATTGCTCGCGCAGGCGGGCGATGTCGTGCGGCTCGCACAATGCCGCGCATTGTCGCAAGCGACCGGCGTGCCGCTCGTTGCGGCAGGCGACGCGCACATGCACGTTCGCGCGCGTCGCGCGTTACAGGACACGCTGACGGCGATCCGCCGGAAGGAAACGCTGGCCGATTGCGGTCGCGCGCTGCACCCCAACGGCGAGCGCCACCTGCGTTCGCGCGCACGTCTAGCCGGCGTCTATCCGCCGGAGCTTCTCGCCGAGACGCTGGTCGTCGCGCAGCAGTGCCGGTTCTCGCTCGAGGAATTGCGTTACGAGTATCCGGAGGAGATCGTGCCGCCCGGAGAAACCGCCGGGTCGTGGCTGCGCAAGCTCGTCGAGCGCGGCCTCGCCAGTCGCTACGGCATGCCGGAAACGCCGTCGGTGACGGCGGAGCCCGTTGCGTCCAGCGTCGATTCCGATGCGCTGCTGCGCGGCGACAGCGCGTTCCGCTGCACGACGGCACCCGCGAATGTCCGCGCGCTGATCGAGCACGAGCTCGCGCTGATCGCCGAACTCGGTTACGAGCCGTACTTCCTGACCGTGCAGGACATCGTCGCGTTCGCGCGCTCGAAGAACATCCTGTGCCAGGGCCGCGGATCGGCGGCCAATTCCGCCGTCTGTTACGCGCTCTCCATCACCGAGGTCGATCCTGCGAGGATGCAGATGCTGTTCGAGCGCTTCATCAGCAAGGAACGTAACGAGCCTCCCGACATCGATGTCGATTTCGAGCACCAGCGGCGCGAGGACGTGATGCAGTACGTCTACGGGAAATACGGGCGCGATCGTGCAGCGCTCGCCGCAACGCTCATCACGTACCGGCCGCGCAGCGCGGTGCGCGACGTCGGCCGCGCCTTCGGCCTCGACCTGGCGCAGCTCGACCGGCTGGCGGGTGTGTTCGCCTGGTGGGACGGCCTCGCCATTCATCGCGACCGGATCCGCGAAGCGGGTTTCGATCCCGACAACCCGGTCATCCGGCGCGTCATCGGCTTGGCCGGCCACCTGCTAGGCTTCCCGCGCCACCTGTCGCAGCACGTCGGCGGCTTTGTCATCGCACGCGGGCTGCTCGAGCGGATGGTGCCCGTCGAGAACGCGGCGATGAAGGACCGCACGGTCATTCAGTGGGACAAGGACGACCTCGATGCGATGGGCCTGTTGAAGGTCGATTGCCTGGCGCTCGGCATGCTGTCGGCGATCCGGCGCGCACTGGCGATGGTGTCGGACCTGCGCGGCACGACGCTGCGAATGCAGGACATTCCGGCGGAGGATCCGGCCGTCTACGCAATGATCCAGCGCGCCGACACGATCGGCGTGTTCCAGATCGAATCGCGTGCGCAGCAGTCGATGCTGCCGCGTCTTAGACCGCGGACGTTCTACGATCTCGTCATCGAAGTCGCCATCGTGCGCCCCGGACCCATCCAGGGCGGCATGGTGCATCCGTACCTGAAGCGTCGACAGGGCCTCGAGCCCGTCACGTATCCGAGCGAGGCCGTGCGTGGCGTGCTCGAGCGCACGCTCGGCGTGCCGATCTTCCAGGAGCAGGTGATGCAGCTCGCGATCGTCGCCGCGGGCTTCACGCCGGGCGAAGCCGACCGTCTGCGCCGCTCGATGGCCGCGTGGAAGCGCAAGGGCGGTTTGCAGATCTTCGAGCAGCGGCTCGTCGACGGCATGGGCGCGCGCGGGTACGCCGAAGCGTTCGCGCGACAGATCTACCAGCAGATCCTCGGGTTCGGCGAGTACGGCTTTCCCGAATCGCATTCGGCGTCGTTCGCGCTGCTGGTCTACATATCGTCATGGCTCAAGCACTACGAGCCGGCCGCGTTTTGCGGCGCGCTGCTGAACTCGCAGCCGATGGGCTTCTACGCACCCGCGCAGCTCGTCGGCGATGCGCGCCGGCACGGTGTGGACGTGCGGCCGCCCGACGTGACGATCAGCGATTGGGATTGCGCGCTCGAGGCCGCCGCCTGCGGCGCGCCGGTTGACGACGGCGTGTCGGCCGATGCACCCGGCAAGCCGGCGCTGCGGCTCGGCCTGCGGCTCGTCGGCGGCTTGACGCAGGCGGGTGCTGCGCGGATCGTCGCCGCGCGCAATGTCCGCGCGTTCGCGAGCGTGCCGGACCTGGCTTACCGCGCGAAGCTCGACCCGCGCGACCTCGCAGCACTCGCCGATGCCGATGCGCTGGCGCAACTCGCCGGCCATCGCCACGAGGCCGTCTGGGACGTTGCCGGCATCGAGCGGATGCCGCCGCTGCTTGGGGGTGCTGCGTTCGACGAAGCGCAGCCGGCGCTGCCGGTGCCGACGGAAGGCCAGGATATCGTCGCCGACTATCGCCGCCTCGGACTGACGCTGCGGCGTCATCCGCTCGCGTTGCTGCGCCGTCAGTTGCGCGAGCGACGCCTCGCAACCGCCGCCGAGATCCAGCGCTCGCCGCACGGACGCCTCGTGCGAACGGCCGGCATCGTCATCGGCCGCCAGCGGCCCGATACGGCGAGCGGCGTCGTGTTCGTGACGATCGAGGACGAAACCGGTGCGACCAACGTCATCGTCTGGCGCGACCTCGGCGATCGCCAGCGCCGCGAGCTACTGAGCTCGCGACTCCTCGGCATCTACGGCAAGGTCGAGCGCGAAGGCGCCGTCGTGCACGTGCTGGCCGGTCGCCTCGTCGACCTGACGCCGCTGCTCGGCGCGCTGCCCACCCATTCGCGCGATTTCCATTGACCGCGCGCAATTCGTGCGCCTCGCGCCACGAGAGCGGTGCTCGACACCGGGCGCATCCAATCCCGCCGACGGTCGCCGCGCTTATGAACCGCGCGCGCTGACGATCCTTCCGCGCACGTCACCGAACCCGATGCGGTAGTCCTTGCCCTGCGCCCAGCCGGTGAGAATCACCTCGTCGTCGTCTTCGAGAAACGTGCGTTCGGTCCCGTCCGTCAGCCGCAGCGGCCGCGTGCCGTTCCACGTCAGCTCGAGCAGCGAGCCGCACGAATCCGGCGTGTCGCCGCTGATGGTCCCAGAGCCAATCAGGTCACCCGCGCGAAGATTGCATCCCGACACCGTGTGGTGCGCGACCTGCTGCGCGACGCTCCAGTACATGCGGCTGAAATTCGTCTGCGAGATCGTCGTCGCCTTCTTGCCCTGGGTTGCGAGCGCCGCCTCGAGATGGATGTCGTACCCCTGCGGTCCGCTCGTCGCGAGGTAAGGCAGCGGCGCCGGATCCTGGACGGGCCCTTCGACGCGAAACGGCTGCAGCGCCTCCATCGTCACGACCCACGGCGAGATCGACGTGGCGAACGTCTTGCTGTTGAACGGACCGAGCGGAATGTATTCCCATTGCTGCAGGTCGCGTGCGCTCCAGTCGTTCAGCAGCACCATGCCGAACAGCCGGCTTGCTGCCGCATCGATCGGAACGGGTTCGCCGATCGCGTTGCCGACGCCGACGATGCAACCGAGCTCGAGCTCGAAATCGAGCTTCCGCGAGGGTCCGAATACCGGCTGCTTGGCCGCAGTCGGCTTCGTCTGGCCATTGGGCCGCAGCACCGGCGTGCCCGTGACGACGATCGAGCTCGCGCGCCCGTTGTAGGCAATCGGCACGTAGAGCCAGTTGGGCAAGAGCGCGTGCTGCGGATCGCGGAACATCGAGCCGACGTTCGTCGCGTGCTCCTTCGACGAATAGAAATCGGTGTAGCCCGAGACGGCCACGGGCATCAGCATCCGCGCCGCCGACTGCGGCGTGAACGCCCGCGCGCGAAGGCGTGCGTCGTCGCGCAGCCGCGCATTCTTTTCCTGCAGCAACTCGCTGATCGTGTTTCGCGCGCGTCGCCACGCGTCCGGACCACGCTCGATGAACGGGTTCAGCGTCTCGCGATTGAACAGCCGCTCGCCCGGGACGACGTCGAGCAGCTCGGCCTGCTCGAGCACCGAGAGGTCCAGCACCTGGTCGCCGATCGCAACGCCGACGCGCGGCGAATAGTTCGCCGGTGTCGTGAACACGCCGTACGGCAGGTTCTGGATCGGAAAATGCGATTCCCGCGGGACCTGGATGAAAGACTTCAGCTTGGGATCGTTGGGGTCCACGGCAGATCGATCTCGACGATGCGCGTCGTGCAATTCATCGGGTGCCGGTGAAGTGGCTCGCAAGGCCCTGCCAGCACGCCTGGTAGTCCGGTTGCAACTGCGGTGAAGCGAGCGCCTGCGGCGACGGGTGGATCACGTAGCGGCTTTCGAACATGAAGGCCAGCGTCGAATCGAGCCGTTGCGGTGCGAGCGCGGCCTCTGTGGCCCGCTCGAACGTCGCCGCGTCGGGACCATGCCCCGACATCGCATTATGGAGGCTGCCGCCACCCGGCAGGAAGCCTTCGGCCTTGGCATCGTAGACGCCGTGGATCAGCCCCATGTACTCGCTCATGATGTTGCGATGGAACCACGGCGGGCGGAACGTACGCTCCGCGACCATCCACCGCGGCGGAAACACGACGAAGTCGACGTTCGCGGTTCCGGCCGTATCGGAGGGCGACGTCAGCACGGTGAAGATCGACGGATCGGGATGGTCGAAGCTGACCGTGTTGATCGCATTGAAGCGCGCGAGGTCGTATTTGCACGGCGCGTAATTGCCGTGCCACGCGACGACGTCGAGCGGCGAATGGTCGATCGGCGCTCGCCACAGCCGCCCGCCGAACTTGGCGATCAGCTCGAACGCGCCCTCGAGATCGCTGTACGCCGCAACCGGCGTCATGAAGTCGCGCGGATTGGCGAGCCCGTTCGCGCCGATCGGGCCGAGCTCGGGCAGCCGGAGCATCGCGCCGTAGTTCTCGCAGATGTAGCCGCGAGCCGGCGCGTCCGCCTGCGCAAGCTCGACGGCGAACCGGACGCCGCGCGGCAGAAGTGCGATTTCGCCCGGGCCCACGCCAACGATGCCGAACTCGGTCGCGATGTTCAGCGCACCCAGTTGCGGAACGATGAGGAGCTCACCGTCGGCGTCGTAGCAATAGCGGCCCTCCATCGACCGGTTGCACGCATACACGTGGATCGCGATACCCGCTTGCGACGCGGCGTTGCCGTTGCCCGCGATCGTTGTCAGGCCGTCGATGAAATCGGTCGGGCGCGAAGGCAATGGAAACGGATCCCAGCGCAGCTGATTCGGCGACGTCGCGGTGCCGTCGAACGGCGCGCTGATGAGCGCCGGCTGCGGATATTCGACGAACGATCCGTGCAGCACCGCAGGCCGGATCCGGTACAGCCACGAACGGCGGTTCGCGTGCCGGGGTGCCGTGAATGCCGTGCCGGACAACTGCTCAGGGTAAAGCCCGTACGGTGCGCGCTGCGGTGAGTTCTGACCGACCGGCAGCGCGCCTTCGAGCGCCTCCGACGCGAGCTCGCTGCCGAATCCCGATTGATACCGCAGCGGGGCGCCGTCGTGCATCGCCATCAAGCGGCCGTGCTGCAAACGGGCGACTGCTCGATCTGCGCCTTCGCAACCGCGATCGGCGCGACCTGTCGCGGATCGACGCCGTTTTTCACGGCGGTGATCTCGGCGAGAATCGAGATCGCGATCTCGGGTGGCGTGCGGCTGCCGATGTACAGACCGATCGGACCATGCAGTCGGGCGATCTGGTCGTCGCTGAGATCGAATTCGCGCAGCCGCTCGCGGCGCTTCGCGTTGTTGGCGCGCGACCCGAGTGCACCGACGTAGAACGCGCGCGACTTGAGCGCCTCCATCAGCGCGAGGTCGTCGAGCTTCGGATCGTGCGTCAGCGCCACGACGGCACAGCGCTCGTCGAGCGCCAACGCGTTCACGGTATCGTCGGGCATCGTCCGCACGAGCGTCACGCCCGGCACGTCCCACGTCTCCATGTATTCCTCGCGCGGATCGCAGACTGTCACCTGGTAGTCGAGCCCCACGGCAATCTGCGCGAGATACTTGGACAGCTGCGATGCGCCGATGACGAGCATCCGATAGCGCGGTCCGTGGATTGTCGTCAGCACTGCACCGTCGAAAACCTGGCCGTCGTTCGCGCGCGCCGGATGCAGTGTCGCGCGACCGGTTGCGAGCTCGAGGCGGCGCGCCGTCAGGCGACCCGCCTCGATTTCGCGCAGCAGCGCGCGAATGCCGGACTCGCGATGAAGCGGCTCGAGCACGAGTCTTATCGTGCCGCCACACGGCAATCCGAACCGTCGCGCCTCGTCGGCGCTGACACCGTAGGTGACAACGTCGCAGCGCGTCTGCTGGAAGCCGTCGTGACGCATCCGCTCGATCAGGTCGTCCTCGATACAGCCGCCCGAAACCGATCCCGCGGCAAGCCCGTCGTCGCGCACGGCGAGCATCGCACCGTCGGGACGCGGCGAGCTGCCCCACGTCTTCACGACCGTGACGAGCAGCGCGCGATGGCCCGCTTCGAGCCACTCGTCGCATTTCTTCAGCACATCGAGGTCGACGCTGTCCATGTGGTCCCCTGGCCTGCAACGCTCAGCGGTATCCGCGAACGTACAGGACGATCAGCACGACGGCGATCGCCACGATCGCCACGTAACGTATCCACGGCGACCCGCCGGCGGGCGCGATCGGCGTGGCCGTGTCGTCCGCTGGCACGACGTCCGCTGCAGCAGCGCTGGCGGCAGGACCGGCCGCGCGCGTGACGAACCGCGCGAAGAAATCGTCGGCCATCTTCGCCGCGGCGCCATCGACGAGCCGCGAGCCGATCTGCGCGAGCTTGCCGCCGATCTGCGCCTTCGCGACGTACGACATCTCCGTCTGGTCGCCCGGAAGCGGCTTGAGTGTTACGCGGGCATCACCGCGCGCGAATCCCGCGGCACCGCCTTGCCCGTCGAACTGCAGCGTGTAGGTCTCCGGCTCCTGGATGTCGGCCATCGACATGCGCCCGTTGAAGCGCGCGGAGACGGGCCCGACGCGCGCCGCCATCACGACACGCCAGGCATGCTCGCCGTCCGGCTCCAGCGATTCGCAGCCCGGCAGGCAATCCTTGAGCACTGCCGGGTCGTTCAGTGCCGCCCAGACGACAGGTCGTGGGAGAGGGACGGTTCGGGTATTCGACAGTTCCATGAAAGGCTCGGTTCGGGGTTTGTCAGGCGGCAGGAGCAAGCGGACGGTGGCCGGCCTTGCCGGGTGCAGGCTTGGCGAGCGCATGCGCGAGATCGGTCAGTGTTTCGAGATTGTGCACCGGCAGGAAATCGTCGACATGCGGCAGTAGCGCGCGAATCCCGGCGGGGCGCGCTTCGAAGCCCGCATAGCGCAGCAGCGGATTCAGCCAGACGAGCCGCGCGCACGACTTGGACAGCCGTTCGGCCTCGAACGCAAGTCCATCGCCGGCGTCGGCATCGAGCCCGTCGCTGATCAGCAGCACGACGGCATTCTGCGCCAGCAGCCGCCGCGACCAGATCCGGTTGAAGTCGCCGAGACACTGGCCGATCCGCGTGCCGCCCGCCCAATCCTCGACGGCACCCGCCACACGCTCGAGCGCGACGTCGACGTCGCGGTGGCGCAGGTACCGCGTGATGTTCGTCAGCCGCGTGCCGAACGTCAGCACGTGCACGCGATGGCGGTCGTTGGTGATCGCATGGAGAAAGTGCAGCAGCATCCGCGCATAGCGGTCCATCGAGCCGGAGATGTCGCACAGCACGCACAGCGGCGGTGTACGGCGCCGCCGCGTTCGGAAGCGCAGCGGCGTCAGCGCGCCGCCCGCGCCCACGCTTCGGCGCAGCGTCGCGCGAAGATCGATCCGCTGGCCCCGCGCCGAGGCGACCGTGCGCCTGACCGGAACCTGTGGCAACGGCAGCTTCATCCGGCGCAGCAGCGCCTTGACCTCGGCGAGCTCGTGAACGGACATCGTCGCGAAATCCTTTTTCTGCAGCACTTCGCGCGCCGAAAACGAGAACGCCGCGTCGAGATCGGACTCGTCCTCGACGGATTCGCCGCGTGGAGGCGGCGGCGGCAGCATCGCCTGCGCGAGGCGGGCGGGGAGCTCGTCGGCAACGCCGCCACGACCCTGTACCTTGGGCAACATTGCAGCGAGCATCTTTTCGAGCAGGCGCGGATTGCGCCAGAAGAGGTCGAACGCCTGCTCGAACAGCACGAGATGCTCGCGCTTGGACACGACGACGGCGGCGAGCGCTTCGCGGAAATCGTCGCGGTTGTCGATGCCGACCGCTTCGACGGCCGCGAGCGCGTCGAGCACCTTGGCGGGGCCTACCGGCAGACCCGCAGCGCGCAGCATCCGGATGAAGTAGACGACGTTGTCGGAGAGGCGTCCGCGCGGCATCGCACCGAGCAGCGACGAAAGCGCCGCCGCGGACGGGGCACCCGCTGCCCCGGTTTCGCGCGGTTGGGTTTCGAAGGGCGGACGCATCCGCGTGTCACCCACGCGTCAAGCCGCCGCGGACTGTGCCTCGCGCACCAGCTTCGCCGCGACGTCGGGCGTGATCGCACCGATGTCGTCCTGATACTTGAGCAGCGCGCCAAGCGTGTCGGCGACGGTTTGCGGATCGAGCGTGATCCGGTCGAGCGCCACAAGGGCTTCGGCCCAGTCGAGCGTCTCGGCGATTCCGGGCGACTTGAACAGGTCCAGCGTGCGCAGCCGTTGGGTGAACGCGACGATCTCGCGCGCCAGCGTCTCGGCCACCGCCGGGCACTTGCGCCGGACGATCGCGAGCTCGCGCACCGCATCGGGAAAGTCGACCCAGTGATACAGGCAGCGCCGCTTGATCGCGTCGTGGATCTCGCGCGTGCGGTTCGACGTGATGACGACGATCGGAGGCGTCTCCGCCCGCAAGGTGCCGAGTTCGGGAATCGTCACCTGGTAATCCGACAGCACTTCGAGCAGATACGCCTCGAACGGTTCGTCGGCGCGGTCCAGCTCGTCGATCAGCAGCACCGGCGGTCCGCCTTCGTCGGGTGCGAGCGCCTGCAGCAGCGGCCGGCGCAGCAGGAAGCGTGTGGTGAAGATGTCGTGCGCCAGCTCGGAACGCTCGACGCCGCCCGCGGCCTCGGCGAGGCGGATTTCGATCATCTGCCGCGGGTAGTTCCATTCGTACACTGCGGCGGCCGTGTCGAGGCCTTCGTAGCACTGCAGCCGCACGAGCGGGCGCCCGAGACCTCCGGCGAGCACTTTCGCGATCTCGGTCTTGCCCACGCCCGCCTCCCCCTCGAGGAATAGCGGGCGCCTGAGTTTCAGCGCGAGGAAGACCGCGGTGGCGAGCCTGCGCTCGGCCACGTAGCTCTGCTGCTCGAGCAGCGCGAGCGTCGCGTCGACAGTGGCTGGAACCGGTGCTGCCAGCTTAGGCTCCGGCACAGGCAGCAACGGCCCGCGCCGCCATCACGGACACGAGATGCGCGCGATACTCGGCGGAGCCGTGCAGGTCGTTGTTCAATCCGCTCGCATCCACGCGCGTACCTTTCGCCGCGTCGGGCGTGAAGCTCTTGCGCAACGCGGCCTCGATTGCCGTCGCGCGGAAGACCGACGACGCCGCACCGGTCACGGCGACGCGAACGTCACCATTGCCGGCCTGCGCAACGAACACACCGACGAGCGCAAAGCGCGATGCCGGATTGGGAAATTTCGCATACGCCGCGCGCGCGGGCAGCGGAAATTCGACGGCCGTGATGATTTCGTCGGGCGCCAGCGCCGTCTCGAACATGCCCTTGAAGAAATCGTCGGCAGCAATGGCCCGCGCGTTCGTGCGCACCGTTGCGCCGCAACCGAGCACCGCAGCCGGCCAGTCGGCGGCGGGATCGTTGTTGGCGAGCGAGCCGCCGAGCGTGCCCATGTTCCGCACTTGCCGGTCGCCGATGCCTTCGGCGACCTTGGCCAGCGCGGGCAGCGCCCCTTTGACGACGTCGGACGCGGCAACGTCGGCATGCCGCGTCATCGCACCGATGACGAGCCGGTTGCCGTCCTTGCGCACGCCCTTGAGGTCGGGGATCGCGGCAAGGTCGACGAGCGTGCCGGGTTGCGAAAGCCGCAGCTTCATCGCGGCGATGAGGCTCTGCCCGCCGGCGAGTGGTCGTCCGCCGGAAGACTTCAGCGCGGCGGCAGCGGCGTCCAGCGTCTTCGGTTGCTGCACATCGATTGCGTACATGCAATGTCTCCTAGGCGTTCGGGCGAGCTTGCCGGATGGCTTTCCACACGCGATGCGGCGAGGCCGGCATGTCGAGGTGCGTGACGCCGACCGGCGCGAGCGCGTCGAGCACGGCATTCATCAAGGCGGCCGGCGAGCCGATGGCGCCGGCTTCGCCGCAGCCCTTGGCACCGAGCGGGTTGTGCGTGCACGGCGTCACCTTCGTATCGACCTGGAACGCCGGCATGTCGTCGGCACGCGGCAACGCGTAGTCCATCATGCTGCCCGTCAGCAATTGGCCGCTCGACGTGTCGTACACGCAGTGCTCGAGCAGCGCCTGGCCGATGCCTTGCGCCACTCCGCCGTGCACCTGTCCTTCGACGATCATCGGGTTGATGATGTTGCCGAAGTCGTCGGAGGCCGTGAACGCGACGACCTGCACGACGCCGGTCTCGGGATCGACCTCGACTTCGCAGATGTGCGTCCCTGCCGGATACGTGAAGTTCGTCGGATCGTAGAACGCCGTCTCGTTGAGCCCGGGCTCGAGCTTGTCGAGCGGATAGTTGTGCGGCACGTAGGCCGTCAGCGCGACCTCGCCGAACGTCTTGCTGCGGTCGGTCCCTGCGACCGTGAACTTGCCGTCGTGGAACTCGATGTCGGACTCGGCGGCCTCGAGCAGGTGCGCTGCGATCTTCTTGCCTTTGGCGATGATCTTGTCCAGCGCCTTGACGATTGCCGTGCCGCCGACCGACAGCGAGCGCGAACCGTAGGTGCCCATTCCGAACGGAACGCGACCCGTGTCGCCGTGGACGACGTCGACGTTGTCCACCGGCACGCCGAGGCGCGCCGCGACGACCTGCGCGAACGTCGTCTCATGGCCCTGGCCGTGGCTGTGCGAGCCCGTGAACACCGTGACGCTGCCCGTCGGATGCACGCGCACCTCGCCGGCCTCGAACAATCCCGCGCGCGCCCCGAGTGCGCCGGCGATGTTCGACGGCGCGAGCCCGCAAGCCTCGATGTACGACGCATAGCCCAGACCGCGCAGCTTGCCGCGCTGCTTCGCTTCGGCCTTGCGCGCCGCGAATCCCGCGACGTCGGCCATCTCGTTCGCCGCATCGAGCGTCTGGTCGTAGTTGCCGATGTCGTAATTCAATGCAACGGGCGTCTGATACGGAAACTCGCGGATGAAATTGCGGCGTCGAAGCTCGTCCTGCGCAATGCCGGTTTCAACGGCCGCCTGGTGGACGATTCGCTCGACGACGTACGTCGCCTCGGGTCGCCCCGCGCCGCGATAGGCATCGACCGGCGCCGTATTCGTGAACACGGCGGTCACTTCGCAGTGGATCGCCGGCGTCGTGTACTGGCCGGCGAGCAGCGTGGCGTACAGAATCGTCGGGATGCACGATGCGAACGTGGACAGGTACGCGCCCATGTTGGCCGTCGTCTGCACGCGCAGCGCGAGGAACTTGCCGTCCTTGTCGAGCGCGAGCTCCGCATGCGTGACGTGATCGCGGCCGTGCGCATCCGACAGGAACGATTCGCTGCGCTCGGCTGCCCACTTGATCGGGCGATTGACGCGCTTCGACGCCCACACCATCGCCGTCTCTTCGGGGTACAAATAGATCTTGGAACCGAAGCCGCCGCCGACGTCCGGCGCGATTACGCGCACCTTGTGCTCGGGCAGGCCGAGCACGAACGCCGTCATCAGCAACCGCTCGACGTGCGGGTTCTGGCTCGTCACGTACAGCGTGTAGGCATCATCGGCGCGGTTCCACGACGCGAGCGCTGCACGCGGCTCGATCGCATTGGGCACGAGCCGGTTGTTGACGAGGTCGAGCTTCGTGACGTGCGCGGCCTTGGCGAACGCCGCATCGACAGCCGCCTTGTCGCCCAGCGCCCACGTGTAGCACCTGTTGCCGGGCGCTTGCTCGTGGATCTGTGGCGCGCCGGGTTTCAATGCATCGACGGAACTGACGACCGACGCCAGCACGTCGTAATCCACTTCGATCTGCTCGGCCGCGTCCTTCGCCTGGTCGATCGACTCGGCGACGACGATCGCGACGGCATCACCGACATAGCGGACCTTCCCTTGCGCGAGGACCGGATGCGGCGGCTCGTTCATCGGCTTGCCATCGGTGCCGGTGATGAGCCAGCCGCACGGCAAGCCGTTGACGCCGGTCAGGTCGGCGCCGGTGAACACGCCGACCACGCCCGGCGCAGCCTTCGCCTTCTTCACGTCGATCGCGCGGATCGTCGCGTGCGCATGCGGCGAGCGCAGGAAATAGGCGTGCGTCTGCCGCGTCATCGTCACGTCGTCGGTGAACTGACCCGTCCCAGTCAGGAACCGGGCGTCTTCCTTGCGCAGCACCGGTTGGCCGATTGCGCTGGCAATGCCCGTCGAATCGTTGGCACCCATCGTCGTCTCCCTAGCGGCCCATCTCGGCGGCGCCCTGGCGCACGGCCTTGACGATGTTGTGATACCCGGTGCAGCGGCAGATGTTGCCTTCGAGTTCGGCGCGGATCGTCGCCTCGTCGGCGTTCGGATGCCGGTTCACGAGATCGATGGCGCTCATCACCATGCCCGGCGTGCAGAAGCCGCACTGCAGCCCGTGGCACGCGCGAAACGCCGCCTGCATCGGATGCAGCGCGCCATCTTCGGCGGCC
>Ga0207706_10003127_pt1 | contig 15894 bp, 12 predicted proteins | sample KBSC53metaG_FD_184318 | JGI IMG/M metagenome (GOLD analysis project Ga0207706, IMG submission 184318) | Corn rhizosphere microbial communities from Kellogg Biological Station, Michigan, USA - KBS C5-3 metaG (SPAdes) (version 2) | ecosystem: Host-associated > Plants > Roots > Rhizosphere > Soil ... | reverse complement strand
AGCGGCAGGCCCACGCGGACGCCGTCGCGCGCCGAGCGGTAGGCCGCGATGATCACCTCGAGCGAGCGCAGGCCTTCGTAGCCGTCGACCGCGGCATCGGTCTCGCCGCGCAGCGTGCGGATCACGTTGTCGTAGTACAGCGGGTGGCCGAAGCCGTAGACCGAGGGTGGCGCGTAGTTCGCGTCCATCACCTGATCGTCTTCCGGCCGCTTGTCGGCGAACTCCCAGTGCTGGATCTGGTTGACGGCCACGCCGCCGATGCGGACCGTGCCGTGCTCGCCCAGCACCGTGATGCTGCCCTCGAAGTTCTTGTTGTGCGTGAGCATGGTCACGTTGATCGAGGCCAGGCCGCCCGAGCGCAGGCGCAGGCTCATCACGCCGGTGTCTTCGGCCTCGATGTCACGCGCCAGCGTGGCGGTGTAGGCATGCACGTTGTCGACCGGGCCGACGAGCCAGTCGACCATGTCGACATAGTGGCTGGCCTGGTTCATGAACGCGCCGCCGTCCAGATCCCAGCGGCCGCGCCAGCGGGCATCGTCGTAGTAGCTTTGCGGCCGCGTCCAGAAGACGTTGACGTTGACCATGAAGATGCGACCGAAGCGCTTGGCCTCGATCGCGCCCTTGAGCAGCTGCATCGTCGTGTTGAGGCGGTTCTGCTTGACGACGAAGAGCTTGACGTTGGCGTCGCGGCAGGCGCGCACCATCTGCATGCCCTCGTCGAACTTGGTCGCCATCGGCTTTTCGGACAGCACATGGCGCCCGGCCTGGGCAACGCGGATCGCCTGGCGCGGATGCAGGCCGCTGGGCGTGGCCAGCACGACGATGTCGGCATCGCTCTCGGCCAGCAGCGCGTCGAGGCTGGCGAAGCCGGCCGCGCCGGTCTTCTGCACCGCGGCTTCCAGCGCCTGCGGCCGGTTGTCGCACACGGCCACCAACTCGGCGCGGTCGGCATGGCGCTCGATCGACGCCACATGGTTGGCCGAGATGCGGCCGCAGCCGACCAGGGCAAAGCGGATCTTGCGGTCACGGATCGGCAGGCTGACGCTCATGGAGAGGGGGCGAAGGGAAAAGCTCTCGATTTTAAGGCCGGGGCATCGGGGAAGGCGGTGCGGCTCGCCTAAAATTGCAGCAAATTCAATGAGTTGACGATGACCGACCACACCACGCCCCCGCTGACCACCGACGAGAACCAACTGATCGCGGAGCGGCGCGAGAAACTGGCAGCGATCCGCAAGGCGGGCATCGCCTTCCCCAACGACTTCAAGCCCACGCACCACGCGGCCGACCTGCAGCGCCAGTACGGCGCCATGCCCAACGAGGAGCTGGAGCCGCAGAACGTGCAGGTCGCCATCGGCGGGCGCCTGATGCTCAAGCGCATCATGGGCAAGGCCAGCTTCGGCACGGTGCAGGATGCCTCCGGCCGCATCCAGCTCTTCGTCACGAAGGATGGCGTCGGCGAGCAGGCCTACGACGCCTTCAAGCACTGGGACCTCGGCGACATCCTCGGCGCCGTCGGCACGCTCTTCAAGACCAAGACCGGCGAGCTCTCGGTGCGCGTGACGAGCGTGCGCCTGCTGACCAAGAGCCTGCGTCCGCTGCCCGACAAGTTCCACGGCATGACCGACCAGGAGCAGAAGTACCGCCAGCGCTATGTCGACCTGATCACCGACGAAACCGCCCGCGCCCGCTTCGTCGCGCGCAGCAAGGCGGTGAGCTCGATCCGCACCTTCATGGTCGAGCACGGCTTCCTCGAGGTCGAGACGCCGATGCTGCACCCGATCCCCGGCGGCGCGAACGCCAAACCCTTCATCACGCACCACAACGCGCTCGACCAGGAGATGTTCCTGCGCATCGCGCCCGAGCTGTACCTCAAGCGCCTGGTGGTGGGCGGGTTCGACCGGGTGTTCGAGATCAACCGCAACTTCCGCAACGAAGGCATCTCGGTCCGGCACAACCCCGAGTTCACGATGATGGAGTTCTATGCGGCGTACTGGAACCACCACGACCTGATGGACTTCACCGAGCAGGTGCTGCGCCATGCCGCGCGTGCCGCCACCGGCTCGGCCAGCCTCACCTACGCCGGCAAGCCGGTCGACCTGGACAAGCCGTTCGCCCGCCTCTCGGTGCGCGACTCGCTGGTGGCCCACGCCGGCCTCACCGCCGAGGAAGCCGACAACGCCGAGGTGCTTCACTCCAAGCTGAAGGCGCTGGGCGAAGAGCCGCCGGCGCACTGGAAACTGCCGGAGCTGCAGTTCGGCATGTTCGAGGCCGCCGTCGAAGAGAAGCTGTGGCAGCCGACCTTCATCATCGACTATCCGGTCGAGGTGTCGCCGCTGGCCCGTGCCTCCGACACCAACCCGGCGATCACCGAGCGCTTCGAGCTCTTCATCACCGGGCGCGAGTACGCCAACGGCTTCTCCGAGCTGAACGACGCCGAAGACCAGGCCGCGCGCTTCCAGGCCCAGGTCGCCAACAAGGATGCCGGCGACGAGGAGGCGATGTACTACGACGCCGACTTCATCCGCGCGCTCGAGTACGGCATGCCTCCGACCGGCGGCTGCGGCATCGGCATCGACCGCCTGATGATGCTGCTGACCGACAGCCCGAGCATCCGCGACGTGATCCTGTTCCCGGCGCTGCGCCGCGAGAGCTGAGCCAATGAGCGACAGCCGGCTCCCCACGCTTGCCGCCATCGAGGCGGCGGTGTGGAGCGAGCTGGCGCGCTGCACCGCGGAGCGCAGCCATGGCTGGCGCACCGCGACGCTGGCCACCGTCACGCCCGAGGGCCATCCCGATGCGCGCGTCGTCGTGCTGCGCGAAGTGGAGCCCGAGCAGCGGCTGCTGCGCTTTTTCAGCGACGCCCGATCACCCAAGCTGGCGCAGCTGCGGGCAAGGCCCGAGGCGGCCGTCGTGCTGTGGTCGCGCGAACTCGGCTGGCAGCTGCGGCTGCGCGCCACGCTGCAGGCCGAGACCGACGGGCTGGCCGTCTCCTCGCGCTGGGCGCGCTTGAAGATGACACCCGCCGCACAAGACTACCTGGCGCCGCAGCCGCCCGGCAGCGAGCTGGCGCGGCCGACCCCCGAGCGCGGCACGCGCGGCTTCTTCGCCGTCGTCACGGCGCAGGTGAGCACGATCGACTGGCTCGAGCTGCATCCCGCCGGCCATCGCCGCGCGGTCTTCGGCGACGGCGCGCCGCGCTGGCTGCAGCCCTGAGCGGGCCCCACAAACGTCAACGCCCCGAGGTGGGGTTCACCACGGGGCGTCTTCGCGTGTTCAGGGGAATCTGTTCACAACGGACCTCGCTTCGCCGGGATCGCCGTGTCGCGAAAGTCCTTGGGGCGGTACTGTAGTGACCCCGTGTGGATTTTCATACTGCAGCGCAGCAAAGATCGTGTTGCGATTCACGAAACAATCCGCTGGCCGCACCGCCGATCACCGATGCTTGAACTCCGGCTTGCGCTTCGCGAGGAAGGCGTCCATGCCTTCGCGCTGGTCTTCGGTGCCGAACAGCGCATGGAACATGCGGCGCTCGTAGGCGATGCCTTCCGACAGCGGCCCTTCGAAGGCGCGGTTCACGCACTCCTTGGCAAGCATCACGCTCGGCTGGCCCAGCGCGCAGATCACCGCGGCGGCGCCGAGCGCCTCTTCCATCAGCTTCTCGAGCGGCACCACGCGCGACACCAGCCCTGCCCGTTCGGCCTCGGCCGCGTCCATCATGCGGCCGGTGAGCACCATGTCCATCGCCTTGGCCTTGCCCACCGCGCGCGGCAGGCGCTGCGTGCCGCCGGCGCCGGGCACGATGCCGATCTTGATCTCGGGTTGGCCGAACTTGGCGTTGTCGGCCGCGATGATGAAGTCGGCCATCATCGCCACCTCGCAGCCGCCGCCGAGCGCGAAGCCGGCCACCGCGGCGATCACCGGCTTCTTGACCTGGCGCATCGTTTCCCAGTTGCGCGAGATGTAGCCGGTCTTGTAGACGTGCATGAAGTCGTACTTCGCCATCGCGGCGATGTCGGCGCCGGCGGCGAAGGCCTTCTCGCTGCCGGTCACGACGATGCACCCTATGGTGTCGTCCTTGTCGAAGGCCAGCAGCGCGTCGCCCAGCTCGTCCATCAGCTGGTCGTTCAGCGCATTCATCTGCTTCGGGCGGTTCAGCGTGATCACGCCGGCCTTCATGGGGCCGTCGCCGTGCACGCTGGTCAGGATGCATTCGTAGTTCATCACAGGTCTCCGATGGTGGGGCGGGGAGGACTATACGGGCGGCTCGGGGCCGGCGCCGGCGCCGCGGCGCCCCCGGCCTGGCGCGGCTTGCGCTGCAGCATCAGGTCCATGTAGATCTCGGCCGTCTGCTCGATGCGGATGCGCGCCGGCAGGTATTGCAGGCCGGGCGCGAACCAGGCCTCGACCAGCAGCTCGTTGGTGCGGCGCTTCAGGCTGCGCGGCTTCACATGCACTACCTGCACCTCGCCGAACGGCGTATAGAGGGTGTCGGTCTCGAGCACGTCGTAGACCCAGCGGTCGACGCGGCGCGGCAGCGCGATCGGCAGCTCGATCGAGCGGCCGGTCTGCAGCTGATCGGGTCGGGTCGTGAAAAACCAGGTCAGCTGGACGAGCTGGCTGGCGGTGTCCTGCACGCCCGGCAGGCGCTCGTGCAGCGCACCGTTGGCCAGCACGATGTGCGTCGGCTCGAAGACCAGTGCCTCGCGACGCTCGTTGAAGCCCACGCGCGTGAGCTGCTCGTAGCGGCGCGGGCTCAGCCCGTGCTCGGTCAGCTCGCCATCGCTGGTCATCTTGCGCGAGCCCACCAAACCCACCGACACATCGAGGTGCACCTGGTAGTGCGTGCCCTCGCGGATCCAGCGCACATGGGCCGTGCCGTTGACCGGCCCGCGGAACTGGCCGGTCAGCTCGTAGGACAGCTCGGTCGACGGCGGCCATTCGAAGGCCGGGCCTGCCGGGGCCGAAGCCGCCGCCTGCGCGGCCGCCACCGCGGCGCTCGCAGCGGGTGGCGTCGGCTCGGGCGCGCTGGCCGGCTGTTCGGGCGGCACGGCTTCCGCGACGCGCTCGGGTTCCGGCTCCGACACGGGCTCCGGCGCGGAGGCCGCCGGTTGCACGGGGGCCGCCTTCGGCCTTCGAGCCGGCGGGCGCGCCGGGCGTGGCGATGCGGCGGGCGGCGCCGTCGGCTCCAGCTCGTGCACGAAGCTCACTTCCAGCCGCTTGGGCGACTCGTCGGCGCTGCCCCAGCCGAGCCGATCCTCCTCGAGGCGGGAGGCGATCCAGCCATGCAGCGCGGTGACGAGCAGCACCAGCAGCAGCGCCGCCAACCGGCGGCGCCGGCGCCGCAGGGTCAGCCGTTCAGCCATGCGCGGCGCAAGGCCACCGCGGCTTTGGGCGCCTTGTCGGCGAGCGCCAGGCTGGGCGTGCGCGGCAGCTCCGAAGCCTTGGGCGGCGCGACGCGCACGCTGAACACGCGCTGGTCGCGCACCGCCAGCAGCTCGAACGATCCGCCTGCCTGCAGCCAGGCGAGCGCGTCGTCGAGCCGGCGGATGCGCCAGCCGTCGGCGGCCAGCAGCTCGTCGCCGGGCGACAGCCCTGCCCGTTCGGCGGGGCTGCCGCGCAGCACCGATTTCACCTGGATGCCGCTGACCGGGCCTTCACTCAGCTTCAAGCCCAGTGCGGCGGCCAGGCCGCCCGCGGGTTCGTCGCGCAGCGAAATGCCGGCGCGCTCGAGCAGCGCCGGCAGCGGCAGGTCCTCGGTGCCATGCACCCAGGCCTCGAGCTCTTCACGCAGCGAGCGGCCCGCCACGGCGTGCACAGCCTCGGCGATGTCCTGCTCGCTGATCGGGCCGCCGCCGCTCTTCGCCCACAGGCGCTGCATCACCTGGTCGAGCGTCGCGCCGCGCCGGCCTTCGCTGCGCAGCGTGAGGTCCAGCGCCAGCGCGACCAGCGCGCCCTTGGTGTAGTAGCTCACCGTCGCGTTGGGCGTGTTCTCGTCCTGCCGGTAGTACTTGACCCAGGCGTCGAAGCTGGCCTGCGCCACGCTCTGCACGCGGCGCCCCGGCATGCCGAGCACGCCGGCGAGCGTCTTGCCCACCAGCTTGAGGTAGCGCGCCTCGTCGATCAGCCCACTGCGCACCAGCATCAGGTCGTCGTAGTAGGAGGTGAAGCCCTCGAAGAACCACAGCAGCTCGGTGTAGTTCTCGCGGGTGTAGTCGTAGCGCGCAAACTCGGCGGGCTTCAGGCGCTTGACGTTCCAGGTGTGGAAGTACTCGTGGCTGATCAGCCCGAGCAGCGTCACATAGCCCTCGGTCTGCCCGGCCTGCCCGCGGCGCGGCAGCTCGCGGCGGGCGGCGATCAGCGCGGTGCTGGCGCGATGCTCCAGGCCGCCGTAGCCGTCTTCCACCGCATTCAGCATGAACACATAGCGCTGGAAGGGCGGCTTGCTGGCGCCCTTCTTGCCCGGTTGGCCATGCCAGAAGGCGATCTGCGCCTCGCAGATGCGCTTGGCATCGGCCAGCAGGCGTTCGCCGTCGAAGCTGGGCAGCGCGCCCGCCACGACGAACTCATGCGGCACGCCGGCAGCCTCGAAGCGGCCGCGCCAGAAGCGGCCCAGCTCCACCGGGTGGTCGGCCAGCTCGTCGTAGTCGGCCGCCTGGTACTCGCCGCGCTTGGCGCCGGGCGGCATCGCAGTGGCGACCTCCCAGCCCTTGGGCAGCGATTCGAGGCGCACCTGGTGCGGCTCGGCCTCGCGGCCCTCGACGCGCAGGCACAGGCTGGTGTGGTTGAAGAAGCCACGGTTCGCATCGAGGAAGGCAGTGCGAACCGAGGTGTCGAAGGCGTACACGAGGTAGCTGACCAGCAGCGGCGCCTTGCCGCCGCACCGCGCCAGCCAGGTGGTCTTGTCGAGCTGTTGCAGCGGCACGCTGCGCTTGCCCTGACGGGCCTCGAGCTGCGACAGGTGCCGGCCGAACTCGCGCACCATGTAGCTGCCAGGGATCCACACCGGCAGGCTGAGGCGCTGCTCGGCCGCCGGCTCCGGCACCTCGAGCGTCACACGGAACAGATGGGCGTGCGGGTCGGCGACGGCAATGCGATAGGCAATCATCGAATCGTGGGTTGAATCGGGTTCAGGCGTTGGCGGCGGCGACGAAGCAGCTGAAGGCAGCCACCGCGCTGAGGCGGAAGCGCAGCGTCAGCCAGTGCGCGAGGCCTTCGGCCGGGTAGACCTTGCGGTCGACGAGGTAGCACGCCACCAGCATCACGCCCTCGACGACGAGGCCGGAGTACGGCGGCATCATCACGCCGACCCAGGCGATGCCGGTGGCGAGCAGCCCCCAGCTGAACAGGCGCGGCGCCGGGTCGGCCTGGCGCATCGCCAGCCCCCAGTGGATGCCGCCGAGGAACGACACCACCAGCCCGGCATAGACCGAGAGGCCGAGCGTCACGTAGGGATGCGCATCGGCGCGCACCAGCCAGACCAGCACCGCCCCCAGCACGAAAGGCGCCAGGCCCAGCTGGGCCAGGCGCTGGGCGCGCGGCGTCACCGCGATGGCGGAGGTCGGGGCGAGAGCGTGGGCATCCATGGGCGCGCATTGTCGCCGCTCGCGGGCGCGCGCCCCGCCCGGGAGACCCCGGAAAACCCTGGTCAGCCCTTGCTGCTCTGCGCGAGCTGCTTCTCGAGCTTGTCGAGCGGCAGCGCACCGGGAACCCGGGTGCCGTCCTCGAACACCAGCGCCGGCGTGCCGGTCACTCGGTGCTTCATGCTGAAGGCGAGGTTGCGGTCGATCGCGGAGGCATCGCAGCTGCCCATCAGGCGAAAGGGCATCCTGCCGTCGAGCATCCAGCTGCGCCAGGCGGTGGTGTTGTCCTTCTGGCACCAGATGGCCTTGGATTTCTCCGGCGAATCTCCGCCGAGGATCGGGATCACGAAGGTGTAGACGGTGATGTCCTTCACCCCCTGCAGCGTGCGCTCGAAGTGCTTGCAGTAGCCGCAGTTCGGGTCGGCAAAGATCGCCAGCTTGCGTTTGCCGTTGCCGTTCTTCCAGACGATGGCGTCCTTGACCGGCAGGCTCGCGAAGTCGATCGCGTTGAGCTTGTTGACGCGCTGCTCGGTGATGTTGACGCCGGTGCGGGTGTTGATCAGCGAGCCCTGGATCAGGTAGTTGCCCTGCTCGTCGGTGTAGGCCACCTCGTTGCCGACGCGCACCTCGTAGATGCCGGGAATCGGCGTCTTCGTGACCTCGTCGATCTTGGCGAATTCGGGGGCGCGCTCGGCCAGGTTCTTGCGGATCGCCGCTTCATCGCCCATGGCGAAGGGGCTGGCCAGCAGCAAGGCGGCGGCGCACAACGAGACACGGGACGACACGGGCATGGGGTTTCCTTAACTGCCGAGGGCGCGCGCAGCCAGCCAACGCTTCAGCGGCTGCAGGCCATTGACCAGACTCAGGCCGCGGTTGCGGAGTTCCCGCAGCGCCGGCGCCGGTTGAGAAAAAAGTTGCAGCAGGCCGTCGGTCAGTTGCCCCATCGCCCAGGTGGGCAGCAGGCGCTCGCGGGCATAGCGCCGCAGCAGTTTCTCGTCGCCCAGGTCTCGCCAGCTTTCCCGCTCGGCGATCACGCGGGCCAGCGCGGCCACGTCGACCAAGCCGAGGTTCAGCCCCTGGCCCGCCAGCGGATGGACGAGATGGGCCGCGTCGCCGAGCAGCACCCAACCCGGGCCGCACAAGGGTTCGGCGCGCGCGATCGCCAGCGGCCAGGCGGCGCGACCGCCAACGAGCTTGAGCGTCCCTGCCGAGCCACCGGTCGCCTCATTGAGCGCCAGCTCGAAAGCCGCGTCGTCGAGCGCGAGCAGGGCCTGCGCCCGCTCTTCGGGCAGCGACCACACGAGCCCGTAGGACCGGCCGGGCTCGGGCCGGCCGAACGGCAGCAGCGCCAGCACGTCCGGCGAGCGGAACCACTGGCGGGCGGTGCCCGCGTGCGGCTGCGAAGCCACGAGCCGCGCGGCCAGCGCCCGCTGCCCATAGGCCTGGAAATCCCACTGCACGCCGCGCTCGGCGCGTCCGGCCGAATCGCGGCCCTCGCACAGCGCCGTCAACGCGGCCTGCACCGGCTTGTCGCCCACCATCTGCACATGGGGCGCGAAGCGCAGCGCGGTGCCCAGCGCGTCTTCCAGCGCCGCGGCGTCGACGATCCACGCCAACGCCTCGACGCCCTGCGACCAGGCCGAGAAGTCGACCGCCGCACCGGGCGCGTCGCCTTCGATGTGCATGTCGTAGACCGCGGTCGCCGCATCCTGCGGCAAGGCGCCCCACACCTTCAGCTCCGTCAGCAGCCCGACGGCCGAGGCGTTCAGCGCATAGGCGCGCAGGTCTTCCGATGCCCGCGGCCGATCGTCGGCGCCCTGCAGCGCGACACGCAGCCCTTGCCGCGCCAGCGCCAGCGCCAGGCTGCGGCCGACGACACCGGCTCCACGAACACAGACATCCACTCGATCCATGGCGGGGCATTGTAGGGAGCCCCCACCGCCGCGTTGGATCTGCGGTCCAATGCCGGCTCCCACCGCACCACCAGAGACCGAGGAGGACCCCGTGAGCGAGCAGCGCCTGCGCCTGGCATCCCTGTACATCCACCCCGTCAAGTCCTGCGCCGGACTTCGCGTGCCGCGCTGGACGGTCGCCGACACCGGCCTGCGCCTCGACCGGCAGTGGATGGTGGTCGATGCCGATCACCGCCTTTTCACACAGCGCCAGGATCCGCGCATGGCACTGATCCGGCCCGCGTTGACCGACGATGCACTGCTGCTCGACGCGCCGGGCATGCCGCAGCTGCGCCTGCCGTTCGAGGCGCCGGGGGCCCCGCGCCGCGTGCAGATCTGGAGCGACGAGGTCTCGGGGATCGATCAGGGCGATGCCGCCTCGCAGTGGCTGGGCGACGCGCTGAAGGCGAAGCTGCGGCTGGTGCGCTTCGACGCCTCGCAGCCGCGGATCGTCGACCCCCGATGGACCGGCGAACACCGCGCGCAGACGATGTTCGCCGACGGCTATCCGTTCCTCGTGGCCTCCACCGCGGGCATGGAGGAGCTGAACCGCCGCCTGGCCGAACGCGGGCTGCCGGCCGTTGGCATCGAGCGCTTCCGGCCCAATCTGGTGATCGACGGGCTCGACCCGCATGGCGAGGATTTCCTCGACGAGCTGCGCTTCGAGACACCCGACGGCCCGGTGGCCATCAAGCTGGTGAAGCCGTGCGTGCGCTGCACCATCCCCAGCGTCGACCCGGCCACCGGCGTGCAGGGTCATGAACCCGGCGACACGCTGAGCAGCTACCGCGCCGATGCGCGCATGAACGGCGGCATCACCTTCGGCATGAACGCGATCCTGCTGGAGGGCGCCGGCCGCACGCTGGCCGAAGGCATGGAGGGCGAGGCGACGATCGCGTTCTGAGCGCGCCGTAAAATCCCGCGCTTCCCCGTCTCCTAGCGAAAGCCCCCCATGAGCCTCAAGTGCGGCATCGTGGGCCTGCCCAACGTCGGCAAGTCCACCCTCTTCAATGCGCTGACCAAAGCGGGCATCGCGGCCGAGAACTACCCGTTCTGCACGATCGAGCCCAACGTCGGCATCGTCGAGGTGCCCGATCCGCGGCTCGCCAAGCTGGCCGAGATCGTGAAACCCGAACGCGTGGTGCCGGCGATCGTCGAGTTCGTCGACATCGCGGGCCTGGTGGCGGGGGCCTCCAAGGGCGAAGGCCTGGGCAACCAGTTCCTCTCGCACATCCGCGAAACCGACGCGATCGTCAACGTGGTGCGTTGCTTCGAGGACGACAATGTCATCCACGTGGCCGGCAAGGTCGATCCGATCTCCGACATCGAGGTGATCCAGACCGAGCTGTGCCTGGCCGACCTGGGCACGGTGGAAAAAGGCCTGCAGCGCTACACCAAGGTCGCCAAGGCCGGCGGTGACAAGGAGGCCCAGCGCCTGGTCGACGTGCTGCGCAAGTGCGAGGCGGCGCTGAACGAAGGCCGCCCGGTGCGCACCATCGATTTCAGCAAGGAAGAGCAGGTGGTGCTCAAGCCGCTGTGCCTGATCACCGCGAAGCCGGCGATGTTCGTCGGCAACGTGTCGGAAAGCGGCTTCGAGAACAACCCGCTGCTCGAGCGCCTGAAGGACTACGCCGCGAAGCAGAACGCGCCGGTCGTCGCCATCTGCGCCAAGACCGAATCCGAGCTCTCGGAGATGAGCGACGAGGACCGGCTGATGTTCCTGCAGGAGATGGGGCAGGACGAGCCGGGCCTCAACCGCCTGATCCGTGCCGCCTTCAAGCTGCTGGGCCTGCAGACCTATTTCACCGCCGGCGTGAAGGAAGTGCGCGCCTGGACCATCCACGTCGGCGACACCGCGCCGCAGGCCGCCGGCGTGATCCACACGGATTTCGAGCGCGGCTTCATCCGCGCCCAGACCATCGCCTACGACGACTTCGTCGCCTACAAGGGCGAGCAGGGCGCCAAGGACGCCGGCAAGATGCGCTCGGAAGGCAAGGAATACGTCGTGAAGGATGGCGACGTGATGAACTTCCTGTTCAACGTCTAGTGCCGACGGGGGCCGGGAGATGAGCGGCTTCGACGTCGCCGCGGCCTGCCTGGTCATCACCGCGCTGCTGGCCTACCTGAATCGCCGCTTCGTCAAGCTGCCGACGACGATCGGCGTGATGGCGATCGCGCTGCTGCTGTCGGTGACGCTGGTCGGGCTCGACGGCCTGGGCATCAGCGGCCTGCACGACTACGAGGAGCGGCTGATCCGCTCGATCGACTTCTCCGAGCTGCTGATGCAGGGCATGCTGTCGCTGCTGCTGTTCGCCGGCGCACTGCATGTGAACCTGGCGGCGCTGCAGGCGGTGCGCTGGCAGGTGGTCACGCTCGCGCTGCTGGGCACCCTGCTGTCGACCGTGGTCGTCGGCATCGCCGCGTGGTTCCTGCTGCCCTTTGCCGGGGTGAACCTGCCGCTGCCCTATTGCCTGGTGTTCGGCGCGCTGATCTCGCCCACCGACCCGATCGCGGTGCTGGGCGTCCTCAAGTCGGCCGGCGCGCCGGAACGGGTGGAGCTGGTGATCGCCGGCGAATCGCTGTTCAACGATGGCGTCGGCGTGGTGCTGTTCACGCTGCTGCTCGCGGTGATCGCCAGCGGCGAGCTGCCCAGCGCAGGCCACGCGCTCGGCCTGCTGACGCGCGAGGCCGGCGGCGGCATCCTGCTCGGCATGGCGATCGGCTACGCCACCCTCTTGCTGGTCAAGGGCATCGACAGCTACCAGGAAGAGGTGCTGCTGACGCTGGCGGCCGTGCTCGGCGGCTATGCACTTGCCCAGCATCTGCACGTCTCGGGGCCGATCGCGATGGTCGTGGCCGGGCTGGTCATCGGCAACCAGGGCCGCGCGCACGCGATGTCCGACCGGAGCCGCCAGCGCGTCGACACCTTCTGGGAGCTGGTCGACGCGATGCTGAACTCGGTGCTCTTCGTGCTGATCGGGCTGCAGTTCGTCGTGATCCCGTTCTCCGGCCCGATGGCCGTGGCGGCGCTGGTCACGGTGGCGATCACGCTGCTGGCGCGCTGGCTGTCGGTCGGCCTGCCGAGCATCTTGTTCGCCCCGGTCTTCGGGCTGCCGTCCGGCGCCTGGAAGATCCTCACCTGGGGCGGGCTGCGGGGCGGCATCTCGGTGGCGCTGGCCTTGTCGCTGCCGCCCGGGCCGTACCGCGAGCTGGTGCTGACGCTGACCTACTCGGTGGTCGTGTTCTCGATCCTCGTGCAGGGCCTGAGCATGGGCCGCGTCGTGCGCCGTGCCTTCCCCCGCGACCCCTCTTCCCCCGCCTGAAAAAGGATCCACCCATGTCTCTCGTCGAACTCCGTGCGGGCGGCCCGCAGCTGTCGCCCGTCGTCGCCGGTGCGTGGCGCATGGACAGCTGGGGCTGGACGCCGGCTGAGCGCCTGCGCTGGATCGAGCAGTGCATGGACCTCGGCGTCACCAGCTTCGACCATGCCGACATCTACGGCGGCTACACGGTCGAAGCGCTGTTCGGCGAGGCGCTGGCGCTGCAGCCCGCGCTGCGGCAACGCCTGCAGCTGGTCAGCAAGTGCGGCATCAAGCTGGTGTCTGCGCAGCGGCCTTCGCACCGGCTGAAGTCGTACGACACCTCCGCCGCGCACATCGTCGCCAGCGTCGAGCGCTCGCTGCAGGCGCTGCGCACCGACCGCCTCGACCTGCTGCTGATCCACCGGCCCGATCCGCTGATGGATGCGCAGGAGATCGCCGACACGGTCACGCGGCTGCAGCGCGACGGCAAGGTGCTGCACTTCGGGGTATCGAACTTCACGCCCTCGCAGTTCGAGCTGCTCGATGCGGCCGTGCCCCTGTGCACCAACCAGATCGAGCTGCATCCGCTGCACCTCGCGCCGCTGCACGACGGCACGCTGGACCAGGCGCAGCGGCTGAAGCGCCGGCCGATGATCTGGTCGCCGCTGGCCGGCGGCCGGCTGTTCAGCGGCACCGACGATGCGGCGCTGCGCGTGCAGGCGGCGCTCGGCTCGGTGGCCGAGCGGCTGGGCAGCACGCCGGCCACGGTGGCCTACGCCTGGCTGCTGCGCCACCCGTCGCGGCCGGTGCCGGTCGCAGGCTCTCGCCGCATCGAGGCGCTGCGCGAAGCGGTCGACGCGCTGGCGCTGCCGCTGGACGCCGAAACCTGGACCGAGATCTGGCAGGCCGGCAGCGGCCACGAGGTCGCCTGAACGCGGTGGACTGGTGTTAGTCTTCAAGCCGCCGCCTCGACGCCCTGGCGGGGGCCGGCCTCGTTGATGAACAAAAGCGACGTCACGCCGCCCCTTCTTCTGCGTCTGGCGATCACCGCCCTGGCCTATGTGCTGACCGGGTGGCCGTCGCTGTGGCTGGCGATCTCGCCCAGTTATGCCGCCCCCATCTACCCGGCCGCCGGCATCGCGCTGGCCTGCACGCTGGTCTACGGCGCCGCGGTGCTGCCGGCCGTCGCGCTCGGCGCCTTCACCGTCAACATCCTGCTGAGCGCGGCGCGCGGGCAGCCGGCGCTGTCGGCCATCCTGGTGCCCGCGCTGATCGGCACCGGGGCGGCACTGCAGGCCGGCCTGGGCGCCCTGCTCGTGCGGCGTTTCGTCGCCCAGCCGCTGACGCTCAGCGAGCCGCGCGAGGTGCTGCGCTTCTTCGCGCTCGGCGCGTTGCTGGCCTGTGCGGTGAGCGCCACCGTCGCGACGCTGACGCTCAAGGCCGCGGGGTCGCTGGGCGACATCGGGCCCGGCTACACCTGGTGGACCTGGTACACCGGCGACCTGCTCGGCGTGCTGATCGGCGCGCCGATCGCGCTGACGCTGATCGGCCAGCCGAGCGCCGAATGGCGGCACCGGCGCAGCACGGTCGGCCTGTCGCTGGCGCTCGTGACGGCCCTGCTGGCCAGCGCCAGTGCTTTGGTGGCGCGCTGGGACGAGCAGCGCATCCGGGTGGTGTTCGAGCGCGATGCGTCGCGCGCGGCCGACGCGGTCGCCGACGACCTGCGCAATGCGCTCGAGGCACTCGAGGCAATCCACGGCACCGTGCACGCGATGGGCGGCGTCTCGGGTGACGGGCTGCGCAAGAGCAGCAGCTCCTGGCTGGGCCACCCGTACCACCTGCAGGCCATCGGCTGGGCGCAGCGGGTGCTGCGCACCGCGGTGCCGGAGTTCGAGCGCACCGTCCGCAGCGACAGCGGCCCGGCGGCCTATCGCGTGTTCGACCGGTCCGACGCCCAGTCGGCGCCCGAGGCGCGGCAGGACCCAGACGTGATGGCGATCCGGTTCATCGAGCCGCCCGAGCGCAACGCCGCCGCGTTGGGCGTCAACCCGCTGTCGATCGCGCCGGCCCGGCCGGCGATACTGGCCGCGCAGCGCAGCGGCAAGGCGGCGGCCAGCGGTGGCTTCAAGCTGACGCAGGAGACCGGCGACCAGACCGGCATCGTGATCTACCAGCCCATCTACCAGGGCGATCCTGCCAACGAGGCCGAGCGGCTGCAGCGCAACACGGGCATGCTGTTCGTCACGCTGCGCATGGACGAAGCCGTCAAGAGCGTGATGAGCACGATGCCGGCCTACCTCGACTGGTGCGTGGTCGACACCGATCCGGCGAGCCGGCGCCCTCGTCTCGCCGGCCCCGCCGGCTGCGAGAACGCCCGCAGCGGCGGCTTCTCCCACGTGCGGCCGATCGAGTTCGCGGGCCGGCACTGGGAGCTGCGCCTGCATGCCCCGGTCAACGGCGTGCCGGAGGTGGCGCACTGGAACGCATGGCTGTTCTCGGTCGTCGGGTTGATGGCCACCGCGATGCTGGGCGCCCTGCTGCTGAGCGTGACCGGCCGCACCCGCCGCATCGAGGTGGCGGTCGCGGAGCGCACCGCCGACCTGCAGCGCGAGGTCCGCGAGCGCATGCGCACCGAGGTCGCGCTGCGCGACAGCGAGCAGCGCTTCCGCAACATCCTCGACCATGTGCCGATCGGCGTGCTCTACACCGACCTGTCGGGCCGGATCCGCGAAGCCAACCCGAAGCTGCGCGACATGGTGGGCTACAGCGCCGAGGAACTCGCCACGCTGCACGCCATCGACCTCACGCACCCCGAAGACCAGGCCGAGGACACCGAGCTGAGCGGCCAGCTGCTGCGCGGCGAGATTCCCGGCTTCGACCAGCAGAAGCGCTTTGTCGCGAAGGGAGGCCGCGTGCTGTGGGTGAAGGCCAGCGTCTCGCTGCTGCGCGACAACCACGGCCGCCCGCAGTGGATGGTCGGCGTGGTCGAAGACATCACCGAACACCTGAAGCTGCAGGATGCCGAGCGCGCGCGAGAGAGCGCCGAAGCCGCCAACCGCG
>Ga0207706_10003126_pt1 | contig 15895 bp, 13 predicted proteins | sample KBSC53metaG_FD_184318 | JGI IMG/M metagenome (GOLD analysis project Ga0207706, IMG submission 184318) | Corn rhizosphere microbial communities from Kellogg Biological Station, Michigan, USA - KBS C5-3 metaG (SPAdes) (version 2) | ecosystem: Host-associated > Plants > Roots > Rhizosphere > Soil ... | reverse complement strand
CAAGCCGGTCAACATCTCCTCGCAGGTCCTGCTCGACCGGGAGCGCTGCGTGCTCTGCGCCCGCTGCACCCGCTTCTCCAGCGAGATCGCCGGCGACCCGTTCATCGAGCTGTTCGAGCGGGGCGCGCTGGAGCAGGTGGCCATCTACGAGGACGAGCCGTACCAGAGCAACTACAGCGGCAACGTCGTCCAGATCTGCCCGGTGGGGGCGCTGACCTCGCCGTCCTACCGGTTCCAGGCCCGGCCGTTCGACCTGAGCTCGACCGACGCGGTCTGCAACCACTGCGCCGCCGGCTGCAACCTGCGCATCGACGCCCGCCGGGGCATGGTCACCCGCGAGCTGGCCCGCGACAACGACGAGGTCAACGAGGCCTGGAACTGCGACCGGGGCCGCTACGGCTTCGCCTACGCCCAGTCGCCCCAGCGGGTCCTGATCCCGCACCTGTCCGAGGACGGCAAGCTGCGGACCGCCGCCTGGTCGGAGGCGCTGCGCCGGGCCGCCGACGGCATCGGGGCGGCCAAGGCCAAGGGGGTCGGGGTGCTGGTCGGCGGCCACCTCACCGACCAGGACGCCTACGCCCTCCAGAAGCTGGCCCGGGTCGCGCTCGGCACCAACAACGTCGACGCCCGCACCTGGCCCGAGGACACCGGCGGCGCGGCCGCCGCCGCCCAGGTCGCCGGGCGCGGCCCCGAGGACGGGATGCCCACCTACCGCGACCTGGAGGCGGCAAGGGCCGTGGTGGTGGTCGACCTCGACCCGCACGAGGAGTCGCCCATCCTGTGGCTGCGGCTGCGCAAGGCCGCCCTGCGCCGGGGTGTCCCGGTCGTGGCCGTCGGGTCGCGGCCGGGCCGGCTGGCCGAGTTCGCCACCGTGGTCGCCACCCGGCCCGGCGGGCAGGCCGAGGCCCTCCAGCGCCTCGGCCGCGGTGAGGGCGACGCCGGCAAGCTGCTCAGCGGCGAAGGCGATGGCGACGTCATCGTGCTGGCCGGGTGGCGGGGCGGGGCCACCGGTGGGCTGGCCGCCGCGGCCGAGCTGGCCTCGACCCTCGGCGGGCGGTTCGCCTGGGTGCCCAGGCGGGCCGGCGACCGCGGAGCCCTGGACGTCGGTGCCCGGCCGGACCTCCTCCCCGGGGGGCGGCCGGTCGCGGACGCCGCCGCCCGGAGCGAGCTGGGCGAGGCCTGGGGGGCCGAGCTGCCCGAGGCCCCGGGGCTGGACGGCCCGGCCATGGTCGCGGCCGCGGCCGCCGGCGAGCTCGGCGTGCTGATCCTGGCCGGGGTGGACCTCGTCCGCGACCACGGCCCCCGCGAGCTGGCCGAGCAGGCCCTGGAGCGGGCCTTTGTGATCGCCGTCGACCACGAGGTCAACGACACCACCAGCCAGGCCGACGTGCTCCTGCCCGGGGTGGTCCACGCCGAGGCCGAGGGGACCTTCACCGACTGGGAGGGCCGGGCCCAGGCCACCCACCGGGCCATCCCGGTCGGCGGCGCCGCCCAGGACATCTGGGACCTGGCCGACCAGCTCGCGGTCCGGCTCGGGGTCGACCTCGGCCTCCACGGCATGGACCGGATCACCGCCGAGACCAAGCTGTTCCGGAAGCGGGCGCGGGCGGCGGCCGCGACAGAACCCCACCCGCCGTTGGGCGGGCCCCCAACCGGGAGGGTAGCCGCCGGCGAGCCAGCGGGCGAACCGCTGTCCACAGCCCCCGAGGAGCAGGACGACGACGGTCTGGACCTGGTGACCTACCCGCTCCTGCTGGACGCGGCCTCGATGCTGGCCCGGGCGTCCGACCTGAACCGCGAGACCCCTGGCGCCTTCGTCGAGCTGCACCCCGACGACGCCGCCCGGCTCGGCCTGGCCGACGGGGCCGCCGCCGAGGTCGACTTCGGCGAGGACCGCACGGCCCGGCTGCCGGTCCGGGTCGCCCCGACCGTCGCCCCCGGCTGCGCCTTCGTCCCGGCCAACCAGCCCGACCTGGCGCTGCGCGCGCTGCTCGGCCCCGCCCCCGCCCTGCGGGTCAAGGTCAGCGCCGTCGAGGAGGCGGCCGCATGAGCGGGACCGTCTGGGACCTGTTCATCCTGGTCGTCAAGGTGGTCGGCGTCTTCGCCTTCCTGATGGTGACGGTGCTGGTGACCATCTGGATCGAGCGGCGGGTGGTCGCCTTCATGCAGACCCGGGTCGGCCCCAACCGGGTCGGGCCCTTCGGGATCCTCCAGTCCCTGGCCGACGGCATCAAGCTGTTCTTCAAGGAGGACGTGCGGCCGACCAGCGCCGACAAGATCCTCTACGTCATCGCCCCGGTGATCATGATGGTCCCGGCCTTCCTGGCCTTCACGGTGCTGCCGTTCGGGCTCGCCTTCGGCAACGAGCGCGCCCAGCTCACCGACCTCAACGTCGGCCTGCTGTTCGTGCTGGCCATGGGCAGCCTCCAGGTGTACGGGATCGTGCTCGCCGGCTGGGCCTCAGGGTCGAACTACCCGCTGCTCGGAGCGGTCCGCTCCTCGGCCCAGATGATCAGCTACGAGATCGCCCAGGGGCTGTCGCTGGTCGGGGTGTTCATGACCGCCGGCACCCTGTCGGCCGCCGGCATCGTCGCCGCCCAGCAGGGCGACCCGCTGCTCGGCTTCATCCCCCGCTGGTACGTCGTCTTCCAGTTCCCGCTGTTCCTGGTGTTCCTGCTGGCGGGCATCGCCGAGACCAACCGGGCCCCCTTCGACCTCCCCGAGGCCGAGTCGGAGCTGGTCGGCGGCTACCACACCGAGTACTCGGGGGTGAAGTTCGCCCTGTTCTTCCTGGCCGAGTACCTGAACATCATCACCGTGTCGGCGGTGGCCACGACCGCGTTCCTGGGCGGGCCGGACGGGCCGGCCCCCGACTTCCTGCCCTGGCTCTGGCCGATCCTGTGGTTCGTGGCCAAGGTGTTCTTCTTCATCTTCATCTTCATCTGGCTGCGGGCCACCCTGCCCCGGATGCGCTTCGACCGGCTGATGGACTTCGGCTGGAAGGTGCTGATCCCGGTCGCCCTGGCCTGGGTCGCGGTCACCGCCGTGGTCCTGGTGGTCGACGTCAACCTGCCCCGCCCGGTGCTGCTCGGCGCCATCGGCGTGCTGCTCGCCCTGCTCCTGCTCTCGTTCCTGCTGCCTTCCTCGGACAGGGAGAAGGCGGACCGCACCGCCCCCGGAGGGTCCACCCCATGATGCCCAGCGAGATCCTGAAGGGGCTGTCGGTCACCTTCCGGAGCATGTTCCGCAAGCGCAACACCGTGCAGTACCCGGAGGAGAAGCGGCCGACCTCGCCCCGGTTCCACGGCCGCCACCAGCTCAACCGCTACCCCGACGGCCTCGAGCGGTGCATCGGCTGCGAGCTGTGCGCCTATGCCTGCCCGGCCGACGCCATCTACGTCCAGGGGGCCGACAACACCCCCGAGGCCCGCTACTCGGTGGGGGAGCGGTACGCGGCCATCTACCAGATCAACTACAACCGCTGCATCTTCTGCGGCCTCTGCATCGAGGCCTGCCCGACCCGGGCCCTGACCATGACCAACGAGTACGAGATGGCGTCGCCGACCCGCCAGGGCCTGGTCTACGACAAGCCCGACCTGCTCGCCCCCGTGCCCGCCGGGGCCAAGGCCCCGCCGCACGTCGACGCCGCCGACGGCCCGCCGGCGATCGCCCGCTACGGCCCCCAGGCGTCGGTCTCCCAGGAGTCGGTGGAGCCGGTCTGGGCCCTGCTCCGCGAGCAGGAGTCCCGCCAGGCCGACCGCGAGCTCCCCTCGGACGAAGGCGTGGCCAAGTGACGCCGCTGCTGGCCGCCACCGCCTCCGAGCGGGCCGAGCTGCTCGTCTTCGTCGTCCTGGCCCCGCTGGCCGTGGTCACCGCCGTCGGCATGGTGCTGAGCCGCAACGCCGTCTACTCGGCCCTGCTGCTGGTGGTCAACTTCTTCTGCCTGGCCGGGTTCTACGTGCTGCTGGAGGCCCAGTTCGTGGCCGCCGTGCAGGTGATCGTCTACGCCGGGGCGATCATGGTCCTGTTCCTGTTCGTGCTCATGCTGCTCGGGGTCGAGAGCCAGGAGGCGCTCACCGAGACGATCAAGGGCCAGCGCCCGGCGGCCGTCCTGCTCAGCCTCGGGCTGCTGGTGGCGGTCGTCGGGGCCCTGGCCGCCGGGGTGTTCGACGCCGCGCCGGCCAGCCTGGCCACGGCCAACGAGGGCGGCAACGTCCAGGCGATCGGCCGGATCCTGTTCACCCGCTACACCTTCGCCTTCGAGATCGCCGGGATCCTGCTGGTGGTGGCCGCTGTGGGCGCCCTCGTCCTCGGGAAGCGGCAGCCATGAGGGTCGGACCCGGCGCCTACCTCCTGCTCTCGGCCATCCTGTTCGCCATCGGCGTGGCCGGGGTGCTGATCCGCCGCAACGCCATCGTGGTCTTCATGTGCATCGAGCTGATGCTGAACGCGGTCAACCTGTCCTTCATCACCTTCGCCAAGACCAACGGCTCGCTGGACGGCCAGGTGCTGGCCTTCTTCGTCATGGTGGTCGCCGCCGCCGAGGTCGTGGTCGGCCTCGGCATCCTCGTCGCCATCTTCCGCAAGCGCTCGTCGACCTCGGTCGACGACGTCAACCTGCTCAAGGGGTGACGGTGCCCTGAACGCTACCGGCGCGATCCGCCTGATCTGGCTGCTCCCGGTCCTGCCGCTGGCCGGGTTCGCGGTCAACGTGCTGTTCGGCCAGCGCCTGCGCGCCCTTGCCGGCTGGATCGCCACCCTGGCCGTCGCCGCGGCCTTCGTGATCGCCGTCGCGGCCCTGCTCGAGCTGCTCTCGCACTCGGGCGAGGAGCGCACCCAGGTCCTGCGCGGCTACGAATGGATCACCTCGGGCGACCTGCGGGTCGCCTTCGACCTGCGCTGGGACCCTCTGTCGGCGCTCATGGCCCTGATCGTGACCGGCGTCTCCAGCCTCATCCACCTGTACTCGATCGGCTACATGGAGCACGACGAGCGGCGCGAGACCTTCTTCTCCTGGCTCAACCTGTTCGTGGCCTCCATGCTGGTGCTCGTCCTGGCCCAGAACTTCCTGGTCATGTTCCTGGGCTGGGAGGGGGTCGGGCTCTGCTCCTACCTGCTGGTCGGGTTCTGGTTCAACCGGCGGCTGCTGGTCGTCAACCCGCTCGGCCGGCTGGTCCCAGGCGAGCCCGACGACACCCGCGAGGTGTGGGCGCCGCCCGCGGCCAAGAAGGCCTTTTTGGCCAACCGCATCGGCGACGTCGGCTTCCTGCTGGCCATGTTCCTGATCTTCGCCACCACCGGCAGCCTCGACTTCAACGTCGTCTTCGGCGAGGCGAGCACACTGGCCGCCGGCACGGCCACGGCCATCGCCCTGCTGCTGTTCCTGGCCTGCACCGGCAAGAGCGCCCAGTTCCCGCTGTACGTCTGGCTGCCCGACGCCATGGCCGGCCCGACCCCGGTGTCGGCCCTCATCCACGCCGCCACCATGGTCACCGCCGGGGTGTTCCTGGTGGCCAGGACCCACACCATCTTCGAGGCCTCCGGCACCGCCCAGACCGTGGTGGTGCTGGTCGGCGCGGGCACCGCCCTGCTGGGGGCGCTGATCGCCATCGGCCAGGACGACATCAAGAAGATCCTCGCCTACTCGACCATCTCCCAGCTCGGCTACATGTTCATCGGCGTCGGGCTGGGGCCGATCGGCTACGCCGCCGGCATGTTCCACCTGGTCACCCACGCCTTCTTCAAGGCCCAGCTGTTCCTCGGGGCCGGGTCGGTGATGCACGGCAACGACGAGGACACCGACATCAAGCACTTCGGCGGCCTGCGCTCGGCCATGCCGATCACCTTCTGGACGACCATGGCCGCCTGGGCGGCGATCATCGGGGTGCCGCTGACGGCCGGCTTCTACTCCAAGGACCAGGTGCTGGCGGCCCTGTTCGAGCATGGCGGGATCGGCCGGCTGGTCTGGGTGATCGGGGTGCTGACGGCCGGGCTGACCGCCTTCTACATGTCCCGGTACGTGTTCCTGACCTTCTTCGGCGAGCGGCGCTGGCCCGAGGGCCGCCACCCGCACGAGTCCCCGCCGCTCATGACCCTGCCCCTGATCGTGCTCGCGGTCCTGGCCCTGGTGGCCGGGTTCGCCCTCAGCACCTTCACCGGCGAGGGCGGGCGCCTCCAGCAGTTCCTGGAGCCGGTGCTGGGCGCTCCCGAGGAGCACGAGTCGCTGGCGGCCGCGTTCTGGCTGTCGGCGGCGGCCACCGTCATGGCCGCGACCGGCGCCACCGGCGCCTGGCTGCTGTACGGCCGCCGGGTCGACTGGATGGCCCTGCGCCGCCGCTACGCCGGGGCCTGGCGGCCCCTGGCCGAGAAGCTCTACGTCGACCAGGTGTACGAGTTCTTCACCGTCACCCTGGGCGGGGCCCTGGCCGCCTTCCTGGCCCGGACGGTCGACCAGCGCGGCATCGACGGCGCCGTCAACGGCGTCGCCGAGCTGGTCGGCGACGCCGCCCGCAGCGGCCGGCGCCTCCAGTCAGGCCTGGTCCGCAGCTACGCCCTCGGGGTCCTCGGGGGCGCCGTGCTGATCGTCGCCTTCCTGGTGTTCCGGCCATGACCCCCTTCTCCCTGGAGCCGCCGCCGTGTTGCTGACCGCAACCCTGTTCGCCCCCCTGGTCGGGGCGGTGCTGGTCGCCCTCGTCCCGGCGTCCCGGCAGGAGTCGGCCCGGCTGGTGGCGCTGGTGGCCAGCCTGGCCACCCTGGCCCTGGCGGTCGTGCTGGCCGCCCGCTTCCGCACCGGCGAGGCCGGGTTCCAGCTGGGCGTGACCGCCGAGTGGGTGCCGGCCTTCGGGGTCAGCTACCGGGTCGGGGTCGACGGCGTCAGCCTGCCCCTGGTCCTGCTCACGACCGTGCTCACCCCGCTGGCCATCGCCGGCTCCTGGCGCATGACCGACCGGCCGCGCACCTACCTGGCCCTGCTGCTGGTGCTCGAGACGGCCATGATGGGCGTGTTCGTGAGCCTCGACCTGTTCCTGTTCTACATCTTCTGGGAGGCGGTGCTGGTCCCCGCCTACTTCCTGATCGGCTCCTTCGGCGGGCAGCGGCGGGTGTACGCGGCGGTCAAGTTCTTCGTCTACACGCTGCTGGGCGGCCTGCTCATGCTGGTCGGCATCATCGCCCTGTTCTGGCTGCACCAGAAGGCCACCGGGACCCCGACCTTCGACTACGAGGCCCTGGTCAACTTCCAGAAGGCGCCGTCCACCCAGCGGTGGCTGTTCCTGGCCTTCTTCGCCGCCTTCGCCGTCAAGACCCCGCTGTGGCCGTTCCACACCTGGCTGCCCGACGCCTACACCGAGGCCCCGACCACCACCACCGTGCTGCTGGCCGGGGTCATGTCCAAGCTCGGCGTCTACGGCTTCCTGCGCTTCGCCCTGCCGCTGTTCCCCGACGGCGCCCACTGGGCCCAGCCGGTGCTGCTCACCCTGGCCGTGGTCGGGATCCTCTACTGCGCCCTGGTCGCGACCGTGCAGCGCGACTTCAAGACCCTGGTCGCCTACTCCTCGGTCTCCCATCTGGGCTTCATCGTGCTGGGCATCTTCGCCTTCAACATCCAGGGGCTCCAGGGCGGGGTGTTCTACATGGTCGCCCACGGGCTGGTCATCGGCGGGCTGTTCTTCATCACGGGCATGCTCGAGGAGCGCCGCGGCACCCGCCGGATCGAGGACTTCGGCGGCCTCCAGCAGGTGGTGCCCCGCATGGGCGCGGTCATGCTGGTGATCACCCTCGGGTCGGTCGCCCTGCCCGGGCTGGTCGGGTTCGTGGGCGAGTTCCTCACCCTGCTCGGGGCCTTCCTCGAGAACCGCGTGTACGCCGTGCTGGCCACCGGCGGGGTGATCCTCGGCGCCGTCTACCTGCTCTGGGCCTACCAGCGGATGTGGCACGGGCGCCTGGAGCGGGACGAGAACCGCGCCCTGGGCGACCTGACCGGCCGGGAATGGGCGATCCTTGCTCCGCTGGTCGCCGCCATCATCGTCCTCGGCCTGTTCCCCCGGCCGGTGCTGGAGCGGGTCGAGCCCTCGGCCCGGCGCGTCGTCGAGCAGACCCAGGCCCCGAGTCCCTGACCCCGGAGGAGCCACGTGCACCCGCTGGCCCAAGTCAACACCCAGCCTCTGCCCCTGCCAGAGGTCGACTGGCGCGCCATCGCCCCCGAGCTGGCCCTTGCCGTCGCCGGGGTGGTCCTGCTGCTGGTGGTGGCCTTCTGGCCGCGGACCGGGCGGGGTGTGCTGGCCGGCCTGACCCTGGCCGGCCTGGCCGCCGCGGCCGCGCTGACCGTCTGGAACTGGGACCTGGAGCGGGTCGCCTTCGAGGGCGCGGTGTCGCTGGACGGCATCACCCGCTACGCCACGGCGATCCTGCTGGCCGTCGGCGTGCTGGCCACCCTGATGATCGCCCAGGGCGACACCCGCGAGGACGAGGCCGACGACAGCCCGCCCGAGGTGTTCCCGCTGCTGCTGTTCGCCCTGCTCGGGATGGTGCTCCTGGCCGCCGCCTCCGACCTGCTGGTGGTGTTCATCGCCCTGGAGATCCTCTCGCTCAGCCTGTACGTGCTGGCCGGCCAGACCCGGCGCCAGGCCGCCCAGGAGGCGGCCATGAAGTACTTCCTGCTGGGGGCGTTCTCCTCGGCGTTCCTGCTGTACGGCATCGCGCTCTGCTACGGGGCCACCGGCAGCACCAACCTGCTCGAGATCGCCAGGGCGACCGGCGACCCGACCCGCGACGGCACCCTGCTGCTGGCCGGGGTCGGCCTGCTGGCGGTCGGGTTCCTGTTCAAGGTGTCGGCGGTGCCGTTCCACATGTGGACCCCGGACGTCTACCAGGGCACCCCGACCCCGGTGGCCGCGTTCATGGCCGCCGCCACCAAGGTGGCCGCGTTCGCCGTGTTCCTGCGGGTGTTCGCCGGGGCGCTGGGCGGCCTGGTGGTGTCGTGGCGGCCGGTGATCGCGGCCGTGGCCGTGCTCACCATGCTGGTCGGGGCGGCCCTGGCCGTGGTCCAGAGCGACCTCAAGCGGATGCTCGCCTACTCCTCGATCAGCCACGCCGGCTACCTGCTGGTCGGGCTGGCGGCGGCCGCCACCGTGCCCGCCGGCGTGTCGGCGTCCATGTTCTACCTGCTGGTCTACGCCTTCATGGTGATGGGGGCGTTCATGGTCGTGCAGTACGTGTCGAGGCTCGGCCCGCCCGATGACGACGCCATCCGCGAGCGGTCGTCGCTGGAGGACTACCGCGGGCTGGCCAGACGCCACCCGTGGGCGGCCGGGCTGCTGGCCGTGTTCATGCTCGCCCTCACCGGCATCCCCCCGCTGTCGGGGTTCTGGGCCAAGTACTACGTGTTCCTGGCCGGCATCCAGGCCGGGCTCACCTGGCTGGTGGTGGTGGCCGTGCTCAGCTCGGTCATCTCGGCCTTCTTCTACCTGCGGGTGCTGGTCGTGGCCTACCTCCAGGACCCGGTGGACGGCGCCGAGACCGAGGCGGTCACCGGCCGGGCCCCGGCCCTTGGGATCGCCCTCGGCCTGGCCGGCCTGCTCACGGTGGCCATCGGCCTGGCCCCCGAGGCGCTGATCGCGGCGGCCAGGTCGGCCGAGAGGATCCTGGGGTAGGCGTGCGCGCGGCCAAGCCCGAGACCACCGACCTCGCCGGGATCCAGGCGAACGTCAAGGCCGGGCTGGGCCGGGTCGAGGAGGCGCTGGCCGAGGCGGTGGCCACCGCCGACCCGTTCGTCCAGGAGGCGGCCGGCTACCTGGTCACCGCCGGCGGCAAGCGCCTGCGCCCGACCCTGGCCCTGATCTCCGGCCACACCGGCGACCCGGACGAGCCGCGCCTGGTCGGGGCGGCCGTGGCGCTGGAGCTCACCCACCTGTCCAGCCTCTACCACGACGACGTGATGGACGAGGCCGAGCTGCGCCGGGGCGAGCGCTCGGCCAACGCCCGCTTCGACAACAAGGTGGCCGTGCTCACCGGCGACTACCTGTTCGCCAGGGCCTCGGAGGTCACGGCCAGCCTCGGCAGCGAGGCGACCCGGGTCCTGGCCAGGGCGATCGCCCGCCTCACCCAGGGCCAGATCCGCGAGGTCCGCGGCCCCGGTCCCGGCGACGACCCGGTCGAGCACTACCTGGCCGTGCTCGCCGACAAGACCGGCGCCCTGATCGCGGCATCCTGCCGGCTCGGCGGCTACCTGGCCGGGGCCGACCCGGCGGTCGTGGGCGCGCTGACCGAGTTCGGCGAGCGGGTCGGCCGGGCCTTCCAGCTCGGCGACGACCTGCTCGACATCACCGCCGACGCCCGCGTGGCCGGCAAGGTCCCCGGCGGCGACCTGCGGGCCGGGGTCCGCACCCTGCCCGTCCTGTACCTGCTGCGCGAGGGCGGCCCCGACGCCGACCGGCTCACCGCGGTCCTCGACGGCGACGCCGACAACGGCGCCATCAGCGACGCCCTCGACCTGCTCCGCCACTCACCCGCCCTCACCGAGGCCCGCCACACCGCCCAGGCCGAGGTCGACGCCGCCCGAGCCGCCCTCACCGGCGTCCCCACCGGCCCCGTCCGCACCGCCCTCCAGGCGGTCGCCGACCAGGTCCTGGACCGCCAGGTCTAGCGGCCGGGCCGCCGGCGTTAGCGGGCGGCGGCGCCGGCGCCGCGAACCGCCCCTTCCGACAGGCGCTGGGCGAACCAGATGGGGATGACCGAGATCAGGACCAGGAGGACCGCCACCACGTTGACGATGGGGGCCTGGTTGGGGCGGGTGAGGTTGGTGAAGATCCAGAGGGGGAGGGTCTGGTCGCCGGCTCCGGCGGTGAAGGTGGTGACGATGATCTCGTCGAAGGAGAGAGCGAAGGCGAGGAGGGCGCCGGCCAGCAGGGCCGAGCGCAGGGTGGGGAAGGTGACCAGGCGGAAGGTCTGGATGCCGTCGGCGCCCAGGTCCATGGACGCCTCCTCCAGTGAGCGGGTCATCCGGCGCAGGCGGGCCAGGGTGTTGTTGAACACCACCACGATGCAGAAGGTGGCGTGGCCGACCACGATCGTCCACAGCGACAGCGGGACCCCGAGGAACCGGAAGGCGGACTGGAGGGCGATCCCGGTGACGATCCCGGGGAGGGCGATCGGGAGGACCACCAGCAGTGACAGGGTCTCGCGGCCGAAGAAGCGGTGGCGCTGGACGGCGAACGACAGCAAGGTGCCGAGCACCAGGGCGACCAGGGTCGCGCCGACGGCGGCCTTGACCGAGGTCAACAGGGCGGCCCGTGCTCCGGCGTTGTCCCAGGCCCTGCCCCACCATTCGGTGGTGAACCCCTCCGGGGGCCAGACGGCCACCCGGGCCGGGTTGAAGGAGTTGATCACCACCACCAGCAGTGGCACGTAGACAAAGGCGAGGACCACGGCGGTGACCACCCGGAGGGTGGTCCTGGCGGCCCGGGACAGGTGCATCAGAGGCGCTCCAGCGCCCCGGCGCGGCGGGCGGCCAGCAGGTAGACGACCATGATGACCACCGGGACGCAGGCCAGGGCGGCCGCGAAGGGCAGATTGTTGGCGGCGCCGACGTTGGCGTAGATGACGTTGCCGATCATCTGGGTCTTGCCGCCGACGATGTTGACGGCCACGAAGTCGCCGAGGGTCAGCGAGAAGGTGAAGATCGACCCCGCCACCACCGCCGGCAGGGCCAGGGGCAGGACCACCGAGCGGAACGTCCGCAGGGCGTGGGCGCCCAGGTCCGACGACGCCTCCAGCAGCGAGTCGGGCAGCCGGTCGAGCCCGGCGAAGATGGGCAGGACCATGTACGGCAGCCACAGGTAGGACAGCACCAGCCAGACCGCGGTCAGCCCGAACCCCGGGCCGTGCAGTCCCAGCGGCTCAAGGGCCCAGTCCAGCACCCCGCCGCTGCCGACCATGACGCGCCAGGCGAACGCCTTGACCAGGTAACTGGCCCATAGCGGGGTGAGCACGGCGGCCAGCAGCAGCGGCCGCCAGCGCCGCCGGGCCACCTTGGCCATGAAGAACGCCACCGGGAACCCCAGCACCACGTCGACGACGGTGACGGCGGCGGCCAGGCCCACGGTCCGCAGGGTGATGGCCCGGTAGACCTCGCCCCGGAGCAGGGCGGTGAAGTTGTCGGTGGTCGGCTGGCGGACGATCGTCCCGGTGAAGCTGTCGGTGCTCCAGAACGCGGAGGCGAGCAGCACCGCCAGCGAGCCCAGGTAGGCGACCACCAGCCAGCCGACCGGCGCCGAGAGCAGCAGGGCGAGCTTCAGCCGGGGACGGCGCCACAGCGCCCGCGTCAGCGGCCGGAGCGCGCCCTGCGCGCTCACCGGCCTAGCCCTTGATCTCCGTCCACGCCGTGGTCCACTCCGAGTAGTCCTTGCAGACCGAGCCCCGGTCGTCGCCGCACTGCTTGATCGGGGTGGTCCAGTAGGCGACCTTGTCGAAGTAGCTCTCGTCTTCGGCGTGGTAGGTGGCGCAGAACTGCTTGTCGGAGGTCTCCTGGCAGGACTTGCGGTTGGCCGGGGCCTCGCCGAACCACTCGGCCACCTGGGCGTTGGCCTTGGGGGAGATGATGTGGTTCATCCACATGTAGGCGCAGTTGGGGTTGGCGGCCTTGGAGGACACCATCCAGGTGTCGGACCAGCCGGTGCTGCCCTCCTTGGGCAGGGTCGAGCCCACCGGGGCCTTGTCGGCCTCGGCCAGGTTGACGATGTACTGCCAGCTGGTCCCGAGCACGGTGGAACCGCTCTTGATCGCCTGCGCCGCCTTGGAGTAGTCGCCCCAGTACTCGCCGACCAGGCTGGCCTGCTGCTTGAGCAGGTCGACCGAGGCCTGGAACTGCTTGTCGTCGAGCTCGTAGGGGTTGGTGATGCCGAGCTCGGGCTTGGCCGACTTGAGGTAGAGGGCGGCGTCGGCGATGTAGATGGGCGAGTCGTAGGCGGTGACCTTGCCCTTGTAGGGCGAGCTGGGGTCGAACACCACGCCCCAGGAGTCGGGGGCCGGCTTGACCACGTCGGTGCGCCACATGAGCAGGTTGGCCCCGCGGCCGTGGGGGATGCCGTAGGCCTTGCCGTTGACCGAGTTCCACGGCTTCAGCTTGAGCGCGTCGAACACGTCGGCGTAGTTCTTCACCAGGTCGGTGTTGACCGGGGCGACATCGCCACCAGCGATCAGTCGCAAGGAGGCGTCTCCCGAGGCCGACACGGCGTCGTACTGGCCCGACTTCATCAGCTGGACCATCTCGTCGGAGGTGGCGGCCACCTTGGAGTTGACCTGGCAGCCGGTCTCCTTCTCGAACGGCGTCACCCAGTCGACCGACTTGTCGGTCGAGCCGTCCTCGACGTAGCCGGCCCAGGCGACCAGGTTGACCTTGCCCTCGCCGGCGCCCAGCGACTGGAGCATCGGCACCTCGGGCGGGGTGAACCCCTGGGGGGCGGCGGTGCCGGAGGAGCTGGGCTCGTCGGAGCCGCACCCGGCCGCCACCACCAAGGCCAGGGCCACCGCCAGCGGGAGCAGGCGGGCTCGGGTTCTCGGTCGCATGGTCACCCTCCTGTAGGAGCCGGCACCGGGGCCGGGAACAGACGGAAGTTGTGCTCGGGACGCCAGACCAGCGTGACCTTGCTGCCGGCGAGAGCGGCCACCTCGGCCGAGGTGGTGGACAGGTTCTGCTGGAGCACGACCAGCTCGCCGCCGACGTCCAGCCGGACGGTCAGGCGGGTCACCGGCCCGGCGTAGGCGACGTCGCGGACGGTCCCGTCGGCGTGGCAGTGGCCCGGCGGCGTCTCGGCGCCGGGCTCCAGCACGTGGATCTTCTCCGGCCGCACGGTGAAGGTGCCCGGCTCGCCGACCAGCTCGGCCGCGGCCGGGCCGGCGAGCACGTTGGAGGTGCCGATGAACCCGGCCACGAACGGGGTCCCCGGCCGCTCGTACACCTCGGCCGGGGCGCCGACCTGCTCGATGCGGCCGTCGCGGAGCACGGCGATGCGGTCGCTCATGGTCAGGGCCTCCTCCTGGTCGTGGGTCACGACCACGAAGGTGATCCCGACCTCGGCCTGGATGGCCTTCAGCTCCACCTGCATCTCCTGGCGCAGCTGGCGGTCCAGCGCCCCGAGGGGCTCGTCCAGCAGCAGCACCCGGGGCCGGTTGACCAGGGCGCGGGCCAGCGCGACCCGCTGGCGCTGGCCACCGGACAGCTCCGACGGCCGGCGGTCGCCGAACCGCTCGAGGCGGACCTGGGCCAGGGCGGCCGCGACCCGCTCGCGGCGCTCGGCCCGCGGGACCCTGCGGACCCGCAGGCCGTAGCCGACGTTGTCGGCCACGTCCATGTGCGGGAACAGGGCGTAGTCCTGGAAGACGGTGTTGACGTCGCGCTCGAACGGGGGCCTGCCGGTGACGTCGACCCCGCCCAGGTGGATGGTGCCGTCGGTGGGCAGCTCGAAGCCGGCGATCATCCGCAGGGTGGTGGTCTTGCCCGACCCCGAGGGGCCGAGTAGGGTCAGCAGCTCGCCTTCGCGGATGTCCAGGTCGATCCCGTCAACAGCCGTGACCTGCCCGTACCGCTTGGTCAGCCCGCGGAGCCGGACAGCGATCTCGTTGCTCGGGTCGCTCATCAGGTGAACCGTACAACCCCGCAAGCGGACCAGGCTAGGAAGGCACCGCCACCTGGAACATGGCCCGGAGGGTCACCCCGGTGCCGGGGTGGGTGTCGAGCTGGAAGCGGCCGCCGGCCATCTCCACCCGCTCCTGCATCGCCACCAGGCCGAAGTGCCCGTCGCGGACAAGGGCCGAGCTGGCCACCGGCTCGAAGCCCACCCCGTCGTCGCGGATCTCGAGGTCGACCCGGTCGCCGGCCCCGTCCAGCTCCAGCCACAGTCGGCCGGCCCCGGCATGGCGGGCCACGTTCAGCAGCGCCTCCTGGGTGACCCGGTAGACGACCGTCTCCAGCTCGCCGTCGAGGCGGCCGGCCAGGTCGACCCGGACCGAGCAGGCCACCCCGGAGCGGCGGGCGAACGCCCCGACGTGGTCGCGCAGCGCCGCCTCCAGGCCGACCTCGTCGAGGGTCGGGGGCCGCAGCGACGCCATCAGCTCCCGCAGGCCCTGGACCTCGGTGGACAGGGCGGCCTGGGCGTGCTCGACACGGGCGACGGCGGCCGGGTTGCCGAGCATCCGCTGCTTGGCCCGCTCCAGGTCGTAGGAGAGGACGGCCAGGCGCTGGATGGGCCCGTCATGGAGCAGGGCGGCGACCTGCATGCGCTCCTCCTCGGCCGCCTGGACGGTCCGGTCGAGCACCCGCCGGCGTTCGCCCTCGGCCCGCTCGATCCCGCGCACCAGCCCGGCCATGCGCCCCATGACCAGGACGAACAGCACCGCCCAGGCGCCGGCGATGGCGGCCACCTGGAGCTCGGTGCCCTGGAGCCGCTGGACGACCAGCAGGGCCGGGGCGACCAGGGCGGCCGCCCCCATGGCCAGCAGCCGCCCCCGGCCCAGGCGGCCCAACCGCCGCCGGGACGGCTCCGACAGCCCGGCCATCGACGGGTGCAGCCCGGACGCGCCCAGCAGCAGGTAGGCGGCCAGGTACATGCCGTCGGTGACGGCCGTCGAGGCGCCGCTCAGGGCCAGGACAGAGTTGATGATCGATAACACTCCGACGGTGATAAACCAGCTTGCGCCGACCTTCACCACGCGTTCGGCGCGCAGCTTTTTTTCAAGGGCACTCGCCATCGCAGGTTGCGGTGCGTCACTGAGCCCCATACCAGGACTGGACATGGAATCCTCCAAGGAAAAGTAACTTGTCGGCTAGGTTCGTGAATCCTAAGCACAATCGAGGGAGGGGTCAAGGTAAATCGCTGGGCACACTTCAACAAACACGCGC
>Ga0207706_10003124_pt1 | contig 15908 bp, 13 predicted proteins | sample KBSC53metaG_FD_184318 | JGI IMG/M metagenome (GOLD analysis project Ga0207706, IMG submission 184318) | Corn rhizosphere microbial communities from Kellogg Biological Station, Michigan, USA - KBS C5-3 metaG (SPAdes) (version 2) | ecosystem: Host-associated > Plants > Roots > Rhizosphere > Soil ... | reverse complement strand
GTTCAGCCCACAATTGCACAGACTGGTCTACGGCTTCACTTCGACATCGTTCACTCAAACAGTCCGTGCGGGAGGTTACCGGCCGGTGGTCTTCCTGTTCACGGGCCTGGAGGTTGCTCTGTTTATGGCGATGGCGTTCATCGGTGCGCTAGTTGCGGTGCGGGCCAAATGGCGAGCGATCAACATCCCGGCTGGAGCGGTGGCCACGTTCCTCGGTGTCATGCTCATTCTTTGCAAGACAATGGGGGCGCTGGTTTACGCGGCAGTGGCCGCGCCTCTCGTACTTTTCACCAAGCCCCGCGTGTGGGTGAATGTGACGTGCGCAATCCTACTCATCGTGTGCGCATATCCCGCCCTTCGCTCGGCCGACATCGTTCCGGTGCATCGGATCGCGGAGTTGGCCAACACGATCAGTCCGGAGCGAAGTTCATCGTTCCTGACACGTGTCGACAATGAAGATAAGCTTCTCGCCAAGGCCAATCAGAAGCCGCTCGGCGGCTGGGGAACCTGGGGCCGCAATCGCATATATGACAAGGAGAGCGGGGGAGACGTCACCATCACCGACGGTGCGTGGATCATCCTCTACAGCGGCTTCGGCTGGCTGGGCTATCTGTCGATGTTCGGCCTTTTCGCCGTTGCGGTATTTCGAGCTCGGACGGCGGTCCGGGGGCCCACAACCCGGCCGATGATCATCCTGGCCGGATTGTGCCTGTTATTCGGCATGAACATTCTGGACCTGGTACCGAACGCCAACCTTACCCCGCTCACCTTCCTAATGGCGGGGTCGATCGCGGGGGGTCTGCCCGCGAGAGCGGCCCGACGATCGACAGCTCCGAGTGACCGTCAACCTGACATGGTGGCGGCAGCCTAGACTCGTTTCGTCGCCGCACTTCAACGGCTGGGCGGAAACCAGGCGCGATTAACTCTAATGTTCCGCTCCAATACTATACATTATCAATGTTTTAACTAGCGCTGTCAGAAGTTCATCAGATTGAATTTCGCGGGGGTTTGCGGTTCGTGGTTAAAATCTTCAGCGCAAGCGCTCGGCTTGCGCCAATTGCACTTCTTGCTTTGCTCGGCGCTTGCAGCAGCGCAATCGGAGATGAAACGTCCGGCAATGCGGCGGCGCCAGTTGTCACGCCTACGCCTACGCCTACGCCTACGCCTACGCCGACACCGACCCCGGCGCCTCCTGCCTCGACCGCGTCCGTATATGACACGTCGGTTGGAATTGGAGTGGATTCGGCCGGGTTTGCCAACCTGCCTCTTCGCTCAGGCGCACATCGGTATTTCGTCAATTCTGCGATCGGCTCAGACGCCAATGGCTGCGGCGGCGCTCAATCCGCGGCCAAGCCGTTGAAGACGATCGATGCCGGCAAGGCTTGTCTTGCGCTCGGCAACGGGGACCAGCTGCTGATCGCGGAGGGGACCAGCTATTCTGAGGGCCTGACTAATCTCCAGGGGCAGATGGGCTACAGCGCCCAATATCCGACGGTCATCCAATCGTACGACCCTGCTGATCCTACAAACGAGGCAAAGTACGGCCACGCCGGGCAAGGCCGGCGTCCGGTGGTGAACACAGGTGGCACCAACTCGCAGCAACTCAGCTGCTGTGGCAGCAACGCCAACCAATTCCTCGCGATCCGCGGGCTCGACTTCAATCCCGGCGACAAGCCGGACATGAACGTGCAGTTTGTCAGCACCGCCAATTACATCCTCATTGAGAACAATATCTTCCGCTATACGGGGCTCGGCTTCGACATAGGTGCTTCGCCGAGGGCGGCGCATCATGTCATTCGCCACAACAGCTTCTATGGGATGTGGAGCCCGTCCGCTCACGTGGGCGGTATCTACGATGCCGGTACCGACGGGCTGGTGGTTGAGGACAACGTCTTCTGGCATGTCGGATGGAAGCTCGGCGTCAGCCGCGATGCCGACGTGACCCAGGGCGGACCGACGGTGTTCCGCCATCCGGTCTACGCGCAGACCAATGACAATGGCATCCTGGTCCGCCGTAACCTGTTCATGGACGGCGCCGCGGACGGGGGCTCGCTCCGCGGCGGCGCCATCACCTTCACGGAGAATGTCAGCATCGACAATCCGGTCGGCGTCGGCGTCGGCGGTGGTGTGAACTATAATGTCGAAAACCCCAACGGCGTCGACATCGAGGTCAGCTACAACGCATTCCTCGGCGACGCAGATCTCAACAGCACCAACCCCCGCGGAATGGCGATCGTCTCTGCAAACGGCCGCCAAGGAAGCTCGGCGCACCACAATCTGATCGCGCGTAGCCGCGATGTGAACGCCGTGAACGTGACAGCTTTCCACACCCAGTCGGACTATGCCGACAAGCCGAGCTACATGAGCTATGACTACAATCTCGTGTACCAGTGGGCGGCTGCTTCCCAGGTATATGGCATCGGCGGCGCCGCCGGGGCCGAGTTCCCGACCTACAACAACAATGTTTGGGACGCGCTGACCTCGGGCACCAACGCCAACATCGGATCAAAGAGCTTTCCCAACCCCCTCACAAGCCCGCAGCTGTTCGGTGCGCTCGGTTGCACCGACAAGGCAGGCTGTGCCACCCAGATGATCGAGAACCCCGAACTGGGCTGGGGAATCAAGGCGCGAGCACTACTCTGGCAGGGATACGGAATGTAAGGTCTTCGTGACCCGAACCGGCACTCCGGCAATTTGAGATTACTAAGCGCTGATCTTCGGTGATACGCAGGGCACATGAGTGCATCTCGCCGCGGCAAGCTGACCCGTTCCGCTTTCAATCAGGCATATGATCGGTTCGTCCGCCCAGGCGGCTTTCACGAGCTCAACTCCTATTACGAGAGGAGCCGCGAGCGCTATTACCTGACGCTGCGTTATCTCGCGGATCTCGATCTGTGCGAGCCTGCCAAGCTGCTCGACGTGGGCGGTGGTCAGTTCGCAATCCTCGCATCGAAGCTCTTCGGAGACGACGGGACGGTTGGCGACATAGGCGACGCCTATCGCGCCCCCGCTGACGCAGCGGGCGTCAACTTTACAGTCTGTAACCTGCTGGACGACGACCCGCCTTCGTTCAAAGGCGCTTTCGACGTGATCGTCCTCGCGGAAGTCGTCGAGCACCTGCCGGTCCCGCCTTACGTGATCCTGTCGAAGGTGCGCACCTGGCTCAAGCCGGGCGGCCTGTTGCTGCTTACAACACCGAACCTATTCCGGCTGCGCAACCTCGTAAGGATGGCGCTGGGGCGCGATCCCTTCGACATCTTCAGGATGCCTCGTGATGACGTGAGCTTGGGGCACCAGACCGAATATTCCGCGCGGCATCTCGCCTGGCATATTCGAGAGGCAGGATTCACGCTTGAAAGGCTCGAGCACGATCAGCTCGGCCAAACCGGCTTCTCCTGGAAAGCGCGGGTTGCCCGCAAATTGGTCTCTCCCCTGCAGCTGCGGAAGGCCTGGCGTGAGGAACTCGTAGCCATCGCCCGCAATCCGGCCGCCTAATGATCTCCAATAGATCAGCCTTTGGGTGCAATGAATGCGCATAACCTTTGTCGTGCCGATCCTTGAGGTATCGGGGGGCGCTCGCATCATTGCCGGCCATGCGCAAAGGCTGGCCGAGCGCGGGCACGATGTCGTCATCGTTGCGAAGCGAACACGCCGACTGAGTTTCAAGGAGCGCGCGAAAGCGTGGCTCCTCAGGAAACCTGTCGAGGTTCCGACTGAGCATTCGCACGTCGCCTTGTCCGGCGTTCCCTTTCACGTTCCCAACCACTGGGGCCCCGTCCGAGAGGAGGATGTTCCCGACGCGGACGTGATCATCGCGACCTGGTGGGAGACGGCCGAATGGATTTGGTCCTTCTCGCCTGAAAAGGGTGCGAAGGTTCATTTCATCCAGCATTATGAGGCATTTCCCGAGCTGCCGGTCGGTCGGGTCGATGCAGTCTGGCGCTTGCCGATGTTGAAGATTGCCGTTGCGCAGTGGCTCGTCGATTTGGGACGCGAGAAGTTCGGGATCGAGCAGATGGCGCTCGTCCCGAACAGCGTGGACCATCAGTTCTTCAGCGCGAGCCAGCGATCGAAGACTGATCCACCAACCATCGGATTCCTGTTTCACGAAGTTCCCTTCAAGGATCTTCCGACGACGATCGCGGCCGCGCGGCTGGTCAAGCGAGTCAGGCCGGAGACGAGATTTCTGTCATTTGGTGCGGCCCGCCCTGCGGACGACCAGCTCCCGCCCGATACCGAATTTCACTATTTGCCGAGCCAGGAGAAGATCGCCGAGATCTACGGGCGCTGCGATGTGTGGCTTTCGACGAGCCGCACCGAAGGCTTCAACCTCCCTCCACTTGAGGCAATGGCGTGTGGATGCCCTGCGGTGTGCGCGAAGACGGGCCGTCCGCTCGAGATCATCGAAGATGGCATCAACGGCTACCTCGTCGACCAGGGCAACGTATCCGGCTTCGCCGACGCGCTCCTCAAGATAGTCGCGCTGCCCAATGCCGCTTGGCAGGAAATGTCGCAAGCTGCGGTTAGGGCCGTTGCCCACCCGACCTGGGAAGAATCGAGCGCCTTGTTCGAAAAGGCGCTGATCCGGGCAGTTGCGGGTAGCGACCCGTCTTAGAGTCCGTATCCAAGCCAGAGGATGCCGCGAGCCTTGATGCCCCAACCGAGCTCCGGAGTTTCGATCATCTGAGCGGCACAGCCGGCCTTGTCGGTGCAGCCAAGCGCAGCGAACATCTGGGCGGAGGTATACGGGCTGGGATAGTTCTTCGAACCGTTGTTCAGGTTGGTTCCCCACGCGGGCGCGTCCCACACGTTGTAGTTGTAGGTCAAATGAAGGGCTGCGCCTCCGAACTCGCCGCGCGTGTTATTCGCGGAAGCAGATGACCACAGGTAGATCAGGTTGTCGTGGACATCGAACGTCGAATCGTTGCCGACATTTGCCTCGAGGTGAAGGGCATAGCCGTTCAGTGAGTTGGGGTCGCGCCGCCGGACGATAAGGTTGTGATGAATCGAGCTGCCCGGCTGTCCGTTGATCCCCCAGATCGCGTCGCCGCGAGGGTAGGAGGTGTTGACGTCGGCATCGCCGATGAAGGCGTTATGGCTGACCTCGCTGGATGAGCCGCCCGTAATCTGACCGCCGACCCCTACGCCGATCGGGTCGTCGATGCTGACGTTTTCAGTGAACACCACGTTGTTGCGAAGCGATCCGCCGTCAGCCGCACCGTCCATGAAAATGTTACGCCGGATGGTGAAGCCAATCGAGTTGGTCTGCTGGTAAATCGGGTGGCGGAAATAGGTGGGTCCACCGAGCGTGACATCGGTGTCACGCGTGACTCCGAGCCGCCAACCGGTATGCCAGAAAACGTTGTCTTCGATGACCGCAACGTCAGTGCCCGCGTCGTAGATGCCGCCCGTGCTGCCAGTTGGGGACCACTGTCCGTAGAACGAATTGTGCCTCAAGATGTGGTGCGACGAGCGGCCGGATCCACCAATGTCGAAGCCTACGGCCGTGTAGCGGAACAGGTTGTTCTCAAGCAGGATGTAATCGGTCGTTCCGACAAAAGAGATGCCCTGATCTGGCTTATCCCCGGGATTGAAGTCTAGCCCGCGGATGGCGAGGAATTGATTGTGGTTGCTGCCGCAGCAAGTGATCTGCTGCGCTCCGCCACCGGTATTGACGACCGGCCGGCGGCCCTGGCCTGCGTGGCCGTACTTCGCCTCGTTGGCGGGATCCGCGGGGTCGTAGGACTGGATGACTGTCGGATATTCGGCGCTGTAGCCCATCTGCGCCTGGAGGTTTGTCAGGCCCTCTGCGTACGTCGTACCCTCTGCGATCAGGACCTGGTCGCCATTGCCGAGCACAAGGCAGGCCTTCGCTGCATCGATCGTCTTCAACGGCTTGGTCGGGGCTTGCGCGCCGCTGCACCCATTGGTGTCCGAGCCGGTCGCCGAATTGACGAAGTAACGATGCGCGCCCGTTCGAAGCGGAAGGTTCGCAAAACCGGTCGAATCCACCCCAATCCCGACTGACGTGTCGTAAACCGCGGCGACCGACGGCGTCGGCGCAGGCGTCGACGTAGGCGTGGGGGTAGGCGAGGGCGGCACCTGCGACACTTTCCCGTTTCCCTTGCCCTTGCCGAGGCCTAGCGCTGAAGCGACGGCGTCGGCGGGATCATTGCTACTGCTGCAAGCGCTCAGAAGGCTGGCGAGTACGAGAATCACTGGTGCAGTTTTAAGCGCATTCCGGCCGCGCGATGAATTCGTCATTTCTAACCCCCCGGATCTGCTAGCGCGGGGCACAAATCCCGGGCCAGGTCACCTGGAGGCGTTTTGCGCAACCAACCGTTGAGGAAGGGTCAATTTCATCTTTAGCTAAAATCAACCGCGGTTGCGGCGGCGTTTACCAAGACGGCTTGGGAATCAGAGGTGCGGGAACCACCGCAGGATCTGGGTTCCGCCTATCCAGCCAATCGCGGCGCCCGCCGCGACGGTCGCCAGGAAGGTCAATTCCTCGCGAAGCTTAAGCACACCGAGGCGGCGCAGAAGGACCCAGCAATAGATGGTCGCCGGAAGCTCGATGGTGCCCATCGCTGCGACCACTCCGATTGGGCCGAATGCCAGGAAGAGGATCGGTATCGTTACGGCGACCCAGAGCAGGCGGACCAGCGTGATGTGGACGGTCTTCTTGACCTGTCCAACCGCGACCATCAGCTGAGACGCGGCAGTATTAGGCAGCCTCAAGGCTGTCCCAATCATCAATAGCGAAACGAAGGCCGAGGCGGCCGCGTAGCGCGGGTCGTACAGAAGCGCGACGAAAAAGGCCGCGCTGCCGATCAAGCCGCCACAGGCGAACCCGTAAAGCGCCGCTGCCAGCCGACGCACCCGGTAATAGATATAGGCAAGATTCTCCGGCTCTTCGCGCCACGCCCGCGCGCAGATCGGGAAAACGATGCGATTGACATAGGACTCGGCGAAAGCAACCGGCGCGGTCGCGATGGTCAGCGCGATTCCGTAGAGCCCAAACTGGCCCAAAGTGAACACGCGGCCGAGGACCAGCTTGTCGCTTTGACCGATGAGAAGGGCCATCACGCTCGAGGCCATGACGAAGCGCGAAAAGGTGCCGAACTCGCGGGAAATGTCCCGGTCGCGGGCAAGGTGCTGGGTGGAATCCGGGAAGAGGCGATAGCTCAGGAAAGCGCGGAAAGCGCTTTGCAGGATCATGGCTGCGATGATCGACCAAGCATTTCGCCACCACAAAGCAAGCGCCAGGCACGCGATAGTCTGGAAGACCTGCAGACCAAACTCGAGCAGGGACAGCTCGCGCGCCTTATCGTGCCGAAGCGCGGTCATCAGCGAAAGCGACGCAACCCCGTTGATGGCGAAGATCAGCGATGCGACGGCCAACGGCTCTGCGACAATGGGCTTGCCGAAAGCGGCCGCGATCAGCGGCGAAGCGGCGGCGACGGCAATGAATACCGCAACGCCGCGTACCGCGTGGATCGTCCAGACGACGTCGCGAAAATGACGCTCCTCGGTCCGCTCGTGGCGGATCAGGAAGTCCTGGAAACCGAGGTCCGTCACCATCGCGACTGCGAAGAAGACGGACGTAATGATCCCAACGATGCCAAAAGCATCCGGCGTGAGCAGCCGCGTCAGGAGCATCGAGCTGCCCGTCCGCACCACAAGGTTACCGGCCGTGGTCAAGGCAAGGACACCGGTCCGGCTGCCAGCGAATGCCCACAGCTGCCGAGGAGACAGTCTGGTCTTCAGCAAGCCCTCGGCCGGCGAACTCATTGGAGTGTCGTGAGAGAAGCAGCAGCTTTTTGCAACCGCACTGCAGCCGGCTCACGGCGTCATCGCTGAAGTGAAATGTCTCTCACCGGAACAATGAGGCCGTGCGCTCGGAAGGTTAACTGGCTTGGCTTGACCGGCGGAGTTTGTCACGAGAGGAACAACGTCTTGGGTTCCGGAGGATGAATGGGCGCGAAGCCGCATCGGATCAGGGTCGCGGTGCTGGCCGACGACTTTAATCCCGAGTGGCCTTCGCTGCCCGTGGTCGGCTTCAACTACGCGCGGGCGCTCGCCGAGCTCGCGGACGTCACCGTCTTCACGCATGTCCGGAACAGGACCAACGTCGAGAAGCTCGGCGCGCAGCGGTTTGCCATAGTCTACCTCGACAACGAGGCGGTCGCCTCTCCCATGTACAAGCTCGCGACATGGCTGCGAGGCGGTGATGAGTTGGGGTGGACGATCCAGATTGCGTCCAACTATCTGCCTTACCTGCAGTTTGAGCGGCTGGCCCTGAGGCGCATCCGCAAGAGCGAGCCACGCTTTGACCTGGTCCACCGGATCACGCCGATGTCTCCCACGTTGCCGAGCTACGCCGCAGGCCGGACAGGTACGCCTTTCGTCATCGGGCCGCTCAACGGCAATCTTCCCTGGCCAAAGGAGTTCTCCGCCGAGCTGAAGCGCGAACGGGAGATGCTCAGCAAGATCAAGCCGATCTACAGGATCCTTCCGTTCATCCGTTCGACCTATCGCAATGCGTCTGCCGTCCTGGCCGCCTTCCCGCACACGATTGCGAGCCTGAGCCACGGCATTCGGGACAAGGTCTTCGACGTTCCGGAGATCGGCTACGATCCGGCAACGTTCTTCAACCAGCCTCGGCGCCGCAGCCAGCGGCTGACGTTTCTCTATGCTGGCCGTCTGGTGCCGTACAAACTGCCGGAATTCGCGGTTCGCGCCTTCGTTGAACGGCCGGAGCTGCGGAAGCATCGGCTCCGCATCGTCGGCTCTGGTCCTGAGCAGGAGCGTCTGGAACGGATTATCGCCGAGCACGGACTGCAAGACTGCATCGAATTCGTCGGCCGCCTCAGCCAGCGAGAAGTCGCAGACGAGATGCGCAAGGCCGACGTGTTCCTGTTCCCCTCGATCCGTGAGCTTGGCGCTGGCGTCGTGATTGAAGCCATGGCCTGTGGCTTGCCATGCATTGTTGCCGATTATGGGGGCCCGGGCGGACTAGTGAACGACAGTCGCGGACGAAAGGTGCCGATCTCTGACCGTGAAACGATGATTCGGGGTTTCGCGGATGCTGCCGTGGAGCTGGCAAGCGACCGGCGGGCGTTGAGTCGAATGTCGACCGAAAGCGCGGACTATGCCGAGCGCACGTTCACCTGGGACAAGAAGGCGGAAGCGACTTTGGAAATCTACGACTGGGTGCTGGGGGGACGACCGGATAAGCCGACATTCGTCTATTGAGAGCTAGATTCCGGCGTACCATTCGTAATCGACATTATCCTCCCAATAGCCGCCCTTGCCGCCCTGTATTCCGGCGAGACTGGCGACTGCCTCGATCCGCTGGATGTACTTGGCCTGCTTGTAACCCAGCTGCCGCTCGACGCGCAGCCGCAGTGGAGCGCCATTCGGAATGGGTAAGAGGTGGCCGTTGAGACCCCATGCGATCAGCGTCTGCGGGTGGAAGGCGTCGACCAGGTCGATGCTCTCGTAATAATTCTTGTCGCCGAACCGGTCGGCACAGTGGAACACGATATATTTGGCGCGGGTGCTGAGGCCCGCGTGCTGAAGGATCCGCCACAACTGAACGCCGTGCCATTTGCCGATCGCGCTCCAGCCCTCGACGCAATCGTGACGCGTGATCTGAGTCTTATGTGGCAGCGTGCGCAACGTTCTCAACGGGATTGAAAGTGGATGCGTTACCAGCCCATCGACCTGGAGACGCCAGTTGGCGAACTGCTCAGCGGCATGCTGCGCGTATTCGTCAGTGCCGGGTACCCGCGTTCCGTTTGACCGGAAGATGGGCGAGATATCGCTTTCGCGAAATTCCCGGGCCAGGGCGTCACGGGGAGAGATCAGCCGCTGGCTCGCCATAGTAAGCTTCTCGGCCGAGCGCAGCACGCCGCGAAATTGCGCGCTGTTGTTTAGCCGGTTGCATCCCCCGAGCAGCAGGCCCGAGGTTCCCGTGGCTATGAAGCGGCGACGATTGATCATGCTTCTTCGCCCACGGATGGAGGGACGCGGAAGCGACCCGTGATCATCGATCCGATTTCATTGACGGGTCCCGCGAGCAGCACCATCGTCAGATGGACCAGGATGAAAGCCAGAAGCAGTCCGGCGCAGATGAAGTGAATGGATCGCGCGGACTGCCGCCCCCCAAAGAGGTCGAGGAGCCATGGCCACGCCGCGTCCATTGCCGGCGACATCGCTAGCCCTGTGAGGACCATCAGCGGCAGCAGCACGAAGATCACCCCGACGTAGCTCAGCTTCTGGAGGATGTTGTAGCGAAGCGCGGCATCCCCCGTTGGGAAGCGCAGCTGCGCATGCTCCCGGATGTCATGCCAGATGTGGCTAGGCTTCACCTCTTCGCCGGTTGGCGCCAAGTCGCGCTGGGCGTGGCGGTTAAGGAAGCTCGTCACCAGGAACAGGATGAGCGGGACTGAGAGCAGCCAGGCGAAGGCAAGATGCCAGCGTCGTGCTGCGGCGAGATTGTAGGTGGACGGAATTGTCGCCCAGCCGGGGATCGGCCGCCCATGGAACGACAACCACGGATGATCGAAATTGGCGCCGTACTGGCCCCAGTAGAGGTGCGGGTGAGCGTTGAAGATCATCAGCCCGCTCATCAGCATGATGAAAACAGTAAGTGCGTTCAGCCAATGCCAAAGGCGCGTGGGCAGCCGATGACGATAAGCGATGCCGCTTGGCGGCGGGGCGGGCGGCTCCGCGTCAATTGGTTCGTCGATGACGGGTGCGTCGTCCATCGGCAGGAACGACCATAGCTCAGGCGAGGCGACGCGTCAGCGATCTTTGTTGCAGCCACGAGATTATGATTTCCGCGATCCGCGGGCCCGAGCGGCCGTCGCCGAAAGGCAGGGCAGGGCGGCTCATTGCTGCAAGGGCGATGGGATCGTTCAATAGCCTGCTTACTTCCCCGACGATCCGCTCGCGGTCCGTGCCGACCAATAGTGATGACCCGACAGCGAGGCCCTCCGGCCGCTCAGTCTTGTCGCGGAGCACAAGCAACGGAATGCCTAGGGCGGGGGCTTCCTCCTGGATTCCGCCGGAGTCGCTTAGCACCAGATCGGCGTCGCGCATTCGGCGGAGCAGTTCCTCATGCCCGCATGGATCGAGAAGGCGAACGCCTGGGACAATCCCGAGAAGCTTGCGCATGCTGTCGGCAACGAAAGGATTGGGGTGCAGGATGAAGTCAACCTCGACGCCCCCGCCAGCAAGCTCAACCAGCGCCGCCGCGATCGAGTGGAGGCCCTCCCGCCAACTTTCGCGCCGGTGACAGGTTACCAGGAGCCTTCGACCAGCACTGTCGCGGAGAGCCGCTGGTGGAAGCCGCAACGAAGTTTCAAGCAGGGCATCGATGCCGGTGTTTCCGGTGACATGGATTTGGCCGCTGACTTCTTCAGCGTAGAGGTTTGCAGCGGACTGCTCCGTCGGCGCGAACAATAGTTCGGCGTCCGCATCGATCGCGGTTCGGTATTCCTCTTCAGGCCAGGGGAGCGAGGGATCATGGGTGCGTAGGCCCGCTTCAACGTGAGCGACAGCGACACCTGCTTCAAAGCCCGCCAAGGCGGCTCCAAGCGCACTAGAGGTGTCGCCTTGTACGACGAGGAGGTCAGTCGCACTGCTCAGCCAACATTGCAACGCTCGGGTCACGGCTGCGACGTGGAGATGCGGGTTTTCCTGACCCGGGCAGCTGAGATCCAAGCGTGGAAGATGGCTCAGGCCGTAGTCGCCGAGACCAAGTCCTGGGTGTTGTCCGGTGCAGACCAATGTCGGCGTCAGTCCGAGCGCTGTCAGGGCGCTGGCAACTGGTTTCAACTTGATGGCTTCGGGCCTGGTGCCAACGACCAGATAAATACAGGCGGTACGCAGCCTTCCCCCTTACTCGGCGGGGGGACTGTGCCGCCATTATGGACCTATCTCAACGGAAATTGTCGGCGTAGGCCTGGAGCTTGAGGCGCACCGGGGGTGCGGGCACGACGTGGTAGGCGAACCCATGCTTGTCGCAGTACGCGATGGCGGCTTCCTTGGTGGCGAAGGTCATGCGGACCTGTGGGTTGGTGTCGCCAGATCCATTCCAGCCAGTCAGCGGATCTGGACGCAGGGGCTGCTGCCGTTCGAACTCGAGCAACCAGCTGCCGGCGTTCGCCTTTCCGGACTGCGTGGTCTTGCGTTCCATCTCGGAAATTCGAGCGATCGTCATCATCCGGTGCCGTGGCAAAGTGGGGGGCCCAAATCAAGTCGGACACGAGCAAGATGCGCCTCCGCCTAAACTGTGTTAAGCGACCGGTCCTCTCAACGATGGAGGGCTTCATGACATCGACGAGTATGCGCGTCCTGTTCATGGCAGGGGCGGCGCTTGCCGCTGGAGCGTGCACCAAACCTGCTTCAACCACGAGCAACACTGCGACGGCCGAGACCAAGACGAGCTCGACGACTGCTGCTGCTCCGAGCAGCGATCCGGTTACGAGCGCCGAGTCCGCCGCCCCAGCCGCGCTGGCGCATGATGCGGCTATCGTCACCGTCGATGCCGCTGGAAAGATGAACCAGGTACGCGCCGGAAAGAACGGTTGGACCTGCATGCCGGATGCGCCTGACACGCCGGGTACGGACCCGATGTGCTTCGACGCCAACGCGGCCAAATGGGCGGACGCGTGGGTCCATCATAAGCCGCCCCCAGATGGAACGCCGGGCGTGATGTACATGCTGGAAGGCGGGACCGACGCCAGCAACACCGATCCCTATGCCGCCAAGCCGACAGCCGACAACGACTGGATCAAGACCGGTCCTCATATCATGCTCGTCGGCAGCAAGGCGATGCTCGCCGGCTATCCGTCGGGTGCGAAGCCGGACACGTCTGCACCCTATGTAATGTGGTCGGGTACGCCTTATGCTCACCTGATGGTGCCTGTGAGCAGGTAGCTACGACGCCCGCTTCGACTTCAGCGTCGGCGCTGCCGACGCTGGGTCGTCGGGCCAGGGATGCTTGGGATATCGGCCGCGCATGTCCTTTACGACGTCGCGCCAACTCCCCGCCCAGAAGCCGGGCAGGTCTTTTGTCGTCTGGATCGGCCGTCCCGCGGGCGAGGTGATTGCCAAGACGAGCGGGATCTGGCCGTCGGCCACGTGGGGGTGATTAGCCAGTCCAAACAACGCTTGAGCGCGGACTTCGACTGTGGGTCCCGCCGAGGCCGAATAATCGATCAAATGGCGACTTCCCGCGGGGCTGCCGAACTCGGCAGGCGCAAGACGATCGACCTTTCGTACAGCATCGTATCCGAGCAGACCTTGAAGCGCTGCTGCGATGCCTGAGATGTCGCCTAGCCGGCGCTTGCCGTTAAGGAGCGCCGATAGCCATTCCTCTCCCCGCTCCAGCAACTGATCGTCGTCGAGCCTTGGAATAGAAGCGTCAAACTGATGCGCGAATGCCGCCCGGTCGCGAAGCTGCGTTGCTCGCTCATCCCATGGCAGTAAGCTGAGGCCATGTTCGCGCACCCCTTCGAGGAGTGCAGCCTCGATTGCCGAGGCGTCGGGTTTGGGGTCCGGGCCGCTTGATAGGCGGATCGCACCAAGGCGGCGGCTGCGCGTCGGTGTGACGGTGCCGGACGCAGGATCGAAATCGCCATCGTGGCGAGTTTCGACTCGCGCCGCGAAAAGATCGAGTACAGCTCGCTCGTCGATGGCGGCGGCAGAAAGGATGCGAGCGCCTGATGCGCGACCAGCGACTTCGCCGACCGCGAGCCACTGGCTAGCGCCGAGTGACGAGCCCGGGTCGAGGCGAAAGCCGCGCCCACCGACCGACTGCCAACTTTCCCCCGAACCATCGCGGCGGCGCGAGACGCGATCGGGGAATGCAATCGCGAGAGCGCGAGCGAGATCATGATCATCGACCCTTTCGCCTTCGATTTTAAGACGTTTCCTCCAGCCGGCGGCGAGCTTGCGTGCAGCTTCGGCACGGGGAGACTTGTCCGATCGCCAGCGGCGCCAGCGCAGCTCGAGGTCTGGATCGTTGCCGCCGAGGCCGCGCTCAGTCAGGAGGACCGCGACGTCGGCCGCGGCGGCGCCGAAGCCGCGACTGCGGCAATCAAGCAGCATGTGAGCGAGGCGGGGTTCCAGCGGCAGCGCGGCGATTGAGCGGCCGTGATCGGTCAAGCGCCCCTCGCTGTCGATTGCGCCAAGCGCCGCCAGCCGCTTGTGCGCCTCGTCCAAGCCGGAGCGGGATGGCGGATCGAGGAAAGGGAGGCGGGAAGGGTTCGCCTCGCCCCACAGCAGCGAGGTGAGCAGGAGGCTGGAGAGGTCGGCTTCGAGGATCTCCGGCGGGTCATGCTCCGGAAGAGAAGAATTCGCTGCCTCTTCCCACAATCTTATCGCGACTCCAGAGGCTTGACGGGCCGCGCGGCCGGCGCGCTGAGTAACTGAAGCGCGGCTTGCGCGCTCGGTGACGAGACGGGTGAGCCCGGCGCCGCGGTCGTAGCGCGGACGGCGGGCGAGGCCGCTGTCGACGACGATCCGGACGTCTTCGAGCGTGACGCTAGTCTCGGCGATGCTGGTCGCGAGCACGAGCTTGCGCTTGCCGGGCGGCGGAGCGGCGAGCGCCTTCCGCTGCGAAGCCGGCTCCATGCCGCCGTGAAGCTTGTGAAGCTCGACGTCCGACGGGAGCGCGCCCAGGGCGTCGGCCGTGCGCTCGATCTCGGCAACGCCGGGCAGGAAGGCGAGAAGCGAGCCGCTTTGCTCGCCAAGCGCGGCGCGAATTGCGGACGCCATCTGAGGTTCGATGCGCGCGGCGGAATCGCGGCCGATGTGGCGGATCTCGAGCGGGAAGCTCTTGCCCTCACTGACGATCGTCGGTGGATCGTCGAGAAGCTTGCGGAACCTCTCGACGTCGAGCGTCGCCGACATCGCAAGCAGCCTCAGGTCTTCGCGCAAGGCCTTCGCGGCATCGAGCGCCAGCGCCAGCGCCAAATCATTGTCCAGGCTCCGCTCGTGAACCTCGTCGAACAGGACGGCGGAGACGCCGGAAAGCTCGGGATCGTTCTGAATGCGGGCGAGGAACACGCCATGCGTCATTGCTATTACGCGGGTCGCCTTACCGACCTTGCTGTCGAGCCGGGTTGCATAGCCAATCGTCTCGCCCGGCTTTTCCCCAAGCTCGCCGGCCATGAACTCCGCCGCCGCTCGTGCAGCGAGGCGGCGCGGGACGAGCAGCAGCACCTGTCCGCCGCACCATTCCTCTGCGAGCAAAGCAGGAGCAACACGAGTGGTCTTGCCTGCCCCGGGCGGCGCAACCAGCAGCGCCCTCGTGTTGGCACGCAGCGCCGCGAGTAGGTCGCCAAGGACCTCATCGATGGGCAGGCGGATCAATGGGCGGCGTTCGTCCCCGGACTGCCGAGGTAGCGGTTGAACCATTCGACCGTGCGTCGACGGATATCCAGCACATTCTCGGGCTGCCGAACATGGTGGCCTTCATCGGGATAGATGACGAGGCTGGTCGGTACGTTCATCGCTTTCAGCGCGTGCCAATATTCGGTCGACTGGGTCGGTGGCACCTCGATGTCGCGTTCGCCGACATAGATGAACGTCGGCGTGCGCGCCTGCTTGATCGTGCGGATGGCCGACATCGCCCAATAGGGTGCCGGATCATCGTACACGGACTTGCCGATGAACGGGATCATCCATTCGTCGATGCCATTGGTTCCGTAATAGCTGATCCAGTTCGACAGGCCCGCGCCGGCGACAATCGCCTTGAAGCGATTAGTCTGTGTGTTCGCCCACATCGACATGAAGCCGCCATAGCTGCCGCCGGTCAGGCCAAGGCGACTGTTGTCGATCGGAGCGGCCCTTTCGACCGCATCGACCCCCTCGAGGATGTCGCGAAGATCTCC
>Ga0207706_10003120_pt1 | contig 15935 bp, 16 predicted proteins | sample KBSC53metaG_FD_184318 | JGI IMG/M metagenome (GOLD analysis project Ga0207706, IMG submission 184318) | Corn rhizosphere microbial communities from Kellogg Biological Station, Michigan, USA - KBS C5-3 metaG (SPAdes) (version 2) | ecosystem: Host-associated > Plants > Roots > Rhizosphere > Soil ... | reverse complement strand
CTCGACGCGATCGATCGCAAGGCCAAGGAAAGCCGCGAGCCGTACATGATGGCGGTCTATCGCCAGGAAGGCGACGGGCGCAGCTACAAGGTCGTGCGCAACGTTTACGCGCCGCTGGAGATCGCCGGCCGCCGCTGGGGTGACCTAGAGCTGGCGTACAGTTTCGGCTGACGGCTGGCTCCCTCGCGGCCGATGGACGGCGGCGACGAGCACGAACGAGATATACATCAACAGGTACCAGGCGCCGAGCTTCATCGGTGAGACGAGGTGCCATTCGTGCTCCTGACCGGGGTAGGTCCAGGCGCGGGCGAAAGTGCCCAGGTTCTCGGCGAACCAGATGAACGCCGCGACGAGGAACCAGCCGAGCAGCAGTGGCATCCAGCGCCGCTCGCGCCAGACCACGAAGCTGGCCCCGGTCCGCCAGAACAGCAGGCCCATCGCCGCGAACAGCGCCAGGCGGACGTCGGGCAGCCAGTGGTGGGCGAAGAAGTTGACGTAGATCGCCGCCGCCAGCAGCTCCGGCCACGGCGAATTGGGGTAGGGCTCGAAGCGCAAATCGAAGATCCGCCAGACGCGCGCGAAGTAGCTGCCGACGCCGCCGTACATGAAGCCCGAGAACAGCGGCACGCCGCCGATCCTGAGCAGGTTCGGCTCGGGATAGATCCACGAGCCAACGTGCGTCTTGAACACCTCCATCGCCGTGCCGACGACGTGGAAGGCGACGATCACCCTGGCTTCGTCCCAGGTCTCGAGCCGGAAGGCGAGCATGGCGACCTGAATGCCGAGCGCGGCGAGAGTCAGGAAATCGTATCGCGCCAGGGGCGCATGGGCCGGGTAGAAGAAGTATGTTCCGATCAGCAGCGCCAGCATCAGGGCGCCGAACAGGCAGGCCCAGCCTTGCTTGAAGCCGAACAGCGCGAACTCGTAGATCCAGCTCGACCAACCAGGCGGCGGCTCGTAGGTTTCGAGACGCGCACGGACCTGGGCAAAGCGGGTGTGCCTCATATCGGTCGGGCCGGTCATTCAGCCGACATGCTCCAGCGGCCGCATTCAGCCAAGTGAGCGATTTCTGAGCATTTGCCGTGACAGGCGGAAGACCGTCGATATAGTCGACGCGGCGGGGATCTTCGGGAGAGGATTTGCATGACGACTTCGGCGAATGAAGCGGCGGCGGCATCGCGGCTGATGGAGATGACCATCGACCACTGGCGGGGCGAGCTCCTTTTGCAGGCGGCCGAGATGAGCCTGGCCGACAAGTTCGACGGCGACGAGCCGCGCACCGCCAGGGACCTCGCCGCTGAATACGGCATGCGCCACCGCGAGCTTTATCGTTTCCTGCGCGCTTTGACCGGGATCGGCTTGCTGGCATTCGCCGGCAAAGACAGCTTTCGCCTGACCGATCTCGGCAAGGCGCTGAGGACCGGTGCGCCCGGCGCGGCGCGCTCCGCGGTGATCGCGCTGATCGGCGACATGGTGAAGCCGGCGTGGAAGGCATTCGACCACGGGCTGTTCACCGGCAACACCGGGTTCGAGAAGGCCCACGGCAAGAGCCTGTTCGAATACCTGCGCGACAACCCCGGCATGGCGACGTTCTTTTCTGAGACGATGGTCGGCTTCCACGGCCGCGAGCCGCCCGCGGTGGCCGAGGCCTACGACTTCTCGGGCATCGGCTCCCTGGTCGACGTAGGCGGCGCCAGCGGCAACATGCTTGGGCACGTCCTCTCGCGGCACCCGAACCTCAAGGGTGTGCTCTACGACCTGCCGCACGTCGTCGCCGACGCGCCGGGGCTGCTCGCATCGCATGGCGTCGCCGACCGCGTGAGCATCGAGGGCGGGAGCTTCTTCGAGTCCGTGCCCAAGGGCCACGACGCGTACCTGCTCAGCCACATCATCCACGACTGGGACGACGGCGAAAACGCCACGATACTGGGGAACGTGCGCGAGGCGATGAAGCCCGACGGCAAGCTGCTGATCGTCGAGATGGTCCTGCCCGAAGGCGACGAGCCGCACATGGGCAAAATGCTCGACATGATGATGATGCTGGTCCCCGGCGGCGAAGAGCGCACGGCCGCGGAATACGCCGAGTTACTCGAGCCGAACGGGTTTCGCGTGACGCGGGTGGTTCCGACGAATTCGGCGGTCAGCGTGGTGGAGGCTGTGCGGGCTTAGGCGCCGATTGGCGAAGTAAGAGTGTCTGCTTTCGACCCATTGCGGACATTCAGTCGAGTGTCGAAATGTTACGAGACTGGTGCGCGAAATACTCGCCGAAATCACCGCGACCTTCGAATAGTTTTGCAGGAAAGCCGTCGGGTTGAAGGGCGAGAGACCGCGCTTTCAGCCGTTGCGCAGTTGCCGACCAAACGGTTTCATCGCCAAGGACGTAAGGAAAGAGGTGGGCCATTAGACCTGCCACAGCTAAAAACTCGGCGTCGCAGGACCATTCGCCGCCAAAGAAGTCGTAGACTTCGTGCCAAATCTGGGGGGCCTGAGGGTCATCGGACATCTTGGTTACAAATGGGGGGTCTGCCCAATGCATCCATGCGAGAAATAGGAGTTGCAGGGCGTTCTCTCTATCCCGTTCGCCCGCAATCCAACCTGCCAAAAGCTTCTGATAATCACCTTCCACCGGTCGCACCCCGCCTGTTGAAGCGATGCTATAGCGAGGCTTGCACGCCGTGTCCGCTTTCCACCCTTAGCGGACTTGAGCTCAGTCATTCCTCGGCCGGATCGTCACAATGACCCGGCGGTATCTGCTCAGCGCGGGCGATCCCTTGTCCGTCACCCTGACGATGAAATGGACCTGTTCCAACCGCGTCACGACTGGCGCCGTGAAGCCGCTCCAGTACAGATTTTCGGCGCTCGACAAAGCTATGGGAACAGCGAGAGTACCTGCTTCGGGGTACTCAAACCAGTGATAGCTCAGGCTGTCTCCGTCGGGATCGGTGGTGCCGAGTGCGCTCAGGACAACCTGTTCGCCTGACTGCACCGTGAGGTGGTCGGGGTGAGCCAAGCGCACCACGGGGGGATGATTGGCATTCGCGGGTGTGCGGACCGTCCAGTCCATTCGTGCGGCGAAGTCGTTCTGGATGTCGTCCCGCCAGCGCCACAGCGTTTCCCGGAAGCCTGTGAAGGACTTGGCCAGCGGCGCGATGGCGCGCCCGAAGGTCTGTGGCGCGTATGGCGTCACCTTGTCCACGGCATTGGTCCAGATGGGCCGCGTTTCGGGCAGCACCGGCACCCCGCCTGTGAAACCCGTTGGATCCATCGAGCTCAGTTCGGGCACACGCAGCGAGTATCTTCCGCCCCATCCGCCCCAGTCAGGGTGCTCCGGTGCGTTCAGTCCATTGGGGATCAGCCCGAGGAAGGACGGGGTGTCTCCTTCCATGCCGTAGGCGACATCCGGATAGGCCGCTCCCAACGGTCCATGACCCTGCTGGATGTTTTCGGCGATCCAGGCGTTGGAGATCGTCCCGTTGTCGATCCCTTCGACTACCTGATGGATCCCGGTCCAGGTGCCGGCGCCATATCCGCCAGGGCTGACGACGTAGAAAAGTTCGGGAAACTCCTTCCTGATCCAGGGACCGGAATCGTCCTGATCGGAGATGGTATAAACTCGCAGTTTGGAGATCAGCCGTTTGGCCTCGGGTGCCGGTCGCGTCGCACGGATCGTGTACAAGGCCTGCGCGAGCGTGTTTGGGCCACCCCAGACCGATACCCACAACGGCCGGTCGTCCGCTTTGGACAAGGCGGCGATCAGCCTTCTCGAGCCGTCGGTGTCCTTGCCCGGCCCAACGCCGGCCATCCCATAAACGGGCTGGCCGCTGCCAATGAGAGACTGCAGCATCAGAGCGGAGGGGTACGCCCTGTCGTGTAGCGCGAGATTGGCGCGCACTTTGGCGTATTGGGCGACCACTGCGCGCATCGATTCCGGCGCTACACGGTCCTTCTGGTGGACGGAGGTCGTGGCGACGAGACCTTCAAGATCGATCTCGTTGGAATAGAGAAGCAAGCGCACCAGCGACTGAGTGTCGTCCGGATCCGCCTCGATGTCGCTCAGCACGAACAGGCGGGCCTTCTGGGCCGGCGACGCAGCAGTGGCCGGCACGGTGATAACCGATGCGGCCATCAACAGACAGATCGCCGCAAGGATCAGGCGCATATTTCCTCCGAGAAGCTGCATGTGCCCCGGTGTGAGCAGTGCCGACGGCGCGGGCCTTGGTCAATCGCAACGGCGATGTCCATTTTCCACCCATTGCGGACAGTCAGCAGGCGACCCATTGCTGACATTGGTTGTTCATTCCCGCGGGCAAAAACCGGTCACCGTCCGCGATAGCGAGTCACCTGAGTTCGCTTGCCATGCGATGCGCTTCCTCCGGCCGGAGCGACTCCATCACGACGTTCCGAGTGAGTTGGTCCAGTTCTGGAAGCGTAAGCGTCAAACCTGAGCCAATTCGCCTGACGAGGAGGTCAAACGCCGCAGGGTACCTCTGATTGGCGCGTCCGAGAACGATCGGGAAGCGAAAATTATACGCCGGCAAGTGTTCTAAGCGGCCATTAGTCTCCGCATCTTTCCCAAGCTGCCTGATCGTCCGCACCCACATTCGGCGCTCATGAGCCGTCCGCTCTCGCGGCTGCGGCTCTAATGTTTCCAGACCCCAATAAGACGCGGCTCGGTAGATGTCGCGGATATGATGCTGCGGCAGCGGACGCCTGCCGAGATAGGTAATCTCAGCATGGTCGCCAACCAGAGAAACGCGCAGCAGTTGATCCTCGCGCAACTGATCCCACAAAGAGCGAAATCCGAGCAGTCGAAGGAGCCTGTAGATCATGGCGTCTGATGTAGCTGCGCGTTCCTAATGTCCGCTTTCCACCCATTGCAGACATTAGCTCCAGCCTGTTAGCCTGTTCAGATGCAAAAGCTGGGGAGGCGCTAATATGGCTATCGCTTGTGCCTACTTCGCCATTGCTGACGTCAGGGTGGCCACGCATCCTTTCATAGTCCTGTTTGATCTGAGCAGCGCGCTGGCCGAAGTAGGTTTGAGCCAGAAGGAAAGGGAACCGTGATCTTGGCCGTCGAGAAAAGCAGGCTGTTGACCATGTCCTTGCGTTCAGCGGCGGCCGCCGCGGCGATCGCCTTGGCGAATGTTGCTCATCCGCTGGTGGCCAAACCCGCACTCACGGACTGCTCCGCGGCATGGGCGGCCTACTCGGGTAACACCCAGCTCATCGACCTTCTCCTCGATCCGCGAGCAAAGGCGGCGCTTGAGGCGCGTGGAAGTCTAAAGGGCCTTCCGGCGATTCTGACCGATACGACTCCTCCGACTTTTTCTGCAATCGTCACGCCGCGCTGGGTTCTGACCACCGGCGCCTTTGGCGTCCCCGTCTCCGACCCCAAGGAGTTGGCAGCACTCGATCGAATGCTTGCCGCTATTCCGATCACCGGGAAGGCCGCCGAACGTCGCTGCGCACGCTATGATCATCGACCACCAGTGCTGCCTGAGCCGCGACACCATCCCGCCATCCTGGTGTTCGAGAAGATCACGGGCTTTCGTGACGACGCCTCGGTGGCTGCCGCCCACAAGGCCTTCATCGACATGGCCACCCGACGCCGCTGGTCGATCACCTTCACCGAGAATGGCGCCGTGTTCAACCGCTCTCAGCTTAAGAACTATGACGCGGTCATTTGGAATAATGTCAGCGGTGACGTGCTCACAGCTCCGCAGGAAAGAGCCTTCCAGGCTTATCTAATGGGAGGCGGTGGTTTCGCTGCTGTGCACGGATCCGGCGGCGATCCGGTCTATGTCTGGAAATGGTACACTGATGTCCTGCTGGGTTCCCGGTTCATCGGCCATCCCATGCACCCGCAATTTCAGGCCGCAAATGTCATCGTGGAGGGTCCAAAGACGGGTATCGTCGCTCGTCTCCCGGATAGCTGGACCATGACCGACGAGTGGTACTCTTTTGCGGCGAGTCCGCGAGTTAAGGGCGTCCACGTTCTCGCACGCCTCGATGAGAGCAGCTACAACCCGGGACCCCAGCTCGCCATGGGCGACCATCCAATAGCCTGGACCCATTGTATCGGAAGCGGACGCGCCTTCTACACCGCGATTGGCCATCGACCCGAATCCTATGTGGAGCCGAACAGCCGCGAATTGCTCGAAGAAGGCGTCGCCTGGGCCGCCGGTCTTGGCGATACCCGATGCAAGGCGGGTCGCGAACTCCGCGCGTCGATCTCAGCCCGCCCGTAAGGTCTGTTCATTCAAGCAGCGCGCAGTCAGGCTCGACCTCGCGGACGTCCGCTTCCCACTCAAAACGGAAATTGGGCCCGCTCCAGAGCGCATGCTCGACTAGGCGTCTATCATCTCTCGATCGACTTCTCCCGCGCGGTTCTGGATGAAGTTGAAGCGGTGTTCGGGGTTGCGGCCCATGAGCTGGTCGACCAGCTCGGCAATGGCGAAGCGCTGTTCGTGCTCCGGCGGCAGGGTGATGCGGATCAGGCTGCGGGAGGCAGGGTCCATCGTCGTTTCGCGCAGCTGCGCCGGATTCATCTCGCCGAGGCCCTTGAAGCGGCTGACTTCGACTTTTTTGCCCTTGAACACCGTGGCTTCGATCTCGGCGCGGTCGGCCTCGTCGCGGGCGTAGCGGCTCTCCTTGCCGGCGGTCAGGCGATAGAGCGGGGGCTGGGCGAGGTAGAGGTGCCCCTGGCGGACGATCTCGGCCATTTCCTGGAAGAAATAGGTCATCAGCAAGGTGGCGATATGGGCGCCGTCGACGTCCGCGTCGGTCATGATGACGACGCGGTCGTAGCGCAAGTTGGCCGGGTCGCAGTCCTTGCGCGTGCCGCAGCCAAGCGCGAGCGCGAGGTCGGCGATCTCGGTGTTGGCGCGGATCTTGTCGGCGGTGGCGCTCGCCACGTTGAGGATCTTGCCGCGGATCGGCAGGATAGCCTGGGTCTTGCGGTCGCGCGCCTGCTTGGCGCTGCCGCCGGCGCTGTCGCCTTCGACGATGAACAGCTCGGTCTCGCCTTTGCCTTCGCCCGAGCAGTCGGTGAGCTTGCCGGGCAGTCGCAACTTCTTGGCGTTGGTCGCGGTCTTGCGCTTGATCTCGCGCTCCGCCTTGCGTCGTAGCCGCTCGTCCATCCGTTCCATCACGCTGCCGAGCAGCGCGCGGCCGCGCTCCATGTTGTCGGACAGGAAATGGTCGAAGTGATCGCGCACCGCGTTCTCGACCAGGCGCGCGGCCTCGGGGCTGGTCAGCCGATCCTTGGTCTGGCTCTGGAATTGCGGGTCGCGGATGAACACCGAGAGCATGATCTCGCTGCCGGTGACGATGTCGTCGGCCGAAATGTCCTTGGCCTTCTTCTGCCCGACGAGTTCGCCAAATGCCCGGATGCCCTTGGCGAGCGCGGCTCGCATGCCTTGCTCGTGCGTGCCGCCGTCTGGCGTCGGCACGGTGTTGCAGTACCAGGAATAGGACCCGTCGGACCACAGCGGCCAGGCGACCGCCCATTCGACACGGCCCTGTTCGTCAGGGAAATCCTGGCTCCCGGCGAAGAACTGGCTGGTGACGCATTCGCGCCCGGCAACCTGCTCCGCCAGGTGGTCCGAAAGCCCGCCTGGGAACTGGAACACCGCTTCCTCGGGCACCTCCTCCGAGGCCAGCGAAGGCGCGCACTTCCAGCGGATTTCCACGCCGGCGTAGAGGTAGGCCTTCGAACGGGCGAGCTTGAACAGCCGCAGCGGCTTGAACTCGCGGTCGCCGAAGATTTCCGGATCGGGCTTGAAGGCGACGGTCGTGCCCCGCCGGTTCGGCGTGCTGCCGAGGCGCTGCAGCGGTCCGGTGGGAGCGCCGCGCGAGAACTCCTGAGCGAACACTTCCTTGTTGCGCGCGACTTCAACCCGGACGTGCTCCGACAGCGCGTTGACCACGCTGACGCCGACGCCGTGGAGGCCGCCGCTGGTGGCATAGGCCTTGCCGGAGAACTTGCCGCCCGAGTGGAGCGTGGTGAGGATCACCTCGAGCGAGGACTTGCCGGGAAACTTGGGGTGCTCGTCGACCGGCATGCCGCGGCCGTTGTCGCTGATCGTCAGGCGGTTGCCTTCGTCGAGCACGACCTCGATGCGGTTGGCGTGGCCGGCGACGGCCTCGTCCATCGCGTTGTCGAGCACCTCGGCGGCGAGGTGGTGCAGCGCGCGCTCGTCGATGCCGCCGATGTACATGCCGGGGCGACGGCGGACGGGCTCGAGCCCTTCCAGCACCTCGATCGAGGAAGCATCGTACTCGCCGTCGCCTTGCGGCAGCTTATCGAACAGATCGTCGGACATGGGTCGGCTATAGGGACGGCGTTCGCGGCCCCACAAGCGTCAGCAGTGGGTTTTCCGCCCTAGAACTGCGTCGGAGCGGGAGAAACGACCGTCACCGTGCCAGCGCCGACCTGGCGCACTTCCATCGCCCGCTCGGCGATGCCGTCCGGGCGGAAGCGGAAGGCGCCGTCGATGCCGAGGAAGCCGACGCTGTCGAACATGTGCGAGGTCGGAAAGTCGCGCCCCGGGGTCCAGTCGCGGGCGATCCGCAAGGTCAGCAGCACCGCATCGTATCCGAGCGCGGAGACGCGGTAAGGCTGGCGGCCGAAGCGTGTCTTGTAGCTGCCGGCGTAGCGGCCCCAGCGCTGGTCGGAGACAGCGGAGAACCACGCGCCGCGCAGGGCGGTGGCCTTGGTCAGATCGTCTTCTCCGCTCCACAACTCCGTGCCAAGCAGGCGCGGCGAAGCGGCACCGGCCTTCTTCAGCGAACCCGCGGCGATTGCCGACAGGCGCGCGCCATCGGCGATCAGCACCGTGTCGAACCCGTCTTTCGCCCGCAGGCGTTCGGCAGCGCTGATGATCGACGTGTTGCCGCGATCGTAAGTTTCCGTCGCGACCAGCACGCCGCCGTTGGCTTTCACCCGGTCGGCCAGGGCGGCCTGAGCATGGCGGCCGTAATCGCCGTTGGGCACGATCGCCGCAAAGCGCTTCGCCCCATGCGCCGAGGCATAGGCCACCGTGCGCGCGATCGATTCCTCGGGCAGCACGCCCATCACGAACACGTCGCGCGCGGCGACCGAGCGGTCGTTGGAGAACGCGATCAGCGGCACGTGCGCCGGCCGCGCCTTGGCGGCGACGACTTTGACGTCGTCGCCCAGCAGCGGACCGAGGATCAGCTTGTTGCCGTCGCTGATCGCGCGCGCCGCGGCGCTGTCGGCGCCGGTCGCGGTGTCATAAGTCGTGATCCGCAGGTTGGACGCGTTGGTGTCCAGCAGCGCCATCGTCGTGGCGTTGGCGATCGACTGACCGACCGCACCGTTCGCGCCCGACAGCGGCACCAGCAGCGCCACGCGGTGGCGGCCCTGGTCCTGCGGCAGCGTGCTCGGCGGGCGCTCGGCCGGCGTCGGCTGGACTATCGGCCCCTGACCTTTGGGGACCGCCTGACACGCGGCAAGAGCCACGCTGAGGCCAACCGCCCCGATCAGGCGTTTCCAATTACCGAACATGCTTGCCGCTCCCGCTGCAGTTGGTTCACAAGGCGCGCCGTGAGCGATCCGCGCGACCTCGAAGCCAAGTCCTTGTCTCCCGGCCTCTATATCGTCGCGACGCCGATTGGCAATCTCGGCGACGTGACCATGCGGGCGGTCGATGTGCTCACGCAGTGCGATGCGATCGCCTGCGAGGATACGCGCGTGACGCGCAAGCTGCTTCAGCACCTCGGCCTGTCGAAGCCGCTGTGGCGTTACGACGACCACGCCTCGGAAGAGGATCGGACGCGGCTACTGGACGCGATGCGGAGCAAGGCGGTGGCGCTGGTCAGCGACGCGGGGACCCCGCTGGTGTCGGACCCCGGCTACCGGCTGGTGCGCGAGGCACGGGCAGCGGGCCTTGCGCTCACCAGCCTGCCGGGGCCGAGCGCGCCGGTGATGGCGCTGACGCTCTCGGGCCTGCCCACCGATCGCTTCCTGTTCGCCGGGTTCCTGCCGGCGAAGGATAAGGCACGCGGTGAAACGCTTGCCGAACTGGCCACGGTGAAGGCGACGCTGGTGTTCTTCGAGAGCGCGCCTCGCCTCACCAGGTCCCTCGCCGCGATAGGCGAGGCGCTGCCCGGCCGTGAGGTTGCCGTCGCGCGCGAACTGACCAAGCTTTACGAGGAATGCCGCAGCGGTACCGCTGAAGAGCTGCGCGCGCATTACGAGGCGCATCCCGCCAGAGGCGAGATCGTCCTCTTGGTCGGCCCGCCGGTCGAGAGCGCGTTCGACGCCGCGCACGCCGACAAGCTGCTGCTCGAGACGCTGATGACCGAGAAGCCCTCGCAAGCCGCGGCGCTGGTCGCCCGTGCCACCGGTCTCGACCGCAAAACGCTCTATGCCCGCGCGCTCGAGCTGAAGGCTTCGTGAGCCGCGAGGTCGCCGAACGGCGGGGGCGGCGCGGCGAGGGCTTTGCCGCCTGGTGGCTGCGGCTGCAAGGGTGGCGGATCGTCGCGCGCCGGGTCAAGACGCCGCGCGGCGAAGTCGACCTGATCGCCCGCCGCGGGCGCACGGTGCTGTTCTGCGAGGTGAAGTGGCGTTCGACCCGGATCGAGCGCGACCGCGCGATCGACGCCTATCGCCTGCGCCGCGTCGTCGCCGCGGTCGAGGCGATCTCGCACCGCTATGTGCAGCCGGGCGACCATCCGCGGATCGACGTGCTGCTCCTTGCGCCGCGCCATTGGCCACGCCACATCGTCAACGCCTGGCAGCCATGAGGGAATTCGAATGAGCCTGCGCGTCGCCGTCCAGATGGACCCGATCGAGAGCGTCAACATTGCCGGGGATTCGAGCTTCGCGCTGATGCTTTCGGCGCAGGCGCGGGGGCACACGCTGTGGCACTACGACGTCGGCTCGCTGACACTCGACGAGAACGACCGGCTCATCGCGCTGGCGAGCCCGGTTCGCGTCCAGCGGGTGGCGGGCAGCCACTTCGAGAAGGGCGAGCCCCGCCGGCTCGACCTGGGCCGCGAAATTGACGTGGTGCTGATGCGGCAGGACCCGCCGTTCGACATGGGCTACATCACTGCCACGCACCTGCTCGAGCGCATCCAGGGCGAGACGCTGGTGGTCAACGACCCGGCGAGCGTTCGCAACGCGCCTGAAAAAGTCATGGTCCTCGATTTCCGCCGCTTCATGCCGCCGACGCTGGTCACCCGCAGCGTCGCCGAAGTGCGCGAGTTTATGGGCCGTCACGGCGCGGTGGTGGTCAAGCCGATCCACGGCAACGGCGGCAAGGCGATCTTCCGCGTGCCCGAAAGCGGCGACAACCTCTCGGCCCTGATAGACGTGTTCAACCAGACCTGGCCGGAGCCTCACATGATCCAGCCGTTCCTCCCCGAAGTGAGCGAAGGCGACAAACGCATTGTGCTGGTCGACGGGGAATATGCAGGCGCGATCAACCGCAAGCCGGGGCAGGGTGAGTTCCGCTCCAACCTGGCGCAGGGCGGTTATGCCGAAAAGACCGACTTGACCGCACGCGAAGAGGAAATCTGCGCCGCCATGGGCCCGGAGCTGAAGAAACGCGGGCTGATCTTCGTGGGCATCGATGTGATCGGCGGCAAATGGCTGACCGAGATCAACGTCACCAGCCCGACCGGCATCGTCAGCATCGACCAGTTCAACGGGACCGACACCGCCGCGCGGATCTGGGAAGCGATCGAGGCGCGATTGGGCAAGAACTAGATCCTCCCTGTTTTCCGCGAAGCGGCAAACGGGGAGGGGGACCGCCGCCCGAAGGGCGGAGGTGGAGGGATAAGCGGCACACTAAGCCCCCTCCGACAGCCGCCTGGCGGCGTCTGCCACCTCCCCATTTACGCTGACGCGAAAATGGGGAGGATCGTTCGTCGGCTACCCCAGGTCGTAGTCGATCGTCGTCACCACGCGCACCTTTTGGAACGGCGAGCTGCCGCCCGAGGAGCCGCAATCGTCGCAATCCTCGCCGTCGCGCGCACCAACGGAGAAATAGCCCTGGCTGGCGGTCTTCATCTTGCCGACCGAGACCCCGCTATCTCGCGCGAACTGCTCGGCGCTTTCGCGGGCGTTGCGGGTGGCTTCGGCGATCATCTCCGGCTTCAGGGCGTTGAGCCTGGTGAAGGTGAAGCTGACGTTGCTCCCGCTGCCGACGAGCTCGACGCCATCGCGGAGAAGCTCGGCCTGGCGGGAATACGCCGCGCGCACCCTGGCGATGTCGCCGGTGCGAAGCTGGATCGATCGGCTGACCGTCAATCGCTGTGGGCCGACGGGCTCGCCGTCGCGATTGGTCGGCTGCTCGCGGCTCAGGGACACGTCCTGGTCGGTAATCTCCTGCGGCTTGAACCCGGCGCGCAGGAAGAATGCGCGGACGGCGCCAGCTTGCTGGTCGACCGACTGCTGGACCGAAGCAAGATCGGCGCCCTGGTGCGAAAAGCTGACCGGCCAGGTCGCCAGATCGGCAGTGACGTTGCGTTCCGAAACGCCGCGCACCGTGACCGACCGGTGCTCGGCCATCTTCGACTGCCGAAGGCCGTCCCCGAGGGCGTAGCCGCTTGTCGTCAAACCCAAGGCAAAAATCGCCACCGCGCCCAGAAGGACGGCGCGGCTGTCCTGCAGCTGCTTGATCATGTTGGGAGGAACCCATGCGTTCGTCCGCTTGACGAGCAGCCACCGGTCACAATCGCCGGCCACGGCTGCGACGAACAGTGCATTTATAGCGATGAACGGAGTGCCGGTCAAACGGATTTCACGAAGCCCGCAACCGTTCGCGATGCCACCCGTTTGGCCTTTCCATGCAAGAACTGATTATCGAAGCCATCGGCGCCGGCGGCTACTTCGGCGTGTTCGCGCTGATGGTGCTGGAGAACCTGTTCCCGCCGATCCCGTCGGAAGTGATCATGGGCATCGGCGGTGTGCTGGTGGCGCGCGGCGAGATGGACTTCTGGCCCCTGCTCGCCGTCGGCACGCTCGGGACCACGCTGGGCAATTACGCTTGGTACTGGATCGGCGACCGCTGGGGCTACCGCCGCCTCAAGCCGTTTGTTGACAAGCATGGCCGCTGGCTGACGCTGTGCTTCAGCGACATCGAGAAGGCGGCCCGATTCTTCCAGAGCCACGGGCAGTGGATCGTCTTCGCGATGCGCTTCTCACCCATGCTGCGCACGATGATTTCGCTGCCGGCGGGCCTGGCCCACATGAAAGCGTGGCGCTTCCTGGTTTTCACGACGGCCGGCGCGGCGGTGTGGAACGCGCTATTGATCGAAGGCGGACGCTGGCTGGCGCCTTACCTTGCCAAGTACGAGCACCTTGCCAGCTGGGCGATGGGCGGGCTGCTTGGCGCGATCGTGGTCTTCTACCTCTACCGCGTGGCGACCTGGAAGCCAGGCGAGGACTCTTAACGCTCGCGCGGGTGGGCCCTGCGGTAGGTGTCGAGTAGCGCCGCCGCATCCACCTTGGTGTAAATCTGCGTGGAGCCGAGGCTGGCGTGGCCGAGCAATTCCTGCAGGCTGCGCAAGTCCGCGCCCGCGCCCAGCAGATGCGTCGCGAAGCTGTGGCGCAACGCGTGCGGGGTAGCGCTTGGCGGCAGGCCCAGGGCGACGCGAGCCTTGGCCATGGCCTTCTGCACCATACCTTGCCCCAGGGGGCCGCCTTTGGCGCCTTTGAACAGCGGCTCCTTGCTCGCCAGGGGCCAGGGACTGCGCCTGGCGTAATCGGCGACGGCGGCGCGGACGATGGGCAGCAAAGGCACGACGCGCTGCTTGCCGCCCTTGCCGGTGACCCGTAGCGTTTCGGCCAGCGGCAGATCGGCGGCGGTGAGCGACAGCGCCTCGGCGATGCGCAGCCCGGCGCCGTACATCAGCAACAGCACCGCCCGGTCGCGCGCGCCGATCCAGTCGTCGCTCGCCAGCGAGGCGACGCAGTCAGCGAGGTTGGCCGCCTCGTCGGGTGTTACCGGGCGCGGCAGGCCCTTCTTGATCCGCGGCCCGCGCAGTCGAGGCGGGGCGGCTTCGGCGTGCCCGGCCTGTTCGCGGGCGTAGGCAATGAAGCTCTTGAGCGCCGACAATTCGCGCGCGGCCGAGACGTTGCCGATCCCGTCGGCCCGGCGCGCGGCGAGCTGGTTGCGCAAGGCGATGGCGTCGAGATTGGCCACGTCGCGCCAGTCTTCGGCGCCGACTTGCTCGGCCAGGCGATTGGCGGCGGCAAGATAGGCACGCACCGTATGCGGCGAGCGTCGGCGCGCGCGGGCGAGGTAGTCACCCCATTGCTCGAGCAGGCCGGCCTTGTTCACGCCGCCACCAGCGCCGTCGGGACCAGTTCGCCGAGCAGCGCGTCCAGGAGCGGCATACCCTGTGGTGTCACGCCGATCCGTGCCCCATCGCGCCAGGCGAGGCCGAGGCTTTCGTAGAGCGCCAGCTTGGCGGGATCGATCAGGTCGGCGGACGGGATGGCAAACCGTTGCGACAGACCCGCAAGATCGACGCCCTCGGCCAATCGCAAGCCCATCAGCAGCGCCTCGCTCGCCTGCTCGCTGGGGCCGAGTGCGCGCTCTTCCTTGAGGCCGTGGCCGCGCTGCGAAACGGCCTCCAGCCAGTTTTCGGGCTTCTTGTGCCGCAGCGTGGCGATCCCGCCGCGCCGCCCGTGCGCGCCGGGCCCGATCCCGGCGTAATCGCGGTAGCGCCAATAGGCCAGGTTGTGACGGCTCTCTTCGCTCGGCCGCGCGTGGTTGCTGACCTCGTAGGCCGGCAGGCCCGCCGCTTCGGTCAGTTCGCGGGTGAGGGCGAACAGGTCCGCCGCAGGATCGTCGGCCAGAGGGATGAAGGCGCGCTGGCGCACGTCGGTGGCGAAGCGCGTGCCCGGTTCGATCGTCAATTGGTAGAGCGAAAGGTGTCCCGTGCCGAGGCCCAAAGCGGTGCGCAGCTCGCGTTCCCACTGGTCGAGCGCCTGGCCGGGCCGGGCATAGATCAGGTCGAAGCTGACGCGCTGGAACACCGCTTGCGCCGTTTCGAGCGCGGCCAGCCCCTCCCGCGCATCGTGCAGCCGTCCGAGAAACCGCAACGTCTGATCGTCGAGCGCCTGCAGCCCGAGCGAGACGCGGTTCACGCCGGCCACGGCCAGATCGGCGAACTTGCTCGCTTCGACCGACGAGGGATTGGCTTCGAGCGTGATCTCGATATCGGGCGCGAAGCCCCATAGCCTGGCTGCTTCATCGAGCAGGGCGCCGACCAGGGCGGGCGGCATCAACGAGGGCGTGCCGCCGCCGAAGAAGATCGATTCGAGCGGCTCCCCGCCTGCCACAGCGGCCTCGTGCCGCATGTCTGTCAGCAGTGCCTCGCGCCAGGCCTCCGCGTCTATTCGCTCGCGGACGTGCGAGTTGAAATCGCAGTACGGGCATTTCGCGAGGCAGAAGGGCCAGTGGATGTAGAGGGCTCGGGCCACGATTTTCTTTCAGTCGATGTTAACCCTCGAAAGGTCAAGGTGGCGCTCATGAGGAAGGGGTCACTCGCCGCGGGCATCGCCTGCGCGCTCGCCATCGCCGGAACCGCGTTCGCCGAGGCGCCGCCGCCGCAAATGCCGGCGGTCGCGCGGCCGAACGCGTTCGCCTCGCGGCTGCTCGCCGATCACAATGGGGAGCGGACCCGGAAGGGCGCGACGCCGCTCGCCTGGAGTCACCAGCTGGCGCAGGAAGCGCAAAGCTGGGCCGACCGCCTGGCGCGCGATGACAGGATGTATCACTCCGACCGCGCAACCCGCCGCGGCGCGGGCGAGAACCTGTGGAGCGGCTCGGCCGGCTACTACAGCGCTGACGACATGGTTGGCGGGTTCCTCAACGAGCGCAAGATGTACAGGCCCGGCACCTTCCCGCAGGTCTCCGCCACGGGCAGGTGGGAGGATGTCGGCCACTATACCC
>Ga0207706_10003113_pt1 | contig 15958 bp, 20 predicted proteins | sample KBSC53metaG_FD_184318 | JGI IMG/M metagenome (GOLD analysis project Ga0207706, IMG submission 184318) | Corn rhizosphere microbial communities from Kellogg Biological Station, Michigan, USA - KBS C5-3 metaG (SPAdes) (version 2) | ecosystem: Host-associated > Plants > Roots > Rhizosphere > Soil ... | reverse complement strand
AAGCTGGGGGAGTTCGCGCCAACCCGAACTTTCCGCGGCCACGTCAAGGACGACCGAAAGTCTCGTCGCCGCTGACGCGCGGTAACGGCTGACAGAGAAGGAATCTGACTTAGATGAGCAAGGACACACGTCCCACCCGCCGCCAGGCGTTGCTCGGCGACCGTCCTGGTTCGTACGCGATCGCGCGCCAGGTCCGGATGTCCCCGACCAAGGTTCGCCGTGTCGTGGACATGATTCGCGGCATGGACGTCGAGGATGCGCTGAACACCTGCAGGTTTTCGCCGCAGGCGGCCAGTGAGCCGGTCTACAAGGTGATCGCCAGCGCCACTGCCAATGCGGAGCGGAGCGACAACCTGAGGCGGGCGGACTTATACGTCTCCCAGGCGTTTGTCGACCAGGGCGTCACCATCCGACGGATCCGTCCGCGGGCCAGAGGTGGCTGGGGCCGCATCCTCAAGCGGTCCAGTCACATCACCGTCGTCGTCGAACCCAGAACCGAGCTGGCAGTCCGCGGGCAAGCGAGCACCCGCTCGAAGGAGAAATGAGCATGGGGCAAAAGATCAATCCGTACGGCTTCCGTCTCGGCATCAGTACCGACCACAAGAGCCGCTGGTACGCCGACAAGCTCTACTCCAGCTACATCGGCGAGGACGTCAAGATCCGTCGGTTGTTGACCAAGGGCTTGGAGCGTGCCGGCATCTCCTCGGTGGAGATCGAGCGGACTCGTGATCGGGTTCGGGTGGATATCTACACCGCTCGCCCGGGCATTGTTATCGGACGCAACGGCACCGAGGCCGAGCGTGTTCGGAGTGACCTCGAGAAGCTGACCGGGAAGCAGGTCCAGCTGAACATTCTCGAAGTCAAGAACCCTGAAACCGATGCCCAGCTGGTCGCTCAGGGCGTAGCCGAGCAACTCGCGTCCCGCGTGCAGTTCCGCCGCGCTATGCGCAAGGCACAGCAAAGTGCCATGCGCGCCGGCGCCCGCGGTATTCGAATTCAGTGCTCGGGGCGGCTGGGCGGTGCAGAAATGAGCCGCTCGGAGTTCTATCGCGAAGGTCAGGTGCCACTGCACACGCTGCGTGCCGACATCGACTACGGCTTCCACGAGGCCAAGACGACGTTCGGGCGGATCGGGGTCAAGGTCTGGATCTACAAGGGCGATGTTTCCGGCACGCGCGCTGAGCGGGCGGCCCAGAAGGCCGCGCGCAACGCGGCAGGTGGTCGTAGCCGTCCAGGTCGCCCCGGTCGCGGTGATCGGCCGGTCCGTGCTGATCGTCCGGATCGCGGAGCGCGGCGTCGCACCGAAGGTGCGCCTGAAGTGACACGCACCGAAGGTGCGCCCGACGTTACGCCTGAGCCAGCGCCAGCCGAGGTCACTGTCGCAGCACCCGCTCCGGCCGAAACGTCGGGACAGGAGGGCTGAGCCGTGCTCGTTCCACGCAAGATCAAGTTCCGCAAGCAGCATCACCCGAAACGGACCGGTGCAGCAAAGGGCGGCACGAGGCTGGCCTTCGGCGACTTCGGCATCCAGGCAATGGAGAGTGCTTACCTCACCAACCGCCAGATCGAGTCGGCGCGTATCGCCATGACCCGTCACATCAAGCGCGGTGGCAAGGTCTGGATCAACGTTTATCCGGATCGTCCACTGACCAAGAAGCCGGCCGAGACCCGGATGGGTTCAGGCAAAGGCTCTCCCGAGTGGTGGATCGCGAACGTCAAGCCTGGCCGGGTGCTCTTCGAGCTGTCCGGGGTCAATGAGGACGTGGCACGCGAGGCGATGCGCCTGGCCATTCACAAGCTGCCGATGAAGGCGCGTTTCATCAAGCGTGAGGCAGGTGATATCTGATGGCCAAGGCTGCAACCGCGGCCGAGCTGCGCAACCTCAGCGGGAGCGAGCTGAACACGAAGGTGATCGAGCTGAAGGAGGAGCTGTTCACGCTTCGCTTTCAGGCGGCTACCGGTCAGCTCGAGTCGCATGGCCGGCTCCGCGCCGTACGCAAAGACATCGCGCGGATCTATACGGTGCTGACCGAACGTGAACTCGGCATCATCGACGATCCCGACGCCGAGGAGGTTCAAGCATGACTGAAAAAACCACGGATGTGCGGTCTGAGTCTGTCGAAGATCCTTCGACAAGCTCAGGGCCCGTTGATGACCGCGGACGCGCTGATGCGCCCGCCGCAGAGCGGGGCCGACGTAAGGTCCGCGAGGGCTACGTCGTCAGCGACAAGATGGACAAGACCGTTGTGGTTGCGGTCGAGGATCGGGTCAAGCACCGTCTGTATGGCAAGGTGCTGCGTCAGACCAGCCGGCTCAAGGCACACGATGAGAAGAACAGTGCCGCCGTTGGTGACCGGGTACGCGTGATGGAGACCCGCCCGGTGAGCGCTACCAAGCGCTGGCGCCTCGTCGAGATCCTCGAGAAGGCCAAGTAGTGACACCGACTTGTCAGCGTCTGTGGCTGCGATAGCCGCCACCCAGGCCGACAAGTCTGAGAAGAGAGAGCAGAGATGATCCAGCAGGAGTCGCGACTCAAGGTTGCCGACAACACCGGTGCCAAGGAGATCTTGTGCATCCGCGTGCTCGGAGGATCCGGTCGCCGCTACGCGGGCATCGGCGACATCATCGTCGCCACCGTCAAGGACGCTATCCCGGGCGGCAACGTCAAGAAGGGTGAAATCGTCAAGGCCGTGGTTGTACGGACCGCCAAAGAGCGTCGCCGCGCTGACGGCTCGTACATCAAGTTCGACGAAAACGCAGCGGTGATCTTGAAGCCCGATGGCGAGCCCCGCGGCACCCGCATCTTCGGCCCGGTTGGGCGGGAGCTCCGCGAAAAACGCTTCATGCGCATCATCTCGCTGGCACCGGAGGTGCTGTAAAACCATGACTCAAAAGAACACTGAGAAGAAACCCACTCTGCACGTCCGTAAGGGCGACCGCGTCAAGGTGATCAGCGGCAAAGATCGCGGTCTCGTTGGCGAGGTCATCGCGGTTTATCCCGAGCGCAACAAGGTCACCGTGGCGGGGGTCAACATCGTCAAGCGGCATCTACGCGATACCGCTGCTCAGCCGCAGGCACGCCAAACCACCAAGGGCGGCATCGTCTCCTCGGAGGCGCCCATCCACGCCTCGAATGTCCAGTTAGTGGTGAAGAACTCTGAAGGCGAGGAGGTCGTCACGCGGGTCGGCTACGACCGCGTCGAGGTGAAGAAGCGCCGCGCCGACGGCACTGAGTACAAGGCGACCCGCAGCGTACGCGTTGCCCGGGCGACCGGAGAGGAGATCTGATGTCAACTCCGACAACTGAGACTCCGACGACTGAGCCCGCCGCGTCAGCCCCCGAGCGCACGCTGCCCAGACTGCAGCAGCGCTATCGCGAGGAGATCGCACCCGCGTTGCGGGATGAGTTCAAGATCGCCAACGTGATGCAGACTCCCAATCTGGTCAAGATCGTGGTCAATATGGGCGTTGGTGAGGCGGCTCGCGACTCCAAATTGATCGATGGCGCGGTCCGTGATCTCGCGACGATCACCGGGCAGAAGCCTGTCGTGACCCGAGCACGCAAATCGGTTGCCCAGTTCAAGCTCCGAGCCGGCATGCCGATCGGGGCGCATGTCACCTTGCGGGGCACCAGGATGTGGGAATTCGCCGACCGGCTGCTGACCCTGGCCCTCCCCCGCATCCGGGACTTCCGCGGCCTGTCGCCCAAGCAGTTCGACGGCAACGGCAACTACACGTTCGGTCTCAACGAGCAGGTCATGTTCCACGAGATCAATCAGGACAGGATCGACCGGGTACGCGGCATGGACATCACGTTCGTCACTACAGCAACCAACGACGATGAAGGCCGGGCGCTGCTGCGCCATCTGGGCTTCCCGTTCCGGGCGAACTGAGAAGGAGGAAACCCATGGCCAAAACAGCGCTTCGAGTCAAGCAGGCTCGCAAACCGAAGTTCCCCGTACGCGCCTACACGCGATGCCAGCGATGCGGCAGGCCCAAGGCGGTCTATCGCAAGTTCGGCCTCTGCCGGATCTGCCTGCGCGAAATGGCACACCGGGGCGAGCTGCCCGGCATCACGAAGAGTTCCTGGTGATGAACGGTCTTCGTGGTGTGTCGGTGCTGCTTCACGGACAACCGCCCGGCCTACGCAGGCTTCGGCCGGGGGCCAGGCCCATCCACGTCCGTAAAGCAGCACCGCCACACCACGAAGACGCGGCTACCCGCTTGGTAGTGCCGGTAGCTCGAGGCCCAAGAAGACTGACAACGGAGCAGGTCCGGTGACGGAAACCGCTCCGAGAAGGAAGCACGCAAACTCATGACTATGACTGACCCGATTGCGGACATGTTGACGCGGGTGCGGAACGCTAACCAGGCGTACCACGAGACCGCGACGATTCCGCACAGCAAGATCAAGGTGGAGATTGCCGAGATCTTGACCAACGAGGGCTATATCGCCGGCTACACCGTGAACGAGCCCGCGGAGGGCCAGGTGGGCAAGACGCTGTCGATCACCCTGAAATACGGCCAAAACCGGGAGCGTTCTATTGCGGGAGTGCGCCGGATTTCCAAGCCTGGCCTTCGCGTCTACGCCAAGTCGACTGGACTTCCCAAGGTGCTTGGCGGTCTCGGCATTGCCATCATCTCAACGTCTCAGGGTCTTTTGACCGACCGGCAGGCGCACCGCAACCGCGTAGGCGGCGAAGTCGTCGCCTACGTGTGGTGAGCAGCGGGACGAGGAGGTAGAGGAATGTCACGCATTGGCAGGTTGCCCGTCACCGTTCCAGACGGTGTGGAGGTGACGGTCGACGGCCAGCTCGTTACTGTGCTCGGCCCAAGAGGCTCACTGGAGCATCGCGTCGCTGAGCCGATCAAGGTCGCGCGCGGTGAAAACGGGGAGGTGCAGGTCACTCGGCCCGACGACGAGCGGGTCAGCAAGTCGCTGCACGGCCTGACGCGTACGTTGGTCGCGAACATGGTGACTGGGGTGACTACCGGCTACGAGAAGAAGCTCGAGATCGTCGGTGTCGGCTACCGAGTCATTTCCAAGGGTCCAACGGAGCTCGAGTTCGCACTCGGATTCAGCCACCCGGTGAAAGTGACCGCGCCGGAGGGCATCACGTTCAACGTCGAGGCGCCAACCAGGTTTTCGGTTTTGGGCATCGACAAGCAGCAGGTCGGCGAGGTGGCAGCGAACATCCGTAAGATCCGCAAGCCCGAGCCGTACAAAGGCAAGGGTGTCCGATACGCGGGCGAGAGGGTTCGCCGCAAGGTTGGAAAGGCTGGTAAGTGACGATGGCGGTATCGCTATCCCAACACCGGCGCATGGCGCCCAAGAGCGCCGCCCGCGCGCGCCGGCAGATTCGGGTACGCAAAAAGGTGTTCGGCGCGACGCAGCGCCCGCGGCTGGTCGTGACCCGATCGGCGCGACACATCTCTGCTCAGGTGATTGACGACACCCAGGGCCGCACGCTTGCCTGGGCCTCCAGCATGGAGGCGGAGATGCGCGCGGCGAGTGGCGACAAGTCCGAGAAGGCCAAGCGGGTCGGCGGTGTTCTTGCCGAGCGGGCCAAGGCTGTCGGCATCGAGAAGGTGGTGTTCGACCGTGCCGGATATGCCTACCACGGCCGCGTTGCGGCCCTTGCAGATGGCGCCCGCGAGGGCGGCCTCGGCTTCTAGATATGCAAGAAACTTCGAAAGGTAAGAGCGAATGACGGGAACCCAGCGCCGTAGTGGTGGTGCCGGTGGAGAGCGTCGTGGTCGTGACGATCGTCGTGGCCCGGCCTCCGAGAAGAGCAACTACATCGAGCGCGTCGTCGCGATCAACCGGGTGGCCAAGGTCGTCCAGGGTGGTCGCCGGTTCTCCTTCACCGCGCTTGTCGTGGTGGGTGATGGTGACGGAAACGTTGGTGTCGGCTACGGCAAGGCCAAGGAGGTCCCTGCCGCGATCGCCAAGGGGGTTGAAGAGGCCAAGAAACACTTCTTCAACGTGCCAAGGATTCAGGGCACCATCCCGCATCCCGTGCAGGGCGAAAAGGCCGCCGGTGTGGTGATGCTGCGACCGGCGTCTCCCGGCACCGGAGTGATCGCAGGCGGTTCTGCTCGCGCAGTACTGGAGTGCGCCGGCGTACGCGACGTGCTGGCGAAGTCGCTCGGTTCGTCGAATGCAATCAATGTCGTGCACGCGACAGTGGCTGCGCTGCAGAGTCTCGAGCAGCCGGAGGCGGTGGCCAAACGCCGTGGCAAGGCTGTCGAGGATGTCGCTCCGGCCGCACTGCTGAGGGCTCGTGAGGCCGTGAGCTCATGATGACGCAGTTACGGATCAAGCAGGTGCGCAGCTCTGTCGGAGGCAGGCAGAATCAGCGGGACACCCTGCGGACCTTGGGCTTGAAGCGAGTCGGCGACGAAACGACGCGCGAGGACCGGCCTGAGGTGCGGGGCATGATCAAGACGGTCGCTCATTTGGTGGCCGTGGAGGAGGTCGACTGACATGACGCTGAAGGTCCATCACCTTCGGCCAGCACCGGGTGCCAAGACGGCGAAAACTCGGGTGGGTCGAGGCGAAGGCGGCCGGCGCGGCAAGACAGCCGGTCGCGGTACCAAAGGTACGGGAGCTCGGCACACGGTGCCAGAGACCTTCGAGGGCGGTCAGATGCCGCTGCACATGCGACTGCCGAAGCTGCGTGGCTTCAAGAATCCGTTCCGCGTGGAGTACCAGATCGTCAACCTGGATCGGTTGAGCCAGCTGTTCCCAGACGGCGGTGCGGTCGACGTAGCGGATCTGGTCGCAGCGGGGGCCGTACGCCGCGGAACTCGGGTCAAGATCCTCGGCACCGGCGACCTCTCGATCGCGCTGCAGGTGAGCGCGCACGCGTTCTCCGCATCTGCGAAGGAGAAGATCACCGCTGCTGGCGGCAGCGCTACCGAGCTCTAGAGGTCGAGACCGCCGTTAATGGCGGTGACTGACAGGCTCGTCGTTCTGCGGCCCGAATGCGGTGAGGAAACGGTCCCGGAACGCATCCATCCGCCAGACCGGGGCGCGGGGGTCTGGTCTCAGACCGTCCTGCCAACCCCATGACGAGATCTTGTTCAGCACCGATCGGTCACCCGTGACGATGGTGATGGGTACGTCGCGGCTGACTCCGTAGCCTGTGACGATCGGCGAGGGCTGGTGATCGCCCAGGAAGATCAAGACGAGATTCTTGTCACCGTAGGTCTCCACGTACGAAATCAGGCTGCTCAGCGAGTATTCGATCGCAGCCCGGTAGTCGGCGTGTACGCGACCGGGAGCTCTTGTCAAGATGGCTTGCGGTGGGTCATCGTTTTTGGCCATGCCATTGAAGACCGAGCCGTCGCCGACATCTTTCCAATCGACAAGTCGCGGAATCGGTTCCCAGGGCGCATGGCTCGAGACGAGGGTGATCTCGGCCATGACTGGCTGGCGGTTCGGAGCGGCATGCTCGGTGTGTTCGAACCTGAAGAGGGTGTACTGGTCAGGCATGCTGGCCCAGCTGAATCGTGGCCCGCGATAACCCAGGTCGTTGGCGTCGTAGACCCGGTCATAGCCCAGCGACTCGCTCTGTTGCCAGGGGGCATCGTTGCCGGGCATGACGCCAACCGTGCGCCAGCCTGCCCGGCGGAAGGCACGCGTGAGCGTCAAACGCTGACTGGCATCGAGCTCGTCGTAGCGTTGCTGACTGTCGATCCACAGGCCTGAATGGAAGGTTCCGTGCGCTAGCCAGCTGCCGCCGCCCACCGTTGACGACGTGAGAAATGCGCTCCGAGAGTCAAAACCGCGGGCTCGTAGTTGACGATCGCCGGCGTCCAGCACCGCATTGACACCCGGCGCAAACTCTGGATCCTCCAGAGCGCTGCGCCCGTAGCTCTCGACGAAGCAAACAATCACATCTTTGCCCCGCAGGGCCGTTAACAATTGGTCACCTGGCGTGCTCGCGAAGGGATCCGCTACGCCGAGTGAGGCGGACTGCTCCTGACCTTGAGCCTCCGCGTTTCGGGCCTGGGCCCGAGCTTTGATGTACATAGCTGAGGTCTCGGCCGCGAGGGGAACCCCAGGGATGACCTGGATGCCGTTGACGGCGGCGGCGAGCCATAAAGCTGCGACCACAGTGACGGTGCGACTGGCGACCACATCATGGCGGACGAGGAAACGGCTCAGGCGTTGGCTTGACCATGCCAGCACGATGATCAGGACAGTGCAGCACACAACCGCTGCGGCAAGGCAGCCGATCGCTGCGAAGGGTCCGATGGCGCCGGCCAGGAATCTCATGCCGGCCTCGAGCAGGCTCCAGTCGAGCGCCGGATCAAACGGTCGGCCAAGAATTCCTAGGAAGCCCACATCCAGTAGCTTCATCAAGGCCAGTAGGCCTAGAGCGACGCCGAACAGTGTCGCGATCGCCGGGCGCGCCCGTACCGGGGAGACAAGCAGTATGGCGACGCCTAGGAGTGCCTCGAGCGGGACGCTGACGAAAACGCCTACGGTGAGTCGGCTGACATCAGGGGAAGCCAGCAAGGTCAGTAGCACAAGCAAGCAGGCCAGCGCGTCGGCTACACCCCTTCCGAGAGTCGCGGTGACCGGCCGTCGCGGGGACAGACGCATCATGGCAAGTCCTGTCATCGGCGCTCGAGGGTTTTCGGATAAGACGTTCTCCACCCCCCGAAAGCTCACTCCAGCGATGCATAACCCCAGCTGGCTTAGCTTCAACGAGGTCTTGGCGAGTCACCTAAAGTGAAGTTCTCAGGGAACGGCTTCTCGGAGGCTACCGAGACGATGCAGGGTTCCGCGCCGGTCCTTGATAAAGTCGGTCGGTCCTGTTCGCATCAGCCGCCTAGAGTGGCGAGGCGCAGCAGTTCAGCGCAGCGTACGGGATTGTTACGAGAAAGGGAGGGCACGGGTGCTCGCGGCGTTTGCCAACGCGTTCCGAACTCCGGACCTACGCAAGAAGATCTTCTTCACCCTCGCGATCCTCGCGGTCTTCCGTCTCGGCTCGACCATGCCGACGCCCAACGTCAATGTCAAACAGGTGAGCTTCTGCCTCAAGCAGGCCACAACGGGGGACCAACAGGGCTTGTACTCCCTGATCAATCTGTTCTCCGGCGGGGCGCTGCTGCACCTGACCATCTTCGCCTTGGGCATCATGCCCTACATCACCGCCAGCATCATCCTGCAGCTGCTGACGGTCGTCATTCCCCGTCTGGAGGCTCTCAAGAAAGAGGGCCAGGCGGGCCAGACCAAGATCACTCAGTACACCCGCTACCTCACCCTGGTGCTGGCAGTTTTGAACTCGACTGCCTTCGTCACCGTTGCTGTCAACGACCGGCTGTTCACTGGATGCCCAGGTCTGGTGTACAGCAAGGACATCTTTCCTGTCGTCGTCATGATCTTGACCATGACGGCCGGCACCAGCGTCATCATGTGGCTAGGTGAGCTCATCACCGAACGTGGTGTCGGTAACGGCATGTCGGTGCTGATTTTCACCCAGATTGCGGCGACGTTCCCGACTGCGCTGTGGAGCCTCAAAGTCGCTCGTCCTGGCTCACAGGGCTGGATCATCTTCCTGCTGGTGATCGGCTTGGGCTTGCTCGTCATGCTCGGTGTCATCTTCGTCGAGCTGTCGCAGCGTCGGATCCCGGTGCAATATGCCAAGCGGATGGTTGGTCGCCGAATGTTCGGCGGCACCACCACCTACATCCCGATCAAGGTCAATCAGGCAGGTGTCATCCCGGTCATCTTCGCCTCGTCGCTGCTCTACCTTCCGGCCCTTTACGCCCAGTTCCGGCCGGAAGACAAATTCTCCTCCTGGATCAGTGCCAACTTCGTCAAGGGCGACCATCCGGTCTACCTCATCAGCTTTTTCCTGCTGATCGTGTTCTTCGCCTACTTCTATGTCGCGATCACGTTCAACCCGAACGAGGTCGCCGACAACATGAAGAAGTACGGCGGCTTCATTCCTGGCATCCGTGCCGGCAAGCCGACCGAGGACTACCTCGCTTTCGTGCTGTCCCGGCTGACGTTCCCCGGCTCCCTATACCTGGGGCTGATCGCGCTCTTACCCTCGGTCGCGTTCATCTTGTTGAACGCCAACCAGAACTTCCCCTTCGGTGGCACATCGATCCTCATCATCGTCGGGGTCGGACTGGATACAGTGAAACAAATTGAGAGCCAGCTGCAGCAACGCAACTACGAAGGGTTCCTCCGCTAATGAGACTCCTCATCATGGGCCCTCCGGGGGCAGGCAAAGGTACCCAGGCGATCAAGATCGCGGAGCACTACGGGATCCCGGCGATTTCGACCGGTGACATCTTTCGCGCCCTGCAGACCGCCGATACCCCACTTGCCCGGCAAGTACGGGCGATCATGGAATCTGGCGGATATGTCAGTGACGAGATCACCAATGAGATCGTTGCCGACCGGCTCGCGCAGCCGGACTGCGAGTCGGGCTTTCTGCTGGACGGCTATCCGCGTACGTTGCAGCAGGTCCAGACCCTCGATGACAACCTTGCCGAGACCAATCGTCCGATCACCGCCGTCATCTCACTCCTGGCCGACACCGAAGAAGTCGTCGCGCGGCTGTTGCGACGGGCAGAGATTGATGGCCGCGCCGACGACAACGAGGAAACCATCCGAGTACGCCTGCAGGTCTACGCCGATCAGACCGCGCCGCTCCTCGAGGTCTACCGCTCGCGCGGCTTGCTCGTCGAGGTGAACGGTCTCGGCGAGATCGACGAAGTCTCTGATCGGGTCTTCGCTGCCTTGGACGCTCAAGGAAAGCCCGAAACACGCGAGCTCGTGGAACCGCAGTAAGGCGCAAGTAGACGCGCACTGCACACTCAGCAACGTACGAGCACACGATCCGCTCTGTTGGAAACGCACGTGCGTTGCGACGGAGAGTACCGGGCTGCTGACCCGGGCAAGCGGCAGTCGCTAGCCGGGAAGGCTCACCAAGCCAGCCGCGCCATCCACCGTAATCAGCTGACCGGTTTCGATCTTGTGTGTCGCGTCAGGCACGCCGACGACGGCAGGGATGCCGTACTCTCGCGCCACCACAGCGCCATGCGAATTCGAGCCGCCCATTTCCATCACGAGGCCGCCAGCCGTGAGAAACAGCGGCGTCCACCCGGGATCGGTTGAGGGCGCGACCAAGATCTCGCCCGGCTCGAGATGGGCACCCACCGGGTCGAGTACAACTCGAGCCCGGGCCGTTACCGTGCCCGTCGATGCAGGACTGCCGGTCAACGCTCCATCCGTGCGGGCTCCATCCGCGCGGGCATCATCCGTGGCGACGGCCTCGGGCTCGGTGCCGTCGGAGAGGAGCAGGCGGGGAATGTGCCGGCGCTTCAGCTCCTGCTCGTACGCCTCCCGATGCTCAGCCACCAGGTGCTGCACATCCTCGCCGGACAAACCGCGACGAACCTCACCCAGGTCGAGGAAGAAGACATCGTCAACCTGATCGATCACCTTGGCGGCAGCGAGCTCCCGGCCAATGACCTTGAGATGCTCTCGCATGGTTGCGAGCGCCACGATCAGCAAGAACTTCGGTGCCTCGCGCAGGCCGACGAGCTGACGAACTCGCCGCAAGGTCCAGCCGACCAGTCGCGCACGCAGCCGGCTGTGCTCGGCCATCCTTTCGGTCAGGCTGGTAATCGTGGCTTCGGCCTTGGCTTGGCCAGCATGGAACTGCGCGACGGGGTCAAGATCATCAGTATCCAGTCGCAGATAGTTGCTGATCACACCGAGCAGGTGGCTCGGATCATCTGACCAGCGCGGCATACCGAGATCGATTTCGGCGACGGCGCGGTGGCCGTAGCGGCGCAGAAAGCTCTGCAACCCGCGTTGCGCGACCGGTGGCAACCTTCGCTCGCGATAGCGCTGGAGCAGATCGGGCACCGCCAATGCCGTGAAGGCGGCACGGGACGGCTCGTCGTCGCGGATCTGGTCGGTGAGCCTCCAGAGCTCCAGATCCATTTCGGTGGTCACGTTGTGGGGCAAGCCGCGCAGCACCTCTTGAAGCTCGTCCGGCCGCGCGACATCACCCAGCAACCGTCGTGATGCCGCAAGCATCAACAGGCCGCCCACCGCGTACGCGAAGGTTCGCGGCATCAACAGGAAGACGCTGCCGAGCCGTTGCTCGACGAAGTCCAGGCGTTCGGAAGCTGTCGCGTTAGCTGGCAGCGTCAGTGTTTGGCGCAACCGTCGCTCCGTTGCGGCCACTCCGCGGTAGGCCAGGTTCGGGTTGATCAGGCCGGCGATCGCGCGCAATGGCACCCGATTGCGGATCAGGGCGGCGACAATGTGCCGCAGTACCGTGTGGTCCCGCGTTTCGACGATCGAGAACTCAGGGCGCTCTGCGAGCCGCTTCAGCACGGTCGCCGCCCGTGCTTCCATGACTCCAAAGGCGCCAAGGATCGCCCGGCGCCCGACCCGGTTACGCAGCGCACTCGTCAGATCCAGAAAGAGTCGCTGGCCCGGGGCATGCATGGCGGCTGGGCCTGCCAATGGCTGGGCGGGCGGCATCTTGACTTCGGTAGCTACTGCCGAGCCGATCAGACGAATGGCCGCAATTCCCATCGGAGTGATTGGTCTGGTCAGGCCTTGCGCCAGGCTGAGGCACATGAAAACCCGAAGGCCCGGTCGATCGGTGCGTATCAGCGGATAGAGAGTGGTGATCGGTCGTGCCTGGGTCAGCCAGAAGCTGCCGCTTGCATCGAGCGCCCATTCGGTGTCCTGGGGTGCCCCGTACTGCCGCTGGGCCCGTTGACCAAGATCAACAAGCTGCAATACCTGTTCGTCATCGAGGCATGCTTCGGAGCTCCCGCTGGTGAGCTCGTGAAGCTCGGTGCCACCACCGGGCCTGCTGGTGATCATCATTCGCTTGTCGCCCAGTCGACGCGTGACAATGCTGCGGTCGAGGGCGTTCACTACGAAGTGGTCTGGATTGACCGCTCCGGAGACCACTGCTTCCCCGAGGCCGGGGCTGGCGTCGATGACGGTTTCGTGGCGGGTACCCGTAATCGGATTCGCCGTAAACATCACGCCGGCTGCGGTCGCATCGATCATGCGTTGCACGACGACTGCGAGCGTCACGCTGTGGTGATCGATCGCATTGGCATTGCGATAGCTGACGGCACGATCGGTCCACAATGACGCCCAGCAGCGCCGGACCGCATCGAGCAGCGCAGCCGCACCCAGCACGTTCAAGTAGGTATCCTGCTGCCCGGCAAAGCTGGCGTACGCCAGATCCTCAGCTGTTGCCGATGAGCGTACGGCGACCGGCTCCCCACGGCCCTCAAGGGATTTGTCTCCGAGCGTGTGATAACGCTCGGTGATCGCGGTGCCGAGCTGGGCCGGGAGCTCGAGCGCCAGCACGCGGCGCCGGGCCTCCTCGGCGGCGGCCGCCACGCTGCCAGGGTCAGTGGCATCGGCGAGCTTTCCCATCAGATCGTCCAGCCGGTCAGCAATGACCAAGCGGTACGCATCGGTTGTCACGCAGAAGCCAGTCGGGACCGGCAGCCGCGCTGAGCTCATGATCCCGAGATTGAGTGCCTTGCCGCCGACCGCATTGATCATGGTCGAATCGATATCCGAGAAGTCCACGAGCAGCGTCATGACAAGACGATAAAGCTAAGTGACGAGAAATTCAACAAACGATGAATTCTAAGTGAACAAGTTCCTCGCGCGAGCTGCCCGAGACCGGGTGGGTACGCTTCCACGACGTGGGTCGCTTTCCGGAAACGCGTCGGGACGACGTCGTCGACGTACTACACGGCACAAGAATCGCGGATCCGTACCGCTGGCTGGAGGACCCTGACTCGGCCGACAGCGCCGACTGGGTGAAGCGCCAGAACGAGGCCACTACTCGCTATCTGGAGTCGCTGCCAGAGCGAGGATGGTTTCTCGACACGATGCAGCGGCTCATGAGACAGCCACGGGCAGGCGTGCCGTTCAAACGGGCCGGGCACTACTTCGTCTCGAGGAACGACGGTAGCCAGAACCAGGACGTGATCTTCGTCGCGACGTCGCTCGCGGAACTGCTCGACGGCGGGCGAGTGCTGGTCGATCCCAATACTTTCGCCGCCGACGGCACCAGCTCACTGACGAGCCTCACGGTCAGCGGGGACGGCCGGCTCGTGGCGTATGGGCTCAGTGAGGCAGGGAGCGACTGGACCACATTTCGGCTGCTCGATCTGGCTAGCGGAGATCGGAGAGACGACGCACCGATCCAGACCAAGTTCTCCCAGGCGGAATGGCTGGGAGATCATCGCTCGTATGTCTATACCCACTTTGATCATGTCGGAGATGCGGACGGTACCCAGACCACCGCGCTTTCCGGACCAAAGTTGCGGATCCATCGCATCGGCGAGTCGCAAGATCATGATGAACTGATCTTGGCGTTCCCCGAAAACGATCAGCTGATGTTCTGGGGAGAAGTGACCGATGACGACCAATACTTGATCGTCAGCATCACGGAAGGGACCGAAAACCGGAACCGACTGTGGGCCTATCCGATCACCGCCGGGGAGCGCAGTACGCTCGGCAGCCCCATCAAGATCATCGACGAGGCCATAGCGGAATTCGCGCTAGCCGGTTCGCGCGGCGCCACGTTATATCTTCGAACCGATCTCGAGGCCAAGGCCGGTCGGCTGGTCGCTGTTGATCTCGACGACTTTGCCCAGAGTGGCCAGCTTCGTTGCCAAGAGTTGGTAGCGGAGAACGATCACACGCTCACCGACGCCCGGGCAGCTGGCGACGGGTTCATTTTGGTATACCTCGCCGACGCGTTGCCGCTGATCGTCGAAGTTGATCTTGATGGTGGGTCGCCTCGGACTGTTGAAATCACCGGCGGCGCCGTGGTCGGGCTGAACGCCAAGAGCGAAGATCAGGAAGCCTTTATCGGCCTTTCCTCGGTGACGGCGCCCACCCACAGCTACCTGATTGACACACGCTCCGCGACCGCCAGCTCACTCAAAGGTCTCGTGAAGCGTGGCCCTGACACCTTCGTCGCCCCAAAAATCGTGATGGAGCGTCGTACGGCGTCAAGCCCGGACGGCACGCCGGTGCCGTATTTCCTCATCGCTCGCGCCGATGCTGATCTATCGCAACCGCAGCCCACGTTGTTGTGGGGCTATGGCGGCTTCAAGATCCCGATCCTCGCTGACTATCGTCCCGGCTGGCCATGCTGGCTAGCTGGTGGCGGCTTACTCGCGATCGCAAACCTGCGGGGCGGGGGAGAGTTCGGTACGGCGTGGTACGAGGCCGGTCGCCTGGCTCACAAGCAGAACGTCTTCGACGATTACGTCGCGGTCGCCGAACACCTGAAACAGACCGGTGTCACTACCACCCGACAGCTCGCCCTACACGGCCGCAGCAACGGGGGCTTACTGGTAGGGGCCGTGCTGACACAGCATCCGGATCTGGCGGCAGCGGCGTTGCCGGCCGTCGGGGTCATGGATCTGCTGCGCTTCCATCTCTTCACCATCGGCGCCGCGTGGATCTCCGATTACGGGGATCCAGGCGATCCGGAGCAGTTCCGCCAGGCGCTGTCGTACTCGCCGTTGCACAATGTCCGCCCCGGCACCAGCTATCCGGCGACCCTGGTGCTCACGGCTGATCATGATGATCGAGTAGTGCCCCTGCACAGCCACAAGTTCACGGCAGCCCTCCAGCATGCCCAGGCCGGCGATCAGCCGATCCTGACCCGGATTGAGGTCTCGACCGGCCATGGGATTGGCAAGCCGACAGCGCTCATCGCGGCGGAGTGGGCCGACCTGCTGACCTTCGCTGCCCACCACACCGGCCTACGACCTCGCGGTGGGAAAGGCTTGACGTAGCCCAGCTGCGAGCGTCGGCAAATCGCGCGCCGCCGTGCTGAGGAAGAGCGAGCGGAGGCGTTCTTTCCTCTGCGAGCGACGACGAAGTAGGCGGGTGCCATGCGCGATTGCGCGA
>Ga0207706_10003110_pt1 | contig 15959 bp, 9 predicted proteins | sample KBSC53metaG_FD_184318 | JGI IMG/M metagenome (GOLD analysis project Ga0207706, IMG submission 184318) | Corn rhizosphere microbial communities from Kellogg Biological Station, Michigan, USA - KBS C5-3 metaG (SPAdes) (version 2) | ecosystem: Host-associated > Plants > Roots > Rhizosphere > Soil ... | reverse complement strand
GAGTACCTCGCCCGGCTGCACGCATTGCTGCTGCGCCACGATATTTCGCAGAGCGACCTGCGCATTCACTTTGGACTCGGCGAGCATGAGCGCGTGGAGAAAGTCGAGGTTCTGTGGCCAGACGGCAAGGTGGAAACGCTGACTAATCTGCCCGCCAATCGGTTCTATTCTGTTCGTGAGGGCGCTGGTGTCGTATCGACGATGGAACCCTCGACATCCAAACTGAAGCAACAGTAAGGCGCAGAAGAGAGAGCGCGATGCTGAAATTCATACTCCTGTTCGTGCTCGCCACGGCCGCTTTGCCGGCATGCGCTGCCAAACGCGTGAGCGTCGAACAACTCGAACGGATCCTGTCAGCAAATCGCGGCAAGCCAGATGAAAAGATTGCTCAGCAGCTCTCGGGCCTCGAAATCACCGAGCGGCTCAACACTGCTAAATTCACGCGCTGGCAGTCAATTCTTCCTGGTCCTGAATCACGAAGAGCGCTTCTGATCCTGGCGGATATGTCGGCGTTTCTGGAACCACCTGCTTCTGAAATCCCCGCAACCGCCACTCCAGATCTCGCATCGCAGCAAAACATCATGGCCATGGCGGTCACTTATACCGTGAAGACGATCTCGAAGCTTCCCGATTTTTTTGCAACCCGCGACACAATCTTTTTTGAAGACACCCCGCAGACTTCGAAAGCGGATACTTCGGTGATTCCCTATCAGCCGCTACATCCCGTGAGCAGGTCGAGCGAAACGGTGCTCTACCGTAACGCGCGAGAGGTGGTAGACACCAAGGCATCGAAAAGTAAGAAGAACGATGCAAGTCACGGATTAACGACACGTGGAGTCTTCGGGCCGATCCTCGGCACCGTTCTGGTAGATGTGGGCGAAGGCAAACTTGTGTGGAGTCATTGGGAGCAAGGCGCAAGCGGTCCATTGGCTGTCTTTCATTTCGTGGTCGCGAGGGAAAAGTCGCACTACGAAGTGTCGTTTTGCTGTGTCCCCGGCGATAGCGGGAATGGTGTGTTTCAGCAATATACCGGCTACAACGGAGATATTGCCGTCGATCCTGTGAATGGAACGATCCTGCGCCTGACGCTGAAGGCGGACTTGAAGGCTCCCGACCCGCTCCTCAGGTCAGACATCATGGTCGAATATGGTCCGGTCGAGATTGGCGGCCAGACTTACATCTGCCCCACAAAGAGCGTCTCTGTCACGCTCGCGCCAACGCTGCCTGCCAATACATTCGAGATGACACGCTATCGAGGACTACTGCTCGATCAAGACAAGTTCGCTGCGATGGAGCATCTGCAAACCTTGTTAAACGATGCGGCCTTCGTGCAATACCATCTGTTCCGAGCAGAGTCTCGTATCTTGACTGGTGACAACGCCACACCAGATCAGAAACCACCACCCGCTCCGGTTGTCGGTGCTTCAACCGAACCTGAGACGCCGGCATCGGCCACAAACCCTACGCCGGAAGCTGCTCCCGCGCAGACTGTGGCTCCCTCCGCACCGTCGGCAGATGTGATTGCGTCCACGTCGATGGCGACTTCAACTTCCGAGACCTCGGCGCCGCTCAAGCCCCCCGGTCCTGAGCCAACGTCGGAAATCGCAGTGTCAAAATCTGCCGACTTGCCTGAACCTCCGACAACAACAGCTCGAACATCAGCGACCGGTTTCACTCTGCGCGTGACCAGCCGACTGGTCGACGTTGGCGTTGTGGCTCTCGACAAGAAGGGTCATCCGGTAACGAACCTGAACGCAGATAACTTCGAAGTCTACGACAACGGCCGCAAACAGACCGTGCGACTCTTCCAGCGCGGAGGCGAGGAACCCGCGGGACCGATTGAGTCGGGCGCGTCTGGCGCGACAACCGGTGAACTCATCTTTTCAAACCGCCGTGCAAATTCCGTCGAGACGAATTCTCAAGGGGAACAGACGGAAGGCGGCACCACGATTCTCCTGGTCGATGCAAGCTCTCTCGCATGGGCTGATTTGACCTATGCCCGCGAGGAGATGCTGAAGTTTCTATTAAAGCTTCCATCTACTGAGCGCGTTGGGTTCTATGCGCAGAGTACACACGGCTTTCAGGTTCTGGTGGAAGCGACGGAAGATCACGCTTTGCTTGCTTCCAAGCTGCGCGCATGGATGCCCAGCGCGCAGGAATTGGCTCGGGCGCGAGAGTCGGAAACGCGCAATCGGCAGCAGATTGACACCGTGGTTCACGAGGAGGATCTGCAGGACGTAAATGGAACAGATACTCCATGGCAAACGAGAACGATGGTCGATCCTCAGCTCAGGGACTATGGCAGCAACCCTGGGCGAGCGGCGTTGGCGATTCTTGTTGGCGCGGCGCGGCATCTCGCTGCAATCCCCGGACATAAGAACCTTGTTTGGGTAGCAAGCGATAACGTACTGGCAGATTGGCAGGATAAGGCGGCAGGAACAGACAAAGGAAGCAAGCATATTGAGGGCTTCGTACTTCGTGCTCAGGAAGCTCTAAACGACGCACAGGTCAGCCTCTATCCGCTGGACGCATCGCAGTTGGAAACCATGGCCACTGATTCCAGCCTGAAGAACTCAAGCGTGGAGTTGGACCCAGCTTCTTCCAGTTCACAACCGACACAATCGCAACAAGGAGTGCCAGGCGGCCGTGCCTCTGCCGAGATGCAGCAGGACCTTCATCCCATTCAGGGCGCAATCCAACAACTCGCAGAATCTACCGGAGGCCGCGTCTTTCGTCGTTCCGGAAGCATCGCGACGAATCTGAATACAGTCGTAGACGATGGCCGTGCGGTGTATCTGCTCGGCTTTGCGCCAGACATGCCAGCGGACGACAAGTACCACCTGCTAACGGTAAAACTCACCGGGCGACGCGGCGTGAAGCTCCGCTACAGGACCGGCTACTTGTACACACGCGAACCTGCGACGATCAAGGATCGACTCCAGCAGGCAATTTGGCAGCCCGTTGATATGAGCGAAATTGCGATCAGTGCGCATTTCGTTCCCGCTTCAAAAGGGACAACCCTCAAACTCAACATCGCAACCAATGACCTCGCGCTCAGGCAACAGGGCGAACATTGGTTGGACAAGCTGGACATCTTCATGGTCCGCCGAGACGACGAGGGTCTTCATTCGCGCATTACCGAGCAGACCCTTCGCTTGACATTGAAGTCATCTACCTATGCCCGGCTGTTTCAGGAGGGAGTTCCCTTTGAGCAGTTCATCGAAGAACCAGAACAATTGGGATCTGTGCGGATCATCGTGATTGATGAGAACTCGGGAGCCATGGGGTCAATCACAATTCCCGCTTCGTCACTGAGAGCGCGCAACTGATCGAACACCAGACTTCGCCGCTACTGAGTAGGCGGCGTTTCGGGCTTCTCCTCCGCCGGCTTGCCCTTCTCCTGGGCATCATGGAGTTTTCTCATGATGGTCTGGTCCGAGGCTTTCTGCAGGCTCTTCGTCTTCTCGAACTCCGCCTTGGCCTCTTCTTTTCTTCCCGCTGCCTGGTAGAAGCGCGCGAGGCGCCAGTGCACATTCTGGTCGTCGGGGTTTAGTTTCTCTGCAATTTTGAGTTCCCGCAGAGCATCTTCGGGCCGGCCAGCGTCACCGTACAGAATGCCAAGATCGATGTGTGCCAATTGAATCCCAGGATCAATTTTGATCGCTTTCTCAAGCAGCGGAATCGCACCTTCAGGATGATTCAGCTTCATATTCGTGTCCGCGAGGTAGGTGAGAGCCTGTGCGTGTTCGGGATTGTTGGCGAGTTCTGCTTTGAACTCCTCAGCCGCTTCCTCGAGTTGCAGCAATCCCCATAAAAGATATCCGAGTCCGAAGTGCACATTCGGCTCTTTGGGATCAGCCTTGACCGCAGCGCGAAACTGCTCCGCTGCGCCGGTCTTGTCTTTCATTTCATCCAGCGCTTCGCCTGCCAGCATGTCTGCTTCTGCCGACTCAGCGTTCAATGTCAGAATCTCGTGATAAACGTCGAGAACGCATTGATACTGCTTCGACCACAAACAGGCGTGCGCGAGCGTCAGCCGAAAAGGCAGATTCTGTGGCTCCTGTGCCGTAGCCTTCTTCAGATAAGGGACGGCCACGGCATAGTCGCCGGAACCGTAGCGCGCCAATCCGATCAGCGTAGTCAAACGCATTGCTTCTGGCGACGAAGGGGGCTCAGTCTTAAGCAGAAGTGTGAATGTGTCTCCTGCGTCCTTGAGCGCGCCGGACTTGAACTGCGACAGCCCGAGGTTCATCCTCAAGCCGGGCATCGACGGATTCAGTTCCAGCGCCTTGCGATAGAGAGGCACGGCCTCCTTGTAGTGTTCCTGGCGAGCCTCAAGCAGGCCCAGATGCGCGTACGCCTCAGCGTCGGCGGGATGCGCCTTCAACACAGAGCGCCAGGCTGTCTCCGCCTCGGCAAGCTGCCCCTGTTGTTCATAGGCAATTGCCGTCTGTCGCTCGTGATCGGCAGTTGCTTTCAATTGAGCCGAAGCATTGCAGACAGCCATCATGAGTGCCAGCGCCCCGGCACCTGTTAGCTGCGCAATCCGTTTCGCGTAAATCACTATGTGCATTTTCGCTTGTAGCGCAGACATCACGCAATGACCGGAATCTCATGAGTGCAGGCAAAGAAAGAGCGCGGCAGAGCAAGCCTGCCGCGCTCAGATGTGAAGCAAGTTACAACTCAGAACACAAACTTGCCGCCGAGTTGCAAGGTACGTGGACCGTAATCACTCGTGACTTTTCCAAAGTTACCGTCATGGTTGTTGACGTTAATGCCTTGCGGGTTAACGTGGTTGAACGTGTTGAAGGACTCAAAGCGAAGGTCGATGTGCGGACCCTCGGCTGTGATCGGAATGGACTTGAACAGCGAGATATTCCAGTTTTGGATTCCGGGACCCACGGCCGAATCTTTGCCCGCGTTGCCAAATCCCTGGTTCGGGCCGCCATCCCAAGGAGCAACTGGATCGGCATAAGATTCTGTGCTGAACCACTTCGCAAATGTCTTGGGATATTTGACCGGTGATACCAGGTTCGGACGGTTGGTACCGGCGGTCAAGCCAAGGACGTCCGATCCGGTGTAACGAACCAACAGCGGAACGCCTCTCTCGAACACCGTGATGCCGGAGATTGACCAGCCGCCCAGTACGGTTCGAGCCAGCACGTTGCTGCTCTTGTTAAACCACGGCAGGTTATAGATGTAACTCACGTTGAAGATGTGACGGCGATCGAACCCCGTGTCCGAACCGCGATCATACCTTGCGTCAAATGGATTGGAGAGCCCACCAAGATCGTTTTGTACGATGCTGATGTTATGGCCCCAGGTGTAGGCAAATTTCGTAGTGAGCCCGTGGCGATTCTCGATGCGCAGACCAGCCTGAAGCGAGTTGTAGCTGAAGTTCGTCTTCATCTGTTCTTCGTTGATCGAACCGAACCCCGGGTAGATACGATACGGGTTCGGGTTAAGTGGTGACAGTAACTTACCAGGATTCGCGGGGTCAGGTATGCGGCCCGCAACGCCCTGACGAGTTCTGTAAGTTCCGTTCACATCGGTCAAAGGCAAGGTATTGATCTGGCGGTCATTGTTCTGGTCGTAGCCTCTGGAACCAACGCCCTGCACCACAGCAACAATCGACGGAGCAATCTCCCGTTGAATACCAAGACTGAAGTTACCCGTTCCGGCATTCGGATAGTCGTACGCGAGAGAGGTGAGATTGGACGGGAAGCTGTTCAAAGTCGTTTGTCCGGTAATGGCGCTGGTATTTGGGTTAGAGAAGTAAACGCTGGTTGCTGATGGAATGTACGCAAAGGGCGGATTCAACGCAGCGTTATAGACATCGTTGCCCTGAACGCGCTCGAAGAAGAGTCCAAAGCCGCCACGCAGTACGGTCTTGCCATTTCCTGTCATGTCCCATGCGAAGCCGACTCTGGGTTGGAAGGTGTTGTAGTGGTCGATGACGTTTCCGCGTGGGAATCCGTTCACACCCGCTTCCCTGATGCCATTGAGGTAGAACGAACCGGTTGTGCCAGGGAATGTTCCCAGTGATGAGGGGATCAACGTGCCGTCTGCCTGAACTGGATTGCCCAGCGATCTGTCGTAGAACTGGGGAACAAAGTTCGAGAACTTGTCATAGCGCTCGAAGGCATGCGGCAATCCGTCATAGCGAACTCCGAGATTGAGAACCAATCTCGGTGAGATATGCCAGTTGTCGTTGGCATAGCCGCTGTAGTTGTTGTTGACCCAGTGTTTGCCCGCGAGATATTCAAGCTGACTGTAGGTCGAGGCAAATCCAAGAACGTAGTTGATGTACGAATCGCCGGAGAAGACGCTCGAGTTGAACGTCGTAACTCCATTGGTGTTGTACTGGAGCTCCTGGTTCTTGTAGGTGTGCAGCCAACCGCCACCAAACTTGAACTGATGGCGACCCTTTGTCCATGAAACGTCGTCACGATATTGGAAACCTTCGTACCCGTTCTTCCATGGATAGTAGCTTGGGCTCCATGTCACGTTGATAGGCGAGCCCTGGAGTTGGACTTCAGGCATCTTGCTCATCTTGTTGTTTTCCAGCGGGAAGAAGCTCGTTGCGTTCCATCCTGCAGGTTGAGCAAACGGCTCGCCTCCGACGCCGTCAATCGGAGTCAATTGGATCTTGTTGCCGCTGTAAAGGAAAGCGGTTTCGTTGAGCAGGTTGGGCGAATACGTCTGGGTCAGCTTGATGACCGCCGAGTAGGACGGGTTGTTCATCTCCGTGCCTACCGTCGGATAGGAGCTGTTGCCCCACAACGGCGGGAAGTAGTTTTGGGCCAGCGTGTCATGGAGATAGTGCCCCATGAGCTGATACTTGCTGGTTATCGAATGGTCGATGCGCACAATGTCTTCGCGAACATTGGTCGGCTGAGGAATGGACGCGATGTACTGCGTGCCATTGTTGAAGTTCGGTTTCGGGAACGCGCCCGTATTCAGTTGAAGAACCGCGTTCTGGTCCATCAGGTTGGCGGGGATAACGTTGCCCGGGAATGGCTGTCCTGGTGTCAGACCGTCAGCCGCATAGATGGCCAGCTTGGCGGGATCGGAAGTGATTGGAACGAGCGGGGCCTTCCCGCTCGGTGGCGTGTAGGCCAATGGTTGTCCTGCCGTTGGGAAGTTCGGTGCCAGGATGGCATTGATGGCCGAAGGCGCACTGCCTTGAATCAGTCTGCGCCACTCTTCATTCCAGAAGAAGAACGTCCTGCTTTTCGATTCGTTGTAGACGTGAGGAATCCAAAGCGGGCCGCCGATGTTGCCGCCCGGCAGGTTCAACTGGAACTTCGAGCGCGGCTTGTTCGCCTGTTTCAGGAAGTAATCGTTGGCGTTGTAGGCCGTGTTGCGGTTGAAGTAATAAACTTCGCCGTGGTAGTTGTGGGTTCCGGACTTGAGCACCATCAGGATGGTTCCACCTGAACCAATTCCATAATCGGGGCTGTAGTTGCTGTCCAGGGTTTGGAATTCGGAAATCGCGTCCTGCGACGGCAGGTTCATGAAGCAGCCACCGCAACCGCGGTCATTCTGCTCGCCGCCATCGATCATGTAGATGTTGTGTGTCGTGCGCGTTCCGTTGAAGCTGATGCCGTTCGCGGAAGTCAGCGCATTCACACCGCCAAACGGCGGCAGGTTGTTTGAAACACCGAGACCGAGTGCCGCGAGACCGGTGATGTTACGACCGTTTGTCGCAAGCTGCTCGACCTGCTGGCCGCTGATCAGTGTGCTGACTTCGCTGGTCTGCGTTTGAACCTGCAACGCATCCGCAGCCACGGTTACCGTCTGAGATTGGCTGCCTACCGTCATGACCACTTCTGCCTCGACGGTTTGAGCAACGTTCACCACGATGCCGGTTTTGGTGTACTTCTGGAAGGTTGGCGCGGTCACGACGAGTGTGTATGTGCCAACGCCGAGGTTGGGGAACCTGTAAGCTCCAGTGCTGTTCGAAACGGTCGCCCTGGACTGATTGGTTGCGGGGTTGGTTAACGTGATCGAAGCGTTCGGAATTACGGCTCCGCTCGAATCGGTGACGTTTCCGTTGATCGTCGCGTTGTCCTGTCCCCAAGCTGCGGGAGCAAGCAGCAAGAGAATCGCGAAAGCTGCAAAGCAGACAAGCAATGACTTTCGGACATTCTTTTCTGCGGCTGGCCTCTTGGTGGAAAGGAGTTTCTGGATGGTGAACTGAATCATGGTTCGCCTCCTGAGCAAACGTTTTCCTGCGTTGCAATCAAACTACACATCTGTTGAAATCGCATCGTGCTGTCAGTGCGATCTAGTCGTTTCTGGTGCGGGGAAATTTTGCCTGGTACGCCCTGCAGCGAGTCCAAATGCTGAGACACACAGAGCGTTCCCCCGGAAAGCGTATTCTTGGCATGAAACTATTACGCCGCCCCTATACCTTTGTCAAGGCAGTTTAATAAAAATCTTGGAAGCCCCCGGCGGCTCTTTATACGGAGGTAAAGCGATTCTCCGGCATCTCCTCGAATCTCGCCCCCGAGCAAGCGCGATGCTGAAAGCTTTAACCTGCGGGCGGGAATGAAGCTTGGGCACCCAGACCGGTCAAGTAACCGTTTACTTTCCTAGAGTCAAATGCTGGAAAATATCGGCGGGAAGGCGCCGACGCATCCTGACGTGTTGGCGATCATTTCGATTCGCCGGTTGTGGATAGAGCAGCGTGCGGCCAGCCCCCGTCCCAGGTGAGCGGGGAGATCTGGAGCGCCGGCTTACCTGTAACCGCGTCGTAAGCGTGGAAAACGAGAATATCGCCCTCGCGCCGTAATAAGACTGACTCTCCGCCTGGCCCCAGCCAGCGTTGGTTTGCCACCAGCAGCGAGGTCCCTCCGCCCTGCATCATCGCAACACGGTCGCGGTCGACGTAAGGCCCGGTAACTTTCTTCGATCGCCCGACCATCGTCCGGTAGGTGCTCTTCAGCCCTCGACAGCAGAGGTCAAAGGAGACAAACAGATAAAAATACTCCCCATGACGAACAATAAAAGGCGCCTCAATCGCTTGCCAATTCGCCGGCAACCCCGGCTTTGCCGGTTCGGCATGTTCCGGCTCCTTGCGGCTTGCGATTGCGTAGGTCCGGGAATCCTTCTCCGAGAGTTTTCCCGTCCTTAAATCTAGCCTTCGCATCTTGATCCCCGACCAGAAGCTGCCCAGGCTCATCCATGGCTGACCCTTCTTGTCGAGGACGATGTTCGGATCAATTGCATTGAAGTCGTCCTGCGCTGTGGAACGCACCACGAGTCCCTCGTCGTTCCAGTGATACTTCGGGCTTGTCGGGTCGAGTGTTTCGTTCGTGGCCAGCGCGATCCCGGAGGTGTTTTTGCCGAACAGCGAGTATGCGTAATAGAGGTGGAACCTGCCGTTGAAGTAGGAGACGTCAGGGGCCCAGAGATCTCTGGTTCCGGGGCTCGACTCGTGTATCCATGCGGGGACTTTGTCGAACACGTGCCCGCAGAGCTTCCAATCTTTTAGATTGGTCGAGCACCGAATCGCAAACTGACCTCCATCCTTCGCTTTGCCGGTAGCAAAGACGTAGTATGTGGTCCCCTCTCGAGCGATCGCAGGGTCGTGCGTGCCGGCGTAATCCCCTGTCAACTCAAAAGCTACCGGCTCCTGCGCATTTGCCGATTGAATCTCTATGGCCTGGAGCGCGATCACCAGCACGATGCAAGAAATACGAAACATAATCATCACTCTCGGATTTCGCATGACTGCGTTTGCGCCCTGCCGAATCGTAATGGCATGGCGCAATCGCGATCTGTGGCAACGACGTCAGTAGCTCAATTCGAGCGCATTAACCGAATAGGGCACAAAGCTCTGCTCGAACTTCGGTCCTGCGATCGTCACCTTGCGTTCAATCGGAACAACCGCTTTCGGGTTGGTAATCGTGTTCGTCGCTCCCGGGGTTTTGCCGCTCATTGTGCTGAGAGTTGCTTGCTTTCCAACGGCCGACGCGCCATCCAGAGTGATGTTCAGCCGTTGTATATCCGACGTTCCATTGACCACTTTAATGAAGATCTTGCGCTTCTTCTCATCGCGCGTCACTGACGTGTAGAGCCGTGGACCCGCATTCGACAGAGTGGTCGCCAATACCTCGGTGCCGAGGAATTTTGCAAACATCACCTGAGCCCAGTAGCTGGGCGAACCAAAGCTGGTTAACGCGTCATAGCCAATAAGATCTGACTCCCACTGCATCCCACCCGGGTTCACATTCACAAAGAGCGGCGCATAGCACGACATGATGATGATGTCGCTGTTGCGTTCCATGCCCGTCATCCAGGCGGAATCGCCCAGGGCAGCCTGAAGATTAGGTGTAGGCTCGCCCTCGCGCGTCGCCCACTCGCCGACAAAGATCTTCGGTCCATTCCGATCTGTCTTGTCGTAGTGAGTTGCATCTGAGTACGACTTCTCGGCCGACATATAGAAGTGCTCATCGAGCACGTCGGGCTTCATGCTTTTGATTGGCGCCGTCGCAATCAATTGCAGATCGGGATACTTCGCCTTGATGGCCTTGTAGTATTGCGAATACCGCCCATCGTAAGACCCGGACCGGTCAAACCAGTCCTCATTTCCGATTTCGACATAGTGCAACTGGAACGGTGCGGGATGGCCATTTTTCACGCGCTCGGCGCCCCACTTAGTGCTCGCGTCGCCAGTCACGTACTCGATCTCGTCCAGTGCATCCTGGATATAGGGCTCAAGCGCAGGTCCCGGTTCAACATGCTCCTGCGCCATCGAGTAGCCGGCATATACAGCAAGTACCGGCTCAATCTTTAAGTCCTCACACCACAGCATGAACTCGAGCAGCCCCATGCCATCCGAAGACCTATACCGCCACGGACTGGGATGGGTAGGCCGATCGACCCACGAACCGATCGTTTTCTTCCACTCGTATCGATCCGGAATGTGGTCGCCCTCAAGATAGTTTCCGCCCGGGAAACGCAAAAATGTCGGACGCATCGCCGCCATCATCTCCATGAGGTCGATTCGGTTCCCATTGGGCCGGTCATGGTACGTCGGCGGAAACAAGGAAACCAGGTTCAACCAGATCGTCGCCGGCCGGGGAATCGTCAGGAGCAGATGATTGTTCGCCGACGTCGGCACCTGTCCGGTCTTGAGCGTAAATGTGTACTGCGCCCAATCTCCAGTAAGTCCGGTCACCTTCGCGGTCGCCGCGGTTACTCCTGTCTCGTCGTTAACGAGGCTGACAGTAACAGGAACCCCGGCACTATCGGTCTTCGCATAAAACGAGCCTTTGTAGGTCGTCTGCGGTCTGACGGCGATTCCCCAGAAGCCGTCGTTCTGTACGCCGGCCTGTGCCGCTTCGCTCGCCGCGCTCACCGCCACTTTCAAACTGCGGGAGAGCGCAGTGCTTGGCCCGGTTTTGTCGTCGACTGAAATATTTACGACGGAATTTCCCTGCGCCACCATTGTCCAGTGAAACAAGGCGCGACGCCCGCCGACGATCGCGCGGTCGCGAATCTGCTCCGCATAAAGGCCGCCATCGTAGGAGAAGTTAATCTCTTCGGTCATCAACCCGTAGAGCATCGGGCTGACTTTCGCTGTCGGATGATTGACGTCGATCGCAAGTGTGGGTGCCTGAGACACCAAGGCCAAGGACGAGGCGAGAGAGGCAAGCAGAGCGAACAGAAAATATCGTTTTCTCATAAGGCGCCATACTAGCGAAGAAACCCGAGAGGTTCAACGGGAAAACGTTTGCTGATCCCACCACTCCCGGCGAAAATCGTGACCCGGAGTTTATTAAACTACTAGGAATAAAAGACTTAGCTTCTAAGTCTTCCATTGCCGTCCGTTTCGTCAACCCCAATATGGGGCCTAATGAGTCATTCTAGGATCAGGCCGATCGCAGCTTGAGGATGTAATGCGACTTAGAGCAGACAAAACGTGGTCGCAAAGGGAGCTTGCGCTCAAATTGCGCGTCGAGCGGCCCGACAACGAGGGCCTGCTGAGTTGGGAGCGCAAGCGCATCCTCATTCACGCAGCAAAGACGGCTCTCGCCGCCGCTTTGTGCTGGTGGCTGGCATTGCGCCTCGGATTGCACGATGGGTACTGGGGCTCGATCAGCGCGATTATTGTCCTTCAATCCAACTTTGGCTCAACCATTACCGCCTCGCGGGACCGGATACTTGGGACGCTGATCGGCAGTCTCTTCGGCTTCTCGTTTTCCTTGATTGGCGTGCTTCCCTGGAACTACATCGGCGCTGTGCTCGCTGCCGTCATTGTCTGCGGTTTATTGGGATTGCGCAGCAGTTCGCGATTAGCCGGCGTAACGATCACGATTGTCATGCTCGTGCAGTCGACCGGCTCGCATTGGATCGTGGCGCTCCATCGTGTCGGTGAAGTGTTGCTGGGCATCGTAGTAGCTCTGGCAGTTTCAACATTTGTGTTTCCTGACCGGGCCCGGCTCCGTCTTCGCGATGGACTGGCCCAGGAGTTCCTCGTGCTGGGCGCGTTCTTTGAAGCGATCCTGCAAGGGTTCCGCGGAGAACCCGCAGCAAACCTCGCGGAACTCCGCGAAGATGCGCTCGCCGCTTTGCGAAACAATAATCAACTTCTTGAAGCCTCGCGCAACGAGCCCTCGGGCGGACCGGGGTGGCGCGAAGGACTAGGCATGCTTGCGCAGTTTGGCCGGTCGATCTTCGACGCATTGGTGGCCCTGGAGTTCGCCGTCAAAGACAGTCATGAGGATGATTATGCGCAACAGTTGGAGCCTGCCCTTGGAACGCTGGCCATTGATATCCAGACCGGCTTTCACTACCTGGGAAGCTGCATCCATGGGTGGCGTTTTCATGTTCCGCCGCCTGGCCTGAACCTTGAGGAAGACATCGCGCAATTGGAAGCGCGAATGACTGCAGTGCGGCCCACGGGGGTGCAGTTTTCGCAGGCTGAGATTTTGCGAGCCTACGCAGTACAGCTCCATTTGAAGCAGCTTGCGCGTTTGCTGCGATCCTCGCGAGTCGAAACCAGCCGAGCCATCGGCGAGGCGCAAAAAATAGATGGCGCCATTTAGAGAAGAAATTTGCGCAGAGCTTCCACGCAGTCTTCAATCTCTTTGATGGTGATCGCATAGCCGAAGCGAAGATGACCCTCGCCCTGCGCGCCGAACACAGAGCCGGGGATCGTAGCGATGTGCGCCTTCTCGAGCAGGATCTGCGCGGCCGTGCGGCTGTTCTTGTTGATCTTCTCCACATTGGGGAAGGCGTAGAAGGCACCAGCAGGTGGATCGCAGGTAAGGCCCACTTCATTCAATGCGGATACCAGCAGGTCGCGCCGCTTGCGATATTCCTCGCGACGAGCGGCGATCTCCGACTCCGGCGTCGTCAGCGCATGGATCATCGCGTACTGCACGGGCGTACTGACCCCGTTCGTTGAATAGAGCACGATCTTGCGCAATGCAGTCATGAACGGCTCTTTGGCAACGGCATATCCCGCTCGCCATCCGGTCATCGCATATGTTTTAGAAAAAGTGAAGCAGGTAATGGTGCGCTCAGCCATTCCGGGGAGCGACGCAATGGAAACGTGCTCGCCGTCGTAGACCAGATCTTCATAGGCCTCGTCTGCAATCACAATGAGGTCGCGTTTGATAGCAAATGCCGCAACTTCCTCTGCTTCGGCGCGCGTGAAGACCAGGCCGCTGGGATTCTGCGGTGTGTTGTAGTAGATGGCCCTTGTTTTGGGTGTCGAGAAGTGCTCCAGCGTTTTGCGAATGCCGTTTCGACGAGCCGTGGTTGTGGATACCGCCAAGGGGCGCGCTTGTGCCCCCGTTACGAGGTCACCAATCGGCGTCCAGTAGGGTGAGAAGATCAATGCGTCGTCACCGGGATCGAGCACGCACTGAAAAGCACCATAGAGTCCTTGAGAACCACCAACTGTTGCGATCACTTCGTCGGCAGTGACCTGGATGCTGTTCTTCGCCGCCAGCTTCTGCACCAAGGCCTGACGCAACTGCAACACGCCCGACGATGGCGCATAGTGCGTGTAGTTATCTGCCAGCGCTTTGATGGCCGCGTACTTAATATGATCGGGGGTTTCAAAGTAGGGTTCGCCGCCATGCAGAGCATGCACCTGAAGACCCTCGGCACGCATGCCCATCACCTTGTTGCGAATCTGAACGATGTCGGAAAAGCCAACTTCATCCAGGCGCCTGGCTACTCGGATTCCACTCTGTCTCGCCATGAGGTGGTCAGTCCTTTCGTGTGCGTTGGGCCTGCTTTAATTCCAGCATAACCGATAGACGATTAAGCGCATCGGGTGCGACTCACGAAGCGAGACAGCAGGCAGTTTCAGATCGCAAGCAACTCGGTGTAGACAGCCATACCAACCACTGCGTCAACGCCCATGATGTCCAGAGCATCGACCTCCTGCTGACTGCGGATGCCTCCTGCAACGATGAGTTGTCGTGAAGTGAGTCTGCGCAGGCGTTCCGCGGTCGCAATCGGGAAGCCCTGCATCAATCCTTCGCCGTCGACGTGGGTGTAGAGAAAGGCCGAGGCGTGGGGCTCAAGTTGCGGAATGGCATCGTCGGGCGTCAATTCCACTTGCGCCCTCCAACCCTTCACCGCGATACGGCCGTTTTTGGTGTCGATGCCGGCTACCACCCGCTCGGCTCCCACGGCGGCGGCAAGATCCGCAGCGAAATCCACGTTCACTGTGCCTTGCTCTGAAAACAGTGCGGACCCGATAATGACGCGCTTGGCGCCGGATTCAAGCACCTGTCGTGCACGCTCGATTGAGTGGATACCGCCGCCGGCCTGACAGGGAAGACGCTTCGCAATCTGCGCGACCAGAGCAGAGTTTTCGCCCTGGCGCATTGCAGCATCGAGATCGATAAGTTGAACGAGTGGAAACTGCGAGAACTTGTCGATCCAGTATTCAAAATCGTCGAACGCAAGTCGCAGTTTTTCGCCCTGGACGAGCTGGACGATTCGTCCGCCGAGAAGGTCGATAGAAGGAATTAGCAAGGGAGCCTCACAGAAACGCCGGCACGCGCCAAATCTTCTTTGAGAGACCGGGCGCTGGACACACCGAAATGGAAAATACTGGCAGCAAGCGCGGCATCGGCCTTGCCGCGAGCAAAGACATCAACGAAATGAGCAACTGTCCCCGCGCCTCCTGAAGCAATGACCGGGATGCTGACGGCTTCGCTCACCGCAGCCGTCAGTTCACAATCGAATCCTGCACGAGTGCCATCCGAGTCCATTGAGGTTAGTAAAATCTCACTGGCACCGCGCGCTTCGGCTTCACGGGCCCACTCGACGACGCGGCGGCCTGAGGGTTTGCGACCACCTTGCACAAATACTTGCGCATCACGCACGGGATTAGACGCGTCAGGATCACGGCGAGCGTCGATGGCTACGATCACGGCCTGCGCGCCGAAGCTGCGACCGATTGCGTCGATCAGCGTCGGGGCTGCAAGAGCGGCAGAGTTCACGCTGACTTTGTCGGCGCCCGCTTCGAACACCTGCACCGCATCTTCGGCTGTACGAATACCGCCGCCCACAGCGAAGGGAACGAACAATTCGCGCGCGGTGCGGCGGACCGTTTCCAGCAGTGTGGCGCGGCCTTCGTGTGTGGCGGTTATGTCGAGCAAAACAATCTCGTCGGCACCTTCCCTGGCGTGGCGTGCGGCAAGCGCTGCCGGATCTCCGGCATCCACGATATCGACAAACTGCACTCCCTTGACGACGCGGCCAGCATGCACGTCGAGGCATGCGATGATGCGCTTGGTGATCATTTCCACTCCAGAAAATTGCGCAGTATTTTCAGGCCGGTCGCACCTGATTTTTCGGGATGAAATTGCACACCCATCACGTTGTCACGCTCTATGGCAGCGGCAAATGGCTCAATGTATTCAGTGATTGCGGCGGTATCCGAAGTGACCGGCGCTTTGTAGGAATGCGTGAAATAGACA
>Ga0207706_10003109_pt1 | contig 15959 bp, 13 predicted proteins | sample KBSC53metaG_FD_184318 | JGI IMG/M metagenome (GOLD analysis project Ga0207706, IMG submission 184318) | Corn rhizosphere microbial communities from Kellogg Biological Station, Michigan, USA - KBS C5-3 metaG (SPAdes) (version 2) | ecosystem: Host-associated > Plants > Roots > Rhizosphere > Soil ... | reverse complement strand
ACGAGCCGAAGCCGCACGAGCCGAAGCCGCACGCGCCGAAGCCGCACGCGCCGAAGCCGCACGCGCCGAAGCCGCACGCGCCGAAGCTGCACGCGCCGAAGCTGCACGCGCCGAAGCTGCACGCGCCGAAGCTGCACGGGTTGAGGAGGCGGCCGCGAGACGCGAGGCCACGCTGCGGGCGATAGGCCGCCAGTTGGACGAGGAAGCAGCCCGGCGTGAAGCGGCAACGGTTGACGCGCGCCGGTCGCCCTCGTCGAGCAGCCTACGTCGCTATCGGCTCTTCGGTCGCTCCGACCCCGACGCGGAAATAATCCTCTACGCGGAAGCCTGGAGCCGGAAGATCCAGCTGAACATGACGTTCGACATGATCCGTGAAGCGGCCCAGCAGCCACACACGCATCCCCTGGTGACGGTTGCGATACGCAGCGACGGCTCAGTGGAGTCGGTGACCTTCGTTCAGTCGAGCGGGGTGGCGGCCATCGACGACGCGATACGCCGCATCGTGCAAAGCCAGACGCCCTACCAGGCGTTTCCGCCGGCTCTGGCTCGGCAGTGGGATGTGATCGAGATCCGCCGAACCTGGTACTTCGACATGGCGATTCGGCTGTACTGACGGATTGCCGGTCAGCGGTGGTGCTTGTCGAACTGCAGCTTCGTGGCCAAAAATGCGTGCGGAGCCCGCGATGACAGTCAGGCAATCACCCGGATCGGCGGCCGTGCACGGCAGGCTTTGGGGCGTGCGCGCCCGAGACTGGGCAGATCTCCAGGAGCATCAGAAAGCGCACGAGTACCAGACTGTTTTCGACCAGGTGGAACTTGGCGCAGCGACCGAGTACTGCGACGTCGGATGCGCGTCGGGTGTCGCGGCGTTCATGGCAGCGCAGCGTGGTGCGCGGGTCTCCGGGCTCGACGCCGCCGACGCGCTGATCGAGATCGCTCGTGCGCGTGTCCCTTCAGCCAATTTTCACGTCGGCGAGATGGAGGCGCTACCGTTTGGCGACTGCACGTTCGATGTCGTGACTGGATTCCACGCATTCAACTACGCGGCGAGGCCAGTCGTCGCGCTTGCTGAAGCCCGGCGCGTCGCTAAACGTGACGGGCGCATCGTCATGACGACGTGGGGTCCGCCCGAAGGCATGGACGTCGCAGCACTGATCGACGCGCTGACGCCGCTGCTGCCGCCGCGCCCGCCGGGATCGCTCGGAATCTACGCGCTGTCCGACGAAGGTGCGCTCCGGGCGCTCGCCGAGTCCGCCGGCCTCGAGCCGCTGAGCGTCGACTACGTCGCATGCACGTGGTTGTATCCGAATCGGGCGACAGCGCTGCGCGCGTTCGCCTCGTCAGGTCGTGCCGTTAGGGCCATCGAATGCAGCAGCGAGTCGGCGGTCGATCGGGCGCATGCAGACGCTCTTGCGACGTTCCGCGTCGGCGACGGGGGCTATCGCGTCGAAGCGACGTCGATTTGTCTGCTGGCGCGACCACGCTGATGTCCCATTTAACCAAGGGACGCTTCCGGTCGCACGCAGTTGCGGACGAATTGTCGTCTTCTCGGGCCCAAGGCGGACGAGATGCCCTCCATGTCCTCCTCTGAGCTTCAGCAACTGGAATTCACCATCCAGGGGCTGGAGTCGCAACGCGCCCTCCTGGGCGACGTCGTCACCGATGCGGCGCTCGGGCCGCTGCGCAATCGGCTCGCGACATTGCGTGCGGGACCCGCCGTGCAGCATCACGCCCAGGTCCTTAAGCACGTCACCATCCTCTTCATGGATGTGGTGGGATCGACCTCGCTGGCGCAGCACCTCGATGCCGAAGAGGTCAGCGCGGTCATGGACGGTACGCTGTCGCGGGGCACAGCCGTCGTGGAAGCCCACCGCGGCAAGGTGCTGCAGTACGCCGGCGACAGCATCCTGGCCGCCTTCGGCGCGGACCGCGCAGCCGAGGACGATGTCGAACGCGCCGTGCGTTGCGGCCTCGCGCTGCTGAATCTTGGCAAGGCGCTGCGCGCGGAAGTGCAGGCAGCCCACGGCCACACCTCCTTCGACTTTCGCGTCGGCATCCACAGTGGCGACGTCCTTCTCGGCGGCCGCGTGGACGAGGAGGGGACGATCCACGGAATCGCCGTGAATATCGCCGCTCGCATGGAGCAGAGCGCTCCCCCCGGCGGCCTGCGCATCAGCCACGAAACCTACGCACACGTCCGCGGCGTGTTCGACGTCGAGCCGCAGCCACCGCTTTCGGTCAAGGGCGTCGACGCACCCCTGCGGACCTACCTCGTGCTGCGTGCCCGGCCGCGTGCATTCCGCGTCGCCACACGCGGCATCGAGGGTGTGGAAACCCGCATGATCGGGCGGGAGGTCGAGCTTCAAGCTCTGCAGGCTGCCTTCGAGTGCGTCATGGCCCCGGGTGCCGGCTTGCAGCGCGTACTGGTGGTGGCCGACGCCGGCGTCGGCAAGAGCCGCCTGCTCTACGAGTTCGACAACTGGGCCGACGCTCGGCCCGACCGATTCTTCATCTTCCAGGCACGCGCCACGCCGCAGAGCGTGACCCAACCTTATTCGGTGCTGCGCGATCTGTTTGCCTGGCGCTTCCAGATCCTGGAGAGCGACAGCATGCAGGAGGCCCAGCGCAAGTTCGAAGACGCACTGGTGCCCCTGTTCGCCGGCGATCAGGGCCAACACGAGGCCGAGGCCCATGCGCACCTGCTGGGCCAGCTAATAGGACTCGACTACGGCCACAGCCCGCACATCAAGCACATCCGCGACGACGCGCGGCAGATTCGCAATCGCGGTTTCAACGCCGCCGCGCAGGCGCTGCGGCGAATCAGCGCGCAGGCCGGCTTGCCGCTCGTCATCCAGCTCGACGACATGCACTGGGCCGATGACGCGTCGCTCGACTTCATCGACCATTTGCAACAGGTCGACGCCGACGTGCCGTTGCTGCTGCTCATGCTTACCCGCCCGGCACTCTTCGAGCGTCGACAAACACCCGAGCACTTCACCCGCGTGGAGCTTGCACCGCTCGACCGGTATGCCAGCCGAGATTTGGCCGACGAGCTGCTGAAGAAGTTGTCGCACGTCCCGACCGCCCTGCGCGAGCTCGTCACCGGCGGTGCCGACGGCAATCCGTTCTACATGGAAGAGCTGGTGAAGATGCTGATCGACCAGGGCGCCATCCGCACCGGCGAGCACTGGAGCGTCGACGGCGACAAGCTGCTGTCGCTAAAGGTGCCGCCGACGCTCACCGGCGTGTTGCAGGCGCGGCTCGATGGCCTGACGCCGCAGGAGCGCCGTGCTTTGCAGTTGGCGAGCGTGATCGGTTTGAAGTTCTGGGATGCGGCCCTGGCCCACGTCGAGCCGCAGGCGGCCGAACAGCTACCCTCGCTGCGCCGGCGGGATCTGATCGTCCTCGAAGATGCGCAGGACAGCATGGGCGAGTACGTCTTTCGCCACCAGATATTGCACAAGGTCACCTACGACACCCTGCTCAAGCGCGACAAGCGCAGTGCCCATGCCCGAACGGCGCAATGGTTGGCGCAACACGCGGGCGCTCGCGCCCAAGGCCTGCTGTCGACCGCCGCCGAGCACTTCGAGAAGGCCGGCGACCCCGCGAACGCCGCGGAATTCTATGCGCGCGCCGCCGCTCACCACGCAGCCACGTTCGCAAACCAGCAGGCACTCGACTGCACGGCGCGGGCGTTGATATTGGCGGCGCCCGACGACAGCGCGTTGCGCTGGCGACTGCTGTCCACGCGCGAGCGCACGCTGGAGCTGCTCGCTCAACGCGATCTGCAGTTGCAGGACATCGAGGCCATGCTGGCGCTCGCCGAAGCCCTGCCGCCGGGTGGCGAGGGTGACGCGCGGCGAGCCGAGGCAGCCTGGCGCCGCTGCGACATCGCGGACCGCACGGGCGAATGGGCGCGTGCAGAACACGAAGCCCGCCGTGCGCTGCAACTGGCGGAGCGTGCGGGGGCCGAGGATGTCGCGCTGCGCGCGATGCAACGGCTCGCCCAGGCGCTTGCCTTCCAGGGCGAACCAGCCGCCGGGCTTGCCATCGCCGAGGCCGGCCTCGCCCGGGCCACGGCGCTTGGGTCGCTGGTGGCGCAGAGCCGGCTTGCCAATGCCATGTCGCTGTGTGCGGCCGAGCAAGGCGACCAGGCGGCGAGCTTGTGGCATGACCTGGCGATGCTCGGGTACTGCCAACAGGCAGGCGACCGGCGCAGCGAAGCGGTGGCCTTGATCAATGCCGGCGTTGGCTATCTGCGCTTCGGTGCTCACCCACAAGCCCGGCAGCATCTGGAAGCGTCGCTGCAGCTCAACAAGACGTTAGGCAACCGGGTGGTCCAGGGCGGATCGTTGGCTGGCCTGTCGGAGCTGTCGCTGCGCGAAGGCGATGCGGCGGCCGCGCTCGTGCATGCGCAGGCGGCGCTCGACATTCTGGTCGCGGCGGACTCGCGGCTTTACCAGATCGATGCCTTGCACAACCTCGGCAATGCGCAGCTCGCCCTCGGTCACTGGACCGCGGCGCAGGAAGCGTTCGAGCGGGTCGAGGCGCTCGCTCGCGAGATCGACGTCTCGACCAAGGTGCCAAACGCGCTGGAAGGTCAGGCACGCCTGGCGCTGACGCGCGGCGACCTTGTGATGGCACTGAAAGTCGTGCAACAGCTGTTGGACTATGTTGGCGACGGCGGCTCGGCGCCATCGGCCGGGACCCTGGTCGGCACCGAGGAACATCGCATTCGGCTGACGCTGCACGAGGTGTGGCGCCGAGCACAGGATCCGCGCGCCGGCGCTGCGCTGATCGAAGCGCATCGTGCCCTCATGCGCGAGGCCAACGCCATCACCGACGCGGGATTGCGCCACAGCTTCCTGATGCTCATTCCGGAGAACCGGGAGATTGCGGCGCTGTGGGAGCAGACGGCGAAAGGCGGCTAGTGATCGGGCGCTACAATCGTCCATGGACAAACCTGCCCGGATCGTGATGCTGGATCGAGGCAGCCTGCCCGCCGACGTGACGTTGCGGCCGCCCTCTTTCGCTCATGAACTCGCAGTGTTCGAATCGACGACGCCCGACCAGGTGGCGAGTCGCATCGCCAACGCCGACATCGTGATCACGAACAAGGCGCCGGTGCGCGCCGCCACGCTCGCGTCTGCGCCGCGGCTGCGACTGATCGCAATTGCGGCAACGGGGTACGACGTCGTCGACGTTGCCGCGTGCGCGGCGCAGGGCATCGCGGTATCGAACGTCCGCAACTACGCGGTCAACACGGTCCCGGAACACACGTTTGCGCTGATCTTCGCGCTGCGTCGAAGCATTGTCGCGTACCGGCAATCCGTCGCGGACGGCGCGTGGCAGCAGTCGGGGCAGTTCTGTTACTTCGATTTCCCGATCAACGATCTCGCGGGATCGACGCTAGGAATCATCGGCGACGGGTCGCTCGGACAGGCCGTTGCCGACATCGGTAAATCGCTCGGGATGCGTGTGCTCTTTTCGACGTACAAGGGCGTTGCCGGCATGGGGCCGCTTTATACGCCGTTCGAGGATGTCCTTCGGCGCAGCGACGTGATCACACTGCATTGCCCGTTGATGCCCGCCACGCGCAACATGATCGGCGGCCCCGAGTTCGCATTGATGCAGCGTCGACCGCTGCTGATCAACACGGCGCGGGGCGGCCTGGTCGACGAGCACGCGCTCGTCGACGCACTGACCGCCGGCCGCATCGCGGGTGCAGGGTTCGATGTGGTGACAACCGAACCGCCGCACGCCGATCATCCGTTCATGCGCGCGCTGGCCTTGCCGAACTTCATCCTGACGCCGCACGTCGCGTGGGCGAGCCGCGAGGCTATCCAGGGACTTGCCGACCAGCTCACCGAGAACATCGAGCTCTTCTGGCGCGGCACTCCCCGCAACCTGGTCGTCGTCTGAACAGAGCATGGCGTCGAGAATGTTTACAGCCGCAGAGGGCGGCGAGCCGTTAGCCAGCCAGTAAATCAATTGCTTATTCCATTAGCTCGAACGCCGGAGTGCGGTCGTGCGACTCGCCTTGCAGCCGCGAGCCAAGTTGGAATACCATTCAAACATTGATCGCCGTTTAATGAGCGTTCGATGGCGGATTTGCAAGGAAGGAGCCGCCGTAGTCACGATCGATGCGCCTTCAAGAGCGCGGCGTGCAACTCGCCCCGGTGTTGCAAGAGCCGGAGGCAGATGACTCATTCCGTGAGGAGCGGAGCTCCGATGTCCGTCGGCTCATCGCAGCACTCGAGCGAGATCGTGCGTCCGAACGACTGGCAGGCACCGCCGTCGTCGAGCGGATTTGCGCCCGTAGCGGCCACGGGCTCGTCGAAGCGGATGCGCGTTGCACGGCGCATCGCGTGGAACCTTCTGCCGCCGTTGACGTTCGTCGCCATCGTCGGCCTGTGGTGGGCCGCGGTCGAGGTGTTCAGGATTCCCGCGTACCTGCTGCCCGGTCCGCGCGGCGTGTTCGCGCGCCTGGTCACCGACGCGTCGGTGCTGTGGACGCATTCGAAGGTGACGCTCACCGAGATCCTGCTCGGATTCGGCCTCACCGTCGTCACGGCGATTCCGCTTGGCCTCGTCATCGCACTGTCGCCGCTGGCGAAGCAACTCGTCTATCCGCCGCTGATGCTGATGCAACTCGTGCCGAAGATCGCCGTTGCGCCGCTGTTTCTCGTGTGGCTCGGTTTCGGCATGGAATCCAAGGTATTGCTGACGGTGCTGATGACGTTCTTTCCGCTACTGCTCGCGAGCATCAGCGGCTTCCAGATCCTCGACGACCGGCTTCTATACCTGACCCAATCGATGGGCGCGACTCGCTGGCAGACGTTTCGCTATCTGCGCTTTCCTGCGGCCTTGCCTGTGATTTTCTCGGGAATCAAGACGTCGGCGACGATCGCGGCGACGGCGGCAATCGTCGCGGAGTTCGTCGGTGCCAACAAGGGACTGGGCTACGTGCTGCTTCGCGGCACGAGCACGATGGACATCGAGCTCGTCTTCGCCGTGCTCGTCGTGCTGACCGTCGTCGGCATAGCCGTCAACTATGCCGTGGAATTTTGCGAATGGGCGATGACGCCATGGCAACGCGCGAAGAACAGTTGAGCCTTCCGGCAGCAACACGAAGATGAAGTCGGCAGCACCCGAACTGGCCGCAGGTGCCGGCCAGCCCAAAACGGTAACAGGAGGTCCACATGTCTATTTCGTTGCGTAGGTCGCTCGTCGTCGGAACCGTCGCGGCGGTGGTGGGCGGCGCGGCGCTTTCGGTCGCAGCGGCGGGAACCCCCGTCACGTTCCAGCTCAACTGGATGGCGGGCGGTCCCAACGCGGGTTTCGCGGCCGCCGTCGCCGAAGGCTATTACAAGGACGCGGGTCTCGATGTGACGCTGGTCCAGGGCAACGGTTCGGGCAACACCGCGCAACTCGTCGCGAACGGTCGCAGCCAGCTTGCCTATGCCGATGCCGTCGCCGTCAGTCAGCTGATCGCGAAGGGCGCGCCGATGAAGGTCGTCTCGACGATCTACCAGTCGAATCCAAACGCAGTGATGGCGCTCAAGAAGACCGGCATCAAGTCGGTAAAAGATCTCGCGGGCAAGAAGGTCGGTGTGCCGTCCGGCTCGTCGCAGACGACGATGCTGCCGCTGCTGCTGAAGTCGAACAACCTCAAGGAATCGGACATCACGATGATCGACATGCCCGTCGCGTCGATGGTGCCGGCGCTGTTGCAGGGGCAGATGGACGCCGTGCTGGGATCGATCGACGCTTATCAGATCCAAGCCGAGTCGCAGGGCGCCCAGCTCGACGTCTACCGGTTCGCCGACTACGGCGTGCCGACGGTGAGCACGTCCATCTTCGCGAGCGACAGCTTCCTCAAGGAGAATCCGGAAGTCGTCAAGAAGTTCATCGCCGCGAGCCTCAAGGGCTGGAGCTTCGCGCTCGACAATCCCGACAAGGCCGTCAAGGATCTGAAGGTCGTGTTTCCCGAGGTCAACGAGAAGCTCGCCGCCGCCGAGCTGGCGGCGATCACGCCGCTCTTTTGCAGCGGCGGCGCGAAATACGTCGGCAAGGCCGAAGACGCGCTGTGGGCGAAGTCGCAGGAGCTGCTGGCGGAGGTGAAGCTGCTGCCGGCCGGCCAGGATCCCAAGTCGTACTACACGAACGACTACCTGCCGGCGCCATCGGCGATGCGCGCGTGCAAGTCGTGATCGACCTCGGTTCGTTCGAATGAGTCAACGGGTATCGCCACGTGGCCGGTGAGCGACGACAGGGCTACACGTACGCCGATCTCCACGTCGGCATGTCCTTTCGCAGCCCGGGACGAACGATCACCGACGCGGACCTGGTCGCGTTCGCCGGTTTGACGGGCGATTACTCGGAGCTGCACACGAGCGACGTCTACGCGAAAAGCAGCGAGTTCGGACGCCGAGTCGCGCATGGAATGCTCGGACTCGCGTACGCCCACGGACTGATGTGGGCGCGCACGGGCGATCTGCGGGAAACGGCGATCGCCTTTCTTGGCATTGATGACTGGCGATTCCTGCAGCCCATCTTCGTCGGCGATACGATTTTCGTGAATTACCGGATCGCCGAGCTGCGCGACAGCAAGTCGCGTCCGACGCAGGCCATTGCAACGTTCGACGTCGAGGTCGTCGATCAAGACAACCGTGTCTTGCAGCGCGGCCGCAAGGCGCTGCTCGTCTCGAAGGTGCCGCTCGATGCCGTCGCGGCGTCGACGGCGCGCCAATGAATCGGGAATCGCCGATGGCCGATGCGTCCACTTCGCGCGCGCAACGTGGCGTCCCGATCACCATCCGTCGCGTGTCGAAGACGTTCGGCCAGGACACTGATCGACCATTTCTCGCGCTGAAGGAAGTGAGCGTCGAAATCGCCGCCGGCGAGTTCGTGTCGGTCGTCGGCCCGTCGGGTTGCGGCAAGAGCACGCTGATGCTGATGGTCGCAGGCCTGCTGAAGCGCACCCGCGGCGACATCGTCATCGGTGGCACTGAAGTCACGCGGCCGATCACCGATGTCGGCATCGCGTTTCAGGACCACCTGTTGCTGGACTTCCGGACCGCACTCGCCAACGTTACGCTGCACGCCGACATTCGCCGGTTGCCGCGCAAGGAGATCGAGGCGCGGGCGCGCGAGCTCTTTGCCCAGCTCCGTTTGACGGGGGCGATCGACAAGTACCCGCGGCAACTTTCCGGTGGGATGCGCCAGCGCGTATCGCTGATCCGCACGCTCGTCCACGATCCGCCGCTCCTCCTGATGGACGAGCCGTTCGGCGCACTCGATGCGCTGACGCGGTTGCAGGTGCGTACGGATCTGGAGGCGCTGTGGCTGCGTCGGCGACCCACGGTGCTGTTCATCACCCACAGCGTCGAGGAAGCCGTCGGATTGTCGGATCGGATCCTCGTCATGGGCCCGAGCCCCGGAGAGGTCGTCGACGAGATACGCATCGATCTTCCGCGCCCGCGCCCCATCGTGCTGGGTGACGTCCCGCAGTTTTCGGCGTACGTCGACCGGATCCATAAGCAGTTCGAGCGCCTCGGCGTGCTGCAGGGGATCGACACGACTGCGGGTGCTTCGCCATGAATGACGACGCTCGCGGCACGCAAGCTGCGAAGACCGGCGCCGAACCCGCCCGTGTGTCGGTTCGCCTGGAATTTCGTGAAAGCGTTGCGGAGATTGCGCTCGACAACGGCCCGCTCAACCTCGTCGACAAGGCCTTGTTGCGCGAATTGGGCCGCGTGCTAGCCGATGTCGGCGAGCGGGCGGACATTCGCTGCGTGATCCTGCACGGCGGCAGCGGTCGGGCGTTCTGCGCAGGCAGCGACGTCAAGGGCTTTGCCGGCATCCGGCACGACGCGAGCGAGCAGAAGATCCTGTTCGAGGACATGGTGCTGCGTCGGTTGGCACGGCTGCCGATGCCTACGATCGCGGCGATCGATGGCCCAGCGCTCGGAGGCGGGCTCGAGATCGCGCTCGCGTGCGACCTGCGCGTCTGCAAACGCGGCGTTACGATCGGCCTGCCTGAATCACGACTGGGCGGATTGGCCGGCAGTGGGGCGATCCGGCTGGCGCGACTGATCGGGCCCGGCCGCGCAAAGGAGCTTCTGTTCACGGGCGCGACGATCGCATCCGAACAGGCCCTCGCGTGGGGCATAGTCAACCGCATCGCCGAAACGTCGGCGCTCGACGTCGCGCGCGAGCTTGCAGCGGTGGTCGCCGCGCGTGGACCGCTGTCGAACCGGCTCGCGAAGTCGCTGGTCGATGCAGCACACGACCTGCCGCTCGATGCGGCGCTGTCGCTGTCGACGGTTGCCCAGCAGCGGATCTTCGACAGCGACGACCTGCACGAAGGCGTAGCGGCATTTGTCGCGAAACGCGCGCCGCAGTTCATGGGTCGCTGAGGGACAACGGAGCGCGAACGATGCACGTCGTCATCACGGGGGGCGCGGGATTTCTGGGCCAACGTCTCGCCCGTCAGCTGCTGTTGCGGGGCACGCTCGCCGGATCGAGCGGCGCGCAGGAGCCGATCGAGCGCATCGTGCTGGTGGACGTCGTCGCCGCGACGGGTTTCGACGATCGGCGTATCGAGACGATCGCCGCGGACATCGCGGATCCAGCCGTCGCGAAGCGCGTTATCGACCACGGCGTCGGATCGGTATTCCATCTCGCCGCGGTCGTCAGCGGACAAGCCGAGCGCGACTTCGATCTCGGCATGCGCGTCAATCTCGATGCGTCGCGACTGTTGCTCGAAGCGTGCCGCGCGGCGGGAACCAGGCCCCGCGTGCTGTTCACGAGCTCGGTTGCCGTATATGGCGGCACACTGCCAGCCGTCGTCACCGACGCAACGCCGCTCGACCCGCGGTCGTCGTACGGCGTGCAGAAGGCGATCGGCGAGCTGCTCCTTTCCGATTGCACGCGCAAGGGATTCGTCGACGGGCGCGTGGCACGTCTTCCGACGATCAGCGTTCGACCCGGGCGTCCGAACCAGGCGGCTTCGTCGTTCGCGAGCGGGATCATCCGCGAGCCGCTGAACGGCGAAGCGGCGATCTGTCCGGTCGGCGAGGACCTGCGCCTGTGGCTCTCGTCACCGCGCCGCGCGATCGAATCACTCATCGCATTGCACGACGTCGACGGCGATGTCCTCGGCCCGCGCCGCATCGTCAATCTGCCGGGCATCTCGGTGTCGGTTGCGCAGATGGTGGCGGCGCTGCGCACGGTTGCCGGCGATGCGGTGGCAGACCGTATCCGCTTTCAACGCGACGAGGCGATCGAGCGGATCGTCGGCAGCTGGCCCGGTGCGTGGGAGCTGACGCGCGCGCATGCGCTGGGGCTTGCCGCCGACGAGAGCTTCGAAGCAATCGTGCGCGCCTACATCGAAGACGACCTGCACTGATCATGGAAAAAATCACCGCCGACGAAGCCGCACGCCTGATCGAGGACGGCGACTCGATATTGATCAGCGGGTCGGGTGGTGGCCACGCGGTGCCTGAAGCGTTGCTGGCCGCCGTCGAGCGCCGCTTTCTCGCCGAAGGCAAGCCGCTCGGGCTCACGTCGGTGAGCGTGGTCGGTGTCGGCGATCGCGCACTGCTCGGCGCAACGCACCTCGCGCACGAAGGTCTGCTCTCCCGCGCGATCACGAGCGCGCTTGTCGACTCGCCGGGCCTCGTCAGGCTGGCCGCCGAGAACAAGATCGACGCCTACACGCTGCCGCAGGGCGTGTTGTCGCAATTGATGCGCGACATGGCCGCCGGGCGTCCCGGATTGCTGACAAAAACGGGCCTCAATACGTTCGTCGATCCGCGCCAGCAGGGCGCTCGACAGAGCCCGCGCACGCCGCCTGATTTCGTCGACGTGGTCAACCTGGCAGGCGAGGAATGGTTGTTCTTCAAGCCGGTGCCGGTCAGCGTGGCATTCCTGCGCGGCACGACGGCCGACGAGGATGGCAACGTCACGATGGAGGAGGAAGCCGTGCTCGGCGAGATGCTCGCGATGGCGCAGGCCACGCGGCGCGCCGGCGGCATCGTCATCGTCCAGGTGAAGCGAATGGCGCGGCGCGGCACGCTACCGGGCAAGCACGTCAGGATTCCTGGCATCCTCGTCGACTTCATCGTCGTCGACGCCGAGCAGCGGCAGACGTACGCGACATACTACGATCCCAGCTACTCCGGCGAACTGCGCATTCCGCACGGCGACATCAAGTCGCTGCCGTTCGGACCGCGCAAGATCATCGTTCGCCGCGCCGCGATGGAACTCGTGCCTGGCGCCGTGTGCAATCTCGGTGCCGGCGTCTCGACCGGCCTGTCGACAATCGCCGCCGAAGAAGGTCTGCTCGACGCCGCGGTGCTCACCAATGAGCAGGGACTGATCGGCGGCGCACCGATCACCGGCCGCGATTCCGGCGGCGGCCAGAATTTCGCGGCGATGATCGAGCAGCCGGCGCAGTTCGACTTCTACGATGGCGGCGGACTCGATCTCGCGTTCCTGTCGTTCGCCGAAGTGGATGGCGAGGGCAACGTCAACGTCAGCCGCTTCGGCGACCGGATCATCGGCGTCGGTGGCTTCATCAACATCAGCCAGAACGCGAGATGCGTGATCTTCAGCGGCACGCTGACGGCGGGAGATCTCGACATCGGCTGGGAGGATGGTCGCACCGTCATCCGCAAGGAGGGCCGGCATCGCAAGTTCGTGCCGAAGCTCGAGCAGATCTGCTACAGCGCGAGCATGGGCCGCGAGCGCGGCCAGGTCGCCCTGTTCGTCACCGAGCGCGCGGTGTTCCGCGTCGGCACGAACGGACTCGAACTGATCGAGATCGCGCCCGGTGTCGACGTCGAGCGCGACGTGATCGCGCAGATGGGGTTTCGACCCGTCGTGTCGAACGCGCTGAAGCCGATGGATCCACGCATTTTCGAGCGGGGCTTGATGGGGCTCGCCGCCGACATCCACGCGAAGCCGCGCGCGCATCGGTCGCCGCGCGTCGCGCGCTGGCACGCCCAACGCGGCTGACGCTCCCATGGCCCACGTACCTGCAGAGCGCTGCCTTGGGATCATCGAGTTGCTCGGGGACGGAGCATCCGAGATGCCGCTCGGCGAGATCGCCGAAAGGCTTGCGCTGCCGAAGAGCGGCGCCCACCGGCTGCTTGCGACGCTCGTCGACCTCGGTTGGGCCGAGCAGGCCCGCGACACGGGTTTCTATCGGCTGACGATGCGTCTCGCGGTGCTCGGTCAACGCTTCTACGCGGCGTCCGGCGTGCCCGACATCTGCCAGCCGTTGATCGACCGACTTGCCCGCGAGTGCAGCGAGTTCGTCCGCCTTGCGGTCGTCGACGGCAACGCGCTCGTGTGGATCGCGCATGCGCAGGGCGCGCGCGGGGGTCTCGTTTATCAGCCCGCTGAAACCACGGGAACGGTGCCGCTTTATGCGACGGCCAGCGGCAAGGCATGGCTCGCGACACTGCGCAGCGAGGACGCAATGCACTACGTCCTGAAAAACGGCGGCTTCGATCACGCCGACCGGTACGGTCCGAACGCGATTCGATCGATCGAGGCGCTGTTGCGCGATCTCAGGACGACGGGCCGGCGCGGCTATGGACTGGCGCTCAACGAAGCGGAGCCCGGCGTTACCGCGGTGGCTGCGGCGGTGCGGTCGGGGCCCGACGGCAGCGCCGTCGGCACGGTCAGCATTGCGGGTCCCACGGCGCGTGTCGACGAAAGCCGCGTGCGCGCACTCGCACCGATGGTCGTGCAGTGCGCGACCGAACTTTCCAACGTGTGGCCGCTGCGACCGACGACCGTGAAAAAGCGCGGGGTCAAGGACGCCGTGAAGGCTGCATGACGCACGGGGCGCGTGCGCGATGAAGCCGACGCTGCTGGGCTGCATCGCGGACGATTTCACCGGTGCGACGGATCTGGCGAATAACCTCGTGCGTGCCGGCATGCGCACGATCCAGACGATCGGCGTGCCGGACCGCGATCTTGCCGGTGACGCGGAGGCCGTGGTCGTCGCACTGAAGTCGCGCACGATTCCCGCGCGCGAGGCGGTCGCGCAATCGCTGGATGCGCTTCGCTGGCTGAAGGCGCGCGGCGCGCGCCAGTTCTACTTCAAGTACTGCTCGACGTTCGACAGCACGTCAGCCGGCAACATCGGCCCGGTGATCGATGCGCTGCTCGACGCGCTCGAAGGTGCCGGTGCGGGCTTCACGATCGCGACGCCGGCCTTTCCGGACAACCAGCGCGCAGTGTTCAAAGGCCATTTGTTTGTCGGCGACGTGCTGCTGCATGAAAGCGGCATGCAGCATCATCCGTTGACGCCGATGACGGACTCGAACCTCGTGCGCGTGCTGCAGGCGCAATGCACACGGCGCGTCGGGTCGATGGACTACCGTGTCGTCTCACGGGGTGCTACGGCGATACGGGCGCGAATCAGCGAGCTGCGCGCACACGGTGTCGGCATCGCCATCGTCGACGCGATCTCGAATGACGACCTGCACGCCATTGGCGCCGCCGTGCGCGACATGCCGCTGGTCACGGCAGGGTCGGGTGTCGCGATTGCACTGCCCGCAAACTTCGGCATCGCGCCATCCGACGCAGCCGGTGCGCTGCCACCCGCACATGGCCTGCGCGCGATCGTTTCGGGCAGCTGCTCCGCCGCGACGCAGCGGCAGGTCGCTTCCTTCGTCGGCTCGAATCTGCCTGCGTTCCGAGTCGACCCCTCGCGTATCGCAGCGGGCGTCGACGTCGCCGCCGAAGCGCTCCAATGGGCGACGCCGTTGCTCGCGGACTCCACGGTGCTGGTGTACTCGACCGCCGAACCCGCCGACGTCACCGACATCCAGCAACGCCTCGGCGTCCGGCAGGCGGGTGACATGATCGAGGGCGTGCTGGCGACCATTGCGCGCGGCCTCGTCGAACGCGGCGTTCGCCAGCTCGTAATCGCAGGCGGCGAGACGGCGGGCGCGTGTGTCCAGGCGCTCGGTGTTGCGCAACTGCAGATCGGCGCGCAGATCGATCCCGGCGTGCCGTGGTGCCACGCGCTGACCGATGTTGGCGGCAGCGCCGCGATTCACCTGGCGCTGAAGTCGGGCAACTTCGGCTCCGACGACTTCTTCACGCGCTCGTTCGTGCAGCTGCGATGACCGAGTACCAGGCGAGGGAGGAGATCTGCCGCGTCGGCCGCAGCCTGTTCGAGCGGGGCTACGTGCACGGCACGACGGGCAACATCAGCGTCCGTCTCGCCGAATCGGAAGGCGGCGGGTATCTGATCACGCCGACCGATGCGTGCCTCGGCTTCCTCGATCCGCTGCGGCTCGCGCGGCTGGACTCCGAATGCCGCCAGGTCGGCGGCGAGCCGGCCAGCAAGACGGTGTCGCTTCACGCGCGAATTTATGCCGCAGCCCGGCGCTTCGATCCTGCGACGGCGTGCATCGTGCACACCCACAGCACGCATTGCGTGGCGCTGACGCTGACCTCGAACGCAATCGAGCTGTTGCCGCCGATTACGCCCTATTTCGTGATGAAGGTCGGTCACGTGCCGCTCATTGCCTACCATCGGCCGGGATCGAAGAAAGTCGGCGATGCAGTCGCCGAGGCAATCGATCGGTACGGGAGTGCCGGCACCGCAATTCGCGCGGTGATGCTGTCCCGGCTCGGGCCCAACGTGTGGCACGACTCGCCAGCGAAGGCGATGGCGCTCGTCGAGGAACTGGAGGAAACCGCACGCCTGGTCGCGCTCGGCGGTCCGTTGCTCGAGCCGTTGACCGATGCGGCGATCGACGAGTTGCGCCGCACGTTCGGCGCGCGCTGGTAACGCAACCGGGCGCGTCGGCGCTCTCGCCGGCGGCCGATTACTCCCGGTCGGTCATTCGGCCTTCTTGTCCTGGCCCGGCGGCGCGCCGCGACCGTTGCCCTGCGGCTCGTTGCTCGGAGCGTTGCCGCGCTGCTCG
>Ga0207706_10003106_pt1 | contig 15969 bp, 12 predicted proteins | sample KBSC53metaG_FD_184318 | JGI IMG/M metagenome (GOLD analysis project Ga0207706, IMG submission 184318) | Corn rhizosphere microbial communities from Kellogg Biological Station, Michigan, USA - KBS C5-3 metaG (SPAdes) (version 2) | ecosystem: Host-associated > Plants > Roots > Rhizosphere > Soil ... | reverse complement strand
AGCGCGTCTGGCTTGTCAGCTTTATGCAGTACGATCCATACCGCACCCGCGTGCAGCGCAACGCCTACACGACCGAAGTGATGCGCCGGGTGTCCGCACTGCCAGGGGTGCAGTCGGTCGCAATGAGCGTCAGCAACCAGACGCCGTTCAGCGGAACCGGGGTGACCCAGCCGTTCACGTTCGTCGGCGAATCAACGCTGCCAGCGGACGTCCGGCGCGCGCAGTTCCAGGTTGCAAGCCCCGAGTACTTCTCGACGCTACGTGCCCCGATCCTTCGAGGGCGGGCGTTCTCCGCCGCGGATGGTCCAGCGGGAGAGCCGGTCGTCATCGTGAATGAGTCTCTCGCGAGGATGCATTCGCCTTTACAAGATCCGGTGGGCCGCCAGCTGGCACTCGGCCGGCAGACCGCGCGCATCGTCGGGGTCGTCGCCGATATTCACGACGATGGGCTGGACGTGCCCGTCACCCCGCGCGTGTATTTTCCGTTGTTCCAGCGTCCCGGCTATGCGTTGACGCTGTTCTACCGTTCGTCCGTGGATCCGGCATCGCTCCGCAGCGCGGTCGACCGCGCGATCCACGAAGTAGATCCGACGCTCCCGGTATTTGGTCAAAGCACGATGGAGACACTGCTTGCCGATTCGACGATCCGGCGCAAGGTCGTGCTGTCGCTGATGTTGATTTTCGCGGGCGTCGCCCTGCTGCTCGCGGCGATCGGGACGTACGGCGTCATGAGCGTCGCCGCAAGCCAACGCGTGCGTGAGATCGGGATCCGCGTGGCGCTCGGCGCCGCCCGCACGACATCGAGCGGCTGATGATCCGGCCGGGGCTCCTCCTCGCGGTTTGGGGCATCGCAGCGGGCGTCGTCGTAGCGATGTTCCTGGCGCGGCTGATGCGCACGGTGCTGTTTGCCGTGACACCGACGGACGCGCCGACCTACGCCGCGGTTTCGGCGCTGCTGATGGCGGTGGCACTTGTGGCCTGCTACCTGCCGGCGCGCCGGGCGCGCCGGCAGGACCCGCTGATCGCGCTGCGCCGCTGAGTGATCGCGCCCGCCGCCGGAGCGCGTCATATATAGCGCCATTGCGTACGGGCAGATGCTCGTCAGGTTGGTCTCCGGGTCCACAACCCTCGCGTTTTATTGCGGATCCCCTGAGCCGATAGCGCAATCGTGGCAGCGAGGCGCTAGGTGATCCCGCGACCCATTTTTTTGGTTTCGGGCAGCTTGTCGGTCGCCCACAGGCGAACGGTCAAATCGACGGTCCCCACCTGAATCAGGTCGCCGTCGTTCAGCGAGACTTCAGTCTCGACGGCAGAACGCCCGACGAACGTGCCGTTGGTGCTTCGCAGGTCTTCGAGCCTCACGCGGCGGTTGCTGCTGTCGACGCGAATGATCGCGTGGCGGCGCGACACGCCGTCCGCATCCAGCCAGATGTCGCTTTGGGGATCGCGGCCGACGATGTTGTCGCCCTCCGCGAGTGGGTACGCCCTGCCGTTCCACACCACCCAGCAGAAACGTGCCTGGCCCTCGGTCCGCGGACGGGGATCGTCGGCGGCCGTGCCGCAGAACGCATATCCCACTCCGTGCACGGTTCGAATGAATCTCGAGTCCTGCACGTCGTCGCCGAGCGCGCGCCGAATCTCGCCGATGAGAATGTTGAGGTTCGCGTCCACCACATACGTGTTCGGCCAGATTCTCGCGCGCAGGTCGGCCTTGTCCGCCACCTTCGGGCGTGTCTCGATCAAGGCGCACAGGAGGTCGAAGGCCTTCGGCGACAGGTGGATGTCACGTCCCTGGCGCAGCAGTTGACGCGTCTCCGAATCGATGGTGAACGGCCCGAATCGAGCTCTCACCGCGCCTCCCCGAGTCCTGCGGAATCCTTGTACTTTCCTTAAGGTTCGGCACTGCCTTCCTGGACGATAGTGTCACGAATCTTACCCGGAGCCGTTCAGATCGTGGATGCCGTCACCACACCGCCGCGCCGCCAGCCGCGCGACATCATCGAGGCCGTCGTCGCGAACATGCGCCGGAACCTCGAGCGTCTCAAGTACTCGACGCTGGCGCCGAGCCGCTACACCGTCTATCTGCATCCCGGCGAGTTCGAGCGCCTCGAGACGATCGTGCCGGTTCTGCGCGAACAGACGATCCGCGCGCTCGACGAAGAGCTGCGGCGAATCAACGCGCGCCCGCCGGCGCCGCGATGGAGGCGCCGCAGGACGGCAGAACTCGAGCCGGAAGTTCGCAACGCGGCCACCGACTGGCACGTCGCGTTCATGGCGGATCCTGACGGCGACCTGAAGGAAGGGGACGTTCTCGTCGATTCCGAGCTGCTGATGCCGGCCAGGCCCGATCTCGGCGTCGGCGAACAGACCCGCAGGATCGCGATCGTGCAATCGGCGCAACATGCCACGACGATCGAACACACCAGCTGCCGTTCTTCAGCGTCGTCGCCGTCGAGGCTTCGTGGCCGCCTCGAATACGACGACGACCGCGGGCATCATTTCTACGACGTCAGGACGGACTGCTTCACCATCGGACGCGGTGGCATCGCACATCCTGTGGACGTCCGCATCGCGTCGTCGGCCGAAGTGTCCCGCGAGCACGCCCGTATCCGGCGGGACACGGCGACCGATCGATTCTTTCTGATCGATCTGAGCACGCTGGGCACGACGTTGAACGGCCGCCAGGTGCCAAAAGGCTTCGACGATATCGACGGAGCGAAGCTGGAAAACGGCTCGGAGGCGGCGCTGCCGGACGTCGCGACGATCGGGCTCGCCGGCAGGATCTTCCTCGATTTCCGGAAGCGGCGATGATCGAGAACGAACGATGAGCAGTCGTCAGGCCGGTCGATGCGGAGAAGAGCTGACCGCTGGGAACTCGCGCTGCCCCGGTGCGAGAGGTCGGTGTCTTCCCCCGGCGACCGGCTGATGACTGCTGATCGCTCGTTCGCCCGTTCCAGCGGCGAAAGGGAGAAGGCTGTGTCTCGTAAAGACCGCTATCTGGTCGGCCTCGACGTCGGCACCTCGAAGATCGCCGCGGTCGTCGGGGAGATGACGGGCGACGCGGGACTCGACATCATCGGGCTCGGCCTGGCGGAGTCCAGAGGGATCCGTCGCGGCATCGTCGTCAATCTCGAGGCCGCCGTCGCATCGATCAAAAAGGCCATCGACGAAGCGGAACTGACCGCGGGCGTCGACATCGACGCGGTGCACCTGGGTCTCTCGGGCGCGCACGTCAAGGCGTTCAACAGCCGCGGCGTCGTCACCGTCGCGGGCAGGGAGCACGAGATCACGCATGAAGACGTCCGCCGGGCCATCGACGCGGCCAAGGCCGTTGCGCTCCCGAGCGGACGCGAAGTCCTGCACGTCCTGCCGCAGGACTTCGTTGTCGACGAGCAGGACGGCATCGGCGCGCCGGTCGGCATGACCGGCACGCGCCTCGAGGTCAACGTCCACGTCGTCACCGGCAGCGCGGCGTCGATCCAGAACGTCGCGGCGTGCGTGAACCACGCCGGGGTCGCGATCCTCGACACGGTGCTGGCGCCGCTCGCCGCGAGTGAAGCCGTTCTCACCGACGACGAGAAGCAGCTTGGCGTCGCGCTCGTCGACATCGGCGGCGGCACGACCGACTTCGCGATGCTCGAGCGCGGCAGCGTGTGGCACACCGGCGTTGTTTCGGTCGGCGGCGATCACTTCACGAACGACCTCGCCGTCGGGCTGCGGACGCCGATTCCGGATGCGGAGAAGATCAAACGCCGCTGCGGCTGCGCGCTGTCCGCGATGGTCGACGAGGACGAGACGATCGACGTGCCGAGCGTCGGCGGACGCAAGTCGCGCGTGATGGCGCGGCGCGCCGTGTCGGAGGTCCTCCAGCCGCGTGCGGAGGAGATTGTCCACCTGCTGTGGGACGAGGTCCGGAAGGCCGGCTTCGAGACATCGCTCAACTCGGGGATCGTGCTGACCGGCGGGGGCGCGCTGCTCGAAGGGATGGCCGAGATCGCGGAACAGATCCTCGACCTGCCGATCCGCCGCGGCGTGCCCGCCGGTGTCGGCGGACTGGCGGATCACGTCAACAGCCCGGCGTTCGCGACGGCGGTGGGTCTGGTGATGTACGCGCACAGGAATCACGTCGGCGAGGTCGCGCGCCCGGTCGGCGCGGGCGCCTTCGGACGGGTGGCCGGACGGCTGCGGACGTTGCTCAAGGAGTTGGTCTGATGGAGGATCGGATGGCCGACAACATCGTGTTCCTGCTGTGGGCGCGTTTCGTCTTACTCGTGGTGTGCGGCGCTCTCGTTGCGCTCTACCTGTGGATAGGGTACCGTTCGCACCGAGCCGGGTGAGCCACCTGATGCCTACCGCAACCGCGCTCCGGGCTGCCGCGGACAGCGACGTCGGCCTGCGTCGCGACGTCAACGAAGATCGCGTTCACGTCGACCTCAGCCGAGGGCTGTTCCTGGTGATCGACGGGGTCGGCGGCCACGCCGCCGGCGGCACGGCCGCCGACGTCGCGCTGACGACGATGCGGTCGCGACTCGAGCGCGAGACGGGGACGATTGCCGATCGCGCGCGCGAGGCGATCGCGCTCGCGAACAACGAGATCCATCGCGCCGCAGAACTGCGTCCGGCGTGGCATGGCATGGCGTGCGTCCTTACCCTCGTCATCGTCGACGATGGTCGCGCGGTCGTGGGCCACGTCGGCGACACCCGCCTCTACAAGCTCCGCCACGATCGCATCGACAAGATCACGCGCGATCACTCGCCGGTCGGCGAGCGGGAAGACTCCCACGAGCTCTCCGAGGTCGAAGCGATGCACCACCCCCGGCGCAACGAGGTGTATCGGGACGTTGGATCCGACCCCCATCAGCCGGACGATCCGGATTTCATCGACGTGTGCGAGATCGTCTTCGAGCCCGACGCGGCGCTGCTTCTCTGCAGCGATGGACTCACCGACCTGGTCGACTCGTCCGCGCTGTACGACATCATCAGGCGCTTCGCGGGTCAGCCAGACATGGTCGTGAAGGAGTTGATCTGCGCCGCGAATGTCGCCGGCGGCAAGGATAACGTCAGCGCCGTCTACGTCGAGGGGGAGCGGTTCGCATCGACCGCGTGTCGGGAGCCGCGGGCTCAGGCGGAGATCACGCGCCAAGGGGTCGCCGGTCCGATGATCGGAGAAGACCACCAGACGGAAAGGTTTCCCCGGACGAGACGCGCGCGTGCGTCGCGAAGAACGGCCGCTGCGGTGATCGTGCTGGCAGCCGTCGCGATCGCTGCCGCGTTGCTTCGCCCCCGGCCGTACGTCCAGATGCTTCAGGGCACAGCGACCACGCCGGCCCAGAGTCCAGGCGCGACGCTGACGGTTCGTGCGGGTGAATCGATTGCCTCCGCAGTGGAGCGGGCGACTGCGGGGTCGGTCGTGCTCGTCGAACCGGGCGAGTACCGCGAGACGCTGACGCTGAAGGATAACGTTCGGATTGTCAGCCGTCTCCCGCGGGCCGCGACGATTCGGCTGTCCGGCACGGCATCCGAAGGCGATGTCGCGGTCGTCGTTGCTGGCGTCGCGGGCGCGGAACTCGCCGGCTTTCGGATCGTCGGCGACGCGGCGACACCGCTCGGTACAGGTGTCCTCATCCGCGGTTCGCAGGCCTCGCTAGTGGACATCGAGGTCACCGGGGCCGTGCACGCCGCGATTGTGATCGACGGCACGTCATTTGCCACGATTCTCGCCAGCGACATTCACGACAATCCGGGCGTAGCGCTCACCATCCGCTCGGCGTCGCCGCGAATCGCCCACAATGTGTTCATGCGGAACGGCACGTCGGAGCGCATCCACCGCTCGTTCATCATCGATGAAGGCGCCGATCCGCACTTCACCGGGAACATCTTCGAAGACCTGAGGCGCGACGCCCTCGGCGATCCGAGCGGAGGCGGGCCCGAGAGATTTGGCGGCGACAACTGGTTCGCCGATCTGCAAGACGTTCGAGCGCCGTCGGCGATGGTGCCGCGCCCACAGCGAGGGCGGTGATGACGACGGTCTTCCAGCGGGTACGCGTCGGACCGTACGAGATCGGCCACGAGGTCGGCCGCGGCGGCATGGCCGTGGTCTTCGTCGCCACCGACAGCCGCGACGGCCGCTGTGTTGCGCTGAAGCTGGTCCCGGCCGCAACCAATCGCGACGCGCAGGAGGTGCTCGAGGCCGAGCGCTGGGGCGCGAAGCTGCAGGAGCAGTTCTGCCGGGTGAGCCAGCACGTTCCGGTCGTCTACGAACACGGCACCGAGGGGGGCTACTTCTATATCGCGATGGAGTACATCGACGGCCAGAATCTCTCCGAGGTTCTCACGGCCGGCGCGCTGGCGCCCGGCCGTGCCGTCAACATCGCGATTCAGCTGTGTCATTTCCTCGAGGCGGCCCACGGCTTCGAGTCGACGATCGACGGACGCAACCTGCGTTCGCTGCTGCACGGCGACTTGAAGCCGCGCAACATCCGCGTGCTCCGGGCCGACAAGGTCAAGGTCCTCGACTTCGGCATCGCGAAGGCGCTGTCGCTCAGCCGCCACGCCACGCGCAACAACTTCGGCAGCATCACGTATGTGTCACCGGAAAGGCTCGAGTCGGGCGAGATCGACGCCTACGCCGATTACTGGTCCGTCGGCGTGCTGCTCTACGAGATGCTGTCCGGCGTCCAGCCGTTCCGCGCCCCCGACACGCGGGGGCTGGAGCTGCGAATCAGATCAGAGCGTCCGCCGGAACCGCTCGGCGCGCCGTGTCCGCCCGGGCTGCGGGCGGTGGTCGCCAAGCTCCTGACGAGACGTCCGGCCGATCGATATGGCGATGGCCGCGCCATTCGCGAGGATCTCGAATGTGTCGTGTCGGGTCGCACGACCCAGGCCGAGCGCGAAGGATGGCCTGGCGATGGCACGCCGCACCACGAGCCACCGACGGCGCCGGCACGGCCTCCGGTGCCCACGGACGAGGGCGCCACGCGACTACTGCCGCGAGTTGAGGCGGAGCCGGGCACGGTGGCGCTCTCGCCGACCCACGTCATCCTTCGGGCCCCGGACGGGCACTCGACGCTGAAGCCGCGGCGCTCGGCTTCTCGGTTCGTGTCGGTCCCGTTGCTGTTGCTCCCGTTCTTCGTCATCGGACACGAGCTGGCGATTGCGTCGCGGGCGGAGCGGCTGAAGGCCAACGTGCCGGCGGCAGAGCTCGATGGCATCGGCGGCATGTGGAACAGATATCACCTGCTCGGCGCTCGAAGTCTGAGACTCACCACTTCCAGCCTGGAAGAAGCGCTGACGCGCCGCACGATCACGCTCGGCGACAGCATCATCGGCAACTATCGATTGCCGGCCCCGACCGTTCGCGAAACGCAGTGGAAAATGGCGCGCGAAGCATTCAAGCAGGCGCTGGCGGCGAACCCCGACGACGCCGAGCTCGAGGGCGCCCTGCGCTACTGCGAGGGCCACTTGCACCGAATCAACGGCGAGGCCCGGAAGACGCACCAGCAGAACGCCGAGGCGCAGCACGAGTTCACCGAAGCGGTGTCGGCATTCCGCGAGGCCGCCGAACTCCGTCCTGCGTGGCCCGATCCGTTTCTCGGACTGATGCGGACGTTCATCTACGGCCTCGAGGATGTTGATCGCGGCGCCGACGCGTTGAAGCAGGCGCAGCGTCTCGGCTACACGGCGGGGGAGCGCGAGACCGTGCAGCTGGCCGATGGTTATCAGTCGCGCGCGCTGGTGTTCGCGCGCACGGCCCAGACGCTGAGCGGCGTGGCCGCCCAACAGGACCTCGCGCGATCGGCGGAAGCGTATCGGCAGGCGATCGATCTCTACTCGAGCGCTCTCGGCTACGCGAACACGAGACGGAGCCTGCGGGCGGCGCAGCGCGGGCTCGAGCAGGTCGAACGGCGAAGAATTGAATCGTCGACCCCACCGGGTCGCCCGGGAACGGTGCGGCCATTTCGGGTGACAGGGCCGCATGTCGTGCGGCCATGACTGCCACCTACACCACCGCCGCCGACAGGAACGCGCAACAAACCGGGCGTCGCACGGGTCTGATCGATCTGTCAGTCGTCTCGATCGTGGCAACGTCCTGCGTCGCCATGCTTGCGATTGCGCTGGCCTATGCGGGACGGATGAGCGCCCCCGCCAGCGCAGGCCGCACTGCGGCCGCTGCCCCGGTGAACCTGAACACGGTTGCCGACAGCAACGCAATCGACGTGGCGATGGCAGCGGTCATTCCGAATGCAGACGACAGACGGTCGGCTGCCGGGCGGCTGTTTCAGTTTCTCGTCGCCGAGCGCGAGAAGGCGCGTGTGCTGCCGAACGTCGGTGCCATTGCACCGCTGTTTCCTCCGGCGGAGTTCGCGAAGGTGAAGCCGGTCTTCAGCGTGCGGACGGCAGACGAGTTCCGCCGGCAGGTCGTGCTCTTCGCAGGCCTCTATCTTCTCGCCTTTCAGGCGGCCACGGTCCTCTGGCGCGTGCGGCGCATGCGAACCGATCCCATTCTGTTCGCCGTCGCGCATCTGATCACGGCGATCGGGTTCGCGATGCTCCTCAGCCGAGGCGATCCCTTGCGCGACAGCCTGACGTTCGTGCGCTTCGCCGAAAGCACGGCGGCAGGCGTGGCGGTGATGATGGCAGTATCGCTCGTCGATTTCGGCGCCGCGGGATTCATCACCTTGAGCTATCTGCCGCTCATCGGCGCGTTGTCGCTGTCGGTGCTGCTGATCCTCTTCGGGTCCGGCCCGGGCACCAGCGGTGCGAAAGTCAATCTCGGTCCCGTGCAGCCGATCGAAGCGATCCGTCTGCTGCTCGCGCTGTTCCTGGCGGGATTCTTTGCGCGCCGGTGGGAAGTACTCCGGGCCATCGGCAGCCCGATCTGGCGCGGTCCGCGATGGGCGCGGTGGATCACGCTGCCGCGCGTCGAATACGTGATGCCGGTCGTCGCCGGCGTCGGCCTCGCGCTGGTGCTCTTCTTTCTGCAAAAAGATCTGGGCCCGGCGCTGTTCCTCTGCTGCGTGTTTCTGGCGACCTATGCCGTCGCGCGCGGGCGTCCCGGGATGGCGGTCGCGGGCGTCGGGCTTCTGGCCCTCGGGTTTTATCTCGGCTACCGCTGGCAGATCTCCCAGACGCTCGCGGCGCGGATCGCCATGTGGCAGTCGCCTTGGGACAACGCCGTGTCCGGGGGCGACCAGACGGCGCACGCAATCTGGGCTCTGGCGACGGGAGGATCGTTTGGCACCGGACTGGGTCTCGGCGATACGCGCTACCTGCCGGCCGGCCATACGGACTTGATTCTCGGGGCCATCGGCGAAGAGCTCGGTGCGGCCGGCCTGCTGCTCGCCGCCGTGTTGTACGCGTTCCTCGCCTGGCGGGGCTTCCGCATCGGCAGGCTCGCGCGAAACGACTACGGTTTCTTCCTCGCCGTCACGCTCACGCTGTTTGTGATCGTGCCGGTGTTGATCATGGCGTCCGGCATCCTCGGCGTGACGCCGCTCACCGGCGTGGTGACGCCATTTCTGAGCTACGGCGGGTCGGCGATGGTCGCGAACTTCTGTGCGCTGGGCATGCTGACCGCGATCCACGCCGACCGTCACCCGGCCGGCGATCTCGAGCCGTTCCGCGTTCCGGTTTCGTGCCTCGGATCGGCACTTGCCGTGTGTGCGCTGGCGCTTCTGGCCGTGACGGCCCACGTCCAGGTCCTGCACGCCGACGAGTACCTGATCCGGCCCCATCTCGGCATTCAAGCCGACGGGGGACGACGGTTCGTCTACAACCCGCGCGTGCTCGACATCGTCCGCCTGATGCCGCGCGGCACCATCTATGATCGCCGCGGCCTGCCGCTGGCGACCGACGATCGGCGCGTGATCGCGGCCGCACGGCAGGCCTACGACAGCCTTGGCGTATCGCTCGACCAGGCGTGTGCCGCGTCGGACGAACGGTGCTACCCGCTGCGCGGCGCGGCGTTTCATCTGCTCGGCGATGCGCGGACCCGCGTGAACTGGACCGCGCCCAACGCGTCGTACGTGGAGCGCGATGCCGAGAGCCAGCTGCGCGGCTTCGACGATCGGGCCGAAGTCGTGCGCACGACGAACGCCGCCGGCCAGCCGATGGTGACGATCAAGCGCGACTACCGCGACATCCTTCCGGCGCTGCGGCATCGATACGATCCGGCGAACGCCGCGTGGGCACGCTTTCGACAGCCGCACGACGTGCACCTGACGATCGATGCGGAGCTGCAGCTTCGCGCCGCGGCCATCGTGGCGGCGTACGCACAGAAGACGGCAGGCAGGGCTGCGGCGGTGGTGCTCGATCCGGACAGCGGCGAGGTGCTGGCGAGCGTCAGTTACCCCAAGCCTGACGGCGCGGACAACGCCACCGACGCGCTCCTGGATCGCGCGCGCTATGGCCTCTACCCGCCTGGATCGGCGTTCAAGCTGGTGACGGCAGTAGCGGCCTTGCGGCAGCATCTCGATCCGCGCAGCACCACTTTCACCTGTGCGCGCCTGCCGGATGGAAGAGTGGGAGCGAGAATCAGCGGCTGGAACCGACCGGTTCGCGACGACGTGCGCGATGCGAATCCGCACGGGACGATCGGTGTGCATGACGGTCTCGTGCATTCGTGCAACGCATACTTCGCGCAGCTCGCCGTCAAGATCGGGTCGCAGCCGCTGATCGACACCGCCGCCCGACTCGGGGTTTCCCTGACGCCGGCGACCGATGTGGTCGCGCGCGTGCGCCAGACGCTTCCGCAGATCGGCTACGGTCAGGGCGACATCGTCGTGACGCCGCTGAAGATGGCACGCGTCGCGGCCGCGATCGCGTCGAACGGCGTGCTGCGCGACGCGCGGTGTGAACAGGACGAAGCGGCGACCGCGGGCGCCGGTCCGTTTGTGAGCGTCGGCGACGCGCACCTGCTCGCGAGCTACATGCGCGACGCCGTGCTGAGCGGCACGGGCCGTGTGCTCCGGAATCATCCCGGCCGGATCGCCGGCAAGACCGGAACGGCGCAGCTGGATCGCCAGCCGTCGCACGGATGGTTCGTCGGCTTTGCGCCGTTCGGCCCCGCCGCCAGCCGAATCGCGTTCGCCGTCGTCGTCGAAAACGCCGGGTATGGCGGCGGCAGTGCAGCGCCGGCTGCCGGCGAAATCGTCACCGCAGCCATGCATGCCGGACTGCTGAAGTGAGCTGACATGGACGTTCTGGGAAGAGCGCGACGGCTCGAATCGGCGATCGCGGGGCGCCTCGACCAGGTCGCGAAAGGTCTCGTTTCATCGCGCAGCCGGCAACCGCTCGAAATCCTGCTCGCGATTCTCGAAGCCGTCGAGCAGCGGATCGAGCCGACCGGCCGCGGCGCGCGCGTGTTTCCATTCAATCGAGTCGAGGTGTCGATCGTGGCGCCCTCGCTCGAAGCGCGTGGACGTCTCGAAGCGGTCCTTGGGGGAGACACGCCCCTTCAGACGAGAGTCCTCGACCGGTTGCGGTCTGCTGGATGTTCGCCGGTCGACGTCGTCATCGAGGTGCGGTACGTCGATACCGCCGAGGCGAGCTGGAACGTGCCCGAGTTCGATCTGCAGGTCGCACGCATCGCCAGGCCAGAAACCGACCGCCGCGATCTCGATGCTCAGCCGGCGCCGATTGAGATCAGGGCCGTGGTCGGCGAGATGGAACGGTGGGCATATTCATTGGCGGCCCCGCGTATCGACATCGGGAGGGGTGCGGAAGTCCGTGACTACCGCAACCGGCTGATCCGGACGAATCACGTGGTGTTCACCGAAAGCGGGGGCGGGGTCAACGAGACGGTTTCGCGGACGCATGCGCACATCGCCTACGAGCCGCCGACCGGCCGCTTCCGATTGCACGATGACGCCAGCGAACACGGCACCGCGATCATCCGCGGCGGAAAGACGATTTCGGTCTTTCGTGGCACGCGTGGCGTTCGGCTGCAGCCGGACGACGAAGTCGTGCTCGGCGAGGCGCGGGTGCGGATCAAGTTCCCGAACGCGTGACACTTGCCCGCGCGCGTCCCCTCGAGCTTCCGCGAGGAGTGTAGTCGTCGCTGCACGCTCCAGTCGCCCGCGAAGGGTTGGCGCGCCCGGCAGGACTCGGAACCGCTCGCGACGAGCGACGCGAGTCGCGGCGCTTCCCGTAGGACAGCCGGGAGCAGCCACCTCGCGAAGCGAGGTGGCGCGCCCGGCAGGACTCGAACCTGCGGCCACCGGCTTAGAAGGCCGGTGCTCTATCCAACTGAGCTACGGGCGCGTGATTCCGATTGTAGCCGCTCCAGCGCCAGCGACAGCCGCAACCGGGCGGCGCGAAGCTCCGCCGCCAACCGGTCTCGCTGCTGGGGCGCGGCCTGGGCCACCTCGCGCTCGAGACGCGCGACGTCATTGAGGAGGAGTACCTCCGCCGGCAGGCAATGGGCGCTCTTCAGCACCGACCACGCCATCCGCAGGTGCGTCGGCAGGCTGAAATACTCCTCGAGATCGATTCGGGAGCCCGCATGAGGCAGGCCGTCGAACTCCCCCGACTGCAGCGCTTCGCGAATGCGTTGTTCCGCGATCCATTCGAACGCCATCGTCCTCCCGTCAATGGTATCTCGACTGCCGGGTGGCAGCATGTCGCGCCTCGGGGGGGAACCGCGGGATGAGAAAAAGATTGTCAGAACAGAGGCGCATGTCGTATACCCTTGTAGACCGTCTACAAGAAAAACCATATGTTCAACGACATCCGCCTGGCGCTGTGGACGCTGCCGCGCACCGCGGGCTACTCGCTCGCCTTCATCCTGACGCTGGGGCTTGGCATCGGGGCCAATACCGCGATCTTCAGCGTGATCAACGGCGTCCTGCTGCGGCCGCTGCCGTATCCGGGAGCGGACCGGGTCATGCATCTGCGCCAGGCGCAACTGGCCGCGGGCGTCGACGACACCAGCTTCTCGTTCGTCGAAGTGGCGGACTACCGGCGCGAGGCGCGGACGATCGACCAGTTCGTCGAGTTCGGCGACTGGACGTTCAACGTGCTCGGGCGCGGCAACGCGCACCGCGCCACCGGCGGCCTCGTCACGTCGAACTTCTTTCCCATGCTCGGCGCCCGGCCCCAGCTGGGCCGCCTGCTGCTGCCGGCCGACGACCTCCGGACGGCGCCGCCGGTGGTCGTCCTGACGCATGCCTACTGGCAGCGGGTGTTCGGCGCCGATCCCGGCGTGATCGGGCAGCTGCTCGATCTGACCGTCAAGAAAGCGCAGATCGTCGGCGTCCTCGCGCCCGGCTCGCATTACGCCACGCAGCGCGCGCAGGACTTCTACGTCAACTACGCCGCCAACGATCATTACCTCGGCGCGTCGATGCAGCAGCAGCGGCAGCACCGGATGACCGATGTCTACGCGCGGCTGGCGCCCGGCGCGACGCCGGCGGCGGCGCAGGCGGAACTGCGGCAGATCGCCGGCCGGCTCCACGACGCCTACCCCGACGAATACCCGAAGGCGAGCGGCTTCGACACCATCGTCACGCCGTGGAAGGACGAGCTGACGGCCAGGGCGCGGCCGACGCTGATGGTGCTGCTCGTCACGACCGTGTTCGTGCTGATCATCGCGTGCGCGAACGTCGCCAACTTGACCCTGACCAGGCTGGTGCAGCGCGAGCGCGAGCTGGCGGTCCGCACCGCGCTCGGCGCGCACGCGTGGGTGCTCCGGCGCCAGCTGCTGGCGGAGAATCTCGTCCTCTCGATCCTCGGCGGCGCGCTCGGCCTGGGCCTGGCGGTCGCCGGTCTCACGCTGCTGATCCGCTACACCTCGCGGTTCACCAGCCGCACCGGCGAAATCACGCTCGACGGCCGCGTCCTCGGCTTCACGCTGGTGGTCTCGATCGCGATGGCGCTGCTGTTCGCCTGGGCGCCGCGGCTGACGTTCGTCAGCGATCCGGTGAAGGCGATGGCCGGCGGCGGCGGGCGGGTGGCCGGCAGCCGGGGGCGCCGGCGCACGCTGCGGGTCCTCGTCGTGAGCCAGCTCGCCGCGTCGTTCATGCTGCTCATCGGCGCCGGGCTGCTGACCCGCAGCCTCTACCGGCTCTATGCGATCGAGCCGGGGTTCAACCTCGCCAACGTCCTGAGCCTGCAGGCGCCCGACTTCCGCCAGCCGACCCCCGGCCGCCGCCAGCAGTTCGCGCGCGACGCGCTCGAGCGGATCGGCGCGGAGTCGAGCGTCCAGGCCGCGGCGATCGCCTCGTCCGCGCCGCTCGCCGCGTCGTTTCCGCAGCAGCAGGAGCTCCGCATCGAGGGGGCCGACGCCGACGCGATCGCCAGCGCGCCGCAAACCGTGACCCGCGTGGTCAGCCGCGACTACTTCAAGACCGTCGGCACGCCCATCAAGGTGGGCCGGGCCTTTGCCACGTCCGATCGTCCCGGCTCCACGCCGGTCGTCATTCTCAGCGAGTCGATGGCCAGGTACTACCTGAAGGATCAGAATCCGATCGGACGCCATCTCAGTCTGAAGCAGCACGACGACACCTGGGGGCCGCCAGCCGAGATCATCGGGATCGCGGCCGACTCGCACGCCGACGGCCTGACCCGGGCGCCGCTGCACACGCTCTACCAGCCCGATACGCAGGCGCCGTTCGTGCCGACGACGATCCTGGTGCGGGCCGACGCCTTCGATCGCCTGACGCCGCGCATCGTCGAGACGATCCGCCAGCTCGATCCTGACCGTCCCATCGATCACGTGCAGACGCTGGAAGAGATTCGCGACGAGACGATCGCGCCGCAGCGCCTGAACGCGACGCTGATCGGGCTGTTCGCGCTGCTGGCGCTGACCATCGCCACGGTCGGCGTCGCCGGAGTGCTGGCGTTCTCGGTCAGTCAGCGCACCAACGAGCTCGGGATCCGCCTCGCGCTCGGCGCCGAGCGCGGCAGCATCCTGCGGATGATCCTCCGGGAAGGCGTGACGATGGCGGTGCTCGGCCTCGTGGTCGGCGGCGCGGCCGCCATTCCGCTGTCGCGCTTCCTCGCCGGCCTGCTGTTCGGCGTGGCGCCGGCCGATCCGGTCACGATTGCGGCGGCGGCGGGACTGCTGCTCGGGGTCGCGGTCGTGGCCGCGTGGATTCCGGCGCGGACCGCGACGGCGGTCGATCCGATGACGGCGCTGAGATCGAATTAGCGCGATTCGCCTGCCTCGCGTGGTTGGGGGGGACCAATCGACATTGGCGATGGTGCCGGACGGATGTCGCGCGCACACTGGCGCATGTCCATCCACGCGCCGACGCTGGCCGATCCCCTGATTCCGGTTCTCGATCGCGCGGTATGGCGCGCGATCACGGCGGGGCGCCTCGACGCGGTGACGCGCCGGGTGCGCGCGACGTTGCTGCGTGACGCCGAACTGCGCCTGGCGTGGGAACCCGTGCCGCTCGACACGTATGACGATCTGCCGGACGAGATCCGTTCGAGCTGGGTGTTCGTGCTGCGCGCGGGGACGACGACCGGGGCGGAACGGCACCCCAACAGCATCCAGCGCGTGATGTCGTTCCGCGGCGCCGCCGATCTGCAGACGTGGGAGGACGGCCGCTGGCGATCGAACCCGCTGGCGACGGCGGACGCTCCCGATGGGCGCTGGCTGACGATCCCCGTCCACGTCTGGCACCGTCCCGTCGTCGCGCCAGGCTCGGACTGGATCGTCGTGTCGTTCCACACCGCGAGCGACGGGCAGTTGATAGAGGAGCGTCCGCTCGATGACGAGCGGCCGGAGGCGACGGGGTCACAGGAACGGTACGCGGGACGGGTTGCCCGTTGACATAGAACTCTACATATGTAGAATCCTGCCTGTGAACCTGACCCTGCCCACCACGCTGGTCCTGCAGGCGCTGGCGCGCGGGCACCACTACGGGTTCGACGTCATGGACGCCACCGGGCTCCCGAGCGGCACGGTCTATCCGCTGCTGCGCCGGCTCGAACACGAGGGCCTCGTGCGCGCCGACTGGGAGG